>Ga0210398_10003016_pt1 | contig 16207 bp, 11 predicted proteins | sample IncBWC4OmetaG_FD_161047 | JGI IMG/M metagenome (GOLD analysis project Ga0210398, IMG submission 161047) | Forest soil microbial communities from Barre Woods Harvard Forest LTER site, Petersham, Massachusetts, United States - Inc-BW-C-4-O | ecosystem: Environmental > Terrestrial > Soil >...
CGAGATCTACAACACCGGCGACCAGCCCGTGGTGAATCCCTTCGTGTCCGTCGACATCTTCCGCGCGCCGGAGCCGGCCTCCGACCCGGAGTTCAAAACCCTGCTCAAGAAGCGCACCCGCCTCTCCGCCACCGCCGCGCAGCTCTACCGGTGCCTCGACGAAAACCCGCCGCCCGACCACAACGGCCCGGCCCGCCCCAAGACCAAGATTTCCGTCAAGGGCCAAAGCGCCACGATGGAAAACCGCTCGCTCTTTTTCAAGGCCGGCCAGGATTTCAAAGCCATCGTCGCCGCCGCCGGCAAACATTGCGGCCACCGCACCCTCATCCAGGCCCTCGATGTCGCGCCCGACAACGCCGACACGCTGCTCATCGATTATTTTCCCAATCTCCTCGAGCACATCGAGCTCCTCACCCGCATCCAGCGCGGCAACCTCCGGCGCATCATTTTCCGCCGACCCTCGCGCACCCACGGCTTTTTTCTCTCCGACAACGCCCACATCCGCCTCGAGAATTATTTTGCCATCGACCTCGACGTTTACTGGCTCAACTCGGACCTGAACGACCTGTTCCTGCACACCTACAAGAAGGATCACGGCTTTTTCCTCCGCGAGGAGATGGTTAAAAAATTCGGCGAATCCACCATCCTCGCCTTCTACGGCTCCGCCGTCGGCCTCGACCGGGCGCAGACCGGGCGCATTGCCGCGCTCATGGACAAACTCACCGGCTTCATCGGCTCCAACATCGGCGTGCTGACCGGCGGTGGCGGCGGCGTCATGCGCCTTGCCACCGAGACCGCCCGCAAACAGGGCGCGCTCACCGGCGCCTGTTTTCTCGAGATCGAGGCCCAGGCGCCCGAGATCGGCGTGGATTTCTTCAACACCTTCCAGGAAAATTCGCGCCACTTCCGCCAAAAATGGTTCGAAGTCGCCGATTTTTGCATTTTCAACGTCGGCGGCGTCGGCACGCTCGAGGAGATCGGCATCGAGCTTTGCAATCTCAAGCTCGGCATCCGCCCGCGCATTCCCTACGTCTTTTATGATGCGAAATATTTCAGTGACCTGCGCCGGCAACTTCGTGAAATGATCCGCACCAAACGCGCCCCCGCCTGGATGATGGACTACATTCTCTTCACCGACGATCCCGACGAAGTCGTCGCGTTCTATCGCCGCACCCTGAACGTACTCTAATGCCACTGCCTCAATCCGTCCTTGTCGTTGGCTCCGGCGGACGCGAACACGCGCTGGTCCAGGCGCTGCTCGCCTCGCCCGCGCGTCCGCGCGTCATCGCCGCGCCCGGCAATGCCGGCATCGCCCTCGACGTGCCGTGCTTCCCCGTCGCTGCCGACAATGTCCCCGCCCTCGTCGGCCTCGCGCGGCGCGAGAAAATTGAATTTGTCGTCGTCGGCCCCGAGATCCCGCTCGCCCTCGGCCTGGTGGACGAACTCACCGCCGCCGGCATTCCCGCCTACGGGCCGAAAAAAGACGGCGCCCGCCTCGAGGCCTCGAAAATTTTCACGAAGCAGATTTTGTTGAAATACAAAATCCCCACCGCGCCCGCCGCCTTCTTCGGCGAAGCCGCACCCGCCCTCGCCTACCTGCGCACGCGAAAGATTCCGATCGTCATCAAGGCCGACGGCCTCGCCGCCGGCAAAGGCGTCATCGTCGCGCAGACCCTGGCCGAGGCCGAGGCCGCCGTGCGCGACATGCTCGAAGGCGGAAAATTCGGCGCAAGCGGCCGGCAGATTTTGATCGAGGACTGTTTGTTTGGCGAAGAGACCTCCCTGCTCGTCGTCGTCTCCGGCCGCGATTACGTCATCCTACCCGCCGCCCAGGACCACAAGCGCATCGGCGACGGCGACACCGGCCCCAACACCGGCGGCATGGGCGCCTACTCGCCCGCCGAGGTCGTCACGCCGGATTTGCTCGCGCGCATCGAGGGGGAAATCGTCCAGCCCTCGGTGAAAGCCATCGCCGCCGAAGGCATCGATTTTCGCGGCACGCTTTTCATCGGCCTCATGCTCACGCCGGACGGCCCGAGCGTGATTGAGTACAACGCCCGCTTCGGCGATCCCGAAACCCAGGTCGTGCTCCCGCGCCTGGCCACCGATGTGCTCGAACTCCTCTGGGCCGCCGCGCACGGTGAACTCGGGCAGATCAAACTCGCGGTGAATCCCGCGTCCGCCATTTGCGTCGTCCTCGCCGCCCGCGGCTATCCCGACAGCTATCCCAAGGGCGACGCCATCACTTTGCCGGCCGCCCCGAGCCTGCCGCCTGATACCTTTATTTTTCACGCCGGCACGGCGCAGGCCGCCAATGGCTCCATCGTCTCCGCCGGCGGCCGCGTGCTCGGCATCACCGCGCTCGCCCCCACGCTGCCCGAGGCCGCGAAACGCGCCTACGCCGTTTGCAATCAGATTCAATTTGCTTCAAAATACTTTCGCCGCGACATCGGTGCGCGCCAGCTTAACCGTCTTTCTACATGATTGTCATTCCGAGCCCTGCGAGGAATCTCGCCTTCGCCTTTTTTCTCTCCATCGGGTTGTTCCTTGCCGTGCGCACCCTGGTGGCCGCTGCGCCCACCGATCTTGGCCAGGGACTGCTCTATTGCCGCGTCCACGTGCTGCCCGCCGACCTGCCGGCCGCCAGCACGGCGAAATCCGACCTCGTCCTCGACCTGCGTTATACCCTGACCGATGACACCGGCGCCGCCGCGTTCTCGGCGTGGCTCGGGTTCCGCACCGCCACCCACCCGGTTTTCATCCTGGTCAACGCCGGCACCGGCCCCGCGCTGCTGCATGCGCTCGCCGAGCGTCCGGCGCCATCCGGCGTCGTGGCCCTCGGGCCGCCTTTGCCCGCCTTCATGCCCGATGTGCCATTGAAAATTTCGGCCACCACCGAGCGCCACGCCTACGATGCGTTCGATCGCGGCACCGCCCTCGATTCGCTGATCGTCGAAAAAATCGACAAGCCCCGCTACGACGAAGCCTCCATGGTCAAGGATCATGTCAGCGACAGCGAGGCTCCGGCACCGGATGATGAGGCGGATGCCGCCGCCAAGCCGGATTCGGCCAAGGACAAACCCGCCCCTCCGCCGCAGCTGATCGACCTTGCGCTCCAGCGCGCCGTCCAGCTTCACCGTGCGCTCCTCGCACTCCACAAAATCCCCCGCGCTTAATCCCCCCCCGCCGATGCCAGCACCCGGCTACATTCTCACGGTTTGCACCGCCAATATTTGTCGCAGCCCGATGGCTGAAGGTTTGCTTCGCCATGCGCTCGCCGCCCAGCCCCCGCCGCTCAAATCCCTCCGGGTCGTTTCCGCCGGCGTGGCCGCGCGCACCGGCGAGCTGGTCACGGAATATTCCGTCCAGGCCATGAAAAAGGCCGGCATCGACATCTCCGGCCACCGCAGCCAGCCCATCACAAAGGAACTCATCGATGGCGCGCTCGCCGTGCTTTGCATGACCGAGGCGCACCGCGCCACGATCCCGCTCATGTTCGAACGGCCGCCCAAAAACATTTTCCTCTTCCGTGAATTTCTCCCACCCGGCGCCGAAAAGGAAATCGCCGACCCCTACGGCGGCCCCTACAAGCTTTACGAACTCTGCCGGGACGAGATGGTCGAGGCCATCCCCTCGCTGATCGGGCAGCTTAAAACACTGATCACCAAGCCGGTCGGCCGGTAAGTTTTTAACCGCGGATTAACGCGGATGTCGTTCTCTCCGCTCGAACACTTGGCAAGCGGTCAGCCGGATTTTTGCCACGAAAGATCACATAGAACTCAAAGCAAGGTTGTCTCTGTGTTCTTTGTGATCCTTTGTGGCTACACTGATTTAAAACCGCTCTGGCAGTTCCATTGCACCAATCCGCTTAAGCGGGGACGCCGCTCGGTCAAACGTCCTCCTCGTTTTTTAGCAATAATCCGCGTTCATCCGCGTTAATCCGCGGTTAAAAAAACTTTGCCTTGCGGCGAGTTTGCGCGAGCGTTGCGTTTTCCCGCCATGCTTAACGCCACGCCGCTCAAGACCCTCGATCCGGAAATTTACTCGGCTATCGCCTCCGAGTTCGCCCGCCAGCAGGGCCACATCGAGCTTATCGCCTCGGAAAACTTCACCTACCCCGCCGTGCTCGAGGCGCAGGGCAGCGTGCTCACCAACAAATATGCCGAAGGCTACCCCGGCAAACGCTGGTATGGCGGCTGCGAGTTCGTGGACAAGGTCGAGCAGCTCGCCATCGACCGCGCGAAGCAGCTCTTCGGCGCCGAGCACGCCAACGTCCAGCCGCACTCCGGCTCGCAAGCCAATTTCGCCGTTTACACCTCCGTACTTCAGCCCGGCGACAAGCTCCTGGGCATGAACCTCAGCCACGGCGGCCATCTCACCCATGGCAATCCCGCCAACTTTTCCGGCAAGCTCTACCAGTTCTGCCAGTACGGCGTGCGCGAGGACAACGGCCTGATCGACTACGATGAACTCGCCGCCACCGCCGCGCGCGAGAAGCCGAAGATGATCACCGTCGGCGCCAGCGCCTATTCGCGCATCATCGACTTCGCCCGCATGGGCGAGATCGCCCGGGCCAACGGCGCGCTTCTCTTCGCCGACATCGCGCACATCGCCGGCCTCGTCGCCGCCGGCCTGCACCCCTCGCCCGTGCCACACGCCGATTTTGTCACGACCACCACGCACAAGACCCTCCGCGGCCCGCGCGGCGGCCTCGTCCTCTGCAAGGCGCAATACGCGAAGGCGCTCGACTCCGCCGTCTTCCCCGGCGGCCAGGGCGGTCCGCTGATGCACGTCATCGCCGGCAAGGCCGTGTGCTTTGCCGAATGCCTGAAGCCCGAGTTCAAAATTTACTCCGCGCAGATCATCAAAAACTCCCGCGCCCTCGCCGCCGCCATGGCCGGCCGCGGCTACAAGATCGTTTCTGGCGGCAGCGACAACCACCTCTTCCTCGTCGATCTTCGACCCGCGCTGCCCGAGCTCACCGCCAAAAAAGCGCAGGAGACCCTCGATCTCGCCCACATCACGTGTAACAAGAACACCGTGCCCTTCGAGACCCGCTCGCCCTTCCAGGCTTCGGGCATCCGCCTCGGCACCCCCGCCGTCACCACGCGCGGCATGGTTGAGAAAGACATGGACGAAATCGCCGGCTGCATCGACCTCGTGCTCCGCGCCATCGGCATCGACCGTGAAGCCGCCGCGCTGGCCGAGGCGAAAACGCGCGTCCACGTGCTCACCAGCCGCTTTCCGCTGCCGTATAAATTGTAAGCGGGTGCAGTGTGAAAATGGTCCGTCGTGGGAGCGGCTTTACGCCGCGACTCCAGTGTAATGACAACTCTCGTCGGGGCATAAAGCCCCTCCCACCTTTTTAAGCGACCCTTGATCCAACAATCCACACGCTTGCCGGAGGGGCCTGCGCATGCTGTCATGGCGATTGAAAATCATCATGAACACCGATGCTCCCGATCAGGAAGGCGATGAGGCCGAGGTCAGCCATTCGCTGTGGCGGCTCGAGCGCCGCACCGCACCCATGCTGCCGCGGCCGCTTTTCTATCGCCGCGCCGCGCTCAGCGCAGGAATCGGCTTCGGGCTGCTCGGCATCGCGCTCTTTGCCGGCATGCTGGGCTATCGCCTCACTGAGCACCTTTCGTGGCTCGATTCGTTCGTCAACGCCGCCATGATTCTCGGCGGCATGGGACCGGTTGCGACAATGGAAACCAACGCGGGCAAACTCTTCGCCGGCTGCTACGCGCTTTTTAGCGGGCTGGCTTTTATCACCATCGTCGGTGTCATCCTCGCGCCGTTCGTCCACCGGATCTTCCACCGGTTTCACCTCGCGGACGATGATTCTGCCGAGGAAAAAGGTTGAGATTATTTTAACGGTGCCTTGCGCAGAAAGATTTGCAGGTGGCGCGCGTTGACCTCAACGCGCTCAAAGCGTCTTGGGGTCAAGCCGCTCCACCTCGGAACGTCACGCCGAAACGCCGCCCTGAAGGTTCGGAGGAACCCGCCCGGGCATCGCGCGTCCCAGTTCGTTTGCGCCTTGGCATCTTCCTGCCGCTCCCCAAGCCTGCGCTTCAACCATGCCCGACGCCACCATCGCCAAACGCCCGCTCTCGCTCGGCGTCATTTTCCTGACGCTCGTCATCGACCTGATCGGGTTCTCCATCATCTTCCCGCTGGCACCCGACCTGATCGATTACTACCTGCGGGTTGACGGCCACACGGGCGCGCTCGGCTGGTTCCTCACCCAAACCCACGCGGTCGCGCACCTACTGGGCAAAAACGAGGATTTTTCCGCCGTGCTGTTCGGCGGCCTCATCAGTTCATTCTTCTCGATCCTGCAGTTTGTCTTCGCACCGTTCTGGGGCTCGGTTTCCGACCGCCGCGGCCGGCGCGGCGTGTTGTTTAAGACCGTGATCGGCACGGCGGTCGGCTACCTGATCTGGATTTTTAGCGGGTCGTTCTGGCTGTTTATTGTTTCACGCGTCGTCAGCGGGGCATTCAGCGGCAATCTCTCCGTGGCCACGGCCGCCGTGGCCGACGTGACCACGCGCCAGGAGCGTTCGCGCGCCATGGGCATCGTGGGCGCGGCCTTCGGTATCGGCCTCGTGACCGGCCCGATGATCGGCGCGCTCACGGCGCATATCAACCTGCTCACGCACCATCCCTCGCTCGCGCGCTTCGGCGTGAATCCGTTTTCCGTGCCGGCGCTCATCTCCTTCGCCCTGTGCCTGGTGAACGTCGTCTGGGTCTACGTGAGCTTCAAGGAAACCCTCCCGCCCGCCGCCCGGGCGGAAGCGCGCGAGGCGCGGCTGCGCAATCCGCTGCGCGCCATTTTCTCGCTCGATAACGACGCCGTGCGCCGCGCCAACATCGTGGCGTTTGTTTATGCGCTCGCCTTCGTCGCGATGGAATCGTCGCTCACCTTTCTCGCCGCCCAGCGTTTTCACTACACCGCGCGCCAAAACGGCTACCTGCTCGGCTTTCTCGGCCTGTGCTCAATCATCACCCAGGGCTACATCGTGCGCAAATTGCTCAAGCGCGTGGACGAGATCCGGGTGCTCACCACCGGCCTCATCTCGACTTCCATCGGCCTGCTCTGCGTCGGGTTCGCTCCGTATCCCTGGGTCCTTTATCCCGGCCTGGTGTTTCTGGCCATGGGCGCCGGCTTGGTGAACCCGTCCACGACCGGACTGATCTCGCTCTATTGCACGCAATCCGAACAAGGCCGCGTGCTGGGCATCTTCCGTTCGCTGGGCTCGCTCGCCCGCGCCATCACGCCCGTGATTGCCGGTGTCGTGTTTTGGGTTTTTGGCTCAACGACGGTATTTGTCGGCGGCGCCGCGCTTTCGCTCGGCGCGCTCGCCCTGAGCAAACGGCTGCCCAAGCCGGTCAAATGACCTCGCGCCGCGTCATCGCGCTGCTCGCCGTTTGTGGCGCGCTCCTTCTTGCCGGGTGTTCGTTGCTGCGGCGCGTGCCCATGCCGCCGCGCAGCACCACCCTCGAATCGCAACTCATCGAGCTGCCCGCGCAGACCATCTCCAATTACCTCATTGTCGAGACGCGCTGGGATAAAAGGGGCCCGTATCATTTCCTTATCGATACCGGTGCGTCCGTCACGCTCATCTCGCCCGAACTCGCGGCCCGCTATTCCGACACATCCGCGCCGCCCATTCCCGCGGCACAGGTGAGCGTGAAGGCCGCCGATGGCAGCACCACGCTTCTGCCCCCGGTCACGCTCCGCCGATTTTTCCTGGGCCAGGCGCGCTTCGAGCGCGTGCCCGCGCTGGTTTACGATTGCCGCGCGCTCTCCGCGCATTTCGGGATAAAAATCGACGGCGTCCTCGGTTTCCCGCTTTTCCGCGACACGCTGCTCACCCTCGACTACCCGCGTTCGCGCGTGCTGCTCGTTCCCATTGACTCGGCGCCGTTGGCCCTGGGCGGCTCGACCATCCAGTTCGACAACGCCAGCCGCACGCCGCTGATCCCCGTGACGCTCGGCGACGAGACGTTCATCGCCCTGATCGACTCCGGTAGCGACGGCTCGCTCAACCTGAATCCCATTGGCCTGCATCCGACCTTCGACTACGGCCCGCGGCCGGGACTCGCCGTGGCCACGCTCACGGGCGACCGTCCGCAGCAGGTCGGCCGCGTGGCCCAGTCGCTGCAAATCGGCGGCTACACCTTCATGCACCCTATCGTCGCGCTCACCGACGATCTCGCCTCGCTGGGCGGTGCCGTGCTGAAAAATTTCGCCGTTACTTTCGACCAGCAGCACAGCCAGGTCACTTTCTACCGCGAAAGTTCCGCGCCCATTCTCACGCCCTCGCGCCGCAGTGCCGGCCTCAGCTTTGACAAGAATCCCGTTTACTGGCGTATCACCCACGTCGTGCCCGGCTCGCCCGCCGAAGCCGCCGGTGTCCAGGCCGGCGACCTCTGCACCCGCATCAACGGCGAACTCGTCGCCAGCTGGAATCTTCGCCGCTACGAAGAACTCACCGCCAGCGCGAAGACCATCACCTTCACTTTCCTGCGCGGGACGGTGGAGCAGCCCATCTCCGTCGCGGTTTTCGACTTGGTGCCGTGATAGCTACCTGCGTAGATAGAGCTCTGCACCATATGAACGCATCATGAAGTCATATCGCAGCCTGATCCTCGGACTGCTGGGGACATTTTTCTACCTCGCCGCTCCACTCACTGGACAGACTACTGCTGCAGACTATTTGACGAGCGGCCGTACAAAGGCTGATAAACAAGATTTTGATGGTGCATTGGCCGACTTCGATCGTGCCATCGCTTTGGTTCCAAATGACCCCCGCGCTTACCAAAGCCGCGGTTTTGTCAGGCTCGCGAAAAAGGATATCGATGGTGCACTTGCCGATTTCGACCGCGCTATTGCTTTCGATTCAACCGAGGCTCTGCCATTCTATGACCGCGGCCTCGCAAAAGGCATGAAGGGCGATGATAATGGTGCCATCGCCGACTTTAACCGAGCCATCGCGCTCAATTCAAGTGATGCCCGCGCCTATCTAAGCCTTGGCCTTGTCGAAAAACATCAAGGACAATTGGACCTTGCGCTGACCGATTTTGACGACGCCATCGTCTTGAGTCCGGATGACGCTGGCCTTTTCGACGTTCGAGGCGAAACGAAGGCCGACAAAGGAGATTACGATGGCGCTCTGGCCGACTTCAACCATGCCATCGCCCTCAATCCAAATTATGCGCCTGCTTTCGGTAACCGCGGCTTTGCAAAGAACGCCTTGGAAAACTACAATGGGGCGATCACTGACTTCGACCGAGTCATCGAGCTGAGTCCGAGTTACTTTCTTGGTTTTTACGGTCGTGGCATCGCCAAGGATAACAAAGGGGATTACGCCGGGGCGTTAGCCGACTTTAATCGCGCCATCGCCCTGAACCCAAATTACAGTGCGGCTTATGACAGCCGCGGCTCGGTCGAGTATGGAAATGGAGATCTCACCGGCGCGGGCACCGATTTCAGCCATGCCATTGCCCTAAATCCGAATGATGCAGTCGCCCTCATGAACCGAGCGAACGTCAAGACTGACCAAGAAGATTACGACGGCGCTCTTGCCGACTTAGCTCGCGCCATTCCATTGGCTCCAAGGGAGGCGCGCGCTTTCATGGAGCGCGGCAATGCCAAGTCGAATAAAAAGGATTACGACTCAGCCTTGGCTGATTACGATCACGCCATAGCCCTGAAGCCGAATTATGCGCATGCTTTCTACAACCGCGGTTTTGCGGAGTATTACAAGAAGGACTTCGATGCCGCGATGGCCGACTTCAACCATGTTATCGAACTGAGCCCAACTGATCATCTTGGTTTCTACGGTCGTGGCATGGTCAAGGATGGGAAAGGGGATTACGACGGCGCAATTGCTGATTTCAACCACGCCATCGAACTGAGTCCGAATCATCTCCTTAGTATCTACAATCGCGGCATCGATAAGGAAAACAAAGGGGATAACGATGGCGCAATCGCCGATTTTGACCATGCCATTGCACTTCATCCAAATTTCGCCAATTTTTTTAGTTATCGCGGCATGGCAAAGGAGCGCAAAGGAGATCACGATGGCTCAACTGCCGATTACAATCACTGCCTCGCACTCGGCGGAAAGCCAAATTCCGCTTTTAACAGTCTTGGCGTCGCCAGAGATGCCGTCGGTGATGAAAATGGTGCAATGGCTGCGTATAATCAGGCCATTGCCTTGGATCCAACTGACCCTGTGCCATTCTATAACCGGGGCCTCATCAAGTGCAACAAAGGTGATAATGATAGTGCGATCGCTGATTTTGATCGGACCATCGCACTGAATCCGAATTACTCGGACGCTTTCTATAGCCGTGGCATGGTCAAGAAAGATAAAGGTGATTCCGCTGGCGCCATCCTAGATTTCGATCGATGCCTTGCCCTGAACCCGCAGGACACACGCGTTTTCTACTATCGCGGCGTCGCCAAAGGCATGAATGGTGATTACGATGGTGAGATCGCTGATTATGACCGCGCCATTGCCGTGAATCCGAATAATGTACGCGCTTTAGACGACCGCGCCACGGCCAGGGACTTCAAGCACGACATCGCCGGAGCCATCGCGGACTACGACCGCATGATCGCCCTGAATCCGAAGAACGCCGTCACTTTCAAAGATCGGGCCTTGGTCAAGATAGAGCAAAAGGATTACTCCGGCGCTCTTGCCGACTACGACCAAGCCTTGGCGTTGCGCCCGAAAGATACTTCAACTTTGCTGGTTTCAGCCGATCTAAAGTTTGAGTACCAAGGAAATCTTGACGGGGCCATTGCTGATCTCGATCGCGCCCTCGTGCTGGAGCCGGAAAATTATCAAGCCATCGCTAAGCGCGGCCGCGCAAAGAGTCAAAAAGGTGACTTTAATGGTGCGATCGCCGATTTTAGCCTGCTCATCAAATTGGGTCCGAACAGCCCCGGTGCTTTTTACGACCGCGCCGTGGCCAAGGATGCCAAAGGAGATTTTAGCGGAGCCATTGCCGACTACGAACAAGCCATCGCGCTGACGGAAGATTTTACAAACCATCGCTTAGATCCCTACAGCGCCCATACGGGAAACTATAGTTATATTGACCCTTCCATCGCGATCATCCGTGTTTCCATCCTCCTTGCACGGGCACCACGAAGACAACCAATGCTGGCGCTCGGCCGTTTGGTCGATCGTTGGCCAAAAGCCACGACTCAGGTTATTGCGCGATTTTTGCTGGGCGAGATGCCAGAAACCGGGTTTCTCGCTTCGACTGCCGCCATTCTAGGTAAAGATCAAGTGGCCAACCGACCCTGGTACCTATGTCAGACGTATTATTATGTGGGTATGGTTCATCTTCTGGCAAACGAGCAGCCGGCGGCGGAACAGTTTTTCAGGAAATGCATGGCCACTCACATGACAACTAACGAGAACTATCGTTTGGCTCGAACCGAACTTGTTCGATTGATGGCGGCCCAACGGTGAATACCCCTAAGGTGAACGGCACGGAAACGGTTCAAGAGGGATTACAGTACGAAATCCACGGCTCGTTATTTTTTCTTCAGGAGAAACGCCGCGGCGCCATCGCATTTGCTTTCCGGGGGCCGGCTCAGCACCTGCGTCTCGAGGGTAAATTCACCGCCGGCGGCCGCGAGAAACGCTGCGGCCACGCGTTCATTTTCCTCCGGGTCGAGGCTGCAGGTCGAATAAACCAGCCGCCCGCCGGGCGCCACGAGCCGCGCCGCGGCGGTGAGCAACTCCAATTGTTGCCGCGCATGCCGCGCAAAATCTCCCGGCTGCAGCCGCCATTTCACATCGACACGGTGCCGGATCACGCCCGAGTTCGAGCAGGGCGCATCGAGCAAGACGGCGGAAAACTTTTCCGGCAGGCCCTGCGCGCGAAAAGCATCTGCGTTCAGCCGCCGCACATCGCCTTCCACCAGCGTCGTCTTCACGCCGGCCGGCGCGCGCGCCAGGTTTTCCCGCAGCCGCCCGAGCCGCTCGCCCGGCAAATCCACCGCCACCACCTGCCCGCGCTGCATCGCATCGGCAATGGACAGACTCTTGCCGCCCGGCGCCGCGCCCACGTCGAGCACGGTCTCGCCCGGCTGCAGCGCCAGCAGCCCGACCGCGTGCCGCGTGGAGGGATCCTGTAAATAAATTTTTCCCGCGGCCAGCAGCGGCTCGAGGTCGGCCCAACGCCCCGCCGGCGCCTCGAAAAATCCCGGCCAGCCCGTTGGCTGCAGCCATTCCGGCGGCGCCTCGACCGTGCGCCAGCGCGCATGCATCACGCCCGGCGTTTGATCCCACGCCAGCAATGCGCGGGCCGCATCATCGCCAAACTGCCCGCGCCACCGCTCCACCAGCCACACCGGATGGGAAAAAAACTCCGACCATTCGGCGGCGCTGGCACCAACCGCCGGCTCTGTTTGCGCCGCCAGCACGCCGGCGAGCTTGCGCGCCACGGCATTGATCAGCTTCACCTCGGGCGAGCTGAGCAGCGATTTGGCCTGCCCGACGGCATGGTGCACGATTTTTGCCCGCCGCCCTTCGCTTTCGTCCGCGGCGATGAGTTCCGCGCCGGTCATGACCAGCACCGCCCGCGCCAGCGGCCGCGGCTGGCGCGGCACGAGCCTCCGCAGCACTACCTCGATGCGCCCCAAATGGCGTGCCACGCCCAGCACAAGCTGTTGCGCACGCGCACGCTCCGCGCCGGCCAGCCCGTGCAACCGCGTTTCGAGCAACGTATCCAGCCGCTCGCCGCGCTCCAGCCAGCGCGATACGGCCTGGATGGCCGCCGGCCACGCCGGCTCCGTTTCAGGCGTCGTTTCCGCCATGGCCGATACACAGTTTGACAACGCACAGCATTATAGCCTCTACTCTTCAGTTCCGTTACTCGCATCCGCAATCATGAATTCTGAAGCTATCTCCGCGCTCATCGCCAAAACGCCTTCGCTCAAGTCGGCCAAAGCCAAGCTCGAGGCCATGGAGCCCGGTGCTTACGTCGTCCACCGGAGCTGGGGCTTCGGCAAAATCAAGAGCTACGACGAAGCCGCCCAGAGGCTTATTTTCGACTTCGATGGCAAAAAAAGCCATGCCATGGACCCGGCCTTCTGCCTCACCACGATGGAGGTCCTGTCGCCCAAGAGTCTCCTCGTCCGCAAACAGACCGAGCCGGCCCGGATCAAGGAACTGATCGAAAAGGAGCCCGTCGAGCTTGTCGTCGAGGCGCTCTCTTCCTACGCGAACAAGGCCACGACGGTCATCGACCTTGAGCTCACCCTCGCCCAGGTCGTTGGCGAAGATAAATTTAAAAAGTGGTGGTCTGCCGCCAAGAAGCATGTGGCCAAAGACCCCCGCGTTTCCGTCCCCGTCAAGAAAACCGAATGCTACATCCTCCGCGATGTGCCCGTCTCGGCCGAGGATGAAATCCTCGAGGCCTTCAATTCCACCCGTTCCGCCCGCCGCCGCATCCAGCTGGCCGAGGAACTCGTCGCCACCGGCAAGAAAGACATGAAGACGGATCTTTCCGCCATCCTCTCCGGCGTGGCCGACGCGGTGAAAGACAGCAACCAGATCAATCCTTCCGAGCGCCTCTACGGCGCAGTCGTGCGCGACGATCTCGCCAAACTGATCGGCAACGAAACGGCTTTCGAGCCCACCCAGGCCTCCCTGATCGCCAATGTCCGCGCGCTGCCCGACATTGCGGAAAAAATTCCCGTCCAGTTCCAGCGTCGCTTCCTCGAGCTCGTCAAGGAGACCCACCCCGTCGAAGCCCGCGACCTCCTCTTCACGCTGCTCAAGACCTCCTCGGGCAAGTTCACCACTGAATCGATCAATTTCCTCGTCGAGAGCGGCCATGCCGAGGATCTCGCCGCCGCTCTCAAGCGCTGGCAGACCGAGCAAAACCTCCGCGCCCCCGTCCTCCTTTGGATCGTCAAAAACCGCCATTCGAAGAAATTCGCCAAGCTCCTCGCCGAGCTCATCACCCCGCGCCTGCTCAGCGCCATTTTCTTCGCCATCGATTACGAGGCCCTGCAGGCCTCCAACGCGCGCCGCATCCCGCTGGCTGAAATTCTCAGCGACGATGTCGACCTGATCAGCGACCTGCTCTCCACCGCCGACCCGGAAACCGCGCGCGATCTCGCCAACACCCTCTTGCTCAACCAGGGCTTCGAGGAGCTCACGAAAAAATCCCTGCTCGCGCGCTTCATCAAGATTTTCCCCAACATCCAGTCGCTCGTCGCGGAAGCCGCCGAAAGCAAGGACGAGCAGCTGCTCGTCTCCCGCGCCAGCTACGAACGCAAGCGCGAGGAATACGAGACCATCGTTTCCAGGAAAATCCCCGAAAACTCCAAGGCCATTGCCACGGCCCGCGAGCACGGCGATCTCAAGGAAAACTCCGAGTACAAGATGGCCAAGCAGGACCAGCAGGTACTCATGGCCCAGAAAACCCTCCTCGAAAAGGACCTGGCCCGCGCCCGCATCACCGATTTCAAGGACGCAACCATCGAGCAAGTCAGCGTCGGCAGCATCGTCAGTCTCCGCGACGATGCCGGCAAGGAAGTGAACTACACGCTCCTCGGCGTCTGGGACAGCGATCCGGACAACCGGCTGATTTCGTACAAAACCCCGCTGGGCCAGGCCCTGCTCTCGAAAAAAGCCGGCGACCGCGTGAAGCTGAAACTCAGTGGCAGCGAGCACGAGTACGTCATCGCCGGCATCAGCCGTTACGTGGACGCGCGGAATTAAGCCGCTCTCTGTGGCCTCCCGCGCCTCCACCGCATGGAGCATATCGTAAAAGGCTTCGCCATTGGTTTCGCCGTAGCCGCGCCGGTCGGCCCCGTCGGCCTGCTCTGCATCCGCCGCAGCATTCTCGATGGCCGCCTCGCCGGCTTCGTCACCGGCCTCGGTGCCGCTACAGGCGATGCAATCTTTGGCCTCATCGCCGCCATCGGCCTCACGTCCGTGACGGTGTTTCTGACCGGCCACGCCCGGGGTTTCCAGCTCATCGGCGGGCTCTGCCTTCTCGCCATCGGCCTGACCACCATCCGCAGCCGCCCGCCCGAGCGCACGCGCCAACCCGTGCACGCCCCCAATCTCACCGCCGCCTACGTCTCCACGGTCTTCATCACCCTCGCCAATCCCATTACCATCGCCGGGTTCATCGCCATTTTCACCGGCTTCGGCGTCGGCCTCACCACGACCGGCCTCGCACAAATCTCCTGGCTCGTGGCCGGTGTCTTTCTCGGCTCAGCCGCGTGGTGGCTGCTGCTGAGCGGTTTTGCCGCCTGGTTGGGCAAAAAGATTCCCGACGGCGGACTCCATGCGATCAACGTCGGCACCGGACTCGCCATTGCGCTCATTGGCGCGTGGGAGCTGGGGACATTTGTGCTCAAGATTGTGTGAGGATTGTACGAATCCATCGTTCTCGTACTCGTTATCATTCTCGTACTCGGTTCTGGTTGGTGAGAACGAGAACGATTAAGAGCACGAGAACGATCCGGCATTAAACGTCAGACTGATGATTCACCCACCTTCTTGTTACTTGGTACCTGTCACCTGACACTTGCCACACACCCCCGTCTTGCTCACCCTCGCGCCCAGTGAACGCCTCCTGGGACACGCTTAAACTCCTCTCCGACCCCACGCGCCTGCGCCTGCTCGCGCTGCTGCTGCGGGAGGAACTCTCCGTCGCCGAGCTGCAGGAGATCCTCGGCATGGCGCAATCGCGCATCTCCTCGCAGCTCGCGCTGCTGCGCTCCGCCGGCCTCGTGGCCGACCGCCGCGACGGCAAGCGCGCCTATTATTCGCTGCGCACCGCGCTCCCGTCGCGCACGCTTGCGCTCCTGCGCTCCGCCTGCGAATCCGTGGCCGAGCTGCCCGAGCTGACCGACGACCGCGCCAACCTCGACCGCGCCCTGCAAAAACGCCGCCGCGCCCAGGAACAATATTTCAACCTCATCGCCGGCCGCCTCGGAAAAAATTACTGCCCCGGCCGCTCGTGGGAAGCCATCGGCCACCTCGCGCTGCGCCTCACGCCGGCCATCGTCGTGGCCGACCTCGGCGCCGGCGAAGGACTCATCTCGCAACTCCTCGCCCGCCGCGCCCAGCGCGTCTGGTGCATCGACAACTCGCCCCGCATGGTCGAGGTCGGCGCCGAGCTCGCGAAGAAAAACGGCCTCGACAACCTCACC
>Ga0210398_10003019_pt1 | contig 16205 bp, 14 predicted proteins | sample IncBWC4OmetaG_FD_161047 | JGI IMG/M metagenome (GOLD analysis project Ga0210398, IMG submission 161047) | Forest soil microbial communities from Barre Woods Harvard Forest LTER site, Petersham, Massachusetts, United States - Inc-BW-C-4-O | ecosystem: Environmental > Terrestrial > Soil >...
GAGCGGATCTCCATCATGGCCCGGAGTCAGAGACTCCACCCAAGGCCGAATACATTTGCGCAGACCACCTTTGCCATCGTTCGTTTTTCGCTTGCAACTCTGCGGCGGACCATACATACCGGTAATCGCGTTTACCAAGCACGATTCTCAATCGGCGGCCTCTTGAGGGGCGGATCATTGGGTGATAGTGTGACCCCACAAACACAGATTGACAGTCGTCAGTATGAGACGAAAGAAAAGCGGTGTTATTCTGTTGTTAGCGACTGCTTTCGCCGTTGCCGCGCAGCAGCCAGTCAAGCTGACCGCGCCCGACAAGAGCTTTGAGGCAAGCTTCCCGGGTGAGTTCATCCACGAAGTAGCTAGTACGGATTCTGGCCCTGTTCACGTCGAAACACATTCATATTTCTTCCAGACTTCTGAATCAAAATTCATTCTGACCTATATCCATCTCTCGCCAACACCCCCAGTTGATCTGAAGGCTGACGACGCGATAAATACCGCCATAAGTGCAACTGTCAAGCTTAACAGGGGCAGGCTCCTGACCGAGAGCCCACTAACGATGAACGGCAAAACAGCGAAAGGTGTGGTAATCAGTGTCGGAGAAAGCACCGTTATCGATGGCCGATTCCTGTATGTGAGGCCCCGCGTTTACGAGCTGCTCGTGCGCCATAAAAAGGGAGTGATTCCGCCGTTCGAACCGCGGTTTTTCGATTCGTTTTCGGTGAAGACGACGGCGGCACCAACCATGGTGCGCCCATAGCAGCTCTGGCGAACGAATTAGCCATTGAAATACCTTCAGATAGAACCTCGGGTGGGTGTTGCATCGACCCATTGAGATCACCCCGTTTATCAAGCACCGAGTGCCTACCTCATGTTCGGGATTTTCTTCGACGCGCAGACCACCCATGGCGGCTCCCGGTGGGCTGCTCTTCAACAGGCATGGCAAGGTGATTGGCATTACCTTCGCCGCTTGGCGGACTTTAGCGGATCGAATTTTGCGATTCCGATCAGCCTTTCGGAACCGTCGTTGAATCCCTCGCGGCACGGCAAGGGAATTTCCCAATTCGGATATGAGGGGAAGTAGACAGCAAACTCGGTACTAGAACTCCCATGTTCGAATTGAGCCTTGCAAATCCTCGTCGCGTGTGATGAACTCTCTCCCGTTCGGTGGCGCTCTGACCGCCCGCTTTTGAAACTCCAACCCTGGAAAGACGAAGGAGGTTCTTGTGAAAGGCTTCCTGCTCGCGTCCACTTGCAAGGTTGTTTGCCTGATGCCACTGGCCTTCGCCCTTCTCAGCGGGTCACCGGCGCAAGCTCAAACCATCTGGACCGTTACCAGCACCGCCGACTCCGCCACAGACACCACGACACTTCGCGGCGCGGTCAATGCCGCCGCCGACCGCGACATCATCGACTTCCAAGTCACGGGCACGATTGTGCTGACCTTGGGAGAAATCGGTATCAACAAAAATCTCTCTATCCACGGCCCAGGGGCCTCGCAGTTAGCGATCAGCGGAAACAATACGTCCAGGGTGTTCCATATCCAGTTCGGATCGTCAGGCCCGATTGACGTCGAAATCGATAGCCTTACCATAGAGAATGGGAACGGGAACATAAGCAGCAGCGTTCCCGACGATAATGGCGGCGCCATCCGCACCGTCGAAAATCTCCTTGTCACCGCATGCGTCTTCGTCAACAATTCGGCGACAACATACGGGGGCGCCATTTACGTTTTTCCCGGCGTATTCGCGAGCTTGGGTGATAATACGTTCTCGAACAATTCCGCCACGTACGGCGGCGCTTTTTATTCGGATGCAACCTCAAGCGGCGCCATTGCCCAAAGCACATTTACCAATAACTCTGCCTCGATTGCTGGGGGCGCGATCTACCTCAACTCGGCAGGCTACGATTTCAACAATAACTCGCTTTTGAACAATATTGCGGGCTCGGCCACCACTTTGGGATCCGGCGCGGGAATTTACGTCGGCGGCGGCTCCACTATGCACATGCAACACGACGTTTTCTCGGGCAACACCATCGCTTCTACGACCGAGGCAGGCTTGGCGGGAGGTAGCGGCATCACCAACCTGGGCACGTTAACGATAGAGACCACCACCATCTCCTCCAACTCTGGGAACGTCGGTAGCATATGGAATGGCGGCACACTCAACGTGGGCGACGTGACCATCGCGGGAAACGATACTGCCATATTCAACTCGGCGACAGCTGACTTTGACTGGGTCACCGTCGCCCATAATTCCACCTATGGGATCGTGAATGCGGGGGGCGCCACCCTTTCGCTGCAAAACACCCTCCTCTCCGACAATCCGTTCGCAAATTGCCTCAACGATGGAACGATTAACTCGCTGGACTTCAATTTGTCCGACGACGCCACGTGCGCTGCGGTTCTGACTCAGCCCGGGGACCTCCCGCCTCTAACGTTTGCGGGACTCGATATTTTGGGCCTGCAAAATAATGGCGGGCCTATAAATGACACCGGCTTGACCACCCAAACCATCGCCCTGAAACCCGGCAGCAAGGCCGTCAATGCAATTACCGACCCGGCCAACTGCGTGAACATTCCGCCTTTCGGCGCTTCAGATGAGCGCGGAATCTCCCGGCCGCAAGGGACGGGTTGCGACATCGGCGCCTACGAGGCTACCCCGGACTTTTATATCACTCCGATTCCCGTGTTCTTCGCCACTGTGGGAGGGGCCGGGTCGACCCCCTTCCCGGTCAATTCATTCGTCGAATTCAGCGCGCCGGTGTCCTTGGCCACATCGCCGGCGACTAGCGGCTTGACCGCTTCATTTTCCGCAGACCCGGTTACTCCTCCAGTCGACGGTACGGTCTCTCCAACCCTCACCGTTAACGTCGGGCCGTCGGTCACTCCCGGCACCTATAGCTTCAGTGTCGTCGGCGTATCCGGCCTTCTCACGCACTCGGTCCAGTTGAATCTAAGTGTGCAAACTACGGCCGCCAGCGTCACCCAGGTGATCACCGACGTCCGGGCGCTGGGATGCATCGACAACGGAGGGATCAGCAATGCGTTGAGCAGCAAACTCGCTGCGGCGCAGGCTGCGATGAACGCGGGCAACATCCAAGATGCCATGGACAGTCTCAATGACTTTATGAGCCAGCTACACGCGCAAGCCGGCAAACACATCTCGACTTCTTGCACCGACGGCCAGGGCAACCAGTTCAACCCCGTTGAGGTCCTGGGCACTGATGTCGGGGCCTTGCAAGCGGCCTTGTAGTCGCAAAAACGAACGATTGACAATCACAGACTTCAGATTCCGGGTGCCGCACCCATCGAGCGTTCGGCGGTGTTCCCTATCAACGTAGCTAACCGTTTACGAGGATAGGCAAAGCTGCGAAGCCTTACCGCAATTGCGCGACTAATCGGCAACACGGGAGCTATCCTTTCGCCCGCCAACAATCTGGCGGTGCCGGTTTCTCAATTACTGGATCGTGCTCGATAAGTCGGATTATCGGTAACTGGCTTTTGGCCGTGTTGGGATCCGGATTCAATCGAAGGCTTCCGATTTGTTGCCAGCCGGGGCTATCTGGGCCGAGTGATATGATCCTGTCGTGCCAGAAAACATTCTGCGAATCGGAACAAGCTCATTTTCCGCTGAAGGGTGGGTTGGGCCTTTCTACCCGGGGGAAATGCAGCCTAGGGACTTCCTGACCTACTACGCAACTCGTTTCGACACAGTCGAGGTTGATTCCACGTTTTACCGTACGCCTTCTGCCTCAACCGTCAAAGGATGGAATGCGAAGACCCCACCCGGATTCGTGTTCGCCGCTAAAGTACCTCAGGTCATCACACATGAGAAGCTCCTCGTCGATTGCGTTGCGGAGTTCAAACAGTTCGTCGAGACCATGGACCTTCTGGGTGAGAAGCTCGGTCCGCTGCTGCTCCAGTTGGGATATTTCAACAGCTCGGTCTTCCGCGGCGTCAATGACTTTCTGGCGCGGCTCCGGCCATTCCTGAAGGCATTGCCAAGGGATCACAAGTTCGTGGTCGAAATCCGCAATAAGCACTGGCTGGTGCCGCAGTTCATTGAGACTCTTCGTGAACACGGGGTTGCGCTCGCGTTAATCGACCAATCATGGATGCCCCGGCCCGCGCAGTGGTTCGAGAAACTTGATCCCATAACGGCAGAGTTCACGTATGTGCGCTTGCTCGGGGATCGCAAAGCCATTGAGGAAAAGACGAAGGTCTGGAACAAGCTGGTCGTAGATCGCAGTGTTGAGCTGACGGAGTGGGCCGAGGTGTTGGGCAAGCTGAAAGTTCCGATTTACGTTTACGCGAACAATCACTACGCCGGATACAGTCCCGCGACCGTAGAGATGTTCCGTAATCTGTGGCGTGGGCAGACACAGGAAACGACAACGCGGCATCGGGTGGCTGAGCAGGGTCAACTGTTCAAGTGAGGGCTACGCCGCCTTCTTGACCGCTGCTTTCTTGTTCGTTTCTCTGCCCAGTGCTAGTCATTGCTGCTCGATGCTCTTCGCTTCCAACGCCTGAATATCTGCTGAAGTTCTCTTTGTCTGCGCGTCCTTTGAGCCACACGCATTTTCTCGCGAGTTTTTTCTGACCGCACGAGTCCCTCGGCGTAGTCGTTGTTCTTCATCGCTTCCCATCTTTCCGTGACAGCTCGCCAGTTGGAGATGTCTTTGATTTCCTTGTAGGTTCTGTCTTTCGGATCCTTTTTGAGTGCTTTTTCGGCTCGTTCCCTTAATCTCGCTATTGGTGATCCCCGAATCATGCTGGCCCCTCCTTTTTGGCCTTTTCAGCCGGTTGCAACCTGCTAAAACGCGATCCTGCTACCCGCATAAACAGAGGCGTTCAGGAGCACACATAAGACCCCCATGTAGGGTATATACCCCGGCCGTGAAAGTTGATCAGTTTTGCTTCACTTGAGGGAACCATTGGGACGGTCCGCCGGAGTTTTTCCCTCGTTGTGGCAGACCAGGATCGGATGCATGCTTCCACCGAAACCATCCCGTCCTTGCTGGAACTGCCAAACCTGGCGGATTCTCCCATTGAGCAATCTCTCCGTAACTCACGGGAAGACGCGCAAAGACCCGCCTACGTCATGTGGCCGAAATGAAGGCCCGGGACCCGGCTACCCTACCAGACCGGCTCACAGAGCTAGCGCACCGAGAGAAGATTCAGCCGCGCCTTGAAGGCCAATAGAAACAAAGAGTTAGTCCGTCTTTTGGGCGAGGATCTTGGTGTTGATTGCCTTCTGTTGCCCGCCCACCAAATCACGTTAAAAGCAGTGTAAAATCAGGAGCAACGTCCATAGATCGTAAAGGTGAACAGAAGGGGGTTGCGTTCCTTGAAACTTAAAAGTGTCCACATCAAAAACTTTCGTGCGATCAAGATCAGGTCGTGAGGTTTTCAGACTATACGTGCTTTGTAGGACCGAATGGTGCTGGCAAGTCCACAGTGCTCATTGCGCTTTGCGTTCTGTTCCGATACTCCACCGACTCGACAACGAACCTACTTGTTCTAAGCGAAGAGGATTTTCATCATAAAAACACGAACGAAGACATCGAGATAACGGCGACGTTCACCGACCTTAACGAAGAAGCGCAGAAAAAGCTCGCGCATTACTACAGACAGGACAAGCTTATAGTCTCCGCAATTGCCAAGTGGAACCAAGATATAAATTCAGCTCCGGTTATCCAATACGGCAAACGCGAAGTTATGAAGGCGTTCGTCCCGTTCTTCGAAGCTCACGATAACCCGAAATTCAAAGCGGAAGATTTGAGGAAGCTATACGCGGATTGCAAGATAGCCGTTCCCGTCTTACCCGACGAAAAAACCAAGGCTGGGATGCATGACGCCCTCAGAACCTACGAGGAAGCTTACCCGCAAGAATGCACTCTGGTGAATAGCCAAGACGAATTTTATGGCGGCGCGGGAAAAGCTCAGAACCTTTTGGCTCAATTCATACAGTGGGAGTACGTCGCGGCGGTCAAAGACGCCACAACCGAACAATTGGAAGCCAGGAAAACGGTCTTGGGGCGAATCCTCGAACGCACTGTCAGATTGAAAATGGCACTCAGCGAGCCGTTGGAAAAACTCCGCGGCGAGGCCTACGAAAGGTACAGCAAACTCCTCAAAGAGCACGAAAAGGAGTTGAAAGAATTGGGGGCGTCGCTAACAGCCCGAATGAGTGACTGGGCGCATCCCGATGCGCGAATCAAGCTGGAATGGCGGGACGAAGAATCCCAAGTGTCAATCGCGGACCCGTTGGCAAAAATCAAAGCGGCTGAAGGGACATTTGAAGGAGACCTACCGCGCTTCGGACACGGTTTTCAACGCTCCTTCTTACTCGCGTTGCTTCAAGAATTGGTTGCCATTGGCGCAACCGGGGGGCCGAAGTTAATCCTGGCCTGCGAAGAGCCAGAGCTTTACCAACATCCTCCCCAGATTCGCCACTTGGCCTCAGTGTTTGATTCGCTAACCGAACAGGGAACCCAAGTCCTGGTTTGTACCCACAATCCCCTGTTCATCAGGGGAGAAAATTTTGAAGAGATCCGATTCGTCGCCAAAGATAGGCAAAAGGGGCACGCCGAGGTTCGTCATCTGAGGTTCGATGATGTTGCGGAAAGGATCGAAAAGGTAGGTGGTGATCGACCGAAAAGGCTTGAAGGGACGGCGTTGCGTGTATCCCAAGCACTCAAGCCCAATATCAATGAAATGTTCTTTACCGCAGTCTTGGTTCTTGTGGAGGGACTTGAGGATGCAGCCTACATATCTACTCAGCTGGTTCTGAGGAATAGTTGGACAGACTTCCGAAGATATGGCGGCCACATAGTCATCTGCGATGGCAAAGGAAAGATGGCTATGCCGCTCGCGATAGCTCGGGGATTGAAAATCCCCAGCTTTGTGGTCTTTGATGCTGACCTCAGCCGTCAGAACAAAGAGGACAAAGGAAAGCACGAGAAAGACAACAAGATGTTGATGGAGCTGTGCGGGCACTCGGGCAAGTCACCGTGGCCGACCGACACGATATGGGAATCGAACATGGTTGTTTGGAGCGAAGACATTGGCACCACGATCTCGAGGGAATTCGGTGACTGGCACCAGTTGTGCGATGCAAGTAAGCAAAAGCACGGAGTGCATGACGTCAAAGACATTTTCAAGTGCGAGTCATACATCCAGTCGCTCATGTCCGACCTCTGGGATCAGAAGAAAGTTAGCAAGAACCTTGAGACCTTGTGCGACAAGCTCATTGCCTATGCCAAACAGATGGGAATTGGTTCTGTCGTCTCTTTTGCATCGGCGAGTCAAGCCGCAGAACCAGCTGGTGCGGCACCGGCTAATCCAGGGAATGCCCCTGGAAAACCTGAAGCCGCCTGACTGAGGCTACAAAGGACGGCGTTTGAAGATACAAATCAACCCGTTCTTGGTCCGCCAAATACTCTCGCTGTTCGTCGGTGTATCACTTTTCCCGGCTCTGTAACCTGCCCTCCCATGTAATTGACCCCATTCTTGGACGTTCCCACACGCGGCAGTTCCGTGGGGCATCGACGGTTTTGAAGAAGTTCCGCAGTTTGGGCTGCCCCGCAGTGTTACTGACTTTCTCGTGTTACAGGATACCTAGTCGTGCAAAAGCGCAGGTTTTGCGCTTTTGGCCCAGAGAACCAAATTGCTGGCCTTGATGTTGCTCTGTCTCAAGGCTCTCCTCTTGCCAGAGCGCCAAGCCAAGACATTTTCAATTCCTAATTTGATTCGGGGTCACGCCTTCTAATTTGCGGGGGCTGCGTTAATATTCTGGTGAGGAAGAGAGAGGCACGAACCGTTTTTCCCCAAGTATCTTGAAGAAGCTCTAATGACAGATCTCTTGAAGAATCACAAGAACGAGGGGGAGAAACTGGGAAACCTACGGAAGTTCCCGGTTTCGGGGGGTAGAGCGTTACGCCATTAGCTTACTAAGGGGTTCGTAACGCGGAACAGTTGAGGATTGAGGCCACGGAACGGTCCGTAACGGGAATGGCAGTCGATATCGAAACTATCCTTATTTGTAGGTGTTCTACGAGGTATCAGCGTTACGCACTCCGCGTAACAGTTCGTAACATTGCCGTTACGCACCCCTTTTTGCATCTTGGCGAATCTCGCGGCGATATTTGCGAATCGCCGCTTCGCTGAGCTCAATTCCGGCTTGTTTGAAATGTTTAACAAGTGCAGGGCTCGTGGCTTCGGGATCATCCTCAAGGAAATCGCGAAGAAGCCGTTTCCTTGAGGCTTTGGCCTTCCTTTCTTCAAGAGGAGCGCCGCCCTTGTTATAACTCTTCAGTTCTTCCCCAAGCGATCCGCACTCTCCGGGATTCTTGTACATGCGGAAATCGCCTTCTTCGTTGATGTAGGGGCGTCCGATGATTTGAAAAGGACCACAGGGTTCGAAGTCTCGCGCCTTGAGATTTTCGATGTGAATGATGTTCTTCTCTGCGTTGAGCTGTTTGATTCCCCAAGCTGTTGCAACCATCGCACCGATATCGCCGGTTCCCCGGAGCATGTTTTCGAGGGTCATGACCGTTTCCTTGGAGAAATTCTTGGGAGAGTGATGGGCAGCTACCACTCCCCGAGCGCCAGCGTGCAGCAGCAAGAAAATATCGCGGGCTAGTCCCCGTTGATTGTCGGCCGCTTCGTTCTCGTTTCCTTTCTCGAACCGAATAGTTGGGTCGAGGAAAACATAGGCGTCTTTCGCAGCCGCAAGTATCCTGGGATCGGACAGGTCTGGTGTCGGCCCTTTCGACAGTGTGTGTGCTAAGAGTCGGCCTTCCTTCAAGTAACGGTAAATGTGAAAACGCTTGAGCCGATCTTTGAATGGCGTGATTCCAGACTCCGGGATCAAGTACAACACGCGCGGCACGGTTTCCAGCACCTTGAACTGGTGCCATAATTCCTTATGCTTGTGGCTGTTGAGCAATGCCTTCACTAGCGACACCATCGTGAGAGTTTTTCCCTGGCCGCTGGGCCCAGCAATCATCGTGACACAACCATTTTGCAGAATGCCCTCGATTGAGAAGCTGATCGGAGGCGCGTTTTCGAACTCCTCGTAAGAGTGGAATATGTCCTCCTCCCCGGGTTGATCGATGGACGTGATACCATTTTCATACCCAATTCCCAGCCACTTGCAAATGCTGCTGACGGTTTTTTCACCGAGCAACTCAACTAGCCTCGGTATGCCTGTCACTTCCTTTCCTTTTGCGAGTTTTTTCCTCGTCGACTCGACGGCGGCCACACGCTTTTTCAACTCCTTATCGCCCGCAGCAAACACGATGGCGTCGACGAATTTAGTGACTTTTTCTTTCTTCCAACCAGCCCGCAAAAGCGTACCGGACAAGGGCAGTGCAATTTTGTTTCGAATCCCGCGCCTCCACCGTCGTGTGATCAGCGCCGCCGCCGCTAATATGCTGAGAGCAATTCGAAGTTCAGGGGGCGTCACACGTGCAGGCTCACCGCTCTTTTCCCAGTGTATGCGTTCTCCGCTCGGGTGAATCGAAGGCGGGACTAGACTCTGCTGCCCAGTGGAACGAAGCTCCAGAAGACACGCATCATCGGGATCCGCGGGTTCGGGATCGTTGAACGTCATTGGTTTCGCGTCATTGCTCCGGTACAAGTAATGCGAGCTTTGCCTCGACTTGCGCCCGTAAACCCTGTCTGTCTCCGGTAGGAAGCTCGGTGCAAGGGTAACAGCCTCATTGCAATCAAGATCAACATCAATAAGCCAGTGGCTCGGCTTGCCCCACAAGATTCCAATGTTGTCACCCTCATTGAAATAGTCTGGGATTTCGCCTTCTTTGATTCGCTCGTTCTGCCAATCTTTCCGTTGCGGCACTTTCTCCTGCGGGCGTGCGGGGACAACTTTCCAGTGACGCCGAATATACTTTCGGGCGTAATAAAACACATCGTGCTTCGATCCGGATGTTCCTCGACGCTTGTGCTTGTTGGTGTCCATGTCATTCTCCTAGTCCACTACAGCAGTTCCGGCGAAGCTCTGTCGGACTAGGAGCCGCCCAGAAAGCGGTGGAAGGTTAGTTCCCAGAGCCAGCGCCGGAACTTGCTACTGGGAGTTACCTGATGACCCATCCCACTCTGACTTTCTCGCGGAGGCATTGGGTATCAAAGAATAGGGCACGTTCGGTCACCATCGATTTGTTTCATTTGCTTAGATCTCCAGTGCAATAACAAATGAGCGAAGCTCTCTCACCTTCGAAGGGAAGGTTTCCGTGGGACTCTTCAGCATCGAAGAACAGCACGTCGCCGGGTTGTAGTGCAAATGCAATCCGCCAGCGCGGCACGACTAATTCCGCTCCAGTGAATTGACCGAAGGGCATGAGGACGCTCATCACACCGGGAAGGTTTCCGTCACGGTGATAACCTGAGCGGACATTCCGAATGATGTAGGCTGAACTGAATGCTGTATGCCAAAGTCGAAGTAAACTCGACGCTCGCTCTACCTCGGCGAGTTGGATTGCATATGGCGTGGGCAAATATTTAGAATAAAGTTGATCTGCTAGCTCAATAGGTTTTCGGAGTTGTTCCAACCACTCTGGATGTTTCGTAGTCAGCGGTGATAATCGAGCTGCTCGAGTACCACTTCCTTTTACAGCCCCGAACAGTCCATCGCGTGCATCATCGTCGTCAAGGATGTCCATCACTCCATTGGCAGTTGCAAAATAAGTCCCTAGGGTGCCATCTTTGTTTATCCTGAGCAGCGACTCGGTGCCGATCACCCCCGGTCGGTTGTCAATCCGATTATTCACAGATAGGCCGACTTCAAAAGCCTGCTTTTGCCACTGTGGATCAATGCGTTGTTTGAAAAGAGCAGCGATGATCTTCGTGCTCGGTGCCATGATCACGGCATTCTCGTCGATGGTTCTGTCGCGGTGTGTCGAGTCGGGATGCTTGCCCTCCAAGTGCGTGGTCGCCGCCTCGAAATCATGTTCGAGTTGGATCGGCCGCAGCGATTGGTATCCTCGGTAGTCGTTCATATGCGGGTTTGCCCTTCTTGCGGGTCAACGCTCGCAATGCCGCATCGGTCGCACACTTCCATTAGACAGTCGGTCACTGCGGCTTCACCCAGACCTCGATGCTCCGAAGACCACAATGTGGATATTCGGGACCACTGCTTCTGCATCATTCGAATCGCCAGACGACGTGTGCGGGGTCCGTCTTCCAATTTTTCGGCACCCGGTACCGCGCTCTCTGAGGCTTGATGGACAGAACTTTGCGGATCGGCATTTGATACAGCTTCACGAGCTTGTTCGGTAGCCCTGTTAATCGCTTGAGCTTTCGGGTCCGTCGCCTCGGGAAAAAGCTCAACATTTGCGGAAACGGCGTCGGCGTCTTTGGCGAGCTGCATGTAGTGCTGGCCGGTTCTCAGCGGAATCCCCCGCGTCTCGAACTTCTCAGCAAAGTACGCTTCCCAATCACCGTAGTCGATAATGTCCTTCAGCTGCAGAAACACTCGTCCCAATTGGATATTCGCTTCGTGTCCTCGTGCAATCCAATCGAAAGCTCTTTGCTCGAGCTCGACGATATAGGCTGACTTCGCCTCTGCGGCCACGACCTCGGCGGGTAGCCGGGGACGACGGCAGAACGCTTTCGTCCCCTTCGGGTGCCTGTAGATCCGTTCCAGGCGGCGTGCGCGATGATCGCTCACCGCCCTGAGCCCCCGTGGAGTCCGTTTGAGCCATCTGGGTTCGCCTTCATCGCCGGAGACGCGGAGGTACTGCCATCCTCCCCGATATATTTCTGCCGTACCATCCGCACGTATTTGCATCACTGTTTCTTTCATATTTCTCTCCTTTGAACGTTTCGGAATGAGATCGAGTCAGAATGTTGCACTCAAAACAACAGCACAGGGGTTGGATCAAGTACCTTTGGGAACGGATCGTAGACAACAGGGATGAGAATTGTGCCCGGCGGCGCTCGTGTGCCATACACGTGCCACGGTTCGACGGATTGTGCGTTTTTGGAAGTTTCAGGGTAGGGTCAAAAAAACGTAGCCCATGTAGCCCAACTGAGGACAGGTTCCGGAATGGTTCTCGCCCGTAAGCAACGGTCGATAAGGCGTTTAGATTTTCAAACCCCAAACCTACGAACCAGAAGGTCGGGTGTTCGAATCACCCCGGGCGCACCACTTTTAACCAGTCAGAATGTGGGTATAGGCTCCGAAAGCTTGCGGTAGAAATTCGCACCCGCTTTCAATTCCATTTTAGGCTGCACGACAATTCCATTGTAGGCCCGAGGGCACGACTTTCGCGGCTCAGGTGCCTGCCAGGTCGCGCGCCAGCAGCTCGATCCCCGTTGCGGTAGCTCTGCCGCCAATTTCGTTGTGTCCAAACGGGAAGAAGCGTACGATTCGCTCGCGAAATGTCTAAGTGAAAAATTCCGATTCAGTATTTGTAAATGAGTTCGGCGCAGTCCTGTAGGAGCCCTGAAGCTATGCAAAAAAACTGGATGCTCGTTATTTTTGTACTCATCCTTTTGGCGTTCGGTTCCGCTTCATTATTCGCCCAGGATGATGATGCGCCGCCTCAGCAAGGTGGCGCAGCCAGGCAGCAGATGCGCGGCCCCGCGCCTCCAGTTCCCGGCCCTCCCCACGATCCCCGCGATTTAGCAGGAGTCTGGGACGGGCGCCGCGGCTACGGCGGCGCCACGTTTCGCGGACCCGCGCCTGAACTCACCGAATGGGGGCAGCAGCAACTTAAATTGGCCAAACCTTCCAACAATGGCGCATACAACCTCAAGGAGACGAACGATCCGATCCTCACCACGTGCTTGCCGACGGGAACTCCCCGGATCTACCTCCAGCCGGTTCCGATGCAGGTGATACAGACTCCCAAGGAAGTCATTTTGCTTTACGAGCATGACCATACCGTCCGCTACGTTTTCACCGATGGCCGCAAGCATCCCGAGGACATCACGCCCACCTACATGGGCCATTCCATCGGTCGTTGGGACGGCGACATTTTCGTCGTGGATACAGCGGGCTTTAACGACAAGACATGGCTCGATCGCATTGGCCGCCCGCACAGCGATCAGCTTCATGTCGTCGAGCGCTTTCACCGAATCGATCAGAATAATCTGGAACTTGACATTACGATGGAAGACCCGAAAGCGCTGGCCAAACCCTGGAATGTGCATTTTGGGTTTGCGCTACATCCGGACTGGGACATCCTGGAATCGGCGTGCCCGGACAACGCCAACTTCGCAGATTTTGAGAAGTAGCGTTTGAAGTCCAAGGCAAAAGGGCCGAACCTCCAAGACTGCTTCGTTCCCGGACGGGTGGCCCGGGCTTTGTAGTTGAATTTGGGGTGCCCTGTCCTTGACGCCCCTTCAAGGGCGGGGCTTTTTGCCTACATTCAGTCTCTGGTTTGCTGGCTTCTAAACCCACCGCCCAGCACCGGGCCAAATAGGAAATCTGATGTGGGTGCGCGGGGAACGAATATCACTGCGCTTCCTTAGGAGCGGGCGTTCCATCCGACCAAGTGAGCACCGGAATCATGAGCTCGGTTATTGGTTCCGGGGCGCCATGAAACTGCGTATTTAACATAACCGGGGAGCCAGGCAAATCCGCTCCCCATGACTTGGGGTCTGTAAGCGGAATGTAAAACATCAAATGAGGCACCCAATGCCCGGCTGAGTCATTCAGAAACCCCTGGGGTGACATCATGTACGACATCGCACCGGGCTCCAGGGCCGGCAGTCCTTTCGCATCGAAAGCCTTGATACCCTGCACGATCTGAGCTTTGGATCGTCCCGCGAGTACCAATTCCGTTCTCTTGAAAGTCAGCGGCAGGATCGATCGCACCGCGGCTGGATTAAAGCAGATTGGACCTCGCATCTTTGGATTCCAGAACTGCGGAAAGTCAAATGGGGACATCCATGACCGCTCCACAAGACAGACGAAACCATTCTTGCCTTTGACGGCAGTTTCATATCCACGCGGTCCGAGCACCCTGACTTCGGCATCTGCTGAAATCGATGGGGGCGCTGCACTACGTGCCATCGCAATTTCGGCATTTCGATCGGCGATAAGGTACTGATCGATGGGAGCCATTTTGAGGTAGGGCGCAGCGGCCTCTTGAGAGCGCGCCTGTAAAGAAGCGCTCAGGAGCATAGTCACAAGAATTGTTGCGAAAATAACCGCGTTCAAAATATTTCTAGCCATCCTCATAGTTGCTTCTCCTTTGTCCAAATGACTCCTGCGGGCTACTTCTTGACCTCCGAGTGGATCTCGGCGATATAGCCTCCAGGAAATTGAACGATGGCAGACTGCCGCTGATCGCCTTGATACGGCGCAACCAGGATTTGAACTCCGGCACTCTTGGCCTTTGCGAGGATCTCGTTGAAGTTGGCAACCTCATACCCCGTCGTTTCTCGTCCATACGGGTAGGGCAGATGGCCGTCGGTCACGATGACGGTCATTTCCCCAAATGTGGATTCGATCCGAACTCGCCGGTACGTTTCTTTCGGTCGCCCTATCTCCGCACCAGGAGCCCGCCCATCACTGGAGACGACCTTGCCATGGGAGAAGGCAAGAAAGCTGCGAATAAACGCGTCCGCGCTGTCGACGGCCACGTAGACGCGATTTTCGGGAACCCTTTCGAGAGGTTTGTAAGCTGGCGGCGTGGTGTGAACATATAGTTGCGTGTTCACGCCGCCCGGGAATTGGATAATGGCGTCTCGCCCGACCGGGTCATCAAAGGCTGCCACGAGGACACCTGCGCCTGCCGCCTGAGCCGCGCGGACGGCAGTATCCAAATCGGTCACCAGATAACCGGTTCGTTCCGCGCCAAAAGGATACGGGACAGGCGTTTTGTAGCCGAAAACGGAAAAAATGCCTGCGGGCGTTAGGATGATTTGCGAAATCGTGCTGCTGGGGGTCGGCGTCACCGTGGTCACCGCCGGTTTGGAAGTAGTGCCCCCGAAAGTCGCCAGGATGCTAGCCACGAAGCGGTCAAAATCTTCCGGATTGACGTACACGTGCGTTGAGTCGTACTGCGGGCCAACGGCTACTTGCGGTGTTACCGCAATGGCCTGCTTCGCCGCCGGCGGCTGCTGACGGGCGGAAACAAGCGAACTGCTGAAGATCAGAGCCAGCGTCACAACGAACGACAATCTTCCCATCGGAAGCTTTCTAATCATCAGGATTTCCGATTCGGACCTCTGTCTGGCGCATCGTACGCTCCTCCTGCGCTCGACACAATGAATCTGCCAAGTGAGCAGGGCCTGCCGGGGATCGAAAGGTTCTACAGCCAAGCCCCAAGAAACGCATTATAAAAGGTCACCCCTTTGAAGTAGGTTTTGATCGTTCGCATCAGCGCCTCGGAAAGGAGCACCAAAGCGACCTAGCGAGCAAGGGAGTTTACAAACGCTTTCACTAGTGGCGGAATCTCATCGCGCAAGGCTCTCCTCTCCGATTGGAACAGAGTTGCCACAAAGAACGGATGCGCAGATAGCTCGATTGCACGAACCTCACCGGAGGAGAGAGCATGTGCCGTCGCGTGGAGGCCATTCTTGACTAAGACGGATTCGTATTCCCGATTGAGTCCATAGCTACAATGGTAGGCCTCAGTGATCTGTGACACGCCGTACGCCTTCTGCACCAATCCCCCATGAAGCGTGATCTCCTCGTTCTGTTCCACCAAAGGGCACGCCAGCGGAGAGATCAAGAGAACCGGCGCATGAGGGTTAATCTCCGCGTGATCAGCGGTTCGCAGGTTACAAACGCTCCTGGCATATTCGACGAGGGCGTGTTGAAAACCACCGCACGATCCAAGGAAGGGGCGTCCCGATTCGCGGGCAAATCTGATCGCGTCCAACGCGCCTTCCATGCTGGCATAAGGGCTTGCGGGTACGCACCATATGCCGTCGAAATCGCGGAGCTGTGACTCCGCATTGGAGATTGACGCAGTATGGACCCACACCCCTTCGACGGAGTGTCCGGTGCCAGAGGACAAGCGAAGCGCTTTTGGAATGGCTTGGTGGGCGATTACGGAAGAGTCGTAATCGCCGATGAGCGCCACGCGAAAGTGCGTCGCCATACCGACAGGTTAACACCTGTAGTGCTCCCCACTAATTTAGACAGTCAGGGTCTCATTTTTTAGTACACCTGCGAAAGCCAAGAACGCCTCATGGGGAGTGCGATTCGCGACTCCGCGGTGAG
>Ga0210398_10003020_pt1 | contig 16202 bp, 10 predicted proteins | sample IncBWC4OmetaG_FD_161047 | JGI IMG/M metagenome (GOLD analysis project Ga0210398, IMG submission 161047) | Forest soil microbial communities from Barre Woods Harvard Forest LTER site, Petersham, Massachusetts, United States - Inc-BW-C-4-O | ecosystem: Environmental > Terrestrial > Soil >...
GTGGCGGCGTTGCTGATTCTGGCGCTGGGGATTGGCGCGAATACGGCGATCTTCAGCGCGGATCATGCGGTGTTGTTTCGTTCGCTGCCGTACCGAGATCCGGACCGGCTGGTGGAGGTGTTGCAGAAGGCGGTCGACGATCCCGGGGCGGACCGCATGCTGGTGGCGCCGGGAAATTATCAGGACTGGCGCGCCGACACCAGGGCATTCGACGCGTGGGCAGCGTGGCAGATCAGCAGTCTGAATCTGAGCGGCGGGGATCATCCCGAGCGCGTGCGCGCGGCGCAGGTTTCGGCGAACCTGTTCCACGTGCTGGGAGCGGAGCCGATGCTGGGGCGCAGCTTCGGAAGCGAAGAAGAAACGCCGGGCAGAGAAAACGCGGCGATTCTGAGCTATGAACTGTGGCAGCGGAGATTTGGCGGAAACCCGGACGTCGTCGGGAAGACCATGCGCGCGAACGACCAGGTGTACACGCTTGCGGGCGTCATGCCGCCGGGCTTTCGGTTTCCGATTGGCTGGATTTCGACGGATGTGGAACTGTGGACGCCGCTGGCGCTGAGTGATGCGCAGAAGGCGAGCCGGAAAGACATGACGCTGGAGGCGATTGCGCGGCTGCGACCGGGAGTGACCGTCGGGCAGGCACAGGCGCGGCTTGCCTCGGTGGCGCTGCATCTTGCGCAGGCGTATCCAGACAGCAACAGGAACTGGACGGTCAACGTTATTCCGTTCGGCGAGCGCGGAGTCAGCGATTTTCGCGAGCTGTTTGTGCTGCTCTCGATGGCGGTGACGCTGGTCCTGCTGATTGGGTGCGCGAACGTGGCGAACCTGCTGCTGGCGCGCGGCATGGAGCGGCAAAAGGAACTCACGGTGCGGACGGCACTGGGCGCGCGGCGCGGACGGCTGGTGCGGCAGCTGATGACGGAAGGCGTGCTGCTTTCGCTGGCCGGAGGCTTGCTGGGGATCGGTTTGGGATACGCAGGGGTACGCGCGCTGGCTTCGCTGGCGCCCCGCGAACAGCTGCCCGATTTGAAGCAGGCAGCGCTCGATCCGCAGGTTTTGGCGCTGTCGTTGGGAGTGTCACTGCTGACGGGATTTCTGTTCAGCATTCTTCCGGCGCTGACGCTGTCAGGAGTCTCGCTGAACGGAACGCTGCAGGAAGGCGGACGGGGCGGCACGGGAACGGTGCGAGGGCATCGTTTGAAGATGGCGCTGATGACCGGGGAGGTCGCGCTGACGCTGGCGTTGCTGTTGTGCGCCGGGGATGTGCTGAACACGTTTCAGATGTATATGAAGATCGATCCGGGGTACGACCCGCACCATGTGCTGACCATGCGCATGGCTCTGCCGAAGGAGAAATACGCGCAGCCGCAGGCCCGGGCGGCGTTTTACGATCGCGCCATTGAGGAGATGAAGACGATCCCGGGCGTGACGGATGCGGCGGTGGGCAGTGGCGCTCCGATGGAAGGGCAGGGATCGGTTTTCCGGTTTCACGTGGCCGGAAAGGCAGAGACCGATCTCCTTAACGAAAATACGATGACCGCATACCTTCGCGTCACGCCGGATTATTTTCCGACGGCGGGAATGCGGATCGTGCGCGGACGGAATGTGCGAGCCTCCGACCGGGCGGTCGCGGTGGTGAACGAAAAATTCGCGAAGAAACAATTTGGGGATGCGGATCCGATTGGCAGGATGATTTTTCTGGATGGTGACGTGAATGAGTCCGCTACGGCAAAAACTATGGGACCGCCGCTGGAGATCGTCGGAGTCGTCCACGACACGAAAGAGTACGGGCTGTTTCAAATCACGCCGCAGATGATCTTTGTCCCGATGGCGCAGGATCCGGAGCAGACGGTGTCATTGCTGGTGAAGACGACGGCGGAGGCGGGCAGCGTGTTGCCGATCATTCGCGCGCGGCTGGCGAAGGTCGATCCGGACGAGCCGGTGTACAACGCGCGCAGCCTGGATGAGATTTTCGCGGAGACGCATGCATTCCTGCGCTTCAACACGCTGCTGCTGACGGTGTTTGCGGGGATGGCGCTGGTGCTGTCGGTGATTGGGATTTACGGAGTGATCGCGTATGCGGTGAGCCAGCGGCGCCGGGAGTTTGGCATCCGTCTGGCGCTGGGATCTTCGCGGCAAAGGATTCTGATGCTGGTGCTGCGGAACGCGGCGTGGATGAGTGCGGCTGGGATTGGTGCGGGGCTGGCGCTGGCGTGGCCTGCGACGCAGTTGCTGGCCCGCGCGCTGCGGCAGTCGATGTTCCTGACCCTCACGCGGACCGGGCCGGTTCTGTACCCGGGCTTGTGTGTGGGGATGGCGCTGACCATGCTGATGGCGTGTGTCGTGCCGGCGCACCGCGCGACGCTGGCCGATCCCATGGAGACGCTGCGCGGAGATTAGGCGCGGGCGATCTCAGACTGGATTGGATGGCTGGACGCGGGACTGGGCCTCAAACCAGGCCTGGGCGGCGGGGTAGAAGAGGATACACGCAAAGGCGAGCAGGATGAGCGCGTGCACAGCGACTTCGCGGACCGAGTGGAAGAAGCTGAGCGCGACGTGGAAGGCGATCCAGGCGATGGCGAGCCATCGCGCCCAGTTGCGCCCGCGCAGGATGAAGACGCCGGCGAAGAGAAGGATCAATTCCAGGAGGTCGGGCAGGAAGTCGTCGGAATGGTAGGGCGGACGGTGCGCGGGAAAATGGAAAACAAAACCGGCGGCGCCGGCCAGAATCAGGAACCATCCGAAGATTGTGAGGGGGAGAGGACGCTTGCGCATGGGTCAGGACCTTTTCGGGGCCGGATGCGCGAGAGTGGCGCCCCAGTCCTCGGGGCTCAGGTCACGGGCATGACGGGAGAAGAGCCAGTGGTGGCCTTCGAGGTCTTCGGCGGCGTACTGGAATTCTCCATAGACGGTTTCGTGGGGTTCTTCGAGGATGGCGGCTCCGGCGGATTTTGCGCGCTCGTGATGGGACTCGACATCCTCAATGAAGAGGGTGAGGCTTTGCGTGCCATAGCCGAGTTCTTTGGGGGTGGCGGCTCCGGGCTTCAGGTGGTGGATCATGATCCACGCGTTGCCCGCGCGCATCTGTGCTCCGCTGATGGGATCGCCGTAGCGGAAATGTTCTGCGAAGCCGAAGGAGCGGGTGAGCCAGGCGATGGCTTCCTCAAGGTTGCGGTAGTGGACGTGCGGAATCACGGTATCCGTGGGAACGGTGCGGTTGGAGATCAAGCGATGTTTCCCCTGCGTGGTTCGGAATGGGAGCTGCTTCCGCTACTAACGATAGAAAATGGGCGCGGGCATGTCTTGTAAAAAAAGGACTCTCGCGCAACGGTCAGGCGGGGGCAATCGGAATGTGATTGCCGCGCTGGGCGGACTGAGGCTTGTACTCCGTGGGCGCGATGCCAGCGAGAGCGCGGAACTCGTGGGCAAGATGAGCCTGGTCGGTGAAGCCATGTTCGGCGGCGAGGGCGCACCAGTCGACCTGGGCAGTCTGGCGGACGGCACGTAAGACGGCCTGCAGGCGGCAGACGCGCGCGAAGCGCTTCGGCGTGAGGCCAGACTGGGCGGCAAAGCGGCGGGTGAAGGTTTTCGGCTGCAAGCCGAGTCGAGAAGCGACGGCGGCGACGGGCATGGGCCGGCGGAGCGCGGCGACCGCCCAGCGCATGGCAGGGTCGTGCACGGGACGGAGATGGCGGAGCAGCCATTCTTCGAGGACTGCAAACTTGTCGCGCGGGGTGGGTGCTTCGAGCAGGCATTCGCGCAGGAGGTGTCCGTCACTCGGCCACAGGTGTTCGAGGCTGACGATCTGATCGCGGGCCTCGGTCATGGGCATGGTGAAGAATTGTCCTGCGACGCCGGGGCGAAACTGTACGGCGGCGAGCCAACTGAATTCGCGCGTATCGAGGATGGCGGGGCAGGCATGAGGTCCGGCGAGCACCGCTCCGGCATGGCGAATTGCGTTTGCCGGCGACGCATGCGCCCAGGTGCGAAACTCATCCTCGGCAAGATTGATCATGAGGTGCGCCTGGCCTGAAGGGACGATGCGCTCCAGCCCAAAGGGCAGATCCGTCTCGTGATAATGCAGCGAGCAGATGTAGGGTCGCAGCGCGGGAGAAAGGGGAGGCGCGGCGAGGTTGATCATGGGGGTCAGCTTAGCAGGAACTGCGGGGTTCGAGGGAGAACCGAAGCGATGCCGGGCGGTGCGGATCAGGCAAGGCTGCGGCGATTCTCGAGCATATCCGGGGTGAAGAGGGAGAGGCTGTTGCGGCCGGCGTCCTTGACGGCGTACATGGCGGTGTCGGCGTTGCGCAGGAGGGCGCCAGCTTCGAGGCCGCCTTCGGGATAGAGAGCGATGCCGACGCTGACGGTGATGCTGAGTTCCTGATCGCCGATCGGGATGGGCTGGGCGGCATTCTCGATGATCTGACGGCCGCACTGCAGGACGTCGTCGAGGCTGCGGAAGTCAGGCATCACGATGACGAATTCATCGCCGCCCATGCGGGCAACGGTATCGCTCTCGCGCACCGAGGAGAGAAGACGCTGGCCCACCGTGGCGAGCAGGGCATCGCCGTGGGCATGGCCGAGCGCGTCGTTGATCTGCTTGAAGTAATCGACGTCGAGGAGGAAGACGGCAACCTTCTGGTCGTGACGCTCCGCGCGCAGGATGGCCTGTTCGAGGCGGTCGTGCAGGAGGGCGCGATTGGCGAGGCCGGTGAGGTGGTCGTGGTGGGCGAGGTAGTGGACGCGATCGGTGAGGCGGCGACGCTCGGTGACGTCGCGGCTGGTGATGGCGATGCCGTCGCCGAGTTTGACGACCTGCACGTTGAGCCACGTGCCCTGGATCATGTCGTCGTCGATGAAGACTTCGCAGGTGTACGGGTTGCCGGTGCGCGCGACCTCCTGGTAGTGCTCGATGAGGCCGGAGGAGATCATGAAGGGACGGACTTCGGTAAGGATTTTTCCGTAAAGGGTTTCGCGTGGGACCCCGAGGCGGCGCTCGGCGTTGGGATTGATGTAGCTGAAGCGGAAGTCGACGATGGCGCCGGAGGAATCGGGGACGCCGTCGAAGATGTAGAAGTCGTCCAGGGTGGTTTCAGCGGCGGCGAGGAAGCGGGCGTGCTCGCTGCTGGCGAGAGCGGAGTTGTCGCGAATGGCGCGCAGGCTGGGCAGGAGGCGAGCGGCTGCGGCAGCGACGAAGAGGGCGCCAAGGAGAGCGCCGAGAAGCTGCAGCGACAGCGAGTCCCGGCCGAGGCCTTCGGCAGCGAAGAGGACAGCGGCGGTCATCACGAAGATCGCAAGAGCCGGGACTAGTTGGGACCGTCGAAGATTCACAAGAGCAATGCGAGTTGTTCGTCTTACGCCGGGTAATTAGTAACTGACCGGATATTAACCGTCATTTTACAGGCTGAGACGGAGATGAAGAGGCAGCCCGGCGCTCAGGCGAGGCATGGACTTGCCATGAGCGCCAGCGGTGTTCCCAGCCTCAACGCAGGCGATTGGTGACGCGCGCGCCGGACTCGTGCCGGAGCAGCCAGGACTTGCGATGGATGCCGCCGCCGTAGCCGGTGAGCGCGCCATTCGATCCGATGACGCGATGACAGGGAACGACGAGTCCGATGGGATTCGAGCCATTGGCTGATCCGACGGCTCGGACAGCGGCGGGCCGGCCGATTTGCGCAGCGAGTTCGGCGTAGGAGGTCGTTGTTCCACACGGTATTTTGCGCAACGCATCCCATACCTCGCGCTGGAAGGGTGTTCCGGCGGTCTTTACGGGCAAGGCATCGATGGCCGTCAGTTTTCCGGCGAAGTATTGCTGGAGGGCGCGGGTCACGCGGGGCGGGGCGGTGGCTGCTTCGAGGCTGAAGCCATGCTCGCCATAGTGGCGACGGAGCAGGGCGCGCATGCGCGTCTCATAGTCGGACCAGTCGAGCGCGCGAAGATTGCCTTCGCCGTCGGTGACGATGAGCATGGTGCCGATGGGGGTATCGAGACGATCCAGAAACAGGCGCAGAGTTTCAGGCATGGAGACTCCGTGATGCATCGCTGGTCCACAGGTGCTGTGCGGCATAGGCTCGCCAGGGGCGCCAGGATTCGGCGCGTTCTTCGAGGCTTGCTGACGAAGAGCAGGTTGCGTCCACGCCGGCCATGCCGCGCAGCAAGCCGATGTCGGTGGAGGGAAAGGCGTCCATCTCGCGCATGGCGCGCAACGCGATGTAGTGTGCGGTCCACGGACCGATGCCGCGAATGGTGCGCAGGCGCTCGATGGCGCTGTCGATGGTGCCGTGCTGGCGAAACAGATTCGGATCGGCGGCGACGGCTTCCGCGAGGGCTTGCAGCGAATGCTCGCGCGCGGCCGGCATGCCCAGACCGATAGATTTGACTCGCGCCAGGCGGGCAGCGGTTGGGAAGACGTGGGTGAGAGCCGGATGAATGGCCCAGGGCGTGGGCACAGGTTTGCCGTGACGCGCGACCAGGTGCTGCGCGAGACGGCGGGCGGCAATGACGGTGATCTGCTGACCGAGGATTGCGCGGACTGCGAGCTCAAAGCCATCCCATCCACCGGGCGCGCGCAATCCGGGGCGTTCGGCCACGAGAGGCGCAAGCAGCGGATCGCGGGAGAGATGTCCGTCGATGGTCTCGATATCGGCGCCAAGATCGAAGAGGCGGCGCACGCGACTCACGATGGTGGGGAAGGCGCTGACCTCGGGGAAACGAATGGCGACCGAAAGGCTTTGGTGACGCGGCGCGTGGGAGACTTCGACGCTGCCGATACGGCAATCGATCTCGATCGCGCGGGCGTAGGCGCCGCCGGCCACGATCTCAAGGCCGGGAATGGCGCGCGCCTCGAGAAACGCGAGCATCGACTCCCAGTCGTAGGGCGGACGGTAACGGAGGCGCAGCTTCACTTCCGCTGTTGGGGAACTCGAGGAGTTTCGACGCCGCAGTGCGCGGGGCGGGCGGTGAAACAGGTCACGAAAAGTCTCATTGAAGCGGCGCACGCTCGAGAATCCCGCAGCGAAGGCAACGTCCGCCATGGGCATTCGGGTTTCGTGAATGAGATGTTTGGCGAAGAGCACTCTGCGGGTCTGCGCGACGGCAACCGGCGAAGCGCCGAGGTGCTGCAGAAACAGCCGGCGCAGGTGGCGCTCGCCCAGGCCGAGGCGCTCGGCAAGCTTTTCAACGGTCGATTCTTCGCCGTCGAGGGCTCCTTCGTTGATGAGGGCGAGGGCGCGCGAAACCGAATTCGAAGTGCCCTGCCAGGAAGCGAATTCCGGAGCGGTTTCGGGGCGGCAGCGGAGGCAGGGACGAAAGCCGGCTTCCTGGGCTGCGGCGGCTGAGGCAAAGAACCGGCAGTTTTTCGATTGCGGCGTGCGCGCAGGACAGACGGGCCTGCAATAGACACCGGTGGTGCGAACACCGACGAAGATCAGGCCGTCGAAACGGGCATCACGGCTCTGCAATGCGCGATAGCAAGCCTCGGGACCGGGGAGTTCCATGAAGAAAGTTTCTCACTCGCGAGAGGGAGAATTCGCGGTTTTCGGACCTAGTCAGGCGACGCACGAACCAGGCCGGTTCTTTGGAGCTAGCCGGCTTTGAGCGTCTCGAGCGGATCGACCTGGGTAGCGCGGCGGGCGGGTAAGTAGCTGGCCAGCCAGGCGATCATCAGGAACACGAGGGGCGCCAGGGCAAAGGTGCTCAGGTCATGCGCGCTGGTTTTATAAAGCACACTCGCCATGAGGCGGGTCAGCAGGAATCCGGCCGCGAGACCCAGGACGATGCCGCTCGCGGCGAGGACGAGTCCCTCGCGGACGACGAGCCAGAGGATATCGTTGCGGCCGGCGCCGAGGGCGAGGCGAATGGCCATTTCCTGGCGGCGCTGGACGACGGTCCACGCGAGCATGGCGGCGAGGCCGATGGCGGCGAGCGCGAGTGCAGTGATGGCGAAGACGGCGAGCAGCACCATGGTGAATCGGGGCTGCGCGCGGCCTGCGTCCATGAGGTCGTCGACGGACTGGATGGCGGTGACGGGTTGGTCAGGATCGATCGCGGCGATTTGCGCGCGGACCGCGGAGGCCATTTCGAGCGGGGGAACCGCGGTGCGGACGAGCAGATTCATGTCTCCCCACGGAATCTGCGGGAACGGCAGCCAGACTTGCGGCTGGGGATTCTCGGCAATGCCGCGATTGCGCACGTCCTGGGCGACGCCGACTACCTCGGACGGCACTGGACCGCGGCCCACCACGATGGTTTTGCCGAGCGCATTCTGATTCGTCCAGAAACGGCGAACAAAAGCCTGATTGACGATGACCACCTTCGCGGCATCCGCGTTATCCGCATCCGTGAATGCGCGTCCCGCCAGGAGAGGCACGCGCAGGGTTCGGAACCACTGCGGACTGACAGCTTCGATGTCGATAAAGGGCCGCTGCATGAGCGGGAGTTCAGGTTGGCCCTGGGGAAGCAGCGGCGTGATGCGCCTGGTTTGGAGCGGCAGGGCGGCGGAGGTGGCGGCGCTGTTCACGCCGGGCAGCGCCGAGATGCGGCGGAGGGTTTCGTCAAAAAAAGCGATCTGCTGTTGCGGCTTGGCGTACTTCTCGGTGGGCAGCGAGACTTCCATGGTCAGGAGATGATCGGGCTCAAAGCCGGGATCGGTGCGGAGCAGGCGGGCAAAGCTGCGAACCAACAGGCCGGCGCCGATGAGCAGCAGGAGCGAGAGCGCAACCTGGCCGACGACCAGCAGGCTGCGCAGGCGTGTACGAGAGCGGCTGTCGGAGAGGCCGCGGCCTTCGTCACGCAGCGTGGAGTTGAGATCGGTGCGAGCCAGCTGCAGGGCGGGGAAGATGCCGGTGAGAATGCCGGTGAGGAAGGTGACGAGGACAGCAAAGAGCAGCACGCGGGCATCGAGATTAACCGGCATGCCCGCAGGCAGTTGCGTTGCACCCCACGCGGTGAAGGCTCGCCCGGCGACGTAGCCAAGGGCGACGCCCAGGAGGCCGGCAGCTGTAGCGAGGAGCATGCTTTCGGCCAGGAGCTGGCGGATGACGGCCCAGCGGCTGGCTCCCAGAGCGGCGCGGACGGCGAGTTCGCGGCGGCGGGCCAGAGCGCGGGAGAGCAGCAGGCTGGCGACGTTCGCGCACCCGATGAGCAGAAGCAGGGCGACGGCGGCGGTGAGGATCCAAAGCTTGCCGCGCAGGTCGGCGACGACGACATCGCGCAGGGGAGTCGCGATCATCACCGTTCCGGCGATGGCGTCATGAATATCGGGGTTGAGGCGGATGTACTGCTGGCTGAGCACAGTCAGCTCGCTGTTAACCTGCGCCGGCGCCGTTCCTGGGCGGAGGCGCGCGATGTAGCCCAGGTAGCCGACGCCCTGGCGGAGGCGCGCGGTGGAAAACAGGCTGAACTCGAAATAGCGTGGCGTGAACAGGTCGGCCTTGCCGATGAAGGGAAAAGCGAGACCGGCGGGCAGAACGCCGATGACGGTGGAGGGTGTGCCGTCGAGATCGATGGTGGAACCGACGATGGCGGGATTGCCATTGAAGCGGACGCGCCAGAGCGCATTCGAGAGAAGGACCACGGGACGCGATTCGGGGCGGCCGTCGGCATCGGTAAAGGTGCGGCCCAGGGCAGGGGAAACGCCAAGCATCGAGAAGAAATTCGGCGTGACGCGGGCGACAGGCAGCTGCGCGGGCTCACCTGCGCCAGTAAGGTCGAGGTTATCGTTGCTCCAGGCGGCAGGCGTCAGCGTTTGCGCGTGATCGCGAAGGAATTCATAGCGGACAAGGGTGTTATTGGCCCCGCTGTCGTATCCCGTCGAATCGCGAACCTCGACACTGACCAGTTGTTGCGGCTGGCGGTAGGGAAAGGGTCGCAGCAGCAGGGCGCTGGTGACGGAGAAGATGGCGGTGTTGGCTCCGATGGCGAGCGCGAGAGTGAGGACGGCGACGAGGGTGAATCCGGGATTGCGGCGCAGCATGCGCAGGCTGAAGCGGAGGTCGCGGTGCAGGGTCTCCATAACAGCAGCGTATAGCGGACAGCGGTTAGCGGACCGGAGGGGGCGGAAGATGTGGATGCGCGCGAGGTAGGACCACAATTCTTCTCTTTGAAACAAAGTGCCTATTGACACAACTGTTAACCAACCTATAACGTGGCCTGCGCGACCGGAATGCGTTCCCCGGCTCACGGTTGCACGACACATTTCCGGCGCTATTTTTCGTGGAGGCTCCCCCGCCATGTTGCGTTGGACCCGCATCGCCCTTCTGGCTGCGGCCGTGATGTTGCCGGCCGCTGCTGCGCATGCACAACTCACCATCGATACCAGCACGGCCAGCGACTGGAAGATTGCCAACGGCGCCATCTCACTGGACTGGAATTCAACCACCGGGCACGTGTTCGGCGTGCAGCTGGCCGGGCACAGCGACGAGTTGGTCGATACGACGACGACCAGCAATGGCCAGCCGGACGGACTGTATATGGACAACTCGGGCGTGGGATCGGGAACGACGACGGCCGGCTACTCGCTGGTGGCCGGACAGTATCTGGACTGGTGGATCACGACGGCGTCGAACGCGACGAATCCGTTCACGTATACGCAGCACTTCATTCTGGCGCCGCACGACACCGGGTTTCACGTCTACTTCGTAGCGAATCATTCCGCGACCGACGTGGCGGGGAGCCTGGGGCAGGTACAGTACGTATTTCGCATCAATCTTTCGCTATTCACGAACACCTATTCCGTAAACGCCGGGCTGAACAACCTGGGAGTGCAGAATATTCCGCTGCCGAGCCCGAGCGTGCTGGACAACACCGATCCGGGGCGGCAGGTGCAGAATGCGGTGCTCGATCTGCATGGATTGCCGGTGCCGCCAGGATTCACGCGGGAATTCTTCACAAAATACGACTACTCCAGTTACGAATACCTGCATCTGGCGCACGGGGTGTACGGCAGCGAGTACGGCGCGTGGACGGTGGTGACCAGTCCGGACACGCTGGTGGGCGGGCCGTCGAAGCAGGATCTGATCTTCACGGACAACATTCTGATGATGGAGTGCCTGTCGAACCATCTGGACAACGATCTGGCCTACACGCCGCCGCAGGGTGTGAACACGACGCGGCTGTTTGGGCCGTACTACTTCCACTTCAACGCAGTGAACGGATTCAACAGTTCGCCGGGCGTGATGTACCTGGAGGCGGTGGCGTCGGCGGCGAGCGCGCGCGGGCTGTACGACTCCGATGCAACGCTGGCGCAGAACGGCTACGTGCCGTCGTGGCAGCGGGGGCGCGTGGTCGGCAAGATTGCGGGACTGGGCGGAATCGGCAACGCGTGGGCGGTGCTGGGCGATAACCAGACGAACTTCCAGTATTCGACGGCGGGGCATGAATACTGGGCTCCGGTGCTTCCGGGAGGAGCGGTGGATCTGGAGGGAGTGGCTCCGGGAACGTATCGACTGTCGGCTTACGAGTTGGGCAAACTGGGCGAGCTGCGGCAGGACAACGTTGTGGTGAACGCGGCGCAAACGACGACGCTGCCGGGGCTGACCTTCGCGCCGGAGGATTTTGGCAGCGCGCCGCCGGTGTGGACCATCGGCACGCCGGATCGGTCGTCGCACGAATACCTGCATGGGCACGATCCGTACGGCCAGGACGATCGCGAATACTGGGGCAACTGGAATTACTGGGCCGATTTTGCGGCGAACCAGGGTGCGGTGATCTGGTACGCGACGCCGGAGGGAACGACGCCGGCGACGACGGATCTGAACCAGTGGAATTACACGCAGTGGCAGACCTTCGATCCGGGACTGTATGCCGGGATCTATAACCCCAGCGACGACACGACGGACGGGTACCAATACATCCTGCCGTCGTATGTGAGCAGCGTGAGCGCGGACACGCCGCCGTGGCAGATTCATTTCACGACGACGGCGGAGCAGCAGGCGCAGGGGCAGTATGTGGTGTTGTCGGTGCCGCTGGCGGCGACGGCGGCGGACGTGATTCCCGCGCTGAATGGCAACGAACTGGTCTGGCACGGCGTAGGGATCAAAGCGAGCGATGCGATGGTGCGCAGCGGGCTGGAAGGGACGTATCAGTGGGTGGTCTTTCAGTGGAATACGAGCCAGCTGCATCCGCCGGGGCAGGATAACGTGATCACGCTGACCGTAAACCGGCCCAACGGGGTGATGTACGACGCGCTGCGGATGGAGATCACGAACCAGTCGGCCGCGCCGGCCACGACGGGATGGAACGACTATGAGTTCCTCTATGGGAGCACATATGTCGGAGCGAACGATGGTGCGGAGAATCCGTGAAACTGGTAGCTGCTAGCCGGTAGCCGGTAGCCGGGAGCCGGGAGCCGGGAGGGATCGCCCAGTGGCGGAATCTTAACGCTGGCTGGCCTGGCCGGCGGCGACTCTGCGGTTGAATTCGGAGGAGGCTTTGCGTGGGATGCTGAGGCTCTGCCAGTGGTCACAGCAGAAATGCTTGGCGAGCAGGACGATTTGTCCGACGTGGTGCGGATAGTGAGCGAGCTGGCGGTTGATGGCCTGCATCACGGAGTGGGCTTCGCCACGAATGGTGACGGTGCGGCCGAGGTCGGCGTCGGTGAGCGGCTTGAGCGCAGAGAAGACGCACGACCAGCCCTCTTCCCACATGGCGAGGAGCGCAGCGCGCGTGGCGGGCGGCTCTTCGAATTCGCCGTCGCGATTGCGGTCGAGCTTTTCGCCGTCGGTGGTGAGGAAGTCGGTCCAGCGCGAGCGCATGTTGCCGGCCATGTGCTTGACGATGATGGCAATGGAATTCGCTTCGCCATCGAGCGTCAGAAAGAGCTGCTCGTCGGTGACCTGGTCCATGGCGCGCTGGCCGAGTTTTTTGTAGTAGCCGAAAACGGCGAGCGCATCTTCGAGGTAGGAGGTGGTGAATTGCAGCGCCATGCAGGAAAGTGTAACTGCTCAGTCACGCAGCTTACCCAGCAAAATCGGCAGTTCCTGCTGGATGATCCCCCGGCTACGCCGGCTGGCCTTCTGCGGCCGCGAGGGCGTGCGCCGTGGATGCGTCGCCTGTCCTGAACATCGAATACCAGGCGTTGAGCGTGGGCTCGCTGTAAAGCTGGAGCTTGCCGAAGATCTGATAGGCGAAATCGACGGGCGCCAGCCCGGATGCGGTGATGAGGTTACCGTCGGAAATGGCGGGAATATTCCGGTAAAGCGATCTGCCGCGATAGCCGGTGGCTTTGAGGTAATCCGGCGCATTGCTGGTGTGGAGGCGATTGTCGAGGAAGCCTGCGCGCGCCAGGGCGAGGGTTGCGGCGCAGATGGCGGCAACGGGAATGCCGATGGCGAGGAACTCGGCAACTTTTTCGATTGCTTTTTGATTCTCGCCTCGTTCCCAGCTGTCGCCGCCGGGGAGAATGAGCATAGCGCTGGCGGTGGGCATCAGCTGCGTGAGGGCGAGGCCGGGCTGAACGCGCAAGCCGCCCAGAGTGGTGATGCTGTCGGACGTGGTGCCCACCGTGGCCACCCGGAAGCGACCCGGATCGCGCTGGAAGCGTGGATGGTTGATACCGGCGATGGCAAACGACGGCTCCCAGTCTGCCATGCCGTTGAACACGAAGAGATGGACGGTCTGCACTTCCATGCGCACCTCAGGCAGGGGTACAACAATCGATTCATTCCTGGAGTCGGGATGATTGTACGTCGGTTTCTGGGACCCGCACGCGCGGGATATTTCCACCGCGCTTATTCCGAACGCAGGGCTTTCACAGGGCTGATGGTGGCAGCGCGACGGGCCGGCAGCAGAGATGCGAGCATGGCCAGCATCAGGACCATGACGGCAGCCACCACGAGCACCAGGGGATCGAGGGTGCTGACCCCGAAGACAAACGACTTGAGGAGGCGCGAGGCCGCGATGGCGCCGGCGAGGCCGATGATGCTGCCGGCAGCGGCAAGCTTGAGGCCGGAGATCACGACCAGGCCGACAATGCCGGAGCGCTGCGATCCAAGCGCCATGCGGATGGCCATCTCATGGACGCGCATGGCGACGGTGAAGGCGATCACGCTGTAGATGCCGAGGATCGCCAGCAGCAGCGCGGCTCCGGCGAAGGAGGAGATGAGCACGGTGTTGAAGCGGCGCGGCGCTTCCGAGTCGCTGAGGGCGTGCTCCAGAGGTTCAAGCTGCGTGAGGGGGAGCTGCGGATCGAGCGAGCGGACGGTAGCGCGCAGCTGATTCTCCATCAGTTCGGGCGGCAGAGAGGTGCGCAGCAGGATGTAGCCGCCATTGCCGTTGAGATCGGTGGCGGGATTGGCGAGAGAGCCAAACAGGCGTTCGCTCTGCGCGTTGGGACCGTAATACTGCAGGCGCGGATCCGCGTCGGGCGCGCCTTCCTTGACGTCGGCGACTTCGCCAACCACGGTGGCCCACGGAGTGGGGATTTGCGGCGTGCCAACACGCATGTGCCTGCCGATGGGGTCCTGACCGGGCCAGAAGTGCTGCGCCAGCGTATGGTTCACGACGAGGACCAGCTGCGAGTTCGGGGCATCATCGGCCTGGGTGAACAGACGGCCACGCAGAAGCGGAGTGCCGATGGCCCCAAAATAATCGCCCTGGATCTGGAAAGGGGAAGCGAGGTCGATGGTGCCGGTTTTCGCCGGAACGTAGCCTTCGCCGACGATGGCCGAGTTGCCGTAGGTTCCGTTGGCGGGCAGGAAGGAGGTGAGACCGGCATGGGAGACGCCGGGGAGAGCCTGCAGGCGGCGCAGCAAATCCTGATTGAACTGATCGACCGCCGGCTGGGTCGCGTACTGCTTGCGAGGCAGGCTGTAAGCGGCGACCAGGGTGTGGTCGGGACGGTAGCCGAGGTCGGCCTCGCGCATCTTCTCGAAGCTGCGCAGCAGCAGTCCGGAAGCAGCGAGGAGGACGAGCGCGACTGCGATCTCGGCGATGACCAGGCCGGAGCGCAGCCGCGCATGCCCTGCGCCCGAGGTGCCGGTGCGTCCGCCTTCCTTGAGCGTCTCGTTGACGCTGGTGCGGATGGCGGCAAAGGCCGGAGCGACGCCGCAGAGGACGCCGGTGACGATGGCGAGCGCGAGCGCGAAGGCGGCCACCGTCCAGTCGAGGCCGATGTTGCTGATCAGGGGGAGGGTTTCCGGCAGAAGATTCGTGCCGATCCGGAGCGCAAGGGCGGCGAGGGTGAGTCCGATCACGCCGCCGGTGATGCTCAGGACGAGACTTTCGAGCAGCGCCTGGCGCAGCAGTGTGGCGGCGCTCGATCCCAGCGCGAGTCGAACGGCAATCTCGCGGCGGCGGCGGATGGCGCGCACGAGCAGGAGTCCCGCGAGATTGGCGCAGGCGATGAGGAGCACAACCGCGACAGCGAGGAAAAGAGTGCGCACGAGGGGACGGGTCTGGGCGATGGTGTCCTCATGCAGGCCGCGGACGATAGCGCTGATGTGCAGGTCGGCCATGAAGGCCGGATAGTTGCGCATCGTCTCTTTCGCGACACGCTCGGCATCCTCGCGAGCCTGCGCGGGGGTCACGCCGGGCTTGAGACGTCCCACCATCTGGTAGCCCCAGTTCGCCTGGGCGCCGCCGCTCAGCTCCTCGGGACGCAGGCTCATCGGGATCCAAAGCTCGCTGCGATTGAGGTGACCCGCGACGAGGGGGAACTCGAAATTGCGCGGCATGACGCCGATCACGAGGTAAGGCTTGCGGTCGAGCAGAATTTTTTTACCGAGGATGCTCGCGTCCCCGTGAAAGCGGCTCTGCCAGGTCGCATAACTGAGGACCGCGACCTGCTGGTGCTGATCGTCTTCCTGCTGCGTAAAGTAGCGGCCGAGCAAGGGCTGGATGCCGAGGGCGGGAAAGATGCCTGCCGTCATGCGGGTTCCGACGAGTTCGGCCGGTTCGCCAAGCCCGGAAAGCTCCCAGCGAGTGGGCTGGTATCCGCCGAGGCTGGTGAAGCTGTGCGTGTCGCGGACGTAGTTCCGGATATCGGTCGAGGTGACGCCAGCCTCCCCGTTGCCGCCGACGTCGGCTCCCTGGATGACGTCAGCAAGCATCATCAACCGGTCGGATTGAGGGAACGGGAGGGGACGGAGCAGGACAGCTTCGACGATGGAGAAGATGGCCGTGGTAGCGCCGATGCCGAGCGCCAGCATGAGGATGTCGGTGATCGCGAATCCGGGGGATTTGGAGAGATGGCGGACGGCGATTCT
>Ga0210398_10003021_pt1 | contig 16200 bp, 18 predicted proteins | sample IncBWC4OmetaG_FD_161047 | JGI IMG/M metagenome (GOLD analysis project Ga0210398, IMG submission 161047) | Forest soil microbial communities from Barre Woods Harvard Forest LTER site, Petersham, Massachusetts, United States - Inc-BW-C-4-O | ecosystem: Environmental > Terrestrial > Soil >...
GGCGCATTGGTCCTCGAGCCAAACTATCGCGGCAGCGCCGGCTACGGCGCGAAATTCCGCGCGCTCAATGTGCGTAACTTAGGCGTCGGGGACATGTGGGACGTGATGAGCGGTGTGGATGCCCTGATCGCCAAAGGCATGGTCGACCCGGACAAGCTCGGCGCCATGGGCTGGTCGCAGGGCGGCTACATCTCCGCTTTTCTCACCACCCATACCGATCGCTTCAAGGCGATTTCCGTGGGTGCGGGCATAAGCGATTGGGCCACTTACTATGTCAGCACCGACATCACGCCGTTTACGCGGCAGTATCTGGGTGCGACTCCGTGGGACGATCCGCAGATATACGCGAAGACCTCGCCGATCACCACGATTCGCCAAGCGAAGACGCCCACCTTGATTCAGCAGGGCAGCGCGGATCATCGCGTCCCGGTGCCGGACTCCTTCGAGCTCTACCGCGGACTGCTGGACCAGCACGTCGATGCGCGATTGATTCTCTACACGGGATTCGGCCATGGCATCGATAAGCCGAAGTCGGCGCTGGCGCTCGTGCAGGCGAACCTCGATTGGTTCAGTCATTTTATTTGGAACGAGCCTATCCCTCAGGATTCTGCGCTCTACGGCAGCAGCGAACTGGGAACAGCGCGTTGATGCGCCGGCGTGGTCGAACCGAGTAGCACGACTCCGATGGCGACGACCAAATCCGGGCGACGGGCGGAAATCAGACAGGCTTGGATAAAGAACAGCAGCAGCCAGGAACTCATCACGGCGTCGTGGATGTGCAGCCGTGTCGAAAGCTGCGTTCAGGTGAAGCGCGACAGCCAGCTCAGGACGCGTTCGATTGAGGGCTTGTAAGGCGGTCGGATGATGCCGCCGCCCGAGAAACGAGATTGAATAAATACCGGCTTTTCCTTGGAGAATTGCCGAAATCCGAACTCGCCGTGGTAGTGGCCTTGCCCGGATGCGCCGACGCCCCCGAACGGCAGTCCCTCTTGGGCGATGTGCAGCAAGGTATCGTTGATGGACACGCCCCCGGCAATGGTGCCGGCCAAAACCTGGTCCCGCGCCGCCGAATTTTGGCCGAACCAATAGAGTGCTAAGGGTCGCTCATGCCGGTTTATATACGCCAGGGCCTCTGCAAGGGTGTCGTAGGGAATAATCGGCAGGATAGGGCCGAAAATTTCTTCGCTCATGACGCGCATGCCGTCGGTCACATTGAGCAGCAACGTCGGCGGCAACTGTCTGCCGGCGGCCGCCAAAGTCGAATCCAAAGGCTCGACCTCAATGACCGTTGCGCCGCGCCCACGCGCATCCTCGATGAGCTCGCGCAACCGCCGCAGGTGACGCTCGCTGATGATCGCGGAGTAATCAGGATTTGATCGGAAATGAGGATAAAGACGCGTCATGCTCTCGCGTAAAACCGCAACGAAGCGATCCACATCGGCGCGCGGGACGAGCATGTAGTCGGGCGCGATGCAGGTTTGTCCTGCGTTGATTAATTTCCCCCATGCGATGCGGTCTATCACGCCGTCCAGGTTGCACGACGCATCGATAATGGCGGGCGACTTGCCTCCCAATTCCAAGGTAACGGGGGTCAAGTTCCCGGCCGCCGCCTGTGCGACTTCCCGGCCGACTGCCGTCGATCCGGTAAAGACCAGGTGGTCAAAGGGCAGGGCGGCGAATTGCTTTCCGACCGCGGCGTCGCCCGTCACCACGCAGACTTCATCGACTGCAAAGGCCTGCGCGACGCGCCCGGCCAGGGCTTGAGAGAATGCCGGAGTCAACTCCGATGGCTTGAGCATCGCCCGATTTCCCGCGGCCAACGCGCCGATCAAGGGCGCCAGCGCGAGCTGCAGCGGGTAGTTCCAGGGACTGATGATTCCCACCACGCCGAGCGGCTGGCGCAGGATCATGGATTTTCCCGGGCGGTAGGCCAGCGCCGTCGAGACGCGGCGCGCCTTCATCCAGCGCGAAAGATTGCGAATGGCATGGCGAATTCCGCTCTGTAAGACCAGCGTCTCCGTAATGCGGATCTCAATCAACGAGCGCGTACTGAAATCGCTGGAAATCGCCGCGGCGAACTCCGCTGCGTGCGATTCGATCAGGATATTCAAGCGTTTCAGACGATCCAGGCGCACGGCACGAGTGGGCGACATGTCGGACTCAAACGCAGTTTGCTGAGTCCGCAGCAGTGCCCGCAATGGCTCGGCCGGTGCTTCGGACTGTGCGGTTGCGGCAGAAAGAGATGAACTCAATTCAGCTGACTCTGACCGGCAACTTGCTGAAACCGCGCACGAAGGCCGAGCGCACGCGTGTCGGCTCGCCCATCACCTCGATGCGCTCAAAACGGCGCAAAATCTCTTCCCACAGAATCTTTAGCTGCAACTCGGCCAGGCGATTGCCGACGCAGCGATGAATCCCGAAGCCAAATGACAGATGCTGGCGGGGGCGTTCGCGGTCGACGATAAATCGATCTGGTTCGTGAATGGCGCTCGCATCGCGGTTGCCGGACAAATACCACATCGCGAGCTTGTCGCCTTTCTTGATTTGCTTGCCGCCCAGCTCGGTATCCGCCATGGCGGTGCGCCGCATATAGGCCAACGGCGTCTGCCAGCGAATAATCTCGGAGACCATGCCTTCGATCAGCGCGGGATTGGCGCGCAGTTTGGCCATCTCTTGCGGAAATTCATTCAAGGCAAGCAAGCCGCCTGTCATCGAATTGCGGGTCGTATCGTTGCCGCCGACGATTAGGAGCACTAGATTGCCCATGTATTCGAGCGGGCCCATATTGCGGGTCGCCGGGCCGTGCGCCAACATCGAAATTAAATCAGAGCGCGGCGCTTCGTTGACACGCTCGTTCCACAAGCGCGTGAAGTACTCCAACATCTTGCGCAACTCGGCCATGCGCACTTCGGGCTCCGGAGCATCTGGATTGGTCAGCTTGTTCGCGGTGGAGATGTCGGACCAATAAGTGAGAAGCCGTCGGTCTTCCAGAGGAAAATCGAACAACGTCGCCAACATGTAGGTCGTAAGTTCAATAGAGACCTTGTCGACCCAATCAAAAGTCTCATTGCGCGGCAGACTGTCCAGTACTTTGCCGGTACGCTGGCGAATCAGTTCACGCCAATTGTTGAGATTGGCCGGCGCCACGATCGGACTCACCGCCTTGCGCTGCGCGTCGTGCTTCGGCGGGTCCATGGCGATGAACATTTTCAATTTCTGCTCATCATCGTCGGGAAAGTCCATCAGCGTAATCCCTCCCTCGGAGGAATAGAGGTCGTGATGGCTGTCGACATGCATGATGTCTTGATAGCGCGTGACTGACCAATAGGTGTCAATACCGGGGATGGGACTGTGGGAGCGGTGCACCGGGTCTTCGCGCCTGAGCCGCTCGAAAACGTAGCCCACGGTGTCGTCCACAAATCCTTGGGGATCCGCCGGATCTAGCTGATTTAAGGGGAGGGCGAAAGCACGTGCACGCGCGTCAGCGCTGCGCGCCGCGAGAGGATAGGTGGCGTTCATGAATGGTTCCTCTTCAATGCTGCGACTCGGGTGTAGCGACGATTAGACCATCCAAGCTCGCATTGATATCAATCTGGCAAGCCAAGCGCGAAGTGTCGCGCAACTCTGCCACCAAATTCAGCATATCCAGCTCACAGCGAGTGCGTGCGCCCACCCGATCAGCCCAGGCGGGATCGATGTAGACATGACAGGTCGCACAGGCGCAATTGCCCCCGCAATCGCCGTCGATGCCGTCGACCCGATTATCGGTGGCGGCGCGCATGAGTGTCGTCCCTGAAGCAACTTCAACGGTGCGTCGTGCTCCCTCAAAGGTGATGAACGTAATTCTCGGCATATCAGCAACTTATGGATTATATTTCGAAACGAAATCGCTTCGTGCCACCGAAGCACTGCAGCCAAATTTCGCACGCTTGGCGGGGAAGTCAAACGGTTTTAAGAAAGAGTTCGAGGGTTCGCCGATCGGATGCCGAAGGGCGACGCTCAGAACTCCACCAATGGCTCGACCCGGCCGCCATCAAAGACCATCAAGATCTTCCTGAAGTTATGACGCGCAGGGGATAAATAGGAAAAGGCCAATCGATAGGTCTTGATATCGGCAATCCAATTTCCGCCGCACAACACAAGCCATCGATCACCGGCAAAATCTTCCGGCATACGCTCTTTTGCCTTGGCGGCGATTTCGTCGCCGAACCGGCGCATGGAATCTGCCAAGTCGCCGGGCGCGGGATCACCGCTAAAGACAAACCCGATCACCCTTGAATTCCACCCTGGATCATGGCTTAAGACGCGAAACCGAACCCGGTTTCCGAGGACCGTTTTTCTCTCGTCGCGCTCTTCGAGCGCGCTCTGGATATAGTCCAAAAGAAGCGTCGTCAGCGCGGCAATCAGCTTCTTCGGCACCTTGATCGGTGCGCCCAGGGTCAGGATGATCGACTTGTCGTTCGGCACGCGCGCGTGCAATGCGATCTTAAGATCGCGCAGCACCCTTAGCGCGACTCGGTCCTCCCGCAGTCGTGCCTTGGCGGGAGGCCGCTTGCCCGGAGCTTGTCGCCCAATCACCCCCACATCGAGCGCCATTCTACGACCGCTTACGGTTGCGTACGCGTCCGGTGGGCCGTCGCCAATTTGCCATTCAGTGCAAAAATGCCTGGCGACCGCGGCGATGGCGAGTCGCTTCGCCTTAGTTAAATCCGGAACGGCGCTCCCTCACGTTGTGTAGTCCCAGCCCATCCTAACCATGGTTCTGACGCAGTTGGCTGGCAAATAAGAGTTCCACTGCAGGATGTTTTTAACCGAACGCCTGGCATCTGCGGCTCGCAGCGGAACATGGATCGATACTCTATCGTCAGGAGGACGCCGATATTGCACAACCATTGTGGTTGCAACGGCCTTTGTGTCTTCTTTCATAACCAGGCTTCCTTATAGAGTTATAAAGGATGCGATACGGGCTGCGTTTGTTCCGTTTTGGCTGACGATAATTCCCTTATAAAAACATTGCGCGCGGCCGTCAAGGGCTATCTGTTGAACAATTTCTTACACCAAGCGGGGGATGTATCTAGGCCGGCTCATCCCACCGGTTTAGGGGGAATTGCTGCATCGCCGTGTGAGCTCTGGTGTAACTGAGAGGCCGCTTTGCGCTGCTCGGCATTGCGCAAAATGACGCGCCGCCGATAATCATCGACCAGCCCCCACTCTTTGATCTCCTCCAAGGATCGAAAGCAGCCCAGGCAGGTCAAGTCGTCATCCAGGCAGCAATTGCCGATGCACGGGGATTGAGCGGAACCGTCAATATCACTCATGGGTTGTGCCCAACTGCAAGGCTTCGTATTGAATCACGATCACGCAGGCCGATCCGTGCATGCATCACAGGGGTTTGATAGTCTGGGGACCCAATAAGGGCGGCGCAGGCGTCCAAATAATAAATCGGGGAGACTAGGCATGGATGGTCTAGGCAGCGAAGTTTCTTCGGCAGAGCCAATAACTTCGTTGGCATCGATCTCCGTACCTCGAGTTCGCGTGACCGAGACTCAATTGGCCGTCGCCGCAGCATCATTCGGCACGATCTTCGAGTGGTACGACTTTTTCTTGTACGCGACTCTCGCTGTTTTCTTTGGCGCACTTTTCTTTCCGCCCGGCAATGAAACTGCGGCGTTTTTGGCAAGTCTCGCGACCTTTGGTGCCGGATTTGCCGTGCGACCGTTCGGCGCTCTCATTTTCGGCGCTCTTGGGGATCGCATAGGCCGTAAGAGAACGTTCATGGTAACCATGGTGATGATGGGGCTGTCGACCGTGGTGGTGGGGCTGCTACCGACGTACGCGCAAGTGGGTGTCTGGGCACCCGTGCTGTTGGTATCCATGAGGCTGACGCAAGGGCTTGCGGTTGGCGGCGAATATGGCGGTGCCGCCGCCTACGTGGCAGAGCACGCGCTGCCGACGAATCGCGGCTATCTTACGAGTTGGCTGCAGATGACCTCTACCGTGGGTCTGTTGCTATCGCTGCTGGTCATTCTGGCGTGCCGCCTTACGCTGGGCGATGATGCCTTCAAATTGTGGGGTTGGCGCATCCCGTTCCTGACCTCCATAGTGCTGTTGGCTGTCTCCATCTACATCCGCCTAAAGCTGGAAGAGTCCCCGATTTTTCAGAGGATGGAATTGGCAGGAGAAACCTCGAAGTCCCCGATTCGCGAGAGTTTCAGCAGCTGGCCCAATATGCGAAGCGTGCTGATCACGTTGTTCGGAATTACGACCGGCATGACGGTAATTTGGTACGGCGCGCAGTTTTACGCGTTGTTCTTCATACAGGGCACGTTGCACGTGGATTACAAAACGAGCTACATCATCTTTGCGATTGGGTTGAGTTTGGGAGCGCCGCTGGTTGTGGTGTTCGGCGCGCTCTCGGATCGAATCGGACGCAGACCGGTCATGATCGCGGGTATGTTATTAGGGGCGTTGACGTTTATTCCGAGCTTTCACGCGCTCGCGAACTTCGCAAACCCCGGGCTATCTCTGTTCGCCGAGAAAAATGCGATCGAGATCAGCGCCGACAGCTGCACGTTCTCTTTGTTCGCAGCCCCGGTCTCGGCTTGCGACAAAGCCCGAAAATTCTTCAGCGGCAATGGGCTGTCGTATTCCTCGATCCCCGCGCCCGCCGGCGGCGGCGTGGTGACTCGAATCGGCGCAACAACGCTCCATGGATTCGATGCAGCCGCCTACACGAAAGTACTTCAGGATTCCGGTTTCAAGAGCACCGCGGAACATGTCAATGTCGTCGGCGCGATCGCGGTCGTCGTTTGGCTTATGGCGTTGGTGGGCATGGTCTATGGGCCCCTCGCCGCATTCATGGTCGAAATGTTTCCGGCAAGGATTCGCACCACTTCGTTATCGGTGCCCTACAACCTTGGCGTCGGAATTCTGGGCGGCTTTCTGCCCTTTGTTGCCGCTACCCTGGTGATCTACCGGGGGAATATTTTCGCCGGACTTTGGTATCCGGTCGGAATCGCTCTTGCGACCGCGCTCGTCGCGCTGTTCGTGCTACCTGAGACGAAAGATCGTGCGATTGGCTAGCGCGGGTTCGGCGGCAACGAGCGAACTGAAATGTTTTACGAACCGAGCAAGAGAAATCATGGCCTGCCTTTCGATCCTTTCAAGGCGATCGTAGCGCCACGCCCGATCGGTTGGATCTCCTCCATAAGTCTGCGGGGCGAGATCAATCTCGCGCCGTACTCATTTTTCAATGGAGTGTCGAGTGATCCACCGATCGTCATGTTTTCCTCCGAAGGCAGAAAGGATTCGCTTACTTTCGTCGAGCAGACGCGCGAATTCGTCTGCAACCTTGCGACCTGGCATCTGCGCCATCAGGTAAACGCCACCGCGGGGCCTTTTCCACGGGGCGTCAATGAGATGCTGCAGACAGGCTTGGATCCTTTGCCTTCGATGCTTGTGAAACCCCCGCGCGTCAAGGAATCACCATGCGCGCTGGAGTGCAAATGGCTGCAGACCGTGCACGTCAGAGACATCGACGGCAAAGAGACCCACCGATATGTCGTATTCGGCCAAGTTGTGGGAATTCATATCGACGAGGAATATATCAAGGACGGACTCCTGGATACGGCATCGATGCGGCCTATCGCCCGCGCCGGCTACCATGAATACTTTGTCTCAACCCCCGACACTTGCTTTTCAATGCGCCGGCCTACGGGTGGGGGCGGCGAGCAATTGGAGTGACTCAGTCGGGCGGAGTCGCGGTCAGAAAGCCGCGTTGGCGCAACCATTGAATCATGACCTGCGGATATCCCGCTGTCAGCCTCTCTGGCTGGCTGGGTTCGCCGTTGAAACCCGTCGCTGACACCTTCAGCGTATGGCCCGCGTCGCGAAAGATCCGAATGGTAAAGTCACGCATAACGCCGCCGCGGGCGAAATCCGATTTAAATAGGGTGGGGGCGTTGACAACATCTACATTTCGATCAAGCGCCCCGAACAGTGCGAGTGTCGGCGTGCGAAGCTTTTCCAGTGTTTCGGTGGGATCAAAAAGCAGCTCGCGCTGCATTCCGGCCGCGGCCGCGGCGGGCGGGGGGAAGCCAAGATCCGGCGAATAAAAGAAGGGTAAATAGGAATCCTTGAACCAGGATTTGGTACTCGCAATATCGTACAGATTTCGCGCGGTGTCCCACGAGACTTTGCCCGACAGTGCGCCGAGCAACGAGCGCCACGTCTCCGTTGCGGCGGCGATGTCTTGCGTCGCGTAGTTCTTGTGGCGTAGTTGCTGTGCGAGGGTGTAGTAGATGTTTGTTTCAATGTTTTCCGGGGGTCCGCTCTTGAGAATCATGAATTTGAGCGGGCGGCTCGTGGACACCATGGGCGCGGTCCATCCGCCGTTGCTAAAGCTCCAGACTCCCATATGATCGGCATCGACGCGCGGGTTCTTCGAATACGCGTCGTACACCGCTTCCACGTCGGCGGCGCGCTGCGCAGGACCGTTTTCCTGCCAATTGCCGGTCGATTTTCCCGTCCCGCGCTGATCGTAACTGATGACGTTGATCCCATTGAGGACGAAGTAGGGAATCAGAAAGCCCATTTCCCGGGTTTCCGGATCATTGCCATGAATGAGCACGATGGTCGTGCGCTTGCCGGCGCCCGCGGAGTAAAGGGAAGCACCCAGCGCGCCGCCCGGTGCGTCGATGACGGCCGCTTCCTCGCGAATGAGTTTTGCAGGTTTGAAGGGCGTATCGGCGGGAAGATCGCCCGTATGCTGATTTCGCGGATCAAAATATTCGTTGCTCGGGGGATCGGGCGCCTCAATCTCAACGCCGATATAAACCGCGTGACCGGCAGCGTCGTGGTAGAGGCCCGGGCTCAAGATTCCGGCCCAGGTGAGGCTCGGAGCCAATGCCAGGAGTGCGACTCTTGAAACTGAATTAATGTTCACTTGCTCTCCTCAGGGCTGTAACGATTCAACGTCAGGGGTTGCGTACCTTTCGCAATCAGCAGCCTGCCAAGCGCGCGCAGATCTTCCAGCGAGCCGTCAAGCGTGATCACGGGGCTACCGGCTAGAGGTCCTGCTTTGCTCGCAAATGCGCAGGTACCATAGGGAATCAAAAGTTCCGCTTGGCTCGTGATTCCGGCGTAAAGAAGCACTTGTCCGGGTCGCGGGCGGGTTGTTGCACACTCCGGAAACAGTTGCGGTGCGCCGCTAAGAGGCACCCATGCAGCCTCACCACTCCAACATGCTTGCTGCAGGGATCCCTCGAATGGGAACTGATTGATCAACCATGCCACCGAGACAGGGGCAATCTGTGGTTCAAGGGTTCCAGAAAATTCATAGGGTCCAGCGGTCAGGAAAACTCGCGAGTTTTGTATCATGAACTAGAGATTAATCCCGGTGGCTTGAGCAGGCCCTGTACAGTTGTGGAGATACCGGGCAGTACAATTTGTTGGTGATTGACGCAATGGAAAACATGCCTCGACTCAAAATGCAGCCGCAGAAGACCCGCGTCGACGAGAGCATCGAATGGGTAATGCATCGCATTCATCGTCAGATCTTTGCAGCGGGGACGCGGCTTCCCTCGATCCGGGCTCTCGCGCGTCTCAGGGGCGTTTCACCTTTCACAATCTCGGAGGCCTACGCCCGCCTCGTTGCAGTGGGCATTTTGGAAGCTCGGAGAGGATCCGGTTACTACGCACGTTCGCATCAACCTAAGGGAGCGGATTCAGCGGCGAGTCGATCGGGGAAAATCGATCTTGCGTGGCTCCTGCATCACATGCTGTCCGGCAATGGCGCCCGCGGACCTGGTTTAGGGGTGCTTCCATCTGAATGGCTGAACGGCATTGAGATCGGCGCCGCGCTGCGCTCGCTCGGACGTCAGGGGCGCTGGCTCGATAGTGGACGACCGGGTGGTTTCGAGCCATTGAGGGGGCTCATTCAGCGTCGCCTTGCTGATCTTGATATTCTCGCCACGGCGGACCAGATAATCCTTACCACCGGCATTACGCACGCGCTGAATTTGGTGTTGCGCGTATTGGTGCGGCCAGGAGACACGGTTCTCGCCTCGGATCCCAGTTGGTTCGGCGCTCTTGGCATGCTCAGCGAGCACGGGGTTCGTATCGTGGGAATACCGTATCGCGCGACCGGGCTCGACGTCGATTTCCTCGAACGGACGGTCATCAAGGAGCGTCCGCGACTGTTGATTCTCAGTTCGATAGGCCATAACCCCACCGGCCTGTCGTTGCCGGTTGACGCCGCCCAACGTCTCCTGAATATCGCCGCCAAATATGATTTTTGGATATTTGAAGACGATGTGTACGCTGATCTTTGCACAACACCCGTCAGGCGGCTTGCAGCGCAAGGGGGCCTGTCGCGCGTGATCTACGCCAATAGCTTTTCCAAAACGCTCGCCTCGAACATTCGGGTAGGTTTCATGACCTGCGAAGCGCCGATCGCGCAACGCCTATCGCAGACCAAACTCTTGGGCGGATTCACGACACCGGAACTCAATGAAAGACTCGTGCACAAGCTTCTTGTTGAGGGACACTACTCGAGCCACGTGGCTCGATTGCGTAGACGGCTCACAATGCATCGAGCACGAATGCGCCGCTTCCTGACAACGGAAGGCATCGAAGTCCTAGGCGAAAGCGGAGACGGTCTGTTCCTTTGGACGAACATGCAAACGGATACCAACGTACTGGCGGAAATCTGCAGCAAGCATGGATTGTTGCTGGCTCCGGGCGGCCTTTTTTCACCGCGCCAGGAACCGAGTACTTGGATGCGAATCAATGTCACGACATCTTTGGACGACCTCAATGCGATTCTCACGAGGCGCCGGCACATCGATCTGCGACGTTAAGTATTCCTTAACAGTCGATTAAATAGTCCGTTTGTTGCTAAGTGGCGTGAGGCGCAGTCTGTTGGCTGTTCGATCAGTTCAGCTAACCGAGTAAGCACACATGAGCAATATCTACCTCTTCAGGGTCGCGCAAGGGCTTCTGGCCGTGGCCGCCACGAGCGCAACCGTAGTGGCCTTGCAATTTGCGATGTTGGCGTAGAGCGATGCGACACTACTTCGGCAAACGGGGCGCAATGATTATTCGCGCTGCGCATGTCGATTTTGAACGTCGGTGTTCGTCTTTGTTTAGTAAGTCAGTGATTGTTTAGCGAGAGATACCGGCGATGTCCACTACGCTTAAGTCGATTTGCAAAGCTGCGCTAACACCGATCTGGCGCTGTATCAAACTCTGGCCGCCGGCTGCGCAGACACTGGGCGCTTGGGCCCCGGTTGTTCTTGCGAGACTCAAGGAGTTTGGACCCTATGCGATGATAGAACTTCTATTGCCGGGCGGCTCGGTGTTGGCGCTAACGCTGTGGCTCTATCGGCGACGGAAGAAGGTTCCGGCTTTGGCAAGATCTCTCAATGCGCTTCTGTAAGTTGGCGGCGACGTGGACTGCGGAGGGCGGGTTAAGCGAATGCGTCGAACAGCGCTCCGAGCATCTTATTCTCTGTGCTGATAACGTTTGCGCCGGCTTCGGTCAGCACTCGAGTTTGATTTAGGTCCACCAGGGCGCCGGTGATATTTTGGCTGCCCGGATTTGCAATCTGCTGCGCGTCTTCACTGAGCTTCTGGTTGCCCATGGCGATTGCTGCGAGGCCGCTGTCCTGTGCGCTCGAGAGACTCACCGATGGGACGATATTGCCAACCAGGCTCATCCGTGGGTTATCGGCAGTTCAAGCATGATCTTGAGTTCTCCGCTGATTTGACAGATTCCTTGGGCCGGGGTTGCCAGCGCAGCTAGATGGGGGTCCCATGCTCAATTCCATCAAGCGCGACCGGCACCCGATACACGAACCGAACATGAACTGGCAGGGACCTATGCAGCACGGCGTTTGGCGCGACCAGGGGCGTCGCGGCGGGGGAGTCCGGTCTCGCGTGCTCGTGGAGAAAGCCCTGCGTATTGGGCCGGGTCCCGTATAGCTCGCGCAGGCGCAACTCGTTTCTACGTTCGGCAATTCGGTAACTGCGCCGCATCACGTACTGTGCCCTCAAGTAAACGATCGCGAGCACCGTGCCGCCGATGATGACTATGAATAAAAGGTCGTCAACGCTCATCGCAGCCACCCCTCATCAACCCGGAGTCCGACTCGGCTACAACAGCGTACGAGCGCTGCCGACTCGGTGCATGAGGGTTCGATGCGGATCGCTGATCTTTTCCTGATGAAGTGCTGATAAATATCTGACGACCTGATCCAAAGCTGTGGGGCGGCCCGCAAAGTGGTAATGTCTTGACCGGCGGGTGGGGCGCCTCAGGAAAGGTTCAGTCCGGGCTATGCGAGCTGTCGTAATCATGGTTCGAGCGATAGCATGGCTCTGCATTGCTGCGGGGTTGATGGCCACGCCCGCGTGGGCCGCCGAGCCCCAACAAATCATGACCGATCTTTCCACGAGCCTCTTTGCCGCTCTGGAGAGGGAGCCCCGTGCGGCGCGGCAGAATGCGAATAGGGTTCGCCCGCTGCTGGACCACTTGCTGGCACCGCACTTCGATTCGGAATGCGCCGCGCGCCTCGTGCTGGGGATACATTGGCGTACAGCTTCGCCGGATCAGCGTCAGCAATTTGCCACAGCGCTGTACCAGAGGTTGCTTCGCACCTATGCCGATGCGGTCACGGATTGGACTCCGGATCGCTTCAAGCTGTTGCCGGTAGTGGCGGACCCCGCGGCACTGCGGGTGACCGTGCATACCCTGATAACGAATTCTCGCGGCGAGATTGTGCCGGTGGATTTTCGAATGCACGAGATTTTGGATGACTGGAAGATTTTCGATGTCGTCGTCGATGGCGTTTCTTACGTGCGGAACTATCATGACGATACGGACGCGGAAGTAGCCCAGAAGGGTCTCGACGCGACGATAGCGCGGCTCCAAAGAATCGACGCCGGCAGCGTCGAGCGAGCCTCGCCCTCCAGCGCGACGAGAGCTCGCTAGGATGCCTACCGCGTCATGGATTGACAGCGGTTTCGTTCTGGCGAACTGGGAGGTCCGCCCGCGGCACGGTAGTGTGATGCGGCGCGATCAGTCGCCATCCGAACTCATAAGGGTTGAGCCTCGAGTAATGGCTGTGCTTACCTGTCTTGCGCGCCACGTTGGTGAAGTCGTGACGCGCGATGAATTCAGCGCAGAGGTCTGGGGCGGCCGGGTGGTCTCGGATGAAGCCTTGTCGCGTTGCATCTCGGTTTTGCGGCAGATTTTTGGCGACGATTCGCGCGAACCACGTTTTATTCGGACGATCGCCCGGATCGGTTACACGCTGGTACCGACGCCTGCACCGCTGACTCCCTGTGACCAAATCGCGGCCGGCGGGTTGATGCCCCAGCCGGACTCGGGGCCGACCGTGACGACAGAAAACGGTGGCGTCATACCGCCACCGCCCGGCAATCCATGGCTGGCTCGCCTCTTGGCCGGGGCCAGACCAGGCCGCACAGCACTCGCGGTAAGCCTTCTCGCGCTCATCGGCGCGGTGGTTGTGACCTACTTCATGCGCACGGGGTCGGAGCACTCAGCCGCCCACGCTCCGCCGCCTACAACTCGCCTCTTGGTGCTGCCTTTCGACGCTCGCGGGGCGAGTGGTTATGGCCGACAAGTTGGGGTAGAGCTGGCAGATGAAATCGGCGACACCCTGTCTCATGTGCCGCGGTTGAAAATCACGGGTGCGACGTCGGCTGACCTGCTTGGAGCAGCGCACACGGACGCGGTCGAAGCGGGTCGCAAGCTCGGCGTCGACGCCGTTCTCAACGGCGAGGTCGCCGAGCGACCCGGGGGACTGCGCGTCACCATCCGGCTGACGGCCCCGCGCGATGCCCGCGTGCTCTGGTCCCGGGTCTATGATCGGCAGGCTGCCGACATTTTCGCCGCGGAAGGGAGCATCTCGGCCGCGGTTGTGCGCGAATTGACGGGCCAATTGAGTGGCAAGGCGGTCCCAGCCGCGGAGCATGCCGATGAGGATTCGCACGATGTCGAGGCCTACCAGTTATACCTGCGCGGCGCGCACCAGGTGCGGCTGCGCGGTGAGGACTCCTTACGCCGCGCGGTCGAATTGTTTTCCGCCGCGGCGCGCCGCGATCCCACCTATGCACGGGCCCAGGTGGGCCTTGCCACCGCCTATGAACTGCTGCCGAGCTATTCCTATGAGGAGCCCGCGGAAATGTACGCGCTGGCCGAGAAGGCGTTGGACAGTGCCGACCGCCTTGCACACAACCGATCGGAAAGCGCAGGTCCTCGAGGCTATCTGGATTTCGAACGCGGCAAGTGGATCGATTCGGAAGCCGCATTCCGAAGCGCAATCGTCGCCGATCCAGACAATCCGGAGGTGCGTCAGTGGTATTCGCAGTTGCTGGGTGCGGTCGGCCGCACCGAAGCCGCGTACGCTCAAGCGCGGCTCGCCCAAGAGATCGACCCTCTGGCCCCAGTCGTCGCGGATCGGCTGAGTGTTCTCGATCTGTGGCTGGGACGCGATACGGAAGCCGCCAGCGACGCAGCGCTGGCTCGCGAGCTGGGCCTCGATGAAGTTGCGGTTCCAGAGACCAAGATTCTCCTTAAGATCCATCAGCACGATGACGCGGGTGCCTCCGACGATCTGAGGTCTCTGCAGCGTTCCTTACATCGCTCAGAAACGTGGATTGGTCCCGTCATGGACGCCTATCGCCATCCGGAGAAGCGGCCGGTGGCCTTTCAAGTTCTCGACCGAACTCTGGCTTCCGGTGACATCTCGGTGCGCATCTACTTCGGATTGATGGTTCTACTCGAGTCCCCGGCGCGCGCGCTGCGCGGGTTCGGGGCATTGCCGGACAATGCCGGCAACTACCTCGAAATGCTGTTTTCTGCCGATGCTGCCGCTGTTCGGCGCGATCCTGCATTCGGTGCGTTTCTCGTCAAGAATGGAGTGGAAGCGTACTGGGATCGTTTCGGTTGGCCCAGCGCCTGCCGGCGCGAAAACGCGCAAGTCGTCTGTCACTGAACGGGACGTCCGAAAGCAATCAGAGGATCCCGCGGGTGGAATTATAAGCTATAAAACCAATACTTATATAATTATAGTCGATTCGACCTTAACTCTCAGTTGCGGTCCGGTAGTGGTCATGGCACTTGCTATAGAGGCGAATACCCTCGCCGGCAAGCAGGGCGTGGGCGATCAAGGCGATGGGCATTTCCGCAAGAGACTCCAAGGCGCAGTGCGGGCAGGTGACCGGGATTTTGAGGATGGGCTCGGGCATGTCATTTCCCTTGGCATGTACTTACTACATAGGCTATAGACGCGAGACGCGTCGTTGGGATGACAAGGGAATGAAGAGAATCCTGAAGCTTTCGACAGTGCAGGTACTGCGAGAATTCGCCTCCTTCGAATAATTGGATGCCTTGGTATCGCCGCCGCTGCATCGGTTCTGATGGCTTCGTGCGCTAAGCACGGCAAATCGATCATCGTGGAGCGGGAAATATTCATTCCTGACGTCACGCCTCGGGTGAACGCGATTGCTCGAACGCGCGATGGCGGCTTTGTCGTCGCGGGAACAGGTCCCACCGCGTGGGTGGTGGCTACGGACAGTCATGGGACCCTTCTGTGGAAGTTTATCGATCCGCTTGACGGCAGAATCGATACCGGGAGTGAGGCGGTGCCACAGTCGGAATTTCACGGTGCGTTACCGCTGGCGAACGGGAACACTCTGATGTGCGGTGGCAAAAACCAAAAAGGACGCACGAGCAACCTATTGGTGATACTCGATCGCAATGGCACCCTCCTCGAAAAGCGCGTGGAAGTACCGAACGATGATCCCCATTTTATTTATTCAAATTTTTATGAGTGCTTTCTTTGGCAGGACGGAATACTGCTTCTGGGAAATGCAAACGACGGCACGCATGGTTATATTTGGTTTGTGCAACTGGACGTCAACGGCGTGAAAAAGCGACAGGTCCTGATAGACAATGTACCCGCCGTCAAAGCTGGTACCGCTGCGGGCCCCAGCTTCGCTTTCACCGCCTGGGACTCAAGTGAGACCTTCCGCGTCATTCGAGCGACTGAAAAAGGCGAGATAGTTGCCAGGAGAGTGATTGCGGGCGAATTCATCGTGCAGCTACGCTCGATGGTCGAATCCAGCCAAACATCTGTGATTATCTACCGCGCCGGCAAGGCGATGCTTTATTCGCTC
>Ga0210398_10003022_pt1 | contig 16199 bp, 13 predicted proteins | sample IncBWC4OmetaG_FD_161047 | JGI IMG/M metagenome (GOLD analysis project Ga0210398, IMG submission 161047) | Forest soil microbial communities from Barre Woods Harvard Forest LTER site, Petersham, Massachusetts, United States - Inc-BW-C-4-O | ecosystem: Environmental > Terrestrial > Soil >...
GACAGTCATGTTGACGATTGCCAACGCCGCCGAGCCAGCGAAACGAAGCTCATGGAACGCTAGATATCTGAAGCGCACTGCAAATCAATGTGCGCTCCTATTCGCGCTGTCGCTGTTTGGTTACCCGATCATTGGGAGTGTCATCTCGTTACTGCAAGTCGATAGCCGCGCGCTTTCGGTTCCCTTCCGAGTTGCGGTGGCGCTGTTCAGCGTTTGGGTGATCTTGACCACGCGGCGACTAAGGATCGACGGCCTGCGCCAGGTCATGCTGATCATTTGGTTTCTTTATATTGTAAGGCTACTCCACGACTGGCTCATACCAAACCTGCAGGGCGCCGATTACGCGCTGCAGTTTTTCATTGCATCTGCGGTGTTGCCAGGATTTGCACTCATGAAGGCGCGAGCTTTCGAGTGGCGCCGATTTGCTCTCGTCGCGTTTGTGATTGCGAGCGCGGGCGCGCTCATGGGATTGTTCGGAGCGCTGTTTGGCGGCGCTGATGTTCAAGACTCTGGAGTGGCGGGCAGATTGTCGCTCTCGGCGCTAAATCCCGTCTCTCTGGGAAATCAAGCGACGAGCGCCATCCTGTGCGGCGTAGTCTTGTGGCGCGACGCCAAGATGCGCTACCGGCTGATCTTGGCCGGTACCTTCGCGCTTTTATTCTTGTGCCTGGTGCTGACCGGATCAAAAGGGCCGGTTCTGCAGCTTTTTGTTTGTTTGGGGTTATGGGCATTGCGCCGCGGGCATGCATTGCGGCTTGGTATTTTGGGATTGCCCGTGCTTGTTTGGTTGGCCGTCTCTACGGAGAATCCGCTGGCCGATCGTTTGGCGGGTTCTGATGAGGACAGCTCCACTCTTCAACGCGTGGAAATGATCAACGACAGTTTCGTTCAGATTGAAGGCTCGCCCATAATCGGCAGCGCGTTCGTCGAGCTCAATTCAGGTTACTATCCGCACGATGTATTTGTCGAGGCGGGCTTGGCTTTTGGTGTTCCTATCGCATTGGTTTTTATTGGCATGATTTCAGTCGGGGCATTTAGAGCTTGGAAGACGCTCAAGACCGATTGGGATTTGCTGGGTCTGCTCTTCTTTCAGGGGCTGCTGGATGCGGCATTGGCTGGATCTCTCTATGGGATGACGCAGCTTTGGTTGATCTTGGCCATGTTGCCTGCGGCGGTCCTGGTGGCTCGAAAGCCTCGCCGGCAACCATCGCGGAGTGAGCCGGTACCCTTGTCATCGACGTAACACTGGGATTGAGAAGAGGAATTAAATGCCGGCTTTGGCTCCCATCGCTATTTTTGCCTATAAGCGGCCAGAGCACCTGCAGCGCACCCTCGATAGCCTCAAGCGCTGCGAGGGTTTCGCGCATAGCAAAATCATCGTGTTTGGGGACGGGCCGAAGAGTCCTGGCGATATTGACGCGGTGGATGCGACGCGGCGCATTGCCGAAGCGCAGCTTGGGTCGCAGGCAGAGTATCGTTTCCGTGACAAGAACGCCGGACTGGCGGCATCAATCATCGATGGCGTCGATGAAGTTACGCGGCGCTTCGGGCGCGCCATCGTACTCGAGGACGATCTCGAGCTATCCGCGAATTTTCTCACCTACGTGAACGCCGGGCTTGACCGCTACCAAGACGATGCAAAGGTGTACCAGATTTCGGGGCAGTTGTTCGACACGCCGGAATTTATCGATCGGGGTGCGGCGCTGTTCTTGCCGTTCACGACTTCTTGGGGATGGGGCACGTGGCGCCGCGCCTGGGATCGATTCGATCCCCTGGCGAGTGGTTGGGAGAAATTGAAAACGGATCGCACTTTGCGGCGGCGATTCAACCTCGACGGGTGCTACGATTATTCGACGATGCTCGAGCGGCAAATGGCCGGGTTCGGCGATTCGTGGGCGATTCGTTGGTATTGGAGTGTGTTTCGCGATGACGGTATGGTCTGTTTCCCTCCCATAACCTTGGTGCGAAATACCGGATTGGACGGATCCGGCACGCATGGCCGGGGTCTGTTGCGGCGGTTCAAGAGCTACGATGGTCTGCGCCCAATCGGTCACATCGAACTGCCGGAGCAGATTGGGGTTCTGGAACAAGATTTCAGTTCGGTCAAAAAAGCCATCTGGCGACAAAACGGCGGCCGCGTCGGCTCGGCGATCGATATTCTTCGGCGCAGCCTGTTCATTTTGACCGGGAAGCACATGTAAGGAATCGGGCAGGCGGCTCCGGCCGGGAGCGGTCTTAGGAACTTTTGGCGCTTTCCAGCTCTGCCCTAACCATCATCGAAATGACATCTTTCATGTGCGCTCGGGCCTTCCAACCGAGCAAGCGCTCGGCCTTCGTTGCATTGCCTTTGCCATCGGAAATATCCGTCGGCCGAAACAATTCCTTCGACAGAACCGTGTGATCATGCCAATCCAAATCCAGTTCCGCGAAAGTTTCCTGTACGAATGTCTCGAGACTGTTACTGACGCCCGTTGCGATGACGAAATCGTCGGCAACTTCCGATTGGACGATCTTCCACATAGCCTCGACATATTCCTGCGCCCAACCCCAGTCGCGGCGTATCTGAATATTGCCGAGCACTAGTTTCTCTTCGCTGCCCTGTGCGATCCGACAGGCCGTCGCCACGATTTTCCGCGTCACAAAACGTAATGGCCTGAGCGGGGACTCGTGGTTGAAAAGGATGCCCGTGCTCGCGTGCAACCCGTAAGCCTCGCGGTAATTCGCCACAAGCCAGTAGGCGGTGGCCTTGGCGACCGCGTAGGGGCTGCGCGGCCGCATTGGAGCGTCCTCGACCGCTCCGCCAGGATCGGTATCGCCGTAACACTCGCCGGACCCGGCGTTATAGAAGCGTGTCGGCTTACCGAGAAACCTGATGCTCTCCAGGATGTTCAGGGTGCCCGCGATCATGCTGTCCAAGGTTTCAACCGGCTGAGTGAATGACAACCCGACGGAACTCTGGCCCGACAGATTGTAAATCTCGTCCGGTTCCGTTTTGCGTAGCAGCTGGAGTACGCTGCGAAAATCGTGCGTCGCCATCGATTCGCGCTGTACCTTGTCGACTATCCCGAGGCGCGTGAGACCGGGAAACGTCGAGGTTTGCGCGTCGCGGGAGGTCCCGATGACGGTGTAGCCCTTGCCCAGGAGCAATTCGGCCAAATAGGCCCCGTCCTGACCGGAAATGCCACAGATAAGCGCGCGCATCAACCCTCCCGAACGTAATACATAGATGAGCCCAGCGCCCAATCGCGGTGCCTAGCGTGCCTCGATCGCGGCTGGAATGCCACCTGCCAGGAACCCGCCATCCATTGCGCGGCACCACTGTCGTTTGAGATGGGGCTGCGTCGTGATCATCGGCTCATATATATTTTTTCTTGTCGTACTTGCCGGCCATCACTTCTTCGCGAAATTGCAAATTCCCACCTTCCAACGTCAGCCAGGGCTGCAACACACTCGTTTTCACGGCAACCATAGCAAATTGGTTGCCTTGACGCGGGAAAACGAGGGGGAAGATCTTTGAAATTCCATTCAACAACCAGCCCGCCGATCTGAGGACGGAACTGCGCGCCATCGCAAATCGCTGCAGCGGCACTTGAAGCCCATAGAAGTACAGAAAATCTACGTGATACGCGGGATGATAGGACTTTACGACTTTCTCGAATTCTCTCTCCGTCCAGCGGTAGACGTAATTCGGAATGGGTCCGTTCCTGTAGCCACCGGTTTTTCCACCCGAGAGGAACGCCGGCTCGAGCTCGTAGTCGCTCGTCAGGGCAGCGCGCTTGGCCAGCCTCATCGCCCAGCTATCCCTCGCCTCGAAACAAACAATACCTTTTCGGGCAACCCTGAACATTTCACAGATCCCAGCGGCTGGGACGCTCAGGTGGTGTAGTCCGGCATGAACAACCACCCAATCAAAGGAAGTGTCGTCAAGGGCAATCTTCTCTGCGTCGAGGCACATCCAACGGAACGGCTGGTATTGTGCAGACGCCCCGTCTTCATGTTCCAAATTGGAAATCACGACGTTGCCAAATCCGGCGTCCAGAAAGCAAGCTCGATCGGTGGGGCCTCCTGCAACGACGAGCACACTGTCGCCGGTACTCCAGATCCGCTTGGCCGTCAGCAAATTAAGACACTTCACGTAGAAATTCATAGGCGCCTGTGAGCGGATTGTGCGCTTGTTCCTCGTGGAGCTACGCTCGACGGTCGCACCCAAGAGGCTGTTGCACTTGCGGTTCTATCCTACCGTGCCGGTGACTCTGTAGTAAAATATCAATCATACATTCTCGACCAGGATCCCTCGTGACGAAATTTTTCCCGGTCTCTCAACCGTCAATTGGCGAAAAAGAACTGGCCTATGTTTCCGACGCCGTCAAATCTGGGTGGGTCTCCTCGATCGGTAGGTACATAGAGCTATTCGAGACGATGTTCGCGAAATTCTGCGGCACCGAATATGCGCTCGCAGTCAGCAATGGGACCACAGGGCTGCATTTGGCGTTGGTTAGTGCGGGAATAAGCCGCGGTGATGAAGTCATCATTCCGGACTTGACGTTCATTGCGACGGCGAACGCCGTCACGTACACCGGTGCCACCGTGGTGCCGGTCGATATCGATGCGAACACGCTGTGCCTGGACATGAGTTCTGTCGAGCGGGCCATCACCGCGCGTACGCGAGCCATTATCCCAGTGCATTTGTATGGACATCCCGCGCAAATGGACAGGCTGATGGCGATGGCGAAAGAGCGCGGAATTGTCATACTGGAGGACGCCGCGGAAGCTCATGGCGCGGAGTTCAAAGGGCGTAGGGTTGGTTCATTCGGCGATTTTGGGATATTCAGTTTCTATGGCAACAAGGTAATTACCTCGGGCGAGGGAGGAATGCTGACCACGAGCAATCGTGAGTTGTATCTCCAGGCAAAACTGCTCAGAGATCATGCGATGAGCGCAGAGAAACGTTATTGGCACACGCAAGTTGGATTCAACTACCGGATCACCAATTTACAAGCGGCGCTCGCAGTCGCGCAGATGGAACGCATAGACGAGTTTCTTGCAAAACGAAGGCAAATAATGGATTGGTATCGTAACCGCCTCGGGCACCTGCCCGGATTGAGGCTGAACTACGAAGAGCCGGGGACAAGGAACGTGTATTGGATGATTTGCCTCGAAGTGACCGGCATGACAGAGACCGATCGAGCCGCTTTCATGGGTAGATTGCGCGAGGCCGGAGTGGATACTCGCCCCTATTTCTATCCGGTCTCCGACATGCCGATGTATGCGAGGGCTGTTACACCGGTCGCGCACGATGTTTCGGTGCGCGGGATCAATCTTCCTTGCTACACCGACCTTTCCGAGTCCGATGTGGACCAAATCTGTCGCTTGACCCAAGTTGCTCTCGCCGAGATGGCGGTGGTGTAGGTCTGCGGCCGTAGGCTGGAATTCAACTGATGGCGCGTTCGTAAATGCGTACGGTCTCGTCTACGGTACGGTCCCAAGAGAACAAAGCCGCACGCTTCAGTCCCTTCTCGATCATCTCCATGCGGCGTTCGGGAGCGGCCGCGGCTCGGATTGCATCTGCAACCGCGATCGGGTCTTCGGTCGACAAGAGTACTCCGGCGTCTCCTACAACTTCTGGAATGCTGGAGGTGTCCATTGCGATGACCGGGCAACCGCTTGCCATCGCCTCGAGAGGCGGAAAACCGAACCCTTCGAAGCGCGACAGGTACGCCAAGGCGGTCGCTCCCTGGTAGAGGTTGCAAAGCGTCTCATCCGTGGGCGTTTCGAAGATACGGTGTCTATTCGGAAGCCGCTCGCGCAGAAAATCCGACTCGCTCCTCGATAATTTGCCGCCGCCGACTACGACTAATTCTTGCCCGACGACGGCCTCCGTCGCATGCACCGCTGTCGCAAAATTCTTGTACCCGGCCCGACCGCCGACAAACAGGACATAGGGCGCGGCCGGTCGTTGATCGGCTCCGGGCGTATCATGCGTGTGAAATGCCGGCGATGGGCCGAGATGAATTACCTGACATCTATCATCCGGGACATCCGGATAATGCCCGCACAGATCGTGTTTTGTAGCCTCTGAAATGCATATGATGTGCGAGGCTCCCAGGATTGCCTTGCGCTTGAGCCAGGCATGCAGGCGCGCCTGGGCCGGCGAAGCGGAGCGCTCATAAATAAAGTCATAAACGGTGCACACAGATGACAAACTCGGGTGGGTGGGCACCCGGTAGTAACTGCTGTGCCACAAATATTCCTTGTAGTCGCGTGGCAACCACGGTCCAAATAAGCGCCCTATTTGGCTGCTGACGTAGCTATGAACGCGAACATTCGGCTTGTCTTTCGTTACCTCAATCAGCTTTTGACCGAATCTGTTGCGGGTACGGGGGTCAACAAACAGGGTGAGGTTCCACTCATCGTGCCGTCTAGCCATATTGGCGATGAGTTCGAACCAATATCGGGAAATTCCGCCGTCAACCTGCAGGTCGAAAATGGTGGAGTCAAGGACCAAATGCCTTTTGCGATCGCGTGATGTCATCGGCTTGATCAATTCCTCGGCGCGGGTAATTTGGGTCCGAAGCGTCCTGCGCCAAACGCCAATCGATCAAGCCGGTCAAATAAGGCTGTGCACCCCAATACTTCGTGGGCGCAGGGTCGAATCAAGGGTTCCTTCCCGCTCGAGTATGGAGCGTCGGTCATTTCTTTATTGTATGGGCAATTCGCCGTCCGCCGAAGGGCGCAGCAACTTAAATTTCCTCGGGCGTGTAGACCACAATATTGCGCCCGGGGACATTTGTCCACTGTCTATTTCCGGCCCGATCGCAGCGAATTGAAGTCGTTCGATACGCCGCTAGTGGGTAATAACCGCATAGCAGCGCTGGTCAGCCGTAGCAAGTGCCTTTGAAGCAGAATTGCCGCGAGATATTTCTTGGCGCGCCCGGCCAATCCGTCGCGGAGAAACAGCAGGCGACCTGAACAGATTAACAGTGTGTAATTGTAAGATTCGGCGATGAGGCGCAGGGCCTTTTCACTGTAAAAGAATAGATGTTGCCCGGTTTGTGGTGCAAAGTACCACCAGTCAGCCCCTTGGCCGGCGTAGATTTCCGTCGACGCGAGTACGGCATGGGGATTTGACTGGAAAAGGGCTTTCAAATCTTTCTGGGGGTGCTCAAAATGCTCGAGTACTTCAAACGCCAGGAGAATCCCGGGCCGAAGGAAATTGGGAGTGGTGAAAGCACTGGCATAAGTGGCTGCTGCGTACTTGTCGTCGACAAAACAGTTGATACCGTAATCCCTGAGCAGCCTGCAGAGTAAACCGTCGCCGCCGCCATAGTCTACGACGTCGTTCAAATGCAGCAGTCGTGAAAGCGAATAAGTTGCCGCAAGGTTCGTCAGGTTTCGTTGACCCGCTCCAGTGTCGAGAAATGACAAGTTGCTGGTGTATGCTTCTTTGATCCAATAGGGATGTTCCGTTTGCAATGAATCGCATCTACTGCATTTCAGATAGTCGACGTCGTATTTATCCAGTACACGAAGCGAGAATTCGCGCTGAAGGCTGCCGCCGCACAAGCGGCATGAAGATTCCGCGGCCTCGGACTCGAACGACTTGTTCATCAAGATTCTATGTCTCTGAGCGCTTCATTGGTCATATGCATCGCCAATCCCGTGAGATAACTGCGTTGGGTCAGTCATGAGCCATGTTGGCATTGTCGCGATGTCCCGACCGGAGCTGGGTGGTACATTCCAATATACGCTTTCCATGATAGATGCTCTGCGTAGAATACGGAAAAACCGGTACACGATTTTTACGTCCACTTCGAATCATTCGTATGACGATTTTGATATTCCCGTGCGCCGTCTTCCATCTGCCGGGCGCAGCATGCTCGAGTTTGTGCGCGCCAACTGGTCGGCAGCCCATGAGGGGCATCTGTTCTCCGAAGTCGATAAAGTAATTGCGCCGATCTACACAACACGGCTGCTTGGTTCGCGTCGGCCTTTCCTGTTTACGCTGCACGATCTGCAAGAAAGGTATTACCCGAAGAATTTTACGTTTGCGCAGCGCGTTTGGCGAGGATTTGTGAACAACTCGCTGTCCCATGCGGCTGCAGGGATCATTTGCGAGTCCAAACAGGTGAAAGCCGATATTCACAATTTTATCGGCGTGAGCGAATCGAAGATTACAGTGATACCCGCGCCGCCGGTGTCGAGTTTCACCCCCGAGCACCTTGAGTCCAAGGAGTTCAAACAATCACTCGAGCGGGTAGCGTTTCCCGAGCAATTCGTGTTCTACCCCGCTCAGTTCTTTCCGCACAAGAATCATATACGGCTGGTCGAGGCCTTCTCGCTCGTATTACGGGCATACCCGGATTGCCGCTTGCTCCTGACCGGGCAGAGGAAATATGACTTTGGCAAGGTCATGGCTCGGGTGGCGGAGTTGGGCATTCAGGATCGCGTGACGCACTTGGGTTATGTCGACACAAACTTGCTGGCTGCGGCCTATTTGCGGGCCACGTTGATCGTAATACCGACGCTCTTTGAAAGTATCAGTATTCCTGTCTACGAAGCATTCCGGCTGGGAGTGCCTGTTTGTGCGTCGAATGTCGTTGCACTGCCTGAACAAATCGGCGACGCAGGTCTGCTTTTCGACCCGCTGTCAATCGAGGACATGGCAGAAAAAATCTCGCTTCTTCTCGGCGACGCAAATTTGCGCCAGGAATTGAGCAGAAGGGGGACCGAACGGATCCGCTCTTTGACTGCGGACGCGTATTCCGCTCAACTCGAGGCTGCTCTGGACCGAATAGGGTGAACGCGATTGAAGCGTCACGACGATGAAGCATCCAAAAGTCTCGATCATTACTGCGGTGTTCAACGGCGAGTCGGCGATCGTTGCGACGTTGAAGTCGGTGGCGGCACAAGACTATTCGGACATAGAACACATCGTCATCGATGGAGGCTCGCGCGATTCCACTCCGGCATTGGTCCGCAAGCATGGTGATCGGGTGTTTCGCTTCGTTTCGGAGCCCGACGCGGGCGTCTACGACGCCTTCAACAAAGGCCTGAGGTTGGCGACCGGTGATGTGATTGCATTTCTAAATTGCGGAGATACGTACGCTTCGGCGGACGTGGTCTCGCGAATGACAGAGGCGTTGTCCGATGAGGAGATTCAAGCAGTATTTGCCGATGTGCTAATCGTCGATTCGCAGAATCCGGACCGGGTTATAAGGCATTACAATTCGAAGCATTTTTCACCCGCAAGCATGGCCTACGGGCTGATGCCGGCCCACCCAAGCCTGTTCATACGCCGCGAGGTCTACCGACGTATCGGAGAATACGACTCGCGGTTCGAGATAGCCGGGGACTTCGAGCTATGTTTGAGGATTTTCATCACGGCCTCGGTTCGCTACCGCTATTTGAACGAGGCGATTGTAAGAATGCCCACCGGAGGACTGAGCAACCGCGGATGGCGCAGTAAACTGACAATCACTCGCGAGATGCACAAGGCTTGTACGATGAATAATGTGCGAACGAACTTTGTAAAACTTTGTCTGCGGTTTCCGCTCAAACTCTTGGAGATGATCTGACGAGTCGACAGGAGATCAACAACAGTGGCACTAAATCGTCTTTTAATCGTTGCGCTGGGCCTGTTCACGAGCGTCTGCATGGCGGCCGATGGGTCGATATCCACCGCGAGGCAGCCGTTTCTGGTCTTTGACGGCCTTCTGTACCAGGGCAAACCCAATCTTGGCGCGCTCGGGATGACACCGATCAGAGGAATCAATCCGCCCGGCGGCGTCAGTAAAGCATCCGATGCGGCTGACGATGCACAAGTGCGCGCAACTTTGCAGACATTGCAGGGCTACAGCGGCGCAGTCTATTTGGACTATGAAATGTGGCCGACATTCCAAGCCTCGCCGGCCGCTGTGTCCGAAAGTATCGCCAAATTGGGCCGAGTCTTGCAAATTGCGCACGAAGCCGTGCCGACCGCGAAATTCGGTTTTTACGATGTGATTCCGTGCTGGGACTATTGGGGATTGGTCAAGAACGACGCAGCGAAGATCAAACAATGGCAGGATTGCAACGATCGAATAGCAGCGCTTGCCCAGCATGTCGACATCGTCATGCCGTCCTTGTATACATTCTACAACGACCCACAAGGCTGGGATGTGTACGCGGCGGCTTTGCTGCAGGCCGCACGCCGCTACCACAAACCAGTGTATGCATTCCTATGGCCTGAATTTCACGTCAGCAACCGGTTCTTGAAGGGCAAGAATCTACCCGGAAACTTTTGGCGGCACGAACTGGAGTTCTGCAGAACAAGGGCCGACGGAGTCGTGATTTGGGGCGGATGGCAGGAGCAGTGGGACGACAATGCCGATTGGTGGGTGCAGACCAAGGGTTTTCTCGCAAGCCTGAATTCGCAGTGAAGCCAAGTGCACTGGTAACTGGAGCGAGTGGATTTGTGGGCGTGCACCTTTGCCGGCGCCTGGTCGAGCGCGATTGGCGCTTGGTTGCAGGTTATCGCCGAATGGGTCCTGGACCTGAGTCTGCCGCAATTGCCGGCGAGTACTTGCCGCTGTCGAGCGAACCGGGACGATGGCAGGCCGCACTGGGATCGATCGATTGCGTGGTACATCTGGCTGCTCATGTCCATCAGATGGGTCCTGCGCCACCTACAGATGACGCATTCGATGAAATAAACGTGCAGGGCTCGCGCTTCGTAGCGGAGCAGTGCGCTCGTGCCGGAGTAAAGCGGCTCGTGTATTTGAGCAGCGCGAAAGTCAACGGGGAGGGCGGCGAACTGCACGCGTACGGCGTTGAAGATCCTCCGGATCCACGGGATGCCTATGCGCGCTCGAAACTTGCGGCCGAGGTCGCTATTCGCGATGTTTGCGAGCGCACCGGAATGCAGTTTGCGATCATCCGGCCGCCTCTCGTGTATGGAACGGGGGTTCGGGCCAATTTTCAAAGCCTCGTGAGACTCACCGAACTGGGACTGCCGTTGCCGCTTGCTTCGATCGACAACCGCCGCAGTCTGATCGGAGTGTGGAATCTGGTGGACTTCATCGAGACTTGTATGACGCATCCGGATGCTGCCGGACGAGTCTGGCTCGTGTCGGACGGCGAAGATATTTCCACCCCGGATTTGATCAGAAGATTGGCGCGCGCCATGCAGGGTCCGGCGAGGCTGTTCCCCTGTCCACCGGTTGTATTGAAAACAGCAGCAGCTCTGGCGGGGCGAAGCGGCGAAGTCCGCAGGCTTTGCGATTCATTTACCTTGGATTCGAGTCCGGCACGCGAACTCCTCAATTGGAAGCCGCCGATGAATCTCGATGAGGGTCTGGCGCGAACGGTGGCGGACTATAGAATGCGGCGGCACGTATGAGCTCAATGGCCGCCTGGGTATCCTTCAGCGTCGGAGTCTGGTCGATCGTCCTGACCGGTATGATTCGTCATTTTGCAGTGCGGCGAAATTGGCTGGACATTCCGAATGCGCGCAGTTCTCACTCCTTGCCGACTCCGCGTGGCGGGGGACTGGCAATTGTCCTGAGCTTTTCGGCCGCATTGGCATTGCTCGGCCTGTATCGGTTGCTCGACCACAGTGTAGTTTTCGCAATGTTGGCGAGCGGCGCGATTGTGGCCGTTGTGGGATATGTGGACGATCGACATTCATTGCCCGCGCGGGTGCGATTCACCGCGCAGATCATAGCGGCTTCGCTCTTCGTCATGCTGCTGGGTGGTATTCCCGAATCCGCGCTTGGCGATTTTGGGCTGAATTATCCGCGGATTGCTGCCGTCATCGTCGTGTTGACGCTAACCTGGAGCACCAACTTATTCAATTTTATGGACGGCATCGACGGCATCGCCGGCGGCGAAGCCGCATTCGTTGCCGGCGCCGGTGCTTGGCTGAATTCCATCAAACACGGCAATTTCGGATTGACCGCCGCAATGTTGTGCCTCTGTGCGGCCAGCATTGGATTTCTGTTCTGGAACTGGTCGCCGGCCCGAATCTTTTTGGGAGATGTTGGGAGCGGATTTCTGGGACTCATGCTGCCGATGCTGGGGTTGGCGGCAAGTCAGCGAGCGGCCATTCCCGTCCAGGTCTGGATCATTCTGGGCGGATCGTTTTTCGCCGATGCCACGCTCACACTGGTACGAAGGGCGGCGCTCGGCGACCGCTGGTTCGAGGCTCATCGATCGCATGCGTACCAGCAATTGGCTCGCCGCTGGAACAGCCACTCGGCGGTGACGGTCCTCGTCATGGCAATCAATCTCATTTGGCTCCTGCCATGGGCGTGGTACGCCGAGAAGGTACCCGCGCAGGCCACGATGAGTGCCATTGAGGCGCTGTCACCTCTGGTGCTTTTGGCTTGGATTGCCGGCGCGGGCAAGCGACGGCCGGCGGATTGATTCGATTTGAGGGTCGTGCCTATGCAATACCGATATACTTAAATGCGTCCGAGCGTTCAGCTTGGCTATTACGTACCGTGAACGGAGAGCGATTTGACGAAGACGGCGTTAATCACCGGCATCACCGGTCAGGACGGCGCTTACCTTGCGGAGTTCCTGTTGGCGAAAGGATATGCAGTCCATGGCGTGAAGCGCCGCGCTTCCTCTTTCAATACCGATCGTATCGATCATCTTTATCAGGATCCGCACGAGGCGGACGTGCGGCTCAAGTTGCACTACGGGGATCTAACGGACTCGACCAACCTTATCCGGATCATCCAAGAGGTGCAGCCGGATGAGATCTACAATTTGGCCGCGCAAAGTCACGTCGCAGTGTCCTTTGAAACTCCCGAGTACACCGCAAACTCCGATGCGGTAGGGACGCTGCGAGTGTTGGAAGCCATCCGTATCTTGGGGCTGGAAAGGAAAGCGCGCTTCTACCAGGCCTCGACGTCCGAGATGTTCGGCAAAGTTCAGGAAATACCGCAGCGTGAAACGACGCCGTTCTATCCTCGTTCACCCTACGGCGCCGCCAAGGTATACGCCTATTGGATTACCGTTAACTACCGCGAAGCCTACGGATTATTTGCCTGCAACGGCATCTTGTTCAACCACGAATCTCCGATGCGGGGCGAAACCTTCGTATCGCGCAAGATCACTCGTGCTTTGACCCGGATCAAAGTCGGCCTGCAGGAGTACTTGCATCTCGGCAATTTGGATTCGCGGCGCGATTGGGGTCATGCTCGTGATTACGTGCGCGCGCAATGGCTGATGCTTCAGCAAGACGTGCCGGAGGATTTCGTCATCGCCACCGGCACGCAATTTTCGGTGCGCGATTTCGTAAATACCGCCGGCTCATTGCTTGATATGAGGATTGAATGGCAGGGTGAAGGCGTGGACGAGGTGGGTATTGATGCTGCCAGCGGCCGAACTCTGATTCGGATAGACCCCCGTTATTTTCGTCCCACTGAAGTAGACACTCTGTTGGGCGACCCGACAAAGGCGCGTGAAAAACTTGGCTGGACGGCCGAGGTGACCTTTCCGGAGTTGGTTGAGGAGATGATTGAGTCAGATCTGGAACTGGCTGAACGTGACGCATTGGTTGCCAAAGAAGGCTACCGAGTTTTTAATCACCATGAGTAAGCCTCGGTGCAGCCAACGATAGCATCTCGAATCTACGTCGCAGGTCACCGTGGCTTGGTCGGTTCGGCGATCGTCAGGGCTCTTCGACAGCGGGGATACTCCGAGTTGGTGCTGAAGACGCACTCTGAGCTCGATCTCACCTGCCAGGCCGACGTGCGTCGGTTCTTTGCTACGGAGCGTCCCGAAGTGGTGGTCATGGCGGCCGCGCGCGTCGGAGGAATCCACGCCAATAATTCCCAGCCGGCACTCTTCATTCGCGACAATCTATTGATCCAAGACAACGTGATCGATGCGGCGTACCGGTCGGGGGTCGGCAAGTTCGTGTTTTTGGGATCGAGCTGTATTTATCCCAAGCTTGCCCCCCAGCCCATCAAAGAGGAGTTTCTTCTGACCGGTCCCCTCGAGCCGACCAATGAGTGGTACGCAATCGCCAAGATAGCCGGTGTGAAGATGTGTCAAGCGTATCGCCGCGAATTTGGGTTCAACGCGATTTCCTTGATGCCGACCAACCTGTACGGCCCCGGTGACAACTTCGATTTGCAGAACTCGCATGTCTTGCCGGCGTTGATCCGGCGCTTCCACGAAGCCAAAGTTCGCGGGGACGAGAGCGTGACGGTATGGGGCACTGGGACACCGCGCCGTGAATTCCTGCACGTCGATGACCTCGCGGACGCGGTCTTGTACCTTTTACACTCGTATGAAGGTGAGTCCATAGTCAATGTCGGCTGGGGCGAGGACGTGGCGATTCGTGAACTGGCCGAAATAGTCATGTCGGTGATTGGCTACAGCGGCCGACTGCTCTTTGACCCCACCAAGCCGGACGGCACGCCGCGCAAGCTATTGGACGTCTCGCGGCTATCCGGTCTTGGCTGGCAAGCGAAAATTCCGCTAAAAGACGGCATCGAACGAACTTATGCATGGTTCAAGAGTCATTCCAGCGAGGCGCGGCTTTAACCTTTCGACGGAATTCTGCGACTCACCGTAACCAGGTAAACCCAACCCTGGCTGGTGCGTTACGTGCATTAACTCCTTGTAAATTTGCGTCGTTGCAGGTGACTGACTAAATAAAATCGGTACACTGTGCAGCAGGGAGAAAAGAAGAAACCCTTGCCGGCGGCAGAATTGAAGGGCATTTGATCGCAGGTAGGGGGAATCGTGTCAGGGAGGCTCAGATTGAGTTCAAAGAGCGTGGAAAGAACCGACGACTTTGCGCGGCAAACTGTTGATCTGCCCGGACCAGTGAAGCGGGTCATCGCAATTTGCACGGATTCGATCATGATGCCCCTCGCATTGTGGGCGGCGTTGAGTCTTAGGTCAGGTACTCCCACCTTTTCTCTTACCGATTGGCCGGCCTATCTGGCTGTCGTCGCTGTCAGTACACCGATTTTCGTGCGAATGGGCCTGTATCGCGCCGTCATTCGATTTCTCGGGCATCAGGCGGTATTTGCCGTTGCGTTCGCGATAGCCTTGAGCGGAGCCTTACTGGGCATCCTGGGCGCAGGATTAGGGATCACGGCGCTTTCGTGGAGCGTAGTGACCATCTATTCCTGCCTTGCGTTGCTATACGTTGCCGGTTCGCGCTTCGTGGTGCGCTACTACTTGCTCACCCGCTATATCCAGCCGACGGTCGCTCGTGTGGCCATCTACGGTGCCGGCGACGCCGGCGCGCGGCTTTCCACCGCCTTGCTGACCACCCGCGCTTTCGATCCCTTGGCCTTCGTCGACGACAAGAAGAGCCTGCAGGGTCGGATGGTCAATGGGATCAAGGTCCATGCGCCCGAACAGCTGCCCCAACTGATCAAAGACCGGAATATCGACCGAATTCTGCTGGCACTGCCGTCTTTGACCCGTCGCAGACGCCACGAGATCCTGAGCAGCCTGGAACCGCTTGGCGTGCATGTACAGACTGTCCCGGAATTCGAGCAATTGGTCACCGGCAATGCAACGGTGGGCGACATTCGGGAGGTCGACGTCTCCGATCTGCTGGGTCGCGATTCGGTACCCCCGAAGCCTGGGCTTTTCGACGCCTGTATTCGCGACCGGGTGGTCATGGTGACCGGTGCCGGCGGCTCAATCGGCTCCGAACTTTGTCGGCAAATCATCGGGTTGGGTCCGAGACGGCTGGTCTTGTTCGAAATGTCGGAATTGGCGCTTTACAACATACAGCGAGAGTTGCGGACTTTTGTGGACCAACATTCGGCGGCCGTAGATCTGGTCGGATTGATCGGCAACGCTCACCACAAGTCACGTTTGCGCGATATCTTGCAGGCATACCGAGTCCAAACCGTGTACCACGCCGCCGCCTACAAGCATGTGCCGATCGTGGAGCAAAACGTTATCGAGGGCATTCACAACAATGTGATTGCCACCTGGTATGCCGCCGAGGCGGCGCACGAAACCGAGGTCGACACATTCGTCCTGGTATCTACCGACAAGGCGGTCAACCCCACCAATGTCATGGGCGCAACCAAGCGATTCGCGGAAATCGTACTGCAGGGCCTACATCGGCGCGGGAGTAAGACGCGGTTTTGCATGGTGCGTTTCGGCAATGTGCTGGCGTCGTCGGGATCGGTTGTACCGCTGTTCAATGAGCAGATCAAAGCCGGTGGACCGGT
>Ga0210398_10003024_pt1 | contig 16195 bp, 14 predicted proteins | sample IncBWC4OmetaG_FD_161047 | JGI IMG/M metagenome (GOLD analysis project Ga0210398, IMG submission 161047) | Forest soil microbial communities from Barre Woods Harvard Forest LTER site, Petersham, Massachusetts, United States - Inc-BW-C-4-O | ecosystem: Environmental > Terrestrial > Soil >...
GAACTATCTTCGAGAACGCAATCGCGCACCGAAACCTTTCGTGTGGACCGCTGACGCCGATCTCATCCTTGGCAAAATCCAGAGGCTTTCTAAACGAATCTCTGACTCAGGACACTAGTGCACTTCATAGAAAACAAAGGTTTTGCGAGTAATCCCATGAGAAAAGGTAGTTAGCTCAAGTGTGAAAAGCATTAAAGTAAGAGCTTCGTATTGGATTCTGCTGGACCCGCGCCGACAGAAAAGGCGGTGACTGTTATAAGCACCCTCGCGTTTGCACAGCTCCCAGGCTCGACATTTACATAACTCCGGCATTCGGCATTTCCCTTCCCTCACATCCTGGGATCAGCCACTTTTAGAAAGTACACTGGGAATGGTTCGAGTCCCGCCGCCTCCACCAATTAACTATCTACTGACTTGTGGTGTGGCCGATAAAGCGGTCGGCCCATTCAATGAAGTACTTCATGTTCGGTGCGTCCGTGTGTCCGCCGTCGTGTTGCCTCCACGCGAGCTGTCCATCCAGCAGGCCCTGATTCACAGGAGGCATCTTCGCTGTGTCGTCTCCCGGGACGTCGAGCCCTTTTGCTCCGAGCAGAGTGAATACCCGGCTGGCATCCACCGTGGCCATAAAGCTGCCCTGATGATCGAGCCAGTGGGCATCGCCCTTTTCGGGCACGCTGTAGCTGATAAACGTAAGGCGTGGTGCGCACAGCGCGATCAACTCGTTCGAATCAACGGGAATGTCACCCGGGTTCATGCTTCCGAAGCTGGCTTCTGAAGCACCATACTTCATAAAATTGCCGGCCATCCAGTAGTACTCGCCTCCGGTCAGGCTCTCGACTGCTTCGCCGTAATTGCGGCGCAAGGGCGTTGCTCCACCCTTTCCGGATGAACCGACGAGCACCATGGCGAAACGCTGATCGAAAGCCATCGTGATTAACGCAGCCTTACCGTAGCGCGAGACTCCCTCAATGCCGACATGCTTTGCATCGACCGCTGGATCGGTCTCAAGATAGTCGAGGCCACGTCCCGCGCCCCAGGCCCAGGCACGCAGCGCTCCCCAGTCTTCGGGGTGTCGCGGCTGACCCTTGTTTACCAGGCCTATGATGCCTCGTGTAAGTCCGGCACCGTCATCTGCCTGCACGCTGCCCGGATCGAAAAGCGCGAAGCCCCAGCCGTCGGCAATCAGCTGCCAGGTATTGGGCGGCCTTCCGTCTGCATTGAGCTGCGGGAGCTGAAAGGGCGTGTTCCTGACCGGCTCCCACGCTGGATGCTGCTCGAATACTTCTTTGAGTGACGGGTCCTGCTGGATCAGCAGAGCCTTCATGGCCTTGTTGATACGATCCATGTCCGCGCCTTGTGGCTCATTCGGCGCGGGGAAACCGGCGCGACCAAACATCATCAGCACGGGGACTGGGCCCTTTGCACCCGCGGGCGTCACCAACGTCATGTGAATGTTGACGCTGATTGCGGGATCAGACGAGTTGTCAACGTGCCCGATGAGATCTTTCGCAATGACGGGGCGAAATCCAATCATTTCCTGGTCGACAGCAGTCACCGTCCAGGTCACGCGAGGCACGTTGGCAGGGACGCGGCCGTAGAGGTACTTCTGGTACATCTCCACGATTTCAGGCCGCCGTTTATCCCACCACATCGCCGGTGTCGTTACCTTCTGGCCATTGTTCAGAGTCAGAGGATCGGGAAGATTCGGATAAGGGTTAGCCTTCGACTCGTCGTAGTTGGCATGATTCGGAGCCTTTTCATCACCGCTCGGGCCAGGACGCAGAGCTTTGATGCCCAGCTGATCCATCATATTCTGGTGATCCTGCTCGGCTGTGAAGGCCACTGGCGGCGGCACAGCCGATTCGGGGTGTTGAGCCAACAGAGCTCCGTCGGAGCTGATAGAGATTCCGGCAACAATCAAACCAGCGATGATCAAAAAACGCACGCGCCCTCCGGAGACCGACGCCACCAGGTAGTAGAATCGATTTACTTCGGAACCAATACTAATTCGATGAACTCAAAGAGCGCAGTCAAAAAGTACAAATCTTTCGTTCTCCTCATGGCGCTCTTGTCGGTTTCCAGCAAGATCCAGGCGCAGACGAACGCTGGGCCGCAAAACTGGATCGCTTCATGGGGAGCATCGCAGCAGGTTCCCGAACCCCAGAACATGTTGCCGTCCGCCGACCTGCAGGACGCAACCGTCCGGCAGATTTTTCATCTCTCTGCCGGCGGTCCCGAACTGCGCGTTCATCTGTCGAATGCATTCGGGACGGACGCGCTGCATTTCACAGCGGTCCATATTGCGCGGCCGATCTCGCCGCACTCATCAGCGATCGATGTCGCTAGGGACAAAGCGCTGACCTTTGCCGGAAATCCCGATGTAATCGTCCCTCCTGGGGCTGAGTTCGTATCGGATCCCATCCCCTATCCGGTCGAGGCCCTGTCGGATCTGGCGGTAACGTTTTACATTGAGTCTCCTCCCGCCCGCGAGACGGGGCATCCCGGTTCCCGCGCTACGTCATACCTTATGCACGGAAACACCATAGCCACACAGACGTTGGTTGATCCTCATACCGTAGATCACTGGTATCAAATTTCAGAGATCGATGTGCAATCCGCTACGGGAAGCGGCTCGGTGGTGGCGCTCGGAGATTCGATTACCGATGGTCATGGGGCGTCCACCAACGGCAATGACCGATGGACCGATGTGCTGGCATCGCGATTGCAGCAGTCGCCCACGACGAGGAACATCGGCGTCTTTAACGCAGGGATCGGCGGTAACCACTTGCTGGCCGACGGTCTGGGGCCAAATGCATTGGCACGTTTCGATCGCGATGTCCTCGCGCCGGCCGGAGTCCGCTGGCTCATCGTCTTTGAGGGCGTCAACGATCTAGGCGGGTTAACGCGCACAGAAGAAGTGCCGCCTGCCGAACATGCCGCACTGGTTCAACGGCTGATCGCCGCGTACCAGCAAATCATCGCGCGCGCCCATGCACACGGACTACGGGTCATCGGCGCGACGATCACGCCCTATGCCGGCTCCGACTACTACCATCCAGGGCCGCTGAACGAGAAGGACCGGCAGACTGTGAACGAGTGGATTCGGGCAACCGGACATTTCGATGCTGTGATTGATTTCGACGCCGTGGTTCGTGATCCGCATCAACCGGATCATCTGCTCCCGGCCTATGATTGCGGCGACCACCTGCATCCGTCTCCCGCCGGTTATCGGGCGATGGGCGAGGCCATTTCGCTCTCGTTGTTCGCGCACTGAGGCTGGTTCACGCACAAAGGTGCCGGTGCAGATGAAGATCGGTCGATAGTATAAAGAATGACCCGATAAAGATGGACCTGGTGAGGAGCCATTGACAGCTGACGGCCCTGGTTACTCTGGTCTCCGTTGATGCGGCGCAGCGTGTGCCAATTGCCCTCCTCACGGCTCACCTCTTCGATGCTGGCGATGCCGCTGAGCTTGTTGTCAACGTCGGGATCTCGGTAGAACGAGATGGTGAGCCCCGACCCTCCCATGTAAAACTCGTTCGGGGCGGCTTGCATGATTATCATGGCCCCATCGTCAGTTAGAAGTGTTTTGGCCGGCCAGGAGCGGGACAGCGTTGCCTCGAACAGGTAACCGCCGAGGGCAACGGTCTGTGTCGGCCGCGGACTGTTGCTATGTAACACGAGCCCTCGTATATCGCCGGACGCCTGAGCGGCAAGCAGCATCTCGCTCACGCTACCCAACATCGCATATACATCACTGATGCTGGGGTCTGGACCGCTTGCCTCCGGCGTAGTTCGCAGGCTATCGACACCGAAGGGAGAAAAGCCGAAGGCTCGTGCCTCTCCATACGCATAGAACGCGTTGAACGGAGCGGCCTCGATGCGGGCTTCCGGAACAAAAATAGCGTTCCCGGCAAATTTGTAGCGATCGATCCAATAGTCGAAATTTGGCCAGTAGATATCAGGAGAGTAGAAGTCGAGCGACGGAGCGACGATGCGATACACCTCAAGGTAATAGGGCTGTGGGCCTCCGCTCGGATATTCGCCAGCCCGCTCGGCCGGAGCCGGAAGCTGGCAATTGACGTACATCGGCAGTTGGTATGCTCCTTTGCCGGCCTCGATATCTGCTTCAATATAGCGAGCGTAATTCCATGCCATAAAAACCTCATCCGAGGTGTCACCAAAGACGTCCTTCCAGGTTCTGCCGGAAGGATTGAAATGAGCTCGTAGTTCGGGAGAGAAGGACTCACGAGCATTTCTAAGTTTCTCCACCAATTCTGCTGGAACTGGAGCCCGAAATAGTCTGTCGGCTTCGACGGATCGATCGCGGCCGCGCCCAAGATAGCCCACTTCGTTCTCAACCTGCACCATCAGGACCGTCTGCTGTTCCTGGTCTTTCTGCTTTACATGTTCCATCAGAGCGGAGAAGGCCTGACGGTCGCATTTGAGGGTCTCACTGCCGAGCGTCGACAGAATCTCAAGTGGAGCGCCGTCCGCCGAGACCGCTCTTGGAAAGCGCCTGGTATCTTCCTTCACCCAGGCGGGCGCGTAATTGGAAAACCCGTTCTTCCAGCTTCCGAACCACAAAAGAACTAAATGAAGATGTTGCTGCCGAGCAAGTTCGATCCAATGGTCGAGAATGCTGAAGTCGAAGGTTCCTTCGGAAGGTTCAACCTGCTCCCACGCCACGGGCATCAGAACAGTGTTCAGGTGTAACTGGGCAAGCCGCGGAAGGATGCTGTCCGCCTCAGCCGCTGTTCCCGCCGAGGTTTCCCAGCTCCCCACCCAGAATGAGATAAGGTTTTTCATTCACGATCAATTGTCCGCCGGACGCGGATTTCGAAATACGCGGTATCTCAGCAGCGCGTGCAACCGGAATACCGATGATCCAGAAAGCCAGGAAGACAAGAAATCTTCTTCTACACATCAAAGGATGAACTCCGTTGATTCTTCTCTAGATAATAATGGCGGAGCGGGAGCGTAGGCGCTCGACGTGCTTCCCACATTCGATCCTGTAGGTTATCTTCTGTGGGAATTCAACTTCACGTTCCACGAGGTCCGGAAGATTGGCTACGGGCGGGCGTGGGCGGGGACGGCCGTACCGTTGGCCAGGATGCTGGATTGCGGCAACACCCATGCGAACATCACGCCTCCGCTGCTCGTGACTATGTATTGGCGTCCATCGAGTTCGTAGCTGATTGGAGAGCTCTGCATTGGCGCGCCTGTCCCCGCATGCCAGAGGGTCTTGCCGTTCGTCGAGTCGAGGGCCATGACGTTCCCATAGCCGTCTCCCGTGAATGTCACTCCGGAATCGGTCGTGAGAACACCGGCACCCGAACCTCCCGCCCCCACCTCATGGCTCCAGCGGATTTTGCCAGTCCGGTAGTCAATAGCTTCGATAACTCCCTTCCCCCAGAGGCCGTAATCGGCTCCCGCCCAGCCGTAGGCTCCGTCTGCAGGCTTGGCGAAATAGATACTGTAGCTGGGATGGGCGTCGACGATGAACAAGCCCGTTTTCGGATCAAAGCTGGGTGAGCGATAGTTGGTCATGCCTCCCTCATCGGGGGCGATCAGGCGGCCGTCAGGTGCCGGCTCCTTTACCGGATTCGGAATGGGGTGACCCTCCTTGTCGACACCCAGTGTCCAGTTGGTCGGGCCGTACGGTACAGTCAGCAGGCTCTTTCCATTGGTGCGGTCGAGAACGAAAAAGTACCCGTTGCGCGAAGCTTGCATCAGCATCTTTCGCGGTTGTCCTTGAAAGGTCCCGTCGACCAGAACCGGAACCTCAACGGCATCCCAGTCGTGTGTATCGTGAGGCGAAACCGAAAAGGCCCATACGAGCTTTCCTGTATCTGGATTGAGCGCCACGATGCTGCAGGTGTAGAGATTGTCGCCCGGACGAGGTTTGCCATTCAGCACAGGCGTCGGGTTTCCGGTGCCCCAATAAAGCAGATTGAGAGAAGGATCGTATGTGCCTGGTATCCACGTCATGCCACCTGTGGTGCTGTTCGGAGTTCCTGCAGGGGGAGTACTATCCCACTGCCACTGAGTCTGGCCAGTCTCGGGATCGACCGATCGGAGATATCCGGTCAGATTGTCGAGATCGCCAGAGACTCCGACGATGATGTGATTCCCTACGACCACCGGCGCCATCGTTGTCCAGTAGCCCTTTTTGACGTCGGCAACCTCGACCTTCCAGCGCACCGTCCCGTCCTTGGCATTCAGCGAGACCAAGTAGCAATCCGGAGTCGTGAAGTAGAGCCACCCCTTATACATGCCCACGCCACGATTACCGATGTGGTCGCCCGGGCTGGGGGGATAAGTGTAATGCCACAGCTGGTGTCCGGACCGCGCGTCAACCGCCCAGATATTCTCGGGCACCGTAAAGTACAGCACTCCATCGACTAGGAGCGGCGATGATTTGATTTGGGCGGTCTGGTCTGTCTGAAAGGCCCACGCGAGACTCAGTTTTCCAACATTCTGCGGAGTTATTTGTGTCAGGTGGCTGTGGCGCCTGCCTGAGTAGTCGCCATGATACCCGGGCCAGCTGTCCGCCGAAGGGTGGAGCAGCTCGGCGGGATTCTGGTTCTGCGATAGAACCAAATGCGGCAATGCAGCAAGCACTGACAATACGCCAGCGGCAAGAACAACCCTATGTCTCAGCGATTTCATCTTCGTTGGTAACCTCTTAGCCTGCGGCATGAACAGGATCAGCGCAGCGTTTGCAAATATGCCATCAGGTTGTGGATGTCATCGTCCGTGTATTTGCCGAATAAATCCACATGAGCGTTGACTGGCGCGTCAAGTTTGTACTTGACCTTGCCAACTGCCCATGAATGGTAGTTACCGTCGGCATCGCGCAGCGCAATCGTAAATTCATCGAGATAAGCCACCGTTCCGGATATCTGTTTTCCTGACGGCAGCATGACCGTTACCCGGTTCTTTACATCTCTCGGATAGAGCATCTGCTCCTCGAGTTGCAGTCCCTCGTACCTCGAAGCGACACCGGCGAGATCTCCCGTTGGCGAGTGGCAGGCCACGCAGTTCCCTGCACCGTTAAAGTACCGCCGGCCAGCTTCAATGTTGCCAGTCTGGAGATCGGCGACCTCTACGCCTCTGCGGCCGCCCGGTCGGGACGCCGCCTTGGCCTGCTGCTCATGAATAAACGCGACGAGACTGTAGATCTCCTGATTGGAAAAATGAAAAGCGGGCATCTTCTTTTCGGGTCGTCCATTTCTCACCACCTCCGAGATACGGTCGCCGCCAACATCCCTGCGAACGAGCCTGGATTGAGTGAGATCGGGACCTGTCTCACCGCCTTGTGCGTCGCGGCCATGACAGAAAGCGCAATTTTGACGGAACAGGCCAGACCCTGCTTCGCTCAGGCTGGAAGATGCCACTGACGAGTTTCCATTCGGGGCTGACGCAGGCGAATTGCTCGTCGACAGAAACTGCAGGAGCGCATTCAACTCCTCCTGCCGTAACTTCGGGAATCCGGGCATTCGGCCCTTTCCGCTGCGGACGAGATCAGTAATTTGCTGATCACTCATCTGCCGGTTTATTCCGAGCAGAGGCGGAAACGCCGGCAGATTGCCTTCGCGATTGTCACCGTGGCAGATGGCGCAATGTTCCCCGTAGGCTGTCGCGCCGGGGCTGGCGGAGCCGGCATTCTCCTGTGGCTGCGGGGATGGTGATGCGGAACGGCTCGATGGCGAACCATCGGAAGCTGCGTAGATCGTCATTTGTCGGCATTGAAAAGCAACGAAGCCTGTTGCTGCCAAAAGCACTATCACCCGAGTTCTCTTCATCGTGTCAATCAATACCCTCATTTATTAGGGAAGAGTGTGATTTGTTCGTGCAAAGCGCAGACCCGAAACCCCTTAGCCGGAGTATTTAATCAGCTGCATAAAGCCGTAATCCATGTGCAATTGCTGATGGCAGTGCCACAGGGTGTCTCCCGGATTGTTGGCAATAAAATCCACTTCGACTGTATCCAGCGGCATGACGTTGATCACATCTTTCATCAGGCCGCTTGTCTGCCTGGTGCCTATGCGAGTGACCTCGAATGTGTGCCGATGCAGGTGAATGGGATGCTGATCGCCACTCCCATTGCGAAATACCATTCGATAGCGCTTTCCCTGCTGTACAGTCAGCGGCTCGATATCGGGCCACGATTTGTTGTTGATGGTCCAGGTGTCAAATTTGGAGCCGTGCATAGAGCCGAAGTCCCGGAAGGTCAGCGTAAATGTCTCGTCCGGCTTAGGAGCTTCGGATGTGTTCGCAAATTGGGTGTAGTCCCAGTCAACCAGCGCCGGATCTTTCCATACCGGGGCACCCGACTTTCCCGCGTACTCGACGACAATGCCAAGCCCCATCTGGCGCGCCTTCTCCAGCGTCGACCCCAGCACCCAGACGCCCGGCGAATTCATCTCGACAATAGCATCGACGCGCTCGGCGACCGCCAGTGAGAGCACATCCACGGACTTGGAATTCGGGACGGGATTCCCATCCATCGCAATGATCTTGAAGCTGTGGCCGGGAAGCGCCAGAACAACGTTCTCCGTCGCACTGGCATTAAGAAGGCGCAGCAACACGCGCTGCCCCTGCTTGACACGTATCGGCTCCCCTGTGCCGAGCATGTGCGAATTAATAGTGGCGTACTTGTATCCGACATCGGAGCCGGTCGTGAGCGGCAAGTTTGACGACTGTTGGCGCATGGTCTCGACCATTGGAACAAACGAAGGTTCCCAATGATGAATGGCGAGATTGATCTCCTGGTCGTAATGAGCAGGCTGATCCTTGCCCTCAATCAGCAGGAATCCGAATTGCCCGCTATAGGTTCCGATCGAGAGATTGTCGAAAGCGGACGCATGGGTGTGATACCAGCGGGTGCCCGACGGCTTTGGAGTGAAGGAATAACGATGCGTGGCACCGCCGGCAATCATCGGAGAGCCTTCCTCCATCGCGCCGTCATTCAACGAGTCAATCGTCAGGCCATGCCAGTGCACGATGTCGGGCGACTCGGTTGCATTGGTGACGTCGATCGTCACCGGCACACCCTCTCGCAACCTCAGCAGCGGTCCCGGAACCTGCCCGTTGTAGGCGAGGGTCTTGACCGTTACTCCCGGGCTAATTTCTAAATTAAAAGGTTCAATGCGAATGCTGTGGTCAGCTTTTCCCGTCAGCGGCCCATTGCCGTCCTTGGTCTGCATGGGTGCAAGAGCAGCGAGCGCTTTGCTCGAAAGCATCACGCCTGCGCCCGCGATAAAGCTTCTGCGATCCATCGATGTACGGGCCGTCCTTCGCATGAAGGCGGTTAAATCCACCATGCCGCTCCTGGCTCCTCTTTGATAACAATGTCGTTGAGAAACTTGCCTGCCTTGGTAAGGCCTTCCTCGGGAGAGAGAAGACTATCCTCGTGCTCGATCGAAAGCACGTTGTCGTAGCCAAACATCCTCAACGTCGAGACAAACTCCTTCCACCACTCCGCCCCGTGCCCATAGCCGCAGGTGCGGAAAATCCAACCACGATTCCTTTCATCAGTGTACGGCTTCGTGTCCAGAACGCCAGTGCGAGGCAGGTTCGCCGGGTACAGCTGAGTATCCTTCGCATGAACATGGAAAATTGCATCGCCCAGAATACGTATCGCCGCGATAGGATCGATCCCCTGCCAGAACATGTGACTCGGATCGTAATTGCACCCGATCGACGGGCCCGCGATCGATCGCAACCGCAGCATTGTTTCGGGGCTATAAACTACGAAGCCGGGATGCATTTCGATCGCGATACGAACCCCATGCTGCTCGGCAAACTTTGCTCGTTCCACCCAGTAGGGAGCGACGACCTCGTCCCATTGCCACGCCAATACGTCGAGATAGTCCGGCGGCCATGGACAGGTCACCCAGTTCGGTGACTTGGCATTCGGGGAATCACCGGGACATCCGGAAAAATCGACGACGACAGGCACGCCCAGCTTTTCCGCCAGAAGAACCGTCTTGCGGTTCACTTCCTGGGCTTGCTTTGCGTGGTCGGGATCCGGGTGTAGCGGATTCCCGTGGCAACTCAATGCGCTAATGCTCGCGCCCTGGTCTTCAAGCTTGAGTTTGAACTCTTTCAAAGCTGAAGAATCATCCAGCATCGATAGCTTACAGTGAGCATTGCCGGGATAATTTCCGGTCCCGAGTTCCACGGTGTGAATGTCGAGCGCCAAAAGCTTCGTCAGCACGCCCTCCAGCGGCAACTGCGACAGCAACGGCGTGAATACTCCCACTCTCATGCGACCGCTCCTCAATCCTCGCTGCGTAAAAAAGCCAAGGCTGCGAAAACGAATCTAGCTTTCAGATCCCGGCACATAGCTGACCTTCTCCCAGACGCTGCCCCCCGCGTGGCTTCTCAGCATGGCGTCTACAAGGCAGTTCGACCGGTAACCATCTTCGAAGGTGGGCAACATTTCCGGCTTGGCCTCGGGCACCGCTCCTTCACGAATCCACCGATATGCATCGCTGATCACGTTGAAGAATGCGTCCGCCCAGGATTCCTGATGCCCCCCGGGCAGATGCGTATATCGCCGAACGTCCGGAGACACCAGCGACGGGTCCTTCGCCATCACTGCGTTGGGCCGATCATAGTGTCCGATCCACAGCTCATTCTGTTCTTCCTGCTTCCACTTCAGCGAACAGGCTCGCCCATTCAACTCGAGCTGCAGATCATTCTTGTGACCCGGTAGCACTTGGCCCACGGAAAAGCAGCCTTTCGCACCACCCTCAAATCGGAGCAACACACTGGCGAGGTCTTCCGACTTCACGCGCACTTCCGTTCTCTCCCCTGTCTTCGTACCCGAGAATGCCTCCGAAGATGAGCCGGAAGAATATCGGATGGGAATAACTGTGGTGAGGTCAGCCAGCACCGAAGCAATCTTTAAACCGGACACGTGCTCGGTGAGGTCACACCAGTGAGATCCAATGTCTCCCAGAGCGGAAGTCGTGCCGCCTTTAGCCGGATCGGATCTCCAGGAGAAAACATCAGGGTCCGTCATCCAGTCCTGCAGATAGTGCCCGTGGACAAAGCCGATGTCTCCGGCATCGCCAGACGCGATCATGCTACGCGCCTGCTGCACCAAAGGATTCCCGCGATAGTTGAAGGTGACAACGTTTCCTACCTTAGCCGCGAGCGCCGCGTCGCGCATCGCGCGTCCGTCCTCGGGGTTCAGGCCCAGGGGCTTGTCGGAAATGATGTGCTTGCCCGCCTTGAGCACCGCCATCACGACAGGCAGGTGAAGGTGATTCGGAGTCGTGTTGTGGATCACCTGCACATCCGGATCGGCGATAAGCGCGTGGAAGTCGCCGTAGGCGCGGTCTACCTTATACTCCCGCGCCTTCCGGTCGGCCGATTGCTGAGACGAACCCGCGACCGCCACCACGTCCACGTCTCCCAGGCGACGCACGGCGTCAATATGGTGAGCGGCAACGAATCCGGGGCCGATTAAGCCCATCCCGAGTCTCTTCATGGGGTGCTTTCTTTGCGCCTTACTGATTTGGTGTCGGTGCGGCCGGACGCGGATGCGAGGAAGTGCTTCCCTCGGTCATGCCCAACGCCCACTTGATTGCCTCGAAGTACATCGTGCGAATATCCGGGTCCTGCCAGGATTCTTCCGTGTGGCCGAGAGTCGAGTAAAACACCCGCCCGTTGCCGTACATCTTGCTCCAGGCCACGGGAAAATCGTGATCGGCGCGATGAATGCGGGGATTGTTCGAGTAATCGAGCTTGGTTGGATCGAGACTGAGCAGGACGTTGACCTTGTCACGCGACCATTCCTTTGGCTGATAGATCTCGTCGTATTTCACAAAAGCCTTGGGAAAATGGCGCACCGCGGGAAATTCGGGACCTTCATTGATGATCGGCGCATTGAAAGTTCCCCATGGGTGTTGATCAAACCAGCCGCCAATCATCTCTCCGTATTCGGGCCAGGTGTAATTCGTATCCAGCGCCGCGTGAATTCCCACAAAGCCCTTGCCGTCATCCTTGATAAACGACATCATGTCCTGCTTTTGGCTTGCGTCGAGATCCAGTTCTCCCGTCGTGCTGGCAAAGATCAGAACATCGAAGTAGTTCAGGTTCTTCGTGTTTCTCTGCAGGTCTTTCTTGGTGATGAGCTCGGTATCGGTCCGCATGGTCGTATCCCACAGGCCCGTTTCCCGGCCCATGTTGTAAATGGCAGCCATGGCCGCGGAAACCGAGTCGTGCTCGAATCCCTTCGTCTGACCGACAACCAGAACGTGCTTCAGGTGTATCTGCTTGGCATGCGGCGGAGGCGGGCCTGTGTGGCTCCCCGGTGCTGGCTCCTGTGCTGGACTCACCTGGATGCCGACGGCCAGAGCGAGAAAGGCCAAGGGAAGAAAAAAGGAGTTCCGGCGAGGACGCAAGTATGTTCCTTTCATGCGTTTGATATCGATATATCCGCGGAGCGTTTGGTAATTCGGAAACGGTATAGGTTGTGCAGAGCGCTCAGTTGGCTTGCGTGCCAAATTGTAAACGTTTTACTCGCCCGATGCGACTACCCCTCTGGCGGCGTTTCCTACGCTTCTAAGAAAAACTCTGCGCCTGGATTGGGATCCACTGGGACGATAAGAGTCGCGTACTCGCGCTCGATCCGCGAACGGGCAGATATGCGGGCATAAGGAGCAATGGAAATTCTCTGTCGTCCTGGTGGACCCTCAGCACGGAACCGGAGAGGCAGTGTCTCCTGCGGGCCGAATCGTCAATTACGACAGTTCGATGCAAGAGGTTCGTTTCTAAAGGGATCCCAATTTTCCCTCGCGGTCCCTGAGCCTCTGCTTATTGCTCTTCTTCTTGCGGAAGGACCCGGGTGAGATGAACGAATCCGCCGTCGACGTAGATATGCTGTCCAGTGGTGTGCGCCGACCTGTCCGATAGGAGAAAGACCACTGCGCTTGCAATTTCTGAAGGCTCAGTCATTCTCTTACCGAGCGGGATGCTTTTTGTAATCGAGCCTAGCTTTGCCTGCGGATCGGGGAACGTCGATAGCCAGTCCCGATACAGAGGCGTCATCACCTCCGCTGGGACCACCGCATTTACCCGGATCCCGTACGGCAGCAGTTCCACCGCCCACTCCCTCGTCAGGGCAAGCTGAGCTCCTTTCGCTGCTACATAGCCCGATGTATTCCCCTGCCCTGTGACTGCCGTCTTCGAACTGACATTGACGACGGTGCCGCGCGAGGACTTCAGCGCCGGCAGCGCATAGTGAGCCATTGAATAGTAGTGCCATAGATTGCGATGGACAGATTCGATGAATGCCTCTGGAGTTCCGTGCTCCAATCCAACTTTGTCATTCGCGCCTGCGTTGTTCACCAGCGCATCAATTCGTCCGCACCGCCGTAGCGTTTCCTCGACAGCGCGTTTGCAACTCTCGGGTTCTTTAAGTTCGATGGTCAACAGTTCGCATCTGGCGCCGCGATCATGGAGCTGGTCCAGAAACTGCTTTGCGTGCTCGGAATCGCGGTTCACCATAACGGGAATCGCCCCCTCTGCAACGCAGGCCTCCGAAATCGCTCCACCGATGCCCTGCGCGCCCCCGGTGATCAGAACGACTTTATCTTTCAGGTGTAGGTCCACCGAGAATTACCCCCGCAAATTGACGAATCCGCCGTCGAGCGGAATGTCAGCACCAGTAATGAAAGATGCCTCGTCCGAACACAGGAAGAGCGCCAGTGATGCGACTTCTTCCGGCAAGCCCATCCGCCCGATCGGTTGAGCTTGGGAGAGCCTGGCAAACATCTCATCTTCGCGCCCGGCGTAATGCTCCTTGAGAAAAGCATCGACGAACGGCGTGTGAATCCTCGCGGGAGAGACCGCATTGCAGCGAATCTTGTCCTTTAGATAGTCCTTCGCTACAGAAAGCGTCATCGAGAGCACCGCTCCCTTGCTCATCGAATAGGCGAATCGGTCGCTTAAACCCGCGGTCGCTGCGATCGAGGCAAGGTTCAGAATCACTCCTCCCCCTTGTTCGCGCATTGGCTCGACCGCGGCCTGCATACAATGAAAGACGCCCTTTACATTCACGCGGAAGACACGGTCGAGATCATCCTCGCTTGTCGTATCGAGACGCCCGATGTGTGAGATCCCCGCGCTATTCACCAGAATGTCTATTCGCCCCTGGTCGGCAATTGTCTTAAAGGCCTGTCGCGTTTGCGTCGCGTCCGTCACGTCACACTGAACCGCGAATGCCAGGCGCGGACTTTCTTCCGAAATCTGCCTGGCCGTCGCGGCCGCCCTTTCGAGATGAAGATCGAAGATGTGGACAGTCGCCCCGCTTACTGCGAACTGTTTCGCGACGGCCTGACCAATACCACTGCCGCCACCCGTAACTATTGCTGTCTTTCCGTCCAGCCGGAACGCTCTCGTCACTACAAACCCCGCTCTGAGGAATAAAGGTCGTCTTGCCCAATTTATCAAGTGTCTCAGTTGACCGCTGGCCCATCCCGCGTGTGTACTCATTCCTGGCCATGGTTCGAGCGTTCACAATTTCCTGACCCCCAATTAATATCGAGGTCATCTGATTTCTGTTGATCAACGAGGCGCGCGTTAGTAATGTGAGACTTCAGCCAGTTCACCCACATGGCAAGCCTCAACCTACAATAATCGGCATGCATCGATCCGTTTGGACCCTGATCATAATTCTCGTCGCCTCTACGGGTTCAATCTGCAGTGGGGCCCAGAATGCACCCCCATCTCCGGACAAGGTGTGGCACACCAAGGCGGAACAAAGCGCTTCTTACAATCAGGCGAATGTGCCCGAGGCCAAATTCCAAATTGATCCGGCCAAGACATATTCTCTTGCTGAACTCATCGATCTTGCCGAACAACACAATCCGCAAACGCGCTTTGCCTGGCAAAATGCCAAGGCGAGGGCTGACGCTTTGGGAATTGCGCGCAGCGCGCTATATCCAACCCTGGTGGCGATGGCGCTGGCGGATACGGCACGAGCAAGGATTCTTTTCAATTCGGAGTTCGTTCGCCAGACCTACGGCGTCTTTCAGCCCCAGCTTCAAGTCGATTATCTGATTTTTGACTTTGGAGGAAGAAGCGGCGCCATCGACGCGGCGAAAGCGAATCTGCTTGCCGCCGACTTTGCCTTCAACGATACCCATCGGCAGATCATTTTTCAGGTAACGGCGGCCTACTACAACCTGCTGAATCAGATCGGTCAGCGGGGCGCAGCTGAGGCGAGTCTGAAAAATGCGCAGGCCGTTCAAGAGGATGCGGAAGATCGCCTTGCAAACGGCCTCGCGACTAAGCCAGACGTGCTTGAGGCGACTGCCGCAACCGCGCAGGCGCAGTATGATCTGCAGGCGGTAATCGGCGCAGAAGCCATCGCGCGCGGAGACCTTGCCACGGTTCTTGGGCTGCCCGCTGAGACGCAGATTCAGGTAGTGAACATTGACAATATCCCGCCACCGCCGGACCTGATGCAGTCGGTGGATCAGGACATTGATCGTTCCTTCCAGCAGCGGCCGGATTTGAAGGAGCAAATCGCCCGGTTCCGCGCAGCAGAGGCTGGCATCAAGGAGGCGCGTTCTGCCTACTTTCCCAGCCTAGCCTTCTCTGGAACCGGGGGTGCGCAACGGCAGTACGGCCAACAGGATCAGTTGCCACCGGCCTATACCAGCGGAGAGGTCTGGAACGTTGGGCTTGAATTGAAGTGGACCATCTTCGATGGCACACGCCGCGAACATCAACTCGCTCAGGCGAAGGCAGAAAAGGCCCAGGCGCAAGCGTCCATTGACGCTCTGCGAGACGAAATTGCCAACGAAGTTTGGGCAGCATACTCAAACCTAAAGACAGCGCAGCGACAACGGCAGGCGGCCGAGGCGCTCGTCGCGTCTGCAAATCAATCGTATGCGGCTGCTCGCGAGTCCTACCAGTACGGCGTCCGCAATCTGCTCGACGTGGTCTCAGCTCAAAAAGCGTTGGCGCAGGCCAGTTCGGAGGATATTTATACCCGCACCCAACTCCTGATACAGTTAGCAAACCTGGCTTTTCGTACTGGCGATCTAATTCAAACGCCAGCTGCGAAAACCACTCCAGGACCTTAGACAGGAAAGGAATCCGCTCGTGCCGTTGTCTCGGAGATCGGTGGCGTTCATCGCAGTTCCGGGCATCTTGTTCGCCCTCTGCG
>Ga0210398_10003026_pt1 | contig 16191 bp, 26 predicted proteins | sample IncBWC4OmetaG_FD_161047 | JGI IMG/M metagenome (GOLD analysis project Ga0210398, IMG submission 161047) | Forest soil microbial communities from Barre Woods Harvard Forest LTER site, Petersham, Massachusetts, United States - Inc-BW-C-4-O | ecosystem: Environmental > Terrestrial > Soil >...
ATCACATCGATCAGCATCTGGTCCAGGAACTGATCCAGATGCTGATCGATGTGCTCCGTCACCCGATGCATGCGATCGACATACACATCGCGGCTTTTGACGGTGCTCATCGCATTGACTGCGCCGCGGGCCTTAGGGTTCGGCCTTGTGGCTGACGGCCTCGACATCCATGATCATGGCATCTCCGACGCCGTTTTCGGCTTGGTGTAAAGAATCATTTGGGTGCAGCGAAACACTGCCAGCGTGCGCGCGGACTCCTTGTGGGTGACGACGGAGTCCCAGACCTGGGTGGTCTTTCCAAGATGCACCGGCGTTGCCACCGCGACAATCGTGCCCTCGCGAGCTGTGCCAAGATGATTGGACTTCAGCTCGATGGTGGTGAAGCCCGTGGCATCCGCGGGCAGATTCGCGATGCAGCCATATCCCGCCACGGTATCCGCCAGCGTAACGACGGTGCCGGCGTGCAAATAGCCATTGGGCGCCATGACGGATTCCACGACCGGCAGCTCGCCGACGACGCGGGACTCGCTCACTTCGGTAATGACCAGCCCCAAGTGGCCCGGCAATTTGGAGGCGCCGGCTTTGTTGAATCCCTCCGGGGTGCGCAGGCGTGTCAGCGTGTCCTTCAAGCGTTTACTCGTCTCTGTATGCGGCCCAAGGCCACCAAGATGAGGCCCAGCACAATGAATACAACCAACAGGCCGGCGGCATTGATCATGGTTCGTTCATAGCCAATCGCCAGCGGATCGATAAATCGATACGGATAGCTGCCGATGATTCTGCCGCGGATCAGCGCGTAGATCAGGTACACGGTCGGATATAGACCCCAGTACAAGGGGTAAGTCCAGCGCAGCGCGCCTTTTGGAAAATTGAACCACCAATAGATCAAATACAGCGCGGGCATGGCGTAGTGCAATAACACGTCGGCCACCAGCTGCAGTCCTTGCGGATTCCAGACGTTGCGCAACAGCACATGATAGGCGAGGCTTACGAACACAATGCTGGTCGTGACGCCGGCCGTGACGGCCGATCTCGAGAAGAACCTGCCTGCGGCCGATGCCGGCGCGACCAACGGTATGGTAAGAGCGGCGCAAACCAGGAGATTGGTCAGAATCGTGAAATAACCGAGGTAGCTTACGAAGCCGCCGGCGACACCCTTGCCGTTCAGAATCGTCGAGTGCAGGGTAATGTACAGTTGAAGCAGCACGCTGAACCAACCCAGCGCCGCCAATGCGATGACCAGCACCTTGTTCTTCGGATATGTGCCCTTCATCCCTTGACCTCGATTTCCCGTCCCTTCGTCAGTCGGTGTTCGGCAAATTCTCGAAGAAATCGACCACGCCCGTTTCCAGCGAGTATTCGGCGCCCACCACCATCAAGCCGTCATTTTGGATCAGATTCTCGATGATCTCGGAACCATGCCGCAAGTGATTGACGGAAGCTCGGATATTCGCGCGACACGCCGCATGCACCAGTGCATCGTGGTCATGCCGCAGATCGGTTGCCAACAAGCCTTCGATTCCGGGTCTGATGAACTCAACGATGGAATGCAGGTTACGGGATTGATTCTCTACCGGACGCTGCAGTTGTTCCAGCGTGGTCTCGATGGCACCGCAGCGCGAATGCCCGAGTACCACCACCAATCGCGTGCCGAATTGCACCGCCGCGAATTCGACGCTGCCGATCAACGAGGGGGCCACGATATTGCCGGCAACACGAATGACAAATAGATCTCCCAATCCCTGATCGAAAACGATCTCGACCGGAACGCGCGAATCCGAGCAGCCCAGAATGGCTGCAAAGGGTTCCTGACCTCTTGCCAACTCCAAGCGCCGCGCCCGGCTCTCGAAAGTATCTCGGCTGGAGATCTCCGACACGAAGCGATGGTTCCCCTGTTTCAGCAGGGCGAGTGCGTCCCGAGCCGAGATCATCGGTGCATCACCGAATGGCTCCCGGCAAACGCCGAGGACTACAGCGGGCGTCTGGCGGAGTTATCGCGATACCCAAGAACGCGTGCGGGCAGAAATAAAATTGCCCGTACCAATGCGAATATTGCGTCGAACGAAAGGGCAACCGCGCGAAATGGCAGGGAGATGAGCCATATCAGGGGCCAGAGAATGATGGCGAGAATGGCCACCGGCCAGCACACCACCAACAAAATGCACCACAAGAGAAAGGTCTTCATTTGGTATCCCCTCAAATCCCGCGCGTCCCGTCATCATACCATCACTGCGGTGCGGTGCCTGCCGGTGGCGGCTTGGGCGATGGGCGCAGGAGCTCCATCTGCCTTTCCGGGTTTGCAAATGAGGTGAATCCGAACTGTGCATAGAGTCCATGGGCATCCTGGGTGCCGAGCGTATAGCGAGCGATCGTACTCAGCTCCGGATGCGACAGGATATGGTTCATCAATAACTTACTGATGCCGCGGCCGCGAAACTCCTGGATGACGAACACATCCAGGAGATGAGCAAATCGAACGTAGTCGGTTACCACCCGGGCAAATGCGACTTGGCGGCTCCCGGCGTAGGCGCCGAAGCACAGAGAATGTTTGATGCATTTTTCGACGCTGGACCGCGATATGCCGGGAACCCAGTAGGAATCGTTTGCCAGAAAGGCGTGAATCAGTCCGACATCGAGCCGGCCCCGGTCGGTCGAGATGTCGATTGACGTCATGGTCTTGCGCTGCGCCATCAGGGCCTCCCGGCCGAATTCCTCGCGCTCGACCTGACGTATTCCAACCGCCTGAATCGCAGCGCCGACCAATCCTCGTCGATCGCCACCATGCGTACCGACTCGAAGCCCGCGGCCCGAATGACGCCCCAGCCCGAATCACGGTTAAATTCGCAGGTGTAGCGCTTGGAAGTCCCCTTCGGGTAAGCGAACCAAAGGACGGCGTCTCCCTCGGCCGCAGCCGCCAAAACCTTGGAGGCACGATCCAATTGCGTTTGGGTCACGGCAAACGCCAAGGCGAAACGGACGGCCTTCGGCTTGCTCGGATTGCGCACGATCGCCACGCGTTTGAGCTTTTTTAATTCCGCCTCGAAAGATTCCGGGGCATCGAACAGCACGATTTCATCGTGATTGCCCAGATTGAGCTTTTTGAACAACGGCGTCAGCGCGGCATCTTTCACGCTAGTGTTCATGGACGAGCGCCAGACGGAGGCCGATGAAGATGAAAAGCCCGCCGACACACCCGTTGAACCATCGTTTGAAGGGCGCGTTGGGCGCGAGACGCCCGCTGAGGCGTGCCGCCGACCAGGCCACCAATAGATTCCACAGCGTCCCGTTGACATCGAATATCGCGCCGAGAAACAAGAATGCCAGTGGTTTTGAGCCTGCGTCCGCTTGAACGAATTGCGGTAGGAACGCCAGGAAAAACAGCGCGACTTTGGGGTTCAAGACGTTGGTCAGAAAGCCTTGGATGAAGACGCCCCGCAGCGTGGCAGTGCGAGGAATGATGGTGCTTGCAGAGGTTCGTGGGGCGCCTGCGGAGCGAATGAGCGTGATGCCGACATACAGCAGGTAGCCGGCACCGATGAATTTCACGGCGGTGAACACGGTGGCGGAGGCGGCAAGAAGTGCCGACAAGCCGAGCGCCGCGGCACAGATGTGCACCAGTATGCCGGCGCCGATGCCGAGTGCGGCGATTGCGCCGGCGCGCGAGCCTTGCGTCGAACTGCGCCCGATGATGTACAACGTGTCCGGGCCCGGCGTGATACTCAACAGCAGCCCGGAAAGAACGAACAGCCAAAGATCATGCGTGCCGACCATGTGCGCCTCGAGGGACCCGGATGTCTATTACGCTAACCCCGCGGCGGACTTTTCGCCAGCAGCGCTGCCCGGCGCTCCAGGCTTGCCTTGGGCCATAGCTTGGAGGTCTTGTAGTACTCGGCAAATGCGGGCGTGCCCGCAGGCAGTTCCACCCACGGCTGCTTCGATGCCGTGAAGATGTGCACGTCCGGCGGCAACCGATCCGGTTCGTCCAGTGTGCCGACACGGACGAATCGTACGACATCGCCCGCGCCCGCATAGTTGCTCCACAGGGCCACCAGACACTTTGGACATCGCGAGATCCGCTGACCCTTACCGCTATTGGACGGCGTGTCGATAACCTGCACTTCGCCTTCCAGCAGTTGCACCCGGTCCGCTTCTATCATCGCGTTCAGCGCAAAGGCGGTGCCGGTTTCTCGTTGGCACCAGCGGCAGTGGCAGCAGTGAACGATCAGCGGCGCACTCATCATGCGATAGCGCACGTAGCGGCAGGTGCAGCCCCCGTGCTGACCTTGCGCTGAATGATCCTCGGCATTCATGGCATCACTCACTTTGCGCGCAGGCGCGCGGTCACTTCGATCTCGATTTGCATGCGCGGATCGGACAACCCGGCTGAAATCATCATCGCCGCCGGCCGAACCTCTCCCAGGTATTTCCTGAGTATCGGCCAGCAATCGGGAAAGCGCGCGGCGTTCGGCAGCACGTAGGTTACGCGGACCACATCCGCGAAATCGGCGCCTGCCTGCTGCAAGGCGGACAGAATGTTCTTCAAACACTGCTCGGTCTGTTCCAGCAAATCATCCGAGATGGTCATTGTCGAGTAGTCGAAGCCTGTCGTTCCGGACACGAACACCCACTCGCCGTCCACAACCGCGCGCGAATACCCAATCTCGTGTTCGAACCGGGATCCTGAACTGATCAGGCGCCGCGTCATCGGGTTGTCTCCACCGGATTGCGTTTTGCATCCGGTTTAGTCGCACCACCGCGGGTATCGAAATACCAAAGGCCGCCCGAAAATGCAAACCACCACGCCGCCGCGAGCCACCAGCTGCCCAGCCATTCGGCATGAGTTCTCGCGAAAAATGCCAGCGAAGTCGCCGGTACGCATAACGCAGACATGGCGAGGATGAAGCGTGAGGAGAGGTTGCGCATCCAGCACAGTCGAATCACGGATCCGTAGGTGATCCCGCCCGACAGCGCGCAGACACCCAGCACGACATAGAGCCGTTCCGTGCCCGGCAACACCGCAAATAGCACCAGGCCGATGATGCCGACATACAGGGTCACTACGCTCAAGCCGACCGCGATCCCGATGAAAGCCGCCTTGCGCGGCAGACTCTCGGGCGCGCGCAGGGTAAATACCAAGGCGGACGCATGTAAGGCGCCGTTGAGGGCGAAAGTACCGATCAAAGAGTCGTGCAGGAGGTTCCAGTGCACCAAGAAAAACAGGATCACGGCCGCCGCTGCGAGCAGGCCGAAGTGCCGGTCGTAGTACAAATGTCCCATGTCGCCGATTAAATTGAGCCGCGCGGCGGCGCGTATCGCGTGAGGATGAGAAGCAATCCGCCGGCCAGTATGGCCATATCGGCCACATTGAATATGCCCGTGCGAAGCGATCCGATGCCCACGTTGAGGAAGTCCGTGACCCGGCCATCGTAAAACAATCGATCGATCAAGTTGCTGATGCCCCCGCCCGCCACCAGCCCCAAGGCGATGAACCGGGCGGGGCCCAAGCGCCGGGCGAACAGCGCCGCGTACACGAGACCCATGAGCAATACCGCCACGGCGGCGGTGAATAGGGTGAAACGCAAGTGTTCCGGCAGCGACGCGCCGAGACTCAAGAACGAGCCGGGATTTTCCGCAAGCTGCAGGCGCAGGGAATCTGCAAACAGTGATTCCGTGACGCCCGATGCGAGCATGGCGCGGGCGGCGGACTTCGTCACTTGATCGCACCCCACGCAGCCGCACATCGTGACCATCACGACAATGAATCTGGGAATTGAACGCATGATTGACTCCTGGCCGGACTTCGTCTGATCGCTCCCCGAACGGGAAGGTTCAGAACTTCTGTCTGCCGGTCAAAATATCCCACCAGAGACGCCAGTCGCCCATCAGGCTGAACCCGGGATATCTGAATGTCGCGGGCTTGTTGTGTTCAAAGAAAAAATGACCCACCCAGGCAAATGCGTAACCTTGAATGAGCGCCGCACCCGCGAGCCACCCCTTCTGGGTAAGCACGGCGGCAACGAGCAGCGCGAGGGCGATGCTCGTTCCGGTGAAGTGCAGCCGACGCGACGTGGAGTTGGCATGTTCGCTGAGATAGAACGGATAGAACTCACGAAAGGTCCGAAATTTCATTTCGTCGTTCATGGGGAACACACCCGCCAGGTCGAGACCTAGTTTGTCAGGCTCGCCTCGACCCAGTCGAGACGATCCTTGTGGAAATGCTTTGCCGCCAATGGTACGCCGGTCGCCGGAAATTCCATCACAGACTCGTCGGCCTCGTCGAATTTAGGCCACCGGGGACCGCCGGCAGAGTCGGGATCGCCGGTTTTGGCGAACTGCGCCCAATATTTGTTGGCTGCCGAAGCGACCGCTTTGCCCTCCTCGTCGAAGGGCGTTGCCCGCGGGGTGTTGAAGACGTAGGCAATTTCGCCGCCGTGCGACAAGCCAAACAGCGTCGCGCGCTGCGCGGCGGGCGTGTACGAGAAGTGGTAGACATAGGTCGCGTTGCCATGTTTCGCATGCAGGCGCGCGAGATCACGGTCCGGTTCGCTGATGGACGCGTCGGTCACGTAGCGCGCCACGATGCGGTCGGCATCGCCGGTGTTGTCGGGGTCATACGCGGCGAGAAAGGCGTCGCGCCGTTGCTGAATGGATGCGAGGCGCTCGGAGGCATTCAATCCGCGCCGAGTAAGACTCGCTTCGTCGCTGTTGCCGCCGAGCAGATAGGGCACGTGCGCTTCCTTTTCGGCTGCGAACCCGTCGGCTGCGCTGCCGACAATCATCTTGCCGTCGGCCATGGGCAGGATCTGGTCAGCGGCGCCGATGCCGGAGACATTGCCGGTGAGCACTGCCCAGGGCAGCGCCCGCAATGCCTTCGCGGCAGCCGCATCTGAACCGTGCACTCCGGCCTTTTCGCCGAACGCGACGCCGTTCTGTTCGACGGATGAGATGGGTTTTGCCGGGAGGCGACCGAACCCGGACTCTGCCATGGCCTTGGTAAACAAACCCTTGGCTTGCGGCGCCAGCATCAAATAGTTGACGGAAATTGCACCGGCGGATTCGCCGAACATGGTGACATTCTTAGGATCGCCGCCGAACGCCTTGATGTTGTCCTTCACCCACTCGAGCGCCGCGATTTGATCCATCAGGCCATAATTGCCCAACAGGCCCTTGGGGTTTTCTGCGGCGAGTGCCGGATGAGCGAACCAGCCGGCGCGACCGAGACGATAATTCACGGTCACCACGACGAGGCCCTGCTTCGCAAACTGACTGCCGTCGTACGCGGACCCGGATCCATAGATGAACGCACCTCCGTGGATCCAGACCATGACCGGTAGTTTTGCGCCCTTCTGGGCATCCGCCGGTTCGTATACATTGAGATAGAGACAGTCCTCGGATTGAGCGCATGTCGCCGAGAAGGCATTGCCGGCCCGTACACCGGACCATTTCGCGGCGTGCTGCGGAACGCGCCAACGCAGATCGCCCACCGGGGGTGCCGCGAACGGCAATCCTTTGAACACCGCCACGCCCTCGGCGACAGTTCCCTGTACTTCTCCTTGGCTGACCTTCACAACAGGTCCGTTGAGTGCCGGCGGTGCCGCGGCGGGATCCCCTGCCTTTTGGGCCTGGCTGAAGGCGATGTTGCCTGCCAAGACCCATGCAATCACAGCCTGCGCGACGAAACGTTGTGTCGACATCACTCCCCCTCACCTGGTTGATCAATCACCTGCTGCGGGACGCAGCCTCTTGTTGGGCCCTGCGCCCGCCGGCGCCCCGAGACCAAAGCATAAGCGATGCGGCGTGGAGCGGCGACAATACTTATGATCGGCAGGCGGCTAGAAATTCAGCAGGTCTCCGTAGCACGGCTGATGCGAGGCATAGGCCGATGCGCGCTGCTGCAGTGGCATGTGGCGAAGCGGTCATTATGGGCGGCGCGGGCGTTGCTTGGCGGATACCGACTTGATAATCAATCGCCGCCGTTGACCGGGATCGATCGGCTTCTTTGCCGATAGCATGGCGGCCGACACGAGACTTTTGACGCGGGGTTCCTCCAGAACCGTGGGCTCGGTGAGGACTATATGGCGCACTTTCGTACCGGTACCCTTGAGCAGTCCGTGCGGATCGGGCAGCTTCGCACCCTGCAAGAAAAACAGGCTGACCCAGCGCGGATAAACGGCAATGGAGAAAATTGCTTCTGATGCTTTGTCGCTGGGTCCAAAACCAATGGCCAGTGCATTGTAGTTGTCATAGACAATTTCCGTGGCGCCTGGCAACCGTTTGCGAAGCCGCGTCAGTGCTGCGCGCGCGTACGCGGCGACACGCGGCTCGAACTTGGCGAGAAACATTCCGAGCTGTTGGGCGGGAGTTCGCGTCATTTTAGAGAGGCCGCTCGCTTGACGCCCATTCGCGTTGCAATTTGCCAGGTGTTGCCCCAGCGATCCTTGACCATCGCGCGGCGGTCCCCATACGGCGTGTTCGAGGGGGATTCGAGCGACTGCGCACCTGCCTTGACGGCTTGCAGCCAAGTCAGATCCGCGTTTTTCACGTATACATAGAGGCACGCGGGCATGGCTTCGCGCACGCCGGCCTCACTGACCATGATGATGGAATCGCCGATCCGCAGCTCCGCCGGCGCTTCGCGTCGATAGTCGCCGGTCGCTCCGAACACATCCTTAACGAACGCGACCAGCATTTCTGCGCCACACACAATGATTCGCGGCGTGACCGTGGGCCAACCCGGCGGACGAAAATCGGTGCCCTCTGGGTCCTGGGTCATGGCGCCTCAACCCCCGAGATGCGCCATTTAGATTTCTCCGGTCTCGGCTGGAGCGCCATCAAGCGCCTTTGCCCGGCGCCGCCGCACCAGGCCCAGGGCGCGGTCCATCAAGTAACCCAACGAATAGGCGATGACCACTTGGATGATTCCGCTCCACTGGTCGGGAGGCTTGTGAACCACACTGGGCGCAAAAATGAGCAGCAGCCCATAGATGACCCAAGCCACCATCACCAACCGGCCGATGTTCAGCAATATGATCATTCGCCGTTCCCTCGACGTTTTGTTTTGTAGCCGGATTATAGCGGGATTGATCGACAATCTCATGAGCTCTGCATTAGGATTCGCACCCATGCGAGAAGATGTGTGCGGCCAGCGCCCTCTTTGGCATATAGTCCTCAAGAACCGCAGGCGATCCTAAGCCGGTGCATCCATGAAAGCAGGCGAGAAGTATTTTGTGCTCACGCCGAAAGGAATAGAAGAGCTGCGCGGCCGGGCTGCGAAGCTCGACGCCAACAGCCGGAACGTTCTATCCCTGATCGAACAGGGTTTTACGAGTGCGGACGCCCTGCTGCAGCGCTCGAAATCCACCCGCGATGAGATGATCGACATGGTGCGCTTGCTCTTGAGCAATGGCTTCATCTCCACCGCGATCAGCGACGGTACGGTCAAGACGCCCACCCCCACCCCCGCACCCGCACCCTCCGTCGCGGATTCGGTCAGCGAGCGGCTGCGTCTGAAGCAAGGCGTATCGCCCAGCCAGGCGCGCTTTGCGCTGTCCAACTTCTGCCTGGATCAATTCGGCACGGCCGGCAAAGACCTTGCCGATGTGGTCGACTTGTGCGTCGATGTCGCCGGGCTGCAGCTGGCACTGGACAGCATCCGCAGCGAAGTCAAGAGAATCTGCCCGGACCGGCGGCCGGCCCTCGTCGCATGCGTCCGGGAAATCAACGAAACGGACTATGACGGTTAGCCCCCGGCGGCGCGTGCCGACTCACGCGAGCGGCCTCTAAAGTCTGAATCGGCCGACCGATTTTTCCAGCAGCGACAGGGTGCGGCTGATTCCCTTGGCTAGTTTGACGATTTCCTGCGAAGACGATCCCTGGGGATCCTTCTGGAAGGTGACGAAAGCCGCCTCGAACTTGTGTGACTGTTCGCTGACTTCGGCCGCGCCGCCCCGGACGGCTGAAACCAGATTCTTCAGCTTCATTTCCATCACCTTCAGCGAGGACATCAGGCTGTCGGGCCGTGCGCCGACAATCGCGATGTCGACGGCCAAATCACCATCGGCGATTCTCTTCATATAGTCAGCCGCGACCCGAGGTTCACCGCCGAGGAGGTGCAGTACCTTGCGGTCCAGCAAGAAGAACAGGGTTGCGGAAATGGCGGCGCCGAGAATGATGCCTGCGAGCGCCACACCGAACCCCACTTTTTGACCCTGGGCGCGCAGTTCTGCAGCGGGATAGGCGGAGACGATGGTCAGTCCCCATTCCGGCAGGGGTGAGCGGTTGATCACCCAAGAGCCGTCCTTGTTCGCGGTGGCCTCTTGGACCTGTTCGGCGGTTACCCATGAGGGCATGTAACGCGCCTTGCTGCTGTCAATGACGGCGACAAAGCCGCTCTTGAGCAAGTGTGCCTGTTCGAGAGCTTGGCTGAGAACGGGCAGCTCGGCCTTGTAGCCGACGTAGGCGATACCGATGCTCTCGCCGTTCTTACCCAGCAGCGGTTCGTACGCCGTAAAATAGGGATTGCCCAGGATGTCGACGACACCATAGAAAGCCCGTTGGCTCTTGAGCTCCGCGTAGGCCGGGGTCGTGTTGTTCAGCTCCGTACCCACGGCCCGGGTGCCGTCGTCCTTCATCACGTTGGTCGCGATGCGCACGAAGCGCTCGCCATCTTTGGAAAATATCGTCGCGGTGCCCTTGTTCAGCCGAGTGACGTAGTCGACGATCGCGAAATCCCCGGCCTGCCCTTTGCCGCCGATCAAAATGTCGTTGACGGATTTGCCGGCGACCGACACGGGAGGGCCTTTTTCGGCGCCACCACGCACCCGGATCTGCTCCTGGAGCAGTGCCATGCTCGCGTGCGTGCGATCCTGCATCAGCGCGGCAGTCGTGACAAAGACGCCCTGAATCGAGGTCACGTTGTCTGCGACCTGCTGGCGCACCACGGACTGCTCTTGCTGCATCGCCCAAATTGAAAAGCCGATCCCGCTGAGACAGATCAGCAGCAGGGTGATGCCCGCTACCGGCAGCACCACTTGATACTTGAAACCGCGAAACACGGCATGCTCCTTTGTCTAAACCCTGGAACACCCGCTGTTCCGACCGGGTGCTGAGCACGTGGCCGAAAACGAACGAGGCGTTATCGCTATTTCGTCACGTTCCGGGCCGGCAGGCTATGGACCGGGTCTCGAAATTGGCCAAAACAGTGCTCGGGAGTTCTCAGTACGGGCTCCTGGACTGCCGCTTTCGGTGGGGTATTCGGAAGTTAGCGATGACCCTGGGTGGCGCCCGAGCGGTAGCCCGCGCCCTTTAAGCTCGCCTCGACCTTGGCCACCTCGGCTTGGTCAGCGCGCGGGAGGGTGCGAAGGTCATATATCGACCCGCTGGGTACTCGAAGTTCGTCTCTCACAAATGGAACCACCTCGTCACATCCAATGGAGCTGCCTTGTGCCTCCGTGGAAAGCGCCACGAGACAGGTGTGGTGCTCGCCATCCAAGGTAACAATCACATCGGGCTTCACGGCAACGGAGGGGGCAGCATCCGGCGCGCTCGCGGATGGTCCGCAACCGCTAAGCCACAACACAATCGAGGTGGAGGCGAGTACGGCGCGAAGGTTCATCATGGTGGCAATCTTTTTTTTGGTCAGGGGCCAAGGTTTGCCTTGAATACTCGCATAAAATTCGCGCGCATGATATTCGCCACTGCGCCTTCGTGCATGCGATTACCGCATTTTAGTCACTGCCCCGCATTCAAATGAAAAGAGCAAAGGCCGGCCAGACAATGAGCCCGAAAACAAACCATATGGCCAAAAATACTGCCGCAGACCAACGCACGGCGATTTGACCCATACGCGGGAGGTGCTTGACGACCACGCTCCGGTACAGGCTCCCTCGCAGAGGCTCAAACCAAAAGCAAATCAGCGCCATTCCCCAGAAAATGGCCAGCGCGGGGCCCACGAAGATAATGGCAACCCTAAATGCCCGAGGAAAACCCGACAAGATTGCGGCGACGATCAGAAATACGGAAGCGGTCGCCGACACGTACAACCAGCGATAGGCATGATGGCGCGAGGCAATCCGGGTGAAGAGTTGAGGCATGGTCTAGCCAAGTCACGGGGGCGCATTACATTCTGCGGCACATAAGCGCATTTGGAACTATGACTCCTCGGACCTCGGGATAACGCTGTTCCTCTATGACAAACCCAAATGTCTGGAAGAACGGCTGAGCAGTTCGGCTGACATGAGATGTTAACAAAGGAATGCTGAGCGAAGCCGCTTCTGCAAGTATCCTCTTCATCAGAAGAGAGCCAATGCCGCGGCGAGGATGCTTGCCGGAGACAAAGAAGTGATCGATATAGCCGTTGGGCTGCACGTCGGCATAGCCAACAAGTTCCCCATTGAGATCGGCGACGAAGGGGTTGATTTCGCGCATCTTGCGCTTCCAGAGATCAACATCGAGGTCACGTGGAGCCCAAGCTTGAATTTGCTCGGGCGTATAGTCATGACTGGCCACAAGATGAATAGCCGTGAAGTAGACATCAAAGAGCGCTGGCTCCTCCCCTGCCGCGTAACGTCGAATGTACGGCGATTCGCTCATGAGACCTGACGCGAAAGTTGAGCGGCACGACACCACAAAACGACCGGCAGTTTATTCACGGCGCTCATTGGTTCAAAGAAGATGCGTCCCGTGATCGGTCGAACCGATTGTTAAACACCCGCTCATTCAAACCATATCTCAATTTCGTAGCCGTCCGGATCTCGAACGAAGGCATACGGTAGGCCGGGACTGAATTCACCGCGAGAAGTGACGGTGCCGCCGGCGTTCTTGACGGCTGCAACCGCAGCGTCAATGTCTTCCGGCCGGGTGAGCCGAAAGCCAAAATGAATGATGCCGCCCGGGACACCGGCCCCGACGGGACGTCTCTCAAACGCAAGAACATCGTATTGCCCTGGCCCCAAGACTTGAATCGTCGATTCGCTGCGAAAATATTCGCGCACACCAAAAACAGAGTGATAGAACGCCAGTGACCGGTCTGGATCAACGACGGAGAGTGCTACATGACTTAGCCCGTGCGTCTTGACCATGCCATTACCTCCAATAGGGGCGTCTAACGATGAGGTTGGCGTGAGCGATGGGAGGGCTCCTACCGCGCTAACCGCTCGAGATGGCCGAGGCGGGCGAGGCCGCCGGCGAACGGGCCCTCAAGTATGCTGCCACCAGGATTCCGGCGATCAGCAGTTCTGTGAGTACCGGGGCGATGAAGAAAAACAAGTAAGATAGAGCCGCCATCGACAGGAAGGCGACGGCGAGAGTGGCGATGAAGGGCCGCGCACGCTCGGGTGCGGCCGAGGCCAGATTGGCAAGCTGCCACAGGATCGCGGTCTCGATCAGCAATGTCACACTGACATTGAGCCCGAACCCGAAATAAAAGTCCCAATAGCTGCGCATCGATCCCATGAAATCGAAAGTCGCGGATTTCATCGCGCCGATCACGGCGGTTTCAGTCGGTCCATTGGAAGGCGTCCGAAACAGACCCCCCACCGTGTGCAGGACAGCGTGGATGAAGGTGAGGATGGCAGCGGTTCGTAGCAATACTTTGGAGGTCATGGGTCGCTCCGTAGGATTTGCGGTTCGTCATAAGGGCGTCTAACGATGAGATGAGCGACGCGCAGTTGCGCCGACGTCAAACAAAACTGGTTTGTCCCAATCATCGACCCCCCTCCTCGACCCATCGAAGACGCGACCCCTGTGATCGCTCGAACCGATTGCTAGGTCAGCCTACTTTAGTGTTGGCCATGTACTAATTCATACCATATGTAGCAGGTGATAACTCAGCGAACCGCCCGCAATCGCTCGAACCGAATGTCAGGCGGCGTATTCTTGTGCACCACGGATCAATTCCATAGTAACGGCGCTCTTAGCGTTCGAGTATGCCAAGAGCATATTGTGGCCGGCGCGGATGGCGTCAAGTTTCGCCGCTTCGTAGCGCTGGCGTGCAGCAGGCTCGGACCGCAAGTATTCACGAAACGACAAATTAGCGAACCAGTGGCTGCCGCCGAGAAGCACAACGTGGACATTGAAGGCGTCAACAGCACGACGACGAAAATAGAGTCGCTCCGAGACACCAGCTTCGCCCAAGCATTTGTAGTCAAGCTCTCGCAGGCGTTCGGTCAGCATGGCCGGTGGAGGGTACGCGGCAACACCGATCATTATGTCGATGATTGGCTTCGCAATAAGGCCGGCTACAGCTGTGCTCCCAATGTGCTGGATTGTGCCGGACGCCGCTTCTAGGGCAAGTGAAAGGCGCGATATCTCTCGCGCAGCGATCCCCATCCAACCCGGGTCATGCGCAAGCAGGTGAACGGGTTCGTCGAGGCACATGGTTGGAGCAGCCTAACGATGAGGTCGAGCGACGGGGGAATGGGTCGTCGTTTGACGAAGCTGATTCATCCTAATCATCGACCCGCTCCTAGGCCCAACCAAGACGCTACCCCGCGATCGCTCGAACCGATTGTTAGGCGCCCCAAGGGTCGGCATTCGAAGCAGCTCATTTGTCACTGTCGGACGCAGCTTGTATAACAATTTTCCTGATTATTTTCATAGCATCGCGTCTTTCGCGTCGCAGAACAATCATTCTGGCGATGAACGCAACAAGGAGTGTCACGACCAGCGCGACAACGAGTATTAGGGGCGACATCCAGTGAATCGCCAACCCCCAAACATTGGTGTAGGCGTCGGCACCGTGACCACGCGATATCTGCCATACCGCGGCCAACAGCGTAGGTGCCGCCACCAACGCAAAGACGATTGCTATGAACACTACCTGTCGAATAGACCGCTTGCGCCCCATAATGCTAACTAACAATTGTCAGACAAAAATATCGCATGACCTCTACTGCTCTCCCGCTGCATCTTTTGCCCTCCACGCTTCGCGATCGTTCGAACAGCAGGCGTTAGAAAGAACCTGGAGCGCGAGCATGCTCTACCTCGGCGCGGCCTCGGCCACTTGCTTATGCACTCGATACATTAGAGCGAAAGTCACCAGTGCGATAGCCATGACGACATAGCCCACCCAATCAAAATGAGCCAACGAGCCGTTCGGCCTTTGAACGATGAGCCAGCCCGCCACTGCAGCCGACACGCCGCCCGCGAATTGCTGCAATGAAGCGCTAACGGCGTTGAAGGAGCCACGCTTGGCGGGTTCCGGGATAGCAGAGATCAGGGCCTGCGACGGAATCATCCGTGAGAAGATGCCCGCGAATAGGATCACGTTGATCACGATTACCGTCGCAAGCGGCACATGCCCGATATGCGTCCAGAGCGGCACCATAATCAGCGTCACGATGCTCCCGAAGCAAAACATGGGGAATTTGCCGAAACTGTCGCTCGCCTTGCCGACCAGCGGGCCCACAAAAATAGTACTTATGCCAGTCACAAGATAAATCACCGGCAGCACGGTGAAGGTCAATCCGACATTGTTCACAATATAGGCGGTGCCGAAAGGCATCAGCATATAGCCGCCGGTCGGCAACAGCATGACGAGCAGAAATGCTAGGCGATAACGTGGCTCGGTGATGGTGTTGATGAGATGCCTCAGAGGGCTATGCTCCTGCTCAAGCGCGATGTGCCCGACGACGGGCCGCATGAAGAGCATGATGACGACGCCCGCCGGCACACCAACGGCAATGATTGCAAGAAAGGGAGCGTGCCAATCCCAATGGCTGGTCAGATAGAGCCCCGCCGGAAGCCCGAGCACCTGGCTCGCGGCGAAAGCGGTGGAAATCACCCCCATCACCCGACCGCGCATCTCCAGAGGAAAAAGGTCCGTGGTGATGGCAAATACGACGGAGCCAATCACCCCGCCAAACAATCCGGTCACGATTCGCGCCAGCAAGAGCAACGGGTAAGTGGTGGCCAAAGCGCACAGCAAGGTGCCGAGCATGAAGCCACAATAGAAGAACAGCAGGAGGCGTTTTCGGTCGAACCGGTCGGCGAACCCTGCCGCAAGAAATCCCGACAGTCCGGCGCTGAAGGCGTAGGAAGAGACCGCAAAGCCAAACTGCTGTGGGCTGATATGCAGGCTCGGCATCACAATCGCCCCGAGAGGCGAGATGATCATGAAGTCCAAAATGACAGTGAACTGTAGAAACGCCAGGATGCCGATGACGACTTTCTCATATCGCGAGAACTTGATGC
>Ga0210398_10003029_pt1 | contig 16185 bp, 6 predicted proteins | sample IncBWC4OmetaG_FD_161047 | JGI IMG/M metagenome (GOLD analysis project Ga0210398, IMG submission 161047) | Forest soil microbial communities from Barre Woods Harvard Forest LTER site, Petersham, Massachusetts, United States - Inc-BW-C-4-O | ecosystem: Environmental > Terrestrial > Soil >...
CAACGTGCCCGCCGTGAAGCTCGCCGAAAAAGTGGGCATGAACGCGGTGATTGACATGGCCCGGCGCTTCGGCATCACCAGCCCGCTGCCGCCGTACCTGCCCATCACGCTGGGCGCCGCCGATTTGAATCTCCTCGAGCACACTTCGGCGTTCACGGTGTTCCCCGACGACGGCATCCGCATCGACCCGCACATGATTCGCCGCGTGACCACCTATGACGGTGCGCTACTCGAACAGGCGCATCCCCTCGTGCACGATGTGGTCGAGCCGGAAGTCGCGCGCACCATGACTTCCATGCTCGAAGACGTGATCCAGCGGGGCACCGGAACGCCCGCGCGAGTCCTCAGCCGTCCCGCCGGCGGAAAAACCGGCACCACCAACGACTTTACCGACGCCTGGTTCATCGGCTTCACGCCGGAGCTGACCGCGGGCGTGTGGGTCGGCTTCGACGATAAATCCGTGTCCCTCGGCAAGCCGGAAACGGGCGCGGTGGCCGCGCTGCCCATCTGGCTCGAATTCATGCAGGGCGCCCTCGACGGCAGGCCGATCATGGCCTTCCAAAACGTCCAATCGCTCGACAAGGTCGCCCTCACCAAGAATGTAAAGGTGGACACGCCGGACAACGCCCCAACGGAAGCCGGCGAAGGCCCAACGACCGTGGAAGAGAAGCCTGAGACCGCCCCTAGCGTGCCCCAAACGGCGCCGCCTGCAGAGGCCCCCGCAAAAGCCGTCCCTCCGCCGCAAACTCCAGCCGCCGCGGCCACTCCGCACAGTTAGCACTCCAGCAGCACACTCCGGTAGCACACCCCAGTAGCACAGACTTTAGTCTGTGGGTTTCCATCAGACAGCTCGGACGGAAGCGGCGGAGCGCGGGCGCTCATCCAGCGGCTGCGTAGTGATCGTGGAATCGTTGCCAAGGACGGCTGGAACCCCACAGACTAAAGTCTGTGCTACGGGCCGGCACCCCGCCGCTGCCGTAAAACACTCGCACACAAAAAAAGAGGGCGGCTTGCGCCGCCCTCTCGCTGCCATAGTTGCGAAAAACCGACAGGCTGTAAGCCTGTCCTACGGTTGTTAGAAGTTGAACGACACGTGGAACCGCGCGCTGAACGGCTGAACGAAACCTTGCACCAGATGCGTTCCCGCTGCGTTCAGGTTAATTCCATAGGCGGCCCCGGGCTTATTGAAATCAGCGTTCGGAATCCCGAACTGGAGGTCGACGTCCTGGTCAGCCAGGAGTTCCCTCCGGGTGTCCGCGATATTCAACATGTCGATCGCGAAGTGGAGGGACTTGGTTTCGCTAATCCTCCAGGGGTAATCAAGGTGAACGTCAACCGTGCCGGTTACCGGCGCGCGACCCAGATCCCCACGACCGAAGAGCGGTATCTCTCCGGCGTCAGAATAGGGTTTCAGGCCCTCCAAGCTCGTTAGCGGAACCCCCGTCTGAATCCTAACTCCCGGCGTTATCACCAATCCCTTGGCGAAGCCCTTGTCGAAGAAGTATGTGGGATAGATGTTGACGATGTGCAGGCGATCTGAATTCAACGGGCCGGGCTTGTACATATCGGCGAGGGTGTTCAACACGCCCGGGTCGTAGTCATAGAGCGAGCTGATGCCCGGATCATTCTGACCGTTGTCGTTTCGGAACGCCCCTTCGAAGTTACCGATCAGCCGCGAAATCCGCCAGTTGGAAATGAGGGACCAGTTATGGCTGAGGGACTTGTTGATCTCGATTTCAATGGCTTGATAATTTCGCTGCGCGTCCGGGTAGCCGTCCGGTATGCCGTCCGACCCTGCCGTGCCGCCATATACACCGCTACTTAGCGGGGCGGTAGCTCCACCGGAAGTCCATGGTTGACCGTTGATCGACGGGAAGCAAGCCCCTCCTAACGATGCCCCAAACGTGTTGGTCTCATTAGGGACAATGGGGGCCAGCCCATTATTGGTGTCGAAGCAGCCGGCTGGGACGCCAAAACCTTCCAAGGTGGTCTCCGTCGCCGCGGAGGGGGTTTTTTGCTCGGACGCCAAGGCGGCCAGGAAGGCTGTTTGCGTGGTGACGTTCGAAAAATTTATGCCGGGAAACGTGACTGGCTTGGGGTTGATGGTAACGTCCGTCTTGGAGCTGGGATTGCCGATGAAGTACGCTCCCGTGAATCCCGCATCGCCCTGTTCAACCGAAATACTCTCGAAATCTTCGATGATGCGCTTCACGCGGCGGTCGATATAGCGAACAGAAGCCGTAATGCCGCCCCGGAATTCATGTTCGGCGCCGACAACGAATTCGTCGTTGTACTCCATCTTGGTGCCCGGCGCAAACGGTGAAGCTCCGCCTCCGGAAATGAGCAGCACCGTCGGATTTGCCGCGATGCCGCCGGGGGCCTGATTGAGCACGTTTTTCGGATCAAACGTCACCGTGCCATAGTTATTCAGCGTCACAAGGTCGCTCGGACTGGCAGCGCCGCAAACGCCGCCGCTGCAGTTCGCGGTCTGGGGCGCAAAGTAGATGCCCTGGACTTGGTCTTGAGCGGTGAGCTCACGGATGGCCGCGTCCAGCGGCATGATCCAGGCATAGCGGCCATAGTTTACGTAGATCTTGGATTTGCGATCGCCCTTGGGGTCCACACTGAAGCCGATTCGCGGATCCCACTGATCATTCAGCACCTGGGTCACGCCGCCGGATTCCATACGCTGCTGTTCCCAGCGAATGCCCATGCTTAGCGTGGCATACTTGCTCATTTCCCATTCGTCATTGACGTAGGCGGCGTGGTTTTTGGCTGTGTTCACGCTGGTGAAGGCGTTGTATGGGCCGCGGTCCGCAAACAGCACCACTTGCTGCGGTGTCGTATAACCCGGCACATTCATATACGGGCACAACGTGCAGGTTGCCCCAAGCCCACCTGCGACATCTGAGGCGAGTTGCAGGATCAAGTGGTACTCAGCATTCTGACCCGCGACGTCTGACTCGCTCGAGCCGAAGTAGTGTCCACCCGCCACGTTGGTCACGGCGATCGGGGTGTTTGGTCCACTATACCCGTTTGTATCGTCGTAGGTCGGAAAGGTCCAGTTGTAGCCGACAGTAAATGTGTGCTGTTGGCCGAAAATCGTAACCACCTTGTGAACGTCGAATTGAATACCCTTCTGGTTCGAGTCGTAGGTTTCGAAACTGCCGAAGCCTTGCGCACGGAATGACCCGGCCTGCCCTGCGAGACCGGCGGTTTGGGTATCGTCTGTAATGTTCACAATCGGCAACGGGCTCTCACTGAACTGATTCCAGTTCATGGTGAACGCCGCATCGAACGTGAGGCTCGACCCCACGATTCCGCTGTAACGCACGGCCAGATTCCGCCCTCCGAAATTCTGCGACGTATCGGCTGAGTTGTTATTGATGTTCACGGTTGACCACGGCGCGAGATTGCTGTGGGTCGGGTCGGCGAACACGGACGCTTCGATCTGGTGATTGCTGTTGATCTGCCAAGTCAATTTCGCAGCATAGTCCCAGATCGTGTCATTGCGGTTCACGACGCCGTTTGTCGCCGTAAAAAGACCCGTTCCAGGCACCGGCTGGACAAAATTTACATCCCAGGTAGGGTTAAATGCACCGAAAAAGAAGAGATGCTTTTTGAGCGCACCCAGGGGGACGTAACCACCGAGCTCGAAGTCCCCTTCATTTGCCCGGATACCTAACTCGCGCCCAACCTTGTTGACCGTGCCAAAATCATCCTGGTTAGCGTAAGGTGCTTGCATGCTGGGTTCCTGGAAGTAGCCGCCCACGGTGCCGAAAAATCTGTTTCCTCCGGACTTCGTCACCATGTTGACGACGCCGCCGGTCGTATGGCCGTACTGCGGTCCGAATGCCGCCGTGCTGACCTGAACTTCCTTCACAAAGGACGAGTTGATTCCAACCCCCAGCCCTCCGTATCTGCGCTGGTAAACGCCCAAACCGCCGAACGCCGCGTCATTAAGCAAAACACCGTCTGCGATATACGCGTTCTCAAGACCCGTACCGCCTGAAATTGCCGGGTTCTGCGCGCCCGTGCCGAGGCCCGATGCTACGCCTGGGCTGACGTAAAAGACGCTCGTGATGCTGCGCCCCAAGGGCAGATTGTCATAAACTGTGTCCGAGAGGTCCGCCGTCACCGCCGTGCTCTGGCTCTCGACGGACACTGAGGTCGCCACGACTTCGATGGTTTGCGTGACCGCGCCGAGCTCCAGAGCGACCTTGATGGCGCTGGTCTTGTTGATTCCCACTTCCACCTTCTGAACCGTCGTGCCCTTGAAGCCGTCCTTGGACACCTTCACGTCGTAGAAACCCGGAATCAACCCGGGGAATGAAAACTCGCCCCCCTCGTTGGTCGTTCTCGACGAGATGCCCGTCGGCCCCAGGAGGCTGATCGTGGCGCCCGAAATTACGGCTCCCGTCGAGTCAACGACGGTGCCCGCCAGTTCTCCCCTGACGCTGCCTTGGTCTTGAGCGCGAAGGCTCGCGGACGCAAAGCAGGACAAGATCAGAAAGAAAACCAAACCTAGGGATTTTACTTTCATGATGCTCCTCCGATTGGTTGCCGAGGTTCGGGGATCCAGCTTGTGAAGCCTTCCAGCGGGTGCGACCTTCGGCCTGTAAAAGCGATTTTCACAACGCCTACGCCCTCCCTCGAAGCGCGATTTGCGCTGCAAGGAGCTGGTACAGATACCCCGCATTGCTACCGCATTTAAGAAAAAGCCGCTCACTTGAGCCGTCCGCAACGCGAACAGCCCCCCTGAAAGCGAGTCTAAAAGTCCCTAGCGACGGGGCTATAAAGACAAAAAACGCGGTCACAAGAGAAACGCATTAGAGACGCCCGGACACGGGGCGTGACTTGGGGCGGATTCTATTCATCCGGTTCGGGAGATGTCAACAAAAATTAATTGAAAACTCTGTTAGGACATCGGGAATCCCAGAGTGGTTTTGCTTTTGTTTTGCCTCAGGATGCAGCGCTGTGCAGGGGTTACCGAGCGGCAGGAGAGGAGAGAAGCGCTTTGCCTTTGGCTTCGGCGTCAGCGGCCCTCTTGGCGTCGCCCGCTTTGCGGTAGTAGCCGGCCAGCGCCATGTACAAATCGCCGTCGCCGCCGCGCGAGGTCAGCGAGGACTCCACCAGCGCGATGGCGTCGCTTGTCGCGTTGGTTTTGTCGAGCGACTCCGCGATTCGCAAAATGGTCCCCGAATCGGAGTTGTCGCTGACGCCCGCGTCCTTATACAAGCTCTGAATCGCGGCGTAATCCTGGCGGTTGTAGTAGGCTTCCACAAGCCGCGCGCGCGAGATTTCGTCATCGTGATTCCGCACCAGCGCCCGCCGGAACCACTGCCGGGCCTCGTCCGTTTTTCCTTGCTCCAGAAGACACAGCCCGCGCTCCCGGTCGACGACTCCTGTCTCCACATCCTTTTCCAGGGTCGGCGCGGTGAAGTCCCACACGTCGGACCTTTCACCCGCGGGCAGCACCGAAAACGGCAGGCTGGACGACGCGCGCTGCAGCGTGCCCGGCTGGTCGATGGCCACACTCAAGAGATATGCCCCAGGAGGACGATCGCGCGGGGGCAGCTGCTTTCCGTTGACCAAGGACCCGCTCGGATCGAATTGAGTCTTCTCAAGCTCCTCGCTCACCACCGCGGGCGGGAAGGCGAGAGCAGGCCGGCCCACTACGTATTCGACCGTCATCTTCTGGCCGGCATAGTTCGCAGGGTCCTGCGGACGCGCCCAGATCTGGTAGGCGATCTTGACCGTTTCATCCTCCGTGTACGTAAGCGGGTTGGTTCCGATCGGTGTAAACGTCAGGCCGCCCAGCGTGAAGGGGGCGATGTCCTGGGTCGCAGGGTCCGCAGCTCTCACCGCGGAAAAGGGCAGAACGCCGGCGATGGTCACCCCCGCGGGGTCAATCTCCGGAACCGTGACGTTCTTGTCTGCCTGGAGGGCTTTCTTGTTCTTCCAATCGGTCAAAATAAATTCGATATGAAACTTCCCGGGCGGAAGCGGAAGGGTCCCCTCGTAGCCCACGTGCCTTCCCTTCATGTCATTAAACTCCTGCTGGTCCATCGTGCCGTGGACGTTTTGGTCCTGCGAGAAAATCAACCGGTTGTTCTTTTCGGCGTCATACACCCGCACTTGGGCCTGCAGATTGTAGGCGTAATGCCCCTCCGAGACGGCCTCGAGCGTGATGTCCGAGGGTTCCCGGAAGCGCATTGCGTAGTCGACCCGCGTCACGCCGCGTGCATCGCGCAGCGGCAAGGTCGCCACATCCAGATTTTGCCCCGGAATCATCAGCCGGGCCGACACCACCCCGTAAAGGGCGCGCTTTTGGTTGATCTCCTCCCGCGTAAAGGGATTATTCGCCAGGCCTTTCACCGTTGCCAGCATCGCGTCCGAGGAAAGACCCGGGCGGCCCTGGCTGGGATCGACCGGTTCGCCCGGAATCAGGCTCTGCGAGAGTTGCGCGACCAGCGGCCCGACTGATTCCTGAATCGCCTGGATCGAACCCTGGTAGTCGTTGATGTACTCCGTTCCGGACATGAGCTTGTCCGGGCCGTCCACGAAGGGGCTGTAGAATCGGAAGTCGCCAAAGCCTTCGTGCTTGTAAAACATGATGTAAAACGCCGGCGGCAGCGAGGGATGACTGTAGCTATAGAACCAGACCTCGAAGGGGAACATATTTGACGCGGCGTAGTGCACTTCCTTCTGCTGCGGCGGGCCAAGCGTGATGTAGGCGCGGCCGCGATCGGTGCGCCAGCCTTCTTCATTGGCCCCGGAGCCGAAATTCGCGTCGGCGAACGCAATGCGGCGGTAAATTTCGTCCTTGTAGGTATTTTCGGGGGAGCCGGGGTTGGGATTGCGAATTTCCCAGAAATCCTCGATGAATTTGTCCCGCGTCTCGTTGGTGGTGAGCTTCAGGAACTCTTTGCGCTCGTCGCTGGTGACGATGTAGGCGACATCGCGATCCAGCCACTCGTTATAGCTCTTGTCCAGCCCCGGCTTTTTCGCCTTCTTTTGCTTTTGCGCGTGCGCGGGCGGAACAGCCGCAAGCGAAAGCAACCCCAGAACCAGCAGGACCGCTGTTCCAGCGATCCTGGGGGCATGTCGAAAGCGCCGAATTGCGTACAAAACACCCATGGCCTGAACCCAGAAGACAACTATTTACAACGAAATGTGCGATTTTCCAAGACTCTCTTGGGCCGCGTGGTTCTTGGCGTCGCCCTCCTCAGCTCCCCCGGAATGGGTCCCAGCCACCGGGTTCGAGAGGAACGGCGCTGCCCTCCTGCTCGATGAGCACGACCTTCTTTCGCCGCGTCATCTCACCGATCACGGTGATGGGCACGCCTCCCACTGTATGATGCAGGCGGTGGGCAACCCTCTTCGGCACTGTGAAGAGGAGTTCGTAATCCTCACCACCATGAAGCGCCAGCTGGAGCGGATTGAAGCCCAGCCGCTGCAACTCTCCGGGCACTCTTACAGCAGGGACCTTGGCGGCCCAAACTGCCGCGCCCACTCCGCTGGCCTCGCAGATATGCCCGAGGTCGGTGGAGAGCCCATCCGAAGTGTCGATCATTGCCGAGGCGTAGCGGCGGGCCGCCAGCCACTCCCCAAGCGCCAGCCGCGGCTCCGGGTAATAGTGCTTCCTCCGCAGCCTTGCCCAGCGCTTCTGCCTGTGCCGCTTCTTCAGAACCAGCCGCAAGCCCAGCTCCGCCTCGCCCAGCCTCCCGCTGACGCAAAGCAAGTCCCCTGGCTTGGCGCCGGAGCGCAACACCGCCTTGCCGGGGTCGACCTCCCCCACCACGGTGAGACTGGCGACGACCAACGGGTATCGAGTGGTATCGCCGCCGGCCAAGACCAGGCCAAAGCGGCGCGTCGCCCGCGCCATGCCCCCAAGGAAATGGTCGAGCCATGTCCCCGAGCAGGACTCCGGCAGGCCCAGTGTCAGAAAGAAACACCGGCAGCGCGCTCCCATGGCGGCGATGTCGCTGGTGGCGCGGGCCAGCGCTTTGTAGCCGGCGGCCTCCGGCGCGTGTATCTTTCTGAAAAAGTGCACGTTTTCGAGAAAAGCGTCGGTGGTGATCACCAATTCGGCACGGCCGCTGCCCGGGCGCAGCACCGCCGCGTCGTCCCCGATGCCCACCCGCAGCCCGCTCCGGGAAGCCCGGAATTTCTTCTGTACCCTTTCGATCAGTTGGTCTTCGCTGGTCATCTGGACAGTTGTCAGGAGCCCATTTTGTGTGGTTTCATAGACCCATCTTAGGGTATGGTGCCTTTTCTCGTAAGGGTTTTGAATCAGCGGAGCCGGGAAATAAGGGTTGACTCAGCCCAGGCCTGTCACTAGACTGGGCTCGGTTTCGAACCAATACTCTCGGTTCAAACGTGGTTAGGTATGGTACCGGGCCGCTCAGGGGATGATCGGCTCCCGATTCCTTTCGACAGCACTGTTGTCGGTGTGGCTTTAGAGATTTCATAATGATGAAGCCTGAAGCTTATACATTTTTTGTGGCCTCTAACCGAAAGGGAAGCTTCCGCAAGATCACCCTTCCCGGCTATGTCCTTCATTTGGTGGCTATCCTGGCGATGGTAGGCGGGATCACGGTGATCGCGGCGGTCAGCTCCTATACCCGCATGCTCCTGAAAGTGGGCAATTACAACAGCCTTCGCCGCCAGCAGGTCACCCTCAAGCAGAACTACGAAAAGCTTCAATCCAGCGTCAAAGAGAACAACGAGCGCATGAACTCCCTGCAGTCGCTGGCTACCGAAGTGGCCATGACCTACGGCTTCATGCGCTTCCGCGAGAGCCCCTTCGGCGTGAACGAGGCCGCCGCCCAGCCAGCCGCCGGGTTCGACCAGTCTGTCGCCCAGTTCAACTTCCTCGAGTCCAACGTCAAGCAGGCGGAGATGCCCGCCTCGAGCATGCAACTGCTCCCTGGCCAGGGCATAGCGGACCTGACCTCTACCCCGACGCTCTGGCCGGTGATCGGCCACCTGACGGGCACCTTTGGCGAGCGTATGGACCCGTTCAGCGGTGAAGGAGCCTTCCACACTGGCGTGGACATCTCCTCGCAGTACGGCGACGGCGTGCGCGCCACCGCCGATGGCATGGTGATCGAGGCGGGCGACCATGCCGGCTACGGCCGCCTGGTGGTGGTGGACCACGGCTTTGGCCTGACCACGTGGTACGGCCACCTCTCCAGCTTCAACGTCCATGTCGGCCAGCAGGTCCACCGCGGCGACACGGTCGGCAACGTGGGCGTCAGCGGTCGCTCCACCGGACCCCACGTGCACTACGAAGTCCGCATCAACGGCGCCCCGGTCAACCCTATGCGTTACCTCCGCCAGGCCACGGTCACGGCTTCCGCCTCCAGCGCGGACTGAGTTTCGACACTCGGCTTTCCTTTGCAAGTACCCAAATGGATGATTCAAACAAAACACTGCCCTGTTTAGGTTTTATTGAGTACAGCCCAACGATCAGGTCTCCTCGAAAAACGCTATCGGATTCAACAGATTAGAAGGGTGCTGCATCGACCGGTTAAGCCGACACGACTTGGCCGATCTCCGATGCGGTCCTGCTTGCGCGATGTGGGAATTTCCCGAGGAATTGGTGTCCGAGGATAACTTGCGGGTTGCCGACAAACCATAAACTATCCGGTCAAACCACCTCAAAATGCTGGTTTTTATTGACGATTTGGAGGGTTAAGCGCGATTGCAGTTACTTGCCGACCGAAACCTTGCGTCGCAGTTCGCCAAAGAGGTTTTCAAGGAAGATGCCATATCTTTGCGACTGCCAATACAAAACAGCTTGAAGAATGCAGGATCGTTTATGTTTTTCAGGGCTGCAGATTCATGCGGCGGAGCAGGTCGGCGAAGCGCGGGTCAGAGCGCAGCGGATCACTGCAACTTCGCGTACTCTACCTTGGCTTGCTTCAAGATGGGGATGTCGGGGTCGGCACTTTTCCAGAGGGCGAAGAAATCCTGGTAAGAAGTTTTGGCTTTTGTGGTATCGCCGGACAGCGCAGAAGCACGTGCCAGTCCGAGGCGCGCCAGCGCACCGATTGGCTGATTTCCTACTACGCCTGAATGATCAAGAATTTTTTGAAATTCGCTCGCAGCCGCAGCGCCCTGCTTCGCAGAGAGATACGCTTCTCCGCGTATGTAAACGGGATACAGGGAAAAAGTGAAAGTAGTATTGCACTGTCCCATTTCATAAGGTGCCGACGCAACGAGCGCCTCAATAGCTTTTGCGCCTTCACCGCTTCGCAACGCGACAGCCGCATGAATCATCGGCAAATATTCGAACTGAACGGTCGTATCTTGTGGAAAGCGTTTGGCGAGGACCCCTGCCAACTGCAGTGCCTTCGCGGACTCGCCAGCGAGCCCGAGTGCAATCGCAGCGAATCCTAGTACCTGCCTGCCATTTGCCTGTGAAAGAGCAGACTGTGCCTCTTGCTTTGCCATGGCTTCGTCGCCAGCCAGCGCCTCGCGGACAGCGGTGTGCGCCTGATATTCCGCCGCTGTTTCTTTTTGATTGGCTCTTTGCGCAGAGTCGGCGGCGCGGCGGGTCAACTCCCAGCTCTTGGCAAACCCTCCGCCAGAAGCGGCTGTTTCGGACTCGAGGAAGAACATTTGATCCTCAACTCCTGTTTTCCCGGTCATGCTGGCCGCCTGCCTCTCCATCCCGGCGATGTCGTGTTCAAGGAAATTCACGGTGTAAAGAATCAAAGGAAGCCAAGGTGAATCGAGTTTATGCGCACGCGACTCTTCAACTGCGGCCTTGGCTTGATCGAGCTGGTTAAGCCACTGGTAACTGTAAGTCACACTCACATAGTTATTGCCGCTGCCGGGGTTGATCTTCACAGACTGCAGCGCCGCAGCCTGAGCTTTCTCGTAATCACCCATGAAGGTGTACGTAGTCCATAGGTTAACCTGTGGCTCCTCGTCGCGAGGGTAAGTTTGCGCCCATAACTGATATGAGGTGCGAGCTGCCTCAAGATTTCCGGTTACGACAAGCTCGTAGAACGAGGAAATGGCCAGCTTTTCGCTCTCGCTGGTTCGCTCACGCAATTCGTAAGCCTTGCGGGCATTTTCTGCTGCGAGGTCGTTTTCACTCAACGGTTGATAGCTCTGTGCCAACCGCAAATAAGCCATCGCGAAATTTGAATCGAGGGAAACGGCCCTCTCGAAGAGGGGGATCCCGGCTGGATAGTCGTTTGCAACGTCTATTGTCTGATTGCCAAGGGTGTAAGCCTGCAGAGCTTCGAGCGACGGCGTGGTCACATTCTCCGGCAGAGCATCGTACTTCTGAACCGACGCAAGCGACTCACCCAGCTTGGCACGCAGTCTGGTTGCCGCTTCACCAAGCGCTTTCAGAACCTGCTCTTTTCCATTGGCAGTCACTTGCTCATCGGAGATCACGTCGCCCGTGCCGCAGTTCACCGCCTTCAATCCCAATACATATTGGCTGCCCAAACTGGAAATGGATCCTTCAATGCTGGCCGACCCGCCCGTACGTTGGCAAACCTCGCGCATCAGTTGATGCGTGAGCTTTGCCTGTGCCGGTTGATTCATCAGCGTTAGCGTCTGCGCGATGCGTTGATCCGAAATCAAACTCAGAAACGGAGACTGTTCCAGTTGCGCCGAAAGTCCTTGCCGTAATGTTCCGTCGAATACCGGATCGCCCGTCGTGTTCGTGAAGTCGGTGAGAACGATCGTATCTTTGGCCGTGAGTTCCGCCGCTGGCTTATGCAAAAACAAATAGCCAGCGCCTGCTGCCGCGACCACCACTGCGGCTGCCCCAGCTATCCACGGCCAATGTTTGACTTGTTTAATCCGCGACGACCGCGTTGCCCCGGATATTGTTCCCGATTGGCTGTCGCGTTTCAATCGAGCCAAGTCGGTACGCAAATCGGCCGCATTCTGATAACGCAGCCTCCGGTCCTTCTCCAATGCCTTGTTGATGATCTCTTCCAGCTTCGGAGGTAGTTCTGGATTCAAGCGTGTCGGCGGTATCGGTGCTTGGCCGAGAATCGCGTGGAAAATAGTTGCTGAGGTATTTCCTGAAAAGGGTAGTCTTCCAGTCGCCATCTCGTACAGCACCACGCCAAATGAAAACAGGTCCGTTCGAGCGTCCAATGCTTCGCCTCGCGCCTGTTCGGGAGACATGTAGGCGACAGTACCTAGCGTTGTGCCCGGACTGGTCAGTTGTTCTTCAGGAACTTCCGTCGTTCCTGTAGACATTGTTTGTCCAATTGCTCGTGAAACAGACTTCGGCTGGGCCGTCAGCTTCGCCAATCCAAAGTCCAGCACTTTGGCGTGCCCGCGATCGGTAACGAAAATGTTCGCAGGTTTGATGTCGCGGTGAACGATCCCCTTAGCGTGTGCGGCGTCCAGTGCATCAACAATCTCTGCTCCCAACTCCAACAACTGTTCGATGGCGAAAGGATTGCCGCCGATCCGGTGCTTGAGCGTTTGTCCTTGCAACAACTCCATGGCGATAAAGTGCTGGCCGTTCGCTTCGTCGATTTCGTAAATCGTGCAGATGTTCGGGTGATTGAGCGCCGAGGCAGCAAAGGCTTCTCGTTGGAAGCGTTCGCGGGCAGCAGGATCATTCTCCATCTCTGGAGGCAGGAACTTCAGCGCGACATGCCGATGCAGCTTGAGGTCTTCGGCTTCGTACACCACGCCCATCCCGCCGCCGCCGAGCTGCGACAAAATGCGATAGTGCGAGATGGTTTTGCCGATCATTTCGCTGGCGTCGCTGTGCGGCGACGGACTTCATGCGTGCCAAGTTTGGTGCCTGCGGAAAGTGGCATGGAATCGAGTCGGCTGAGTTTACTCGATCAAAGAGCCCAAAAGTAACGAAATACGGGCCAACTCTCGTATCTACGGGCAAACCGCAAGTTGGCCTCGGCTACTACCGCGGGATTGAGATTCGGGGATAACTTAATGTTTGCCGACGATTCGTACTCTATCCGGCGAAACCACCTCGAAAGGCTTGTTTTATTGAAGTTTTGTGGGGTTAAGCGCGATTGCAGCTATTTGCCGACCGGAACCTTGCGTCGCAGTTCGTCGAAGAAGTTTTCGAGGAAGATTACGTGGCTTTGGGCCTTCTGCGCTTCCGCTGTCTCTACTGGCATTAACGCGATGATGCGCTTGCCGTCGGCCGCGAGATCGACGTTCTTATTGGGGACGCCCCCGAGCTGCTTTTCCAACCACACTCGCGGTTTGTCGGCCACGAAGGAATCGCCTTTCACTGTATACGCCGCCACCATGGTGTGGTGGTTATCCACTGTCTCGAAAAAAAGCTCGTGCCCATTGCGCGACCACATCGGGGACGTGCCACGGCTATTTGAGATTTGCCATTTCCCGCCCTTGTCCGGGAAGGCTCGAACGTAAACTTGCAATGTCCCTGACTCATCGGAAACGTAGGCCATCCACCGCCCGTCGGGAGAAAAGGAAGGGTCCCGCTCGTCTGCCGAGGTTTGCAGGAAAACCTCCGGCTTTCCGGCACGCAGTCCCGTATTATCGCTCTCCAGCGGCACGGTCCACAAATCGTATGAGGTTTTCGAATCCTGCTCTACGAACGCCAGCCGCTTTCCGTCGGGCGTGAAGGACCACGGAAGCTGAACGTTCTTACTCTGGGTCAAGGGTTGCGGTTGGCCCGATCCGTCGGAACGGGTCACAGCCATGCCGGCACCCAGCACTTGGAACGCGATATACCGGCCGTCTGGACTCCATACGGGGTACCCTCCATTTCCGGCGAAGGTCAAGCGCGTCATGGTGTCGCGTTGCCAGTCGTAAAGCCAGATGTCTATGCCCGATCCCTCCTTCACCTCGATGGCCAGTCGCTGCCCGTCAGGCGACATGCTAGGACGCCCATAGATGCCCGGTTTGGCTAACAGTGGCTGTGCTTTCCCCGCACCGTCCAGCCATGCAACGGTGACCGGTCCGCCGCCCGCTCCGCCGCTGCGGTAGATCAGCGTTCCGGTTTGAGAGAAATCAAGCTGTGCCGAACCCTGTGCGGCGCTGTAGCCGACTTGGCCGAGCACCGGGGCAGGCGTCCCGTGAACTTCCAGCCGATCCACATCGAACGGTGCAGCAAACAGTGCGCCCTGGTTCACGTAAACGAGATGGCCGGTGGGTAAGTAGCGCCCGAACGTGCCGCCTCGCACGAGAGTTTTCATGCGGTGATCGGCAAAAGACATCACTTCGATGTTGGCCGCGTCGAACCCCGTTGTTCCGCCAGCCGTGAACAACACGGCCTTGCCTCCCGGCAGGATTTGCGGCCAGCGGTGAGTGACCTCTCCGCTCTGCAAGTCGGTCACTGGCGTTGGCGGACCTCCGGCGGAAGGAATCCGCGACAAGCCGCCAGTGAGATTGAGCGCCGCGACGATGTTGCCATCCTCGCCCCAACTGCCGCCCAGACCAACGGGTGCGTTGCACAAGGCGATTGCCGGGCCACCCTCTACTGAAATCTTTTGCAGCTTTCCAGACGTGAAGAAAGCGACCCACTGCCCGTCGGGAGAGAAGAAAGGCTCAATTGCCCCCTGCGTTCCTGCAAGCTCAGTGGCGTTGGGCTGATCGAGCCGCCGGGTAAAGAGCCGCCCTTGCGACACGTACACTAGCCGCGTGCCGTCGGGCGAAATGATTTCGTCGGACCCGGCGAAGGAGCCAAGCGACACGTCGGGTCCGAGATCAACGTCCAGCCGCACCAATGGTCGCTCGACAGACCGCGTCGACCGCCAGAGCGCGAACGACGTGAGGACCGCTACGATTGCTAGTGCTGTGGCCACCGCCAGCAGCAATTTGCTCGTGAAAACTGGAGCAGCCTGCGTGACAACAGAATCCTTCGGCGCCGCAATCGCTTCCTCAATCTCAAGTCGCACGTCAGTCGCGTCTGAGATACGCTGCCGCTTGTCTTTCCGCAGGCAGAGACGCAAAAGTGTACGAATCGTAGATGGGGTGGCTTCCGGCAGCCGGTTCCAGTCCGGGTCTGTCTTTACCACCGTTGCAAGGATGTCCCCAATGTCGTCGCCATGAAACGCTTGCTTGCCGGTCAGCAACTCGTACAGCACTGCGCCAAACGCGAAGATGTCGGTACGTTTGTCTACCTGCTTGCCCTTGGCCTGCTCGGGACTCATGTAAGCCGCAGTACCGAGAATCACTCCCTGCATTGTTGCGGCCATACTGAGCGTTGGCGAATTGCTCATGTCCACGGTGGAAGGGTCCTCCGCGAACGCTTTCGCCAAGCCGAAGTCCAACACTTTGACTTTTCCCTCGGGCGTCAATTTCACATTGGCAGGTTTCAGATCGCGGTGAATGATTCCTTTTTCATGTGCGGCTTCGAGGGCTTCAGCGATCTGCTTAGCGATGATGAGAGCCTCCTCGATTGGAACCGCTCCGTCACGCTTGATGCGTTGGGCTAACGTTTCGCCGGGCACCAACTCCATGACGAGGTAGCTTGTGCCATTTGAATTTTCGAGGCCGTAGATCGTAGCGATGTTGGAGTGATTGAGAGATGCGAGTAGTTGTGCTTCCCGTCGAAAACGGGAGAGCCGTTCAGCATCGTGCGCGAACGCTTCCGGCAGAACCTTGATGGCTACGTCGCGCCTCAGATTGCTGTCGTGCGCCTGATACACCTCGCCCATTCCGCCTGCGCCTATGGCGGATACGACCTCGTACGTGCCGAGTTTTGTGCCTGCGGAAAGTGGCATTGGAAGATTCGGCTGAGTTTACTCGATTAAAGGCCAAAAAGTAACGGAATGCGGGCCAACTCCCGTATCACGGGCAAACCGTAAGTTATCCTGTTAGCCCAAACGGTGAGGCCCTCAGCCGATTTTAGGACCGAGGCCCTGTTTTGCCTATCTCATTTCGGGACTGTCAATATTCTTCGGGCAGGAGCAGACACGTTGAACTCCTGTCCGCTTCGGTAATCACCCAAATCTTGGTCCCACTCTTGAGCGTGTACGCCGACAACAACCGCCAGCCATGTTTGAGGCTGAGGTCGTTTTCTTGAGCGTCCTCGGCATTTACCTCACCCCAGTCACCCGACAGGTGCCGCGTGAGGTAATCAAAAAGCGATTCGCCCGATGCCTCTAAAGCTGCGAGGGCACCGGGCGTCGCCACCACCTGACCGGGATTGAACCTGTTCACTTGGCCCCGACCGAGGCCATATGCTTTTCG
>Ga0210398_10003031_pt1 | contig 16177 bp, 6 predicted proteins | sample IncBWC4OmetaG_FD_161047 | JGI IMG/M metagenome (GOLD analysis project Ga0210398, IMG submission 161047) | Forest soil microbial communities from Barre Woods Harvard Forest LTER site, Petersham, Massachusetts, United States - Inc-BW-C-4-O | ecosystem: Environmental > Terrestrial > Soil >...
TTTTCCGTGACCCCCGATCCCGGGGTCATCGAGGTGAACATCCATCCGTCGCACAACTGGAGCGAGCTGGTTAACCTGACGACTTCGCTCTATGACGACGCGCGACAATCCCGTCTCGGCACCGAGAAATTCATGGTCGATGGACGGCATACCGGAACCGGCGGCGGCAATCATTTCGCGCTCGGCGCCGCCACCCCGGCCGACAGTCCGTTTCTGCGCCGGCCCGATCTGCTGCGCAGCATGCTCGGCTACTGGCTTAACCATCCGGCGCTTTCGTATCTTTTTTCCGGCATGTTCATCGGGCCGACCAGCCAGGCCCCGCGCATCGACGAAGGCCGCATCGACAATCTCTACGAGCTGGAGATTGCGTTCAGCCAAATCCCGAACCCCGGCGGCGACTATTGCCCGCCGTGGCTGGTGGATCGAATTTTTCGCCACATCCTGGTCGACTTGACCGGCAACACCCATCGCGCGGAATTCTGCATCGACAAACTTTACTCCCCCGACAGCGCGACCGGCCGCCTCGGTCTGCTGGAGATGCGCGGGTTTGAGATGCCGCCGCACGCCCGCATGAGCCTCACGCAACAGCTCCTGGTGCGCGCCCTGGTGGCGTGGTTCTGGCGCGAGCCTTATCTGCGCGCGCCGATCGAATGGAGCACGCAGCTGCATGATCGCTTCATGCTGCCATATTACGTGTCCGCGGATTTTCGCGACGTGCTCGACGAGCTGCGCCGCGCCGGTTATCCCTTCGAGCACGATTGGTTCGCCCCTCATTTCGAGTTTCGCTATCCGGTTTATGGTCGCGCCAACTACGCCGGCATCGATATCGAACTACGCCAGGCGCTGGAGCCATGGTACGTGCTCGGCGAGGAGCCGGCCGGCGGCGCGACGGCGCGCTTTGTCGATTCGTCGGTCGAACGGTTGCAGGTCAAGGTCAACGGCATGACCAGCGATCGCTATCTGGTCGCCTGTAATGGGCGCCGAGTTCCTCTCAAGTCGACCGGCGCGCGCGGCGAGTGGATCGCCGGCGTACGCTATCGCGCCTGGCAGCCGCCGTCGTGTCTGCATCCGACGATTCCCGTCCACTCGCCGCTGGTATTCGATCTCTTCGATACCTGGACCGGACGCTCGATCGGCGGATGCACTTATCACGTCTCGCACCCCGGCGGCCGGAGCTACGATACCTTCCCGGTTAATGCCAATGAGGCGGAGGCGCGGCGGGCTGCGCGTTTCCTGGCCTTCGGCCATACGCCCGGTCCGATGGCAGCGCCGGCGAATGAATTCAATCCGCAGTTTCCGACTACCCTCGATATGCGCCGCGCGCCATCATTGAAAGGCGGGGACGGTTACTAGCACTTTTTCTGCCCGCGTTGTATGTCGCTAGCTGCTTTGAAGTGGGGGAATCTCCGATGAGCGAGGCCGGAAGCGCGGTGCACGAGAAAATCGCGCCCGCAACCCGATATAAATCGAACCCGGCATTTTACGACGAGATGCTCAAGTCGGATGCTTCGATTCGCCCGCATTGGCAGCCCTTGATGGACTCCGTCACCGCGATGGGGCCGGAGGGCCTCGCGAGCCGGTGGCAGGAAGGACGCCGCCTGCTCCACGACAACGGTGTTACCTACAATGTCTACGGAGATCCGGGCAGCACCGATCGTCCATGGCCGCTGGATCCGCTGCCGCTGGTCATCGACGAGAAAGAATGGGCGGCAATCGAAGCCGCGATGCGCCAGCGCGCGACCTTGCTCAACGCCGTACTGGAGGACTTTTACGGGCCGCAACGCCTCCTGCATGAGGATCGGTTTCCCCCGGAGCTAATCTTCCGCAACCCGGGCTTTCTGCGCCCACTGTGCAACGTGCCGGTTCCGGGCGGCATCTATCTCCATAACTACTCGGCGGATCTGGCGCGCTCGCCGAATGGAAAATGGTGGGTAATCGCCGACCGCACGCAAACCCCGTCGGGCGCCGGCTATGCGTTGGAGAATCGGCTGGTATCGCAGCGCGTGCTGCCCGATGTCTTTCGCGCGACGCACGTGCGCAGACTCGCGGATTTCTTCCAGTCCTTTCGCGAAGCCTTGCGCAACCTGGTGCCGCATCATCAGGACAATCCGCGCATCGTCCTGCTGACCCCGGGGCCATACAACGAGACCTATTTCGAGCACGCGTTTCTCGCGCGCTATCTTGGCTACACCCTGGTGGAAGGCGGCGATCTGACGGTGCGCGACAATTCCGTTTTCCTCAAAACCCTGGGCGGATTATTGCCGGTCGATCTCATCATGCGCCGCCAGGACGATACCTTTTGCGACCCGCTCGAGTTGCGTGAAGACTCGATGCTGGGCGTTCCGGGCCTGGTGCAGGCGGTGCGCGCGGGCAACGTGGCGGTCGTAAATGCGCTCGGCTCCGGCCTGCTGGAATCGCCCGCGACGGCCGCCTTCCTGCCGGGCCTCTGCGAGCATCTGCTCGGCGAAGAGTTGAAGATGCCGACGGTCGCCACCTGGTGGTGTGGCGAGGCGAAACCGCTTGCCCATGTGCTGGAAGATCTCCCGCGGCTGGTCATCAAATCAACTTTTGGAAGCGCGCGGCGTCTTCCCATCTTCGGGGCGAGACTGACGCCGGCGGCACGCGAGAAGCTGCGCAATGAGATCCTCGAAGCGCCGGCCGATTTCGTGGCCCAGGAGCAAGTCGCGCTGTCTTCGGTCCCGGTCTGGCAGGAAGGTGGAGGTCTCGCGCCGCGCCATCTGGTGCTGCGCGTCTACGTGATCGCATCGGAAGGATCCTTCGCTGTGATGCCGGGCGGGCTGACCCGGATAACCTCGTCGCTCGATAGCCTGGTCGCCTCGATGCAGCATGGCGGGGGAAGCAAAGATACCTGGGTGATGGCGAGTGGCCCGGTATCGCAAACGACTCTGCTGACGGCAGCCTCGGCGCCGCTCGAGGTGAGTCGCGCGACCTTCGATCTTCCGAGCCGGGTGGCGGACAATTTGTTCTGGCTCGGTCGCTACGCCGAGCGCGTCGAATCGGCGGTGCGGGTATCGCGAGCCATTCTGACCCGGCTGTACCAGGAATCGGATCCGGAAAATGCTGCCGGTCTCGAGGCCGGAGTGCGAGTGTTGGCGAGGCTGGGTCATCTACCATCGCGGTTGATGGACTACGACGGTACGGCTACCGACGATACGTCGTTGGAACGCGAGATGCTCGCGGTTATCTTCGATTCCGAGGAAAAAAGCAGCCTTGGCTTCACCTTGAAACATCTGCGCCGCGTAGCATGGCTGTTGCGCGATAGATTCTCGGCCGACGCCTGGCGCATCCTCAATCGCTTCGACAAGCAGTTCGCCTCCCGGCCGCCCATCGAACCCTTGCGGATGGGGCGCGCGCTGACCCTTCTCGATGACGCCATCATGACGCTCTCGGCGTTCAGCGGCCTGGTGATGGAAAGCATGACGCGTGGCGATGGATGGCGCTTCCTTGATATCGGGCGCCGTCTCGAGCGCGCGCTGCAGATGATCGAAATGTTGCGCTACGGGCTGAGCCCGCGCAGCCTCGACGAGGGTGGCGAGTTGCAGGCGCTGCTCGAGATCGCCGATAGCTCGCTGACCTACCGCTCGCGCTATCTGACCTCGATGCGGGCTGACCTGGCGCTCGATCTGCTCCTCCTCGATGAGGCCAATCCCCGCTCCGCGGCGTTTCAGATCGCGCGCCTGCGCGAGCATGTCGAGGAGTTGCCCGGGAGCTCCGGCGACGCCCGCCGCAGCGCACGCTGGCGCGTGGTCGCGGGGCTGCTTAGCGCGGTGCAGCTGGCCGACGCGCAGGAACTGATTCGGTCCGGCGACGAGGGCCAGTGGGATGCGCTGGAGAAGCTCCTCGCCACGCTTGCGGGAGGACTGCGCGCGCTTTCCGAAGCGCTCGCCCGCGACTACTTCGACCACACCATCGCCTCGCGGCAGTTGTCCGCGGCATGAGTAAGGTTAGCGCCCCCAGCATGATGCTGCGCGTCATCCATAGCACCACCTATTCGTACGGCGAGACGGTTTCCATCTGCCATACCGAAGCGCGCCTCGCTCCCCGCAGCGAGCGCGGCCAGACTTTATTCGACCATCAACTCGTCATTGAACCGGAGCCGGGGTCGTCGGTCGCGCACAAGGACTACTTCGGCAACGCGGTGACCACCTTCACTATCGATGAGCCGCACGAGGTCCTGCGCGTCACCGCGCAAAGCCTGGTCGAGACCCGCGACACCGAGGCGATTCATCCCAAGCTGACGCCGCCATGGGAACAGGTGCGCGAGGCGGTGCGGCATCATGAGAACGAGCAAACCTTCGATGCCTATCAATTCGTCTTCGAGTCGCCGCGCGTGATGCCCGCGACGGAGTTCGCTAACTATGCGAAGCCATCGTTCGCCGCGCAGCGCCCACTACTCGAAGGCGCGCTCGACCTATGCCATCGGATCTTCGGCGACTTTAAATACAATCGCGAGGCGACTACCGTCAGAACTCCCGTCGCGGAGGCTTTCCATTCGCGTGAAGGCGTCTGCCAGGATTTTTCTCATGTGATGATCGCGTGCCTCCGTTCCCTCGGGCTGCCCGCGCGTTATGTCAGCGGCTACCTGCGCACGGGAGACAACGGCATCGGCGCACACGCATCGCATGCGTGGCTGTCGATCTTTTGTCCCGGCTTCGGATGGCTCGACCTTGATCCCACCAACGATGTGATACCCGGCATCAGCCATGTGACTCTCGGATGGGGTCGCGACTACTCCGACGTGCCTCCGCTGCAGGGCGTGGCGCTCGGCGGCGCCGACCAGGTCATCGAGGTTGAGGTCAGTGTCACCCCGGAAGAGCCCGCCGCCGACCTCGCATAGATCGAGAATCGGCTATCGCCTGCGCGGGTGGACGCCCCTGATTTGGATAGTCGGTGATTGCTGCTGGCGCGGGAGGTCATTCCGGAATACATATCGGTGGTGCTCGCGCCGCATTTTCGTCGAAACCAATGAACACGAGAGGATGTAAATAACATGCCGGAAAAAAAGCCGCCGAACGTCCTCTTGATCATGTCCGACGACGTAGGATGGTTCGATGTGGGCGCGTATCACCTCGGCATTATGGGCGCGCCGACCCCGAACATAGATCGCATCGCGCATGATGGCGTGCTGCTCACCGACTGCTACGCCCAAGCCAGTTGCACCGCGGGCCGGGCCGCCTTCATTACCGGGCAGATTCCGATGCGGACGGGTCTAACTACCGTAGGTCTGCCCGGCGCTACCCAGGGACTTCAGGCGGAGGACCCGACGCTGGCGGATTTGCTCAAGCCACAAGGCTACATGACGGCTCAGATCGGCAAAAACCATCTCGGCGATCGAAATCAGTTTCTGCCGACGGTTCACGGCTTCGATGAATTCTACGGCAACCTTTACCATCTCAACGCTGAAGAGGAGCCCGAGCAAGTCGACTACCCCAAGGATCATCCCGCCTTTAAGGCGTTCTTCAAGCCGCGCGGGGTATTGGAGTGCAAGGCCACCGACGTCGATGATCCCACCGAAGACCCTCGCTTCGGTCGCGTAGGCAAGCAAACCATAAGAGACTCCGGTCCGCTGACGCGTAAGCGGATGGAAACCATCGAGGATGATTTGCTGGCGCGGTCGCTCAACTTCATGGATCGCGCGCACAAGGCGGAGAAGCCATTCCTCCTGTGGCATAACACCACTCGGATGCATGTGTGGACGCGCCTTTCGGAACGCTGGCAGAACAAGACCAAATTCGGCATCTATGCCGACGGGATGCAGGAGCTGGACTGGGTGGTAGGCGAGCTACTTAACAAGCTCGACCAGCTAGGTATCGCCGATAACACCATCGTCGTCTTTGCCACCGATAATGGGGCCGAGAAGTTCACCTGGCCCGATGGCGGCACCTCGCCCTTTCGCGGAGAAAAAGGCTTGGGCTGGGAAGGCGGCTTCCGCATTCCGTTCTTAATCCGCTGGCCCGGAACTATCCTCAACCGGCGGGTGCTCAATGGCATCTTCTCACTGGAGGATGTGTTACCGACGGTGATGGCGGCGGCTGGGGTTCCGGATATCAAAGAGCAGCTACGGAAAGGCTATCAAGCAAACGATAAGCACTTTCGGGTCCATCTCGACGGCTACAACCAGCTTCCGTACCTGACTGGTAAGAGCGACGAATCCTTGCGCGACGAGTTCTACTACTACGGCGAGCATCAACTCTTCGCGATTCGATATCGAAACTGGAAATTGCATTTCCAGGTCAAAGACGACTGGTTCGCCGGGCAGTCGATCACCCCTACAGTTCCGCGCCCGGTTAACCTGCGAGCGGATCCCTTCGAGCAACATATGGATGCGCCGGCCTATCCGATCTATGCCGGTGAGAAGTTGTGGACGATCATGCCCGCGGGATACATCCTCAAGCAGCATCTGGATACCTTCAAGGAATTTCCCCCGCGCCAGGCGCCTCCGGGCTTCAATGTTAGCGACATGTTGGACCATGCGTTGAAGACTGCCGCAAATGGTCTCTGATAAACCGCGTGCACCAGGAGAGTGCCATAGCAGGGCGTTGAAATGACTTTTTCAGCGGTCTGCCGGCGAAGCCGGGACAGGTTTCACCCTGGACAGGAAAGAGCGATAACAACTATTAGTCTAACTATAGTGGCGGAGAGAATCTGCGTTGTGCGGAGAGTTAGCCCCTTGCCGTACATAGCGAGCCAAGGGTCTCGATCAGAGCGCTGGGATCGACCGGCTTGACCAGGTGATGATCGAACCCCGCCTTGCGGGTTCGTTCCAGATCCTCGCTCCTCCCGTGGCCCGACGCGGCGATCAAAATCAGCTTGCCACCCCGTGACGTTGCCCGTACCCGACGGGCCACTTCGTAGCCGTCCATCGAGGGCATGGATAAATCCAGCAACAGAGCCTCCGGCCGGTAGGTCTCGAGTGCGTCTAATGCGGAAAAGCCATTGCTGAATGCGCACGCGTCACATCCGTGGAGGCGCAATAACTCGACCGTGCTCTCCGCTCCGTCCAGATCATCATCCACCACCATGATGCGAAGACCGGAACAACGATTGTCTTCCTTGCGATGATGGTTACTGGCAGAGCTTGGCGCTGCTCCCTGAAGCATTGGCAGTCGGATGACGAACTCGCTGCCATGACCAAGGCCCTTACTCGATGCTACGACAGTGCCTCCATGCGCTTCGACCAAACGCCGCACTAGCGTTAGTCCGATGCCGAGGCTCCCCTGGATCGACTGCGCCCGCGCGACTTGCGTGAACAGGTTGAAGATACTCGATAGCATGTCGCCGGCGATGCCGATGCCGGTATCGCGGATACGGCAGATCACTTCGCCGTGGTTGCGCTCGGCGCTCACCGCGATGCTGCCACCCTCTTCGGTGAACTTCGCGGCATTGTTCAGGAGGTTCGAGATTACCTGCTCGATTCGCGTCGGATCCGCATTAATCGGCAGCGGCTCGCCGGGTAGCGAAATCTCCAGGTGATGACGCCGGGCTTCCACCAGTGGACGGCTGGTCTCAACCGCTGACGCGATGATCACGCCGAGGTCGCTGGGCGCGAGTCGCAGGTCGATCTTGCCTCGAGTTATCCGCGATACATCGAGCAGATCGTCGAGCAGCCGCACCATGTGCGCGACCTGGCGCTGGATGATACTGGCCGCCCATTGCCGTTTGTGTTCATCCGGAGCGCGCTGCAGGACGGTACTGGCATTGCGGATCGGCGAAAGTGGATTGCGCAGTTCGTGCGCCAACATGGCGAGAAATTCGTCTTTGCGGCGATCGTTCTCCTGTAGCTTGCCGTAGAGCAGCGCATTGTCGAACGCGCTGGCGGCGCGGTCGGCCAAATCATTCGCGAGCTCGAATTCGCTATTGGTGAAAGATGGCCGCGCCTTTCGCGAGGCTACGCACAGCACTCCCAGCATTCGATCGCGCGCGAACAGCGGAAAAGTCGCCACCATCCGCAACGAACTAATCAGGCTTTCGACCACGCACGGCGTCGCCATCGAAGCCGACTCCGCCGGGTTGGTCAGAAAGATTCGATTCGACAGATGGAGGGTTCGTTCGATCGCCTTCTTAAGGATCGAATCCGGCAGCTCGGCAAGCACGCGATGCTCAACTTGCAACTCCTTGCGGTCATCGTCCATCCAACCTATTTCCGCCTGGTGGTTGATAGCGCCGGTCTCTTCCAACAATACCACCGCGCAGAAATCGGCGACCTCGGAAAGGACCAGCCGCATGAGGATGGCGACTCTACCCTTGAGATCGAGCGACTGCGAAAGCGACGCCCCCGCTTCGGCCAGAAATTGGGCGCGGCGGCTCGCTGCCTCCGCTGCCGCACGTGCAGCTTGCGCCTTGGCGAGCTCGATTCTCTCTTCGGCCTGTTCCCTGGCGCGCTCGGTCATTCTGAAGAGGTCGACGAAAACCTTGACCTTGGTTCTAAGAATTTCGGGAACCACCGGCGACAGGATGTAGTCGACCGCGCCCAGCGAATAGCCCTTGAGCGCGTGCATCTCGTCCGCATATGCGGTCATGAAGATGATCGGCGTATGCGCGGATTTCTTGCGATTTCGGATCAGCCCGGCAGTTTCCAGTCCGTCGAGTCCAGGCATGTGGACATCGAGCAAGATCACTGCGAACTCATGCTCCAGGACCAGCTTAAGCGCTTCCTCGCCCGAGTTCGCGGTAACTATGGTCTGTCCAAGCTCCTCGAGGATGGTCTGAAACACCAGGAGTTTATCCCGGCGATCGTCGACGATGAGGATCTTGGTCTTACCGCTCTGCATAGGCTGTTGGTTTACTTTCAACCAGCGACTTGACACCTAGCGATGAAGCCACGATCGCAAAACCGCCAGCAGGAGTTCGGGGTCGACCGGCTTCGAAAGATAGTCCCAGGCGCCCGCCTCCATACACTTCTCCCGGTCGCCCTTCATCGCCTTCGCGGTGACCGCAATAATCGGCAAATCCTGACAGGTTTCGATCTGCCGCACCCGGCGCATCGTTTCGATCCCGTCCATCTCCGGCATCATCATGTCCATCAGCACCACGTCGACGTCATGCTGCGACTGCAGGAGCTTGATCGCGTCGCGGCCGTTCTCCGCTGAGGAGATTGTCATCCCCTGTTCTTCGAGGACCGAGGACAACGCAAAAATGTTGCGGATATCGTCGTCGACGATCAACACTTTTTTGCCCGCCAGAACCAGGTTCGATAGGTATAGGTCTTCCAACATGCGCCGATGCGTAGTGGGCATCGCCTCGGTGCGGCGATGCAGGAACAGACTGATTTGGTCGATCAGGCGGTCTCGTGACTCGACCCGTCGAATTACGAAGTTGTCGTCCAGGCGATTCCATTTCGTATCGTCGACGCGCAGGCTCGGGATGGTTTCGCTGTACAACACGATCTGCAGCGCGCCACTCATAGGCGCTCGCAGCGTCTCGTCCTGCAATAGCGCAGGGTCAAACCCGATTGCCTGCGGATTTAGAATCACGCAGTCAAATTCCTGCTCGCGCAATTCCAGCAGCGCGGTTTCCGCATCGGTCGCGCTGGTCAGTTCCATGTCCTCGGCGGCGAGGAAATTCCGCAGCTCCTCGTTGATGCGAGGATCCGGCTCAATCAGCATCAAGCGCTTTCTTCCGATGGCGAGGTGTTCGCCGAGGCGCGCCAGGAACACATCCAGCGCGTCCTTGCTCTGCAGCGGTTTTCCCAGGAACGCCAGTGCGCCCGACAAGAGCGCTCGGGTGCGCGATTCATCGGTCGAGATCACACAGATCGGAATGTGCCGGGTCGCAAGATCATTCTTCAGCCGCGCCATCACCCGCCATCCGTCGATGTCGGGCAAATGAATATCGAGCGTGATCGCGGCGGGGCCATGCTCCACTGCCAGTGTCAGCGCCGCGGCTCCCATCGAGGTTACAATGCCCTTGAACCCCTTCTCCCGCGCCGACTCCAGCAGGAAACGCGCGAATGACAGGTCATTCTCGATGATCAGGAGAACCCGATCGCCGGCGCGAATCCGCTCGCGATCGTCGCCAACCTCGTTGACTAGCTCTCCAGCCGCACCGGCAGTGAGCGCCAGGTTTTCCAGATTATTTCCCGCGCTGTCAGCATAATGCGCAACCGACCCGTTGCCATTCGCCAACCGAACTTCTTCGAAGTCGCGCGTAGTATTGGCAACCGCCAGCGAACCATCGGCGGTCACGCCATTGGTATGCGGCGGAACCAACTCGATCGCCTTGCGGATGCGCGGCGGGGTATAGCTCTGCGGCAGGTACAGGACGAAGTTGCTACCGCGCCCCGGCGAGCTGGTCAGGCGAATCTCACCGCCAAGGAGTCGCGACAGTTCGCGGCTGATCGCGAGGCCCAGGCCGGTGCCGCCGTACTTGCGGCTCATACTGCCGTCGGCCTGTTGAAACGCCTCGAAGATGATCTGCTGCTTATCGGGCGAAATACCGATTCCGGTATCACTGACCGAAAATGCCAGCACGCTCGCCGCTCGATTCAGATCATCGTTGTCGGCGCCCCATCCGCCGTGAACCGGCTCGATGGCCAGCGTGACCTGGCCGCGCTGGGTGAACTTGAACGCGTTGGAGAGCAGGTTCTTGATGATCTGCTGGAGCCGCTTCGCGTCGGTCAGCATGGTACGCGGAAGGTTGTCGTCGATACGAATCAGAAAGTCGAGGTTCTTGTTCTCGGCGACGTGACGGAAACTGCGCTCGACATATAGATGAAGGTCGCGCAGTGACAGGTCGGTAAGATCGACCATCACCGTACCAGATTCGATTTTCGATAGGTCTAAGATGTCGTTGATCAGCATCAGCAGATCATTGCCCGACGAATGGATGGTCTTGGCGAAGTCGATCTGCCGCTGTTTGAGGTTTCCCTCGGGGTTCTTGCATAGCTGATCCGATAGGATGAGCAGACTGTTGAGCGGCGTGCGCAGCTCATGCGACATGTTGGCGAGGAACTCGGACTTATACTTCGAGGTCAGCGCGAGCTGGGCCGCTTTTTCCTCAAGGGCCTGGCGTGCCTGCTCGACTTCCTGATTCTTGCGCTCGACCTCTTCATTCTGTTGCACGAGGAGTTGCGCTTTTTCCTTGAGCGCTTCGTTGGTCTGTTGCAGTTCCTGCTGGCGATTTTGCAGCTCGTGCGCCAGCGACTGCGACTGCGTCAGCAGATCCTCGGTACGCGTGTTGGCTTCGATGGTATTGATGACGATACCTATACTCTCAGTCAGCTGATCGAGCAGCGCGTGATGGGTATCGTTGAATCCTTCGAGCGAGGCTAACTCCAAAACGCCGCGGACCTGTCCTTCGAAGATGACCGGCAGAACCAGGATGTTCTGGGGCGAGGTTTCACCCAGGCCGGACGAAATCTTGATGTAGTCCTTTGGTACCCGGGTGAGCGAAATCTTCTGCTTCTCCAAGGCGCACTGGCCGACCAGGCCTTCGCCGAGGTCGAGGTACTCGCGCATCGCTCCGCGCCCTTTGGCGGCATAGCTGGCCAGCAACTTCAACTGCTGGTTGTCTTTGCTCGAATCGACCACATAGAAGACCGCATGATGCGCCGTAACCACCGCGGCCAGCTCGGAAAGAATCAGCCGGCCAACGGTGTTGAGGTCCTTCTGTCCTTGCAGCATGCGGCTGAACTTCGCGAGGTTGGTTTTCAGCCAGTCCTGCTCGGTGTTCTTCTGAGTGGTGTCGCGCAGGTTGCGGATCATCTCGTTGATGGTGTCTTTGAGCGCCGCGACCTCACCCTGCGCTTCCACGGTGATAGAACGGGTTAGATTTCCCTGCGTAACCGCCGTCGCTACTTCCGCGATGGCGCGCACCTGGGTGGTTAGATTCGCGGCGAGCTGGTTGACGTTTTCGGTGAGTCCCTTCCACGTTCCGGCGGCGCCGGGCACCTTGGCCTGACCGCCCAGTTTTCCCTCGACGCCGACCTCGCGCGCCACCGTCGTCACCTGATCGGCAAAGGTCGCCAGCGTATCGATCATGCTGTTGATGGTGTCGGCCAACGCGGCAATTTCGCCTTTGGCTTCGACGGTGAGTTTTTGCTTGAGATCGCCGGTGGCAACCGCGGTGACGACCTTGGCGATGCCGCGCACCTGGCTGGTGAGATTTCCGGCCATGAAGTTGACGCGGTCGGTAAGGTCCTTCCAGGTACCCGAAACGCCGCGCACTTCGGCCTGGCCGCCGAGGATTCCCTCGGTGCCGACCTCGCGCGCGACGCGGGTAACTTCCGAGGCGAACGAACTGAGCTGATCGACCATGGTGTTGATGGTGTTCTTCAGCTCCAGGATTTCGCCTTTGACGTCGACCGTGATCTTCTTGGAAAGATCGCCGTTGGCGACCGCCTTGGTTACGTCGGCGATGTTGCGGACCTGTGCCGTCAGGTTACCGGCCATCGAGTTGACGCTGTCGGTGAGATCCTTCCAGGTGCCCGCGACGCCGCGCACGTCAGCCTGTCCGCCGAGCCGTCCCTCGGTGCCGACTTCGCGCGCCACGCGGGTAACTTCGGCAGCGAAGGAGCGCAGCTGATCGACCATGGTGTTGACGGTGTTCTTCAACTCGAGGATTTCGCCCTTGACGTCGACCGTGATCTTCTTGGAAAGGTCGCCATTGGCCACCGCCGTGGTGACGTCCGCGATGTTGCGCACCTGCGAGGTGAGATTTCCCGCCATCGAATTGACACTGTCGGTCAAGTCTTTCCAGGTGCCGGAGACGCCTTCCACTTGCGCCTGGCCGCCGAGCGCGCCTTCGGTGCCGACCTCGCGTGCGACGCGGGTAACTTCCGAGGCGAACGAACTGAGCTGATCCACCATCGAGTTGATGGTGTTCTTCAGCTCGAGGATTTCTCCTTTGACATCGACAGTGATCTTGGATTTCAGGTCGCCGTTGGCAACCGCCGTGGTAACCTGCGCGATGTTGCGCACCTGGCCAGTGAGGTTACTGGCCATGAAATTTACGCTGTCGGTGAGGTCCTTCCAGGTGCCGGCGACCCCGCGCACATCGGCCTGGCCGCCGAGGCGTCCTTCGGTGCCGACTTCACGGGCGACGCGGGTAACTTCCGAGGCGAATGAACTAAGCTGATCCACCATGGTGTTGACGGTGTTCTTCAGCTCGAGGATTTCTCCTTTGACATCGACGGTGACTTTTTTGGACAAATCTCCGGTCGCGACCGCCGTCGTCACGTCGGCAATATTTCTGACCTGCGCGGTCAGGTTACCCGCCATCGAATTGACGCTATCGGTCAAATCTTTCCAGGTTCCCGACACGCCTTCGACCTGCGCCTGGCCGCCCAGTTTGCCTTCCGTGCCGACTTCACGCGCGACGCGGGTAACTTCCGAGGCGAACGAGCTGAGCTGATCGACCATGGTGTTGATGGTGTTCTTGAGCTCGAGAATTTCGCCTTTGACATCGACGGTGATTTTCTTCGAGAGATCGCCGTTGGCGACCGCCGTGGTGACCTGCGCGATGTTACGGACCTGCGCCGTCAGGTTACCGGCCATCGAGTTGACGCTATCTGTTAGATCCTTCCAGGTGCCGGCGACATCTTTAACGTCGGCCTGACCGCCTAGCTGTCCCTCGGTGCCGACCTCGCGGGCGACGCGGGTAACTTCCGAGGCGAACGAGCTGAGCTGATCGACCATCGTGTTGATGGTGTTTTTGAGTTCGAGGATTTCGCCTTTGACATCGACGGTGATCTTCTTCGAGAGATCGCCGTTGGCGACCGCGGTGGTGACCTGCGCGATGTTGCGTACTTGCGCGGTCAGATTGCCGGCCATCGAGTTGACGCTATCTGTAAGATCCTTCCAGGTGCCCGAGACGCCTTCGACCCGCGCCTGGCCGCCCAGCTTGCCCTCGGTGCCGACTTCGCGCGCGACGCGAGTAACTTCCGCGGCGAAAGAGCGGAGTTGATCGACCATGGTGTTGATGGTGTTCTTCAACTCGAGGAATTCACCTTTGACATCGACCGTAATTTTTTTCGAAAGGTCGCCGGTCGCCACCGCGGTCGTGACATCGGCAATATTTCTGACCTGGCCGGTCAGGTTGCCCGCCATCGAATTGACGCTATCGGTAAGGTCCTTCCAGGTGCCCGCGACACCTTTAACCTTGGCCTGCCCGCCGAGCTTGCCCTCGGTGCCGACTTCGCGTGCGACACGGGTAACCTCGGTCGCGAAGGAGCCAAGCTGGTTGACCATTTTGTTGATGGTCTTGGCGGTGCGCAGGAATTCGCCCTGCAGCGGCCGGTCGTCGACTTCCAGCGCCATGGTCTGGGTGAGATCGCCTTGTGCGACGGCGCCGATGACGCGTGCGGTTTCGCTGGTGGGATGCACGAGGTCGTCGATCAAATCATTGATGGATTCGATCGACTCCCGCCAGAATCCGCTCACCTGTCCGAGGGTTCCGCGCGTGTTGAGCTTGCCCTCGCGCCCGACCACGCGGCTAAGCCGCGCCACCTCTTCATGCAACCGCTGATTCTGCTCGACGACGTCGTTAAAAACTTCGGCCACTTTGCCCGCAAGCCCAATCCATTCCGCCGGAAGACGTACCGAAGAATTGCCCCGTTTGAGCGCGTTGAGCGCGCTCAAGACCGCGGCCATCTCGTTGGCCGACGAGGATGGTTGCAAGCCTTGGTCTTGCATTACAGCTGCCACAGATATTCTCCGTCAGGATAAATTTGTTGTGGAACGGGCGCGGAGGGGCCGCGGCGGCCAATCGCGCGATGAGAAGTGAAAAACGTACCTCGAGACATAGGCGCAGGTGCCTCATGCTAGAAGAACAAGTTGGCGTAAAAAATAGTCGATTGCGTGGCGAAATGATAGGGAAACGCTGAAAACCGCCTTTGCCACTGCTGGAGCAGTTTCTCAGCGCGGACCGAGGCCTAGTCTATAGGATCAACCAGCAGGAGCGATGAGTCTTTGCTTCGGGCCGGAAAGCGCGCGACCATAAGATCTTCTGTCCTTCGGAGCTGCAATGAAACAAGTCAAATTTATGACCATCCTCATAATGTTCTTCAGCCTGGTGGCGCCGATTCTCGCGCAGGAAACATCGAACAACAACGCCGGCATCCATGTCGAGGTCGCGGGCTTTCCAGATACCAGGGGGCGCTGCGCCTGCGCGTTATACAATCACGTCGAGGGCTTCCCCAGCGACCGCAAGCAGGTTTTTCGCAACGCCACAGGTAAAATCGGCGACGACCACAGAGCGGTTTGCGAATTCGAGAACGTTCCCACCGGCACCTACGCCATCGCGCTTTTTCACGACGCCAAGCTGACCGGCAAGATGGAGAAGAACTTCGTCGGCATCCCCCAGGAAGGTTATGGCTTCTCGAACGACGCCAAGCCGCACGCGCTGAGCGCCCCGAGCTTCCAGGAATGCGCCTTCCAGCATAGCGCCTCGCAGGCGACCAATCTGACGATCAACTTGCAGCACTACTAGCACTGAGGCGGTCTTCGGAGCCGAACGGATAGCCATCGGCACGGCGTCGGCCCGCGCATCGGCAGTGCCTGGAACCGGATTCGTCGCCGAGAGTATGCTGCTTTGGGTGGGCAAAGAAGAAGCCTTCGAGATGCTCTCGATCGAGGGGCGCGAGGTCCGCGTCTCGCATCCTGACAAGCTGCTTTTTTCCGCGCAGACCCGGCTCTCCAAGTTAGACATTATTCGCTACTATCTGTCGGTCGCATCCGGCGCGCTCGGCCCCATCCGCGATCGTCCGCTGGTTCTAAAGCGCTACGTCAACGGCGCCGAAGGTGAGGCATTCTTTCAGAAGCGCGCGCCCGCGCAGCGCCCCGCATGGCTGCGAACGGTCACGCTCGCGTTTCCCTCCGGACGCACTGCCGAAGAGGTCGTTATCGATGATGCGGCGGGGCTGGCGTGGATCGTCAACCTTGGCTGTCTGGAGCTCCACCCGCATCCGGTTCGCTCCGGCGATCTGGACCACCCCGACGAGTTGAGGGTCGATCTCGATCCCGGCCCCGGTGTCAGTTGGGCCGACGTGCGCAAGGTCGCGATGGAGGTGAAGGCGCTGCTGGACGAGATGGGCCTTCGCGGCTGGCCCAAAACCAGCGGCTCCCGCGGCATGCACGTCAACGTGCGGATTGAACCGCGTTGGACCTTCGGCGAGGTGCGTCGTGCGGCGCTGGCTCTGTCGCGCGCGGTCGAGCGGCGC
>Ga0210398_10003033_pt1 | contig 16170 bp, 16 predicted proteins | sample IncBWC4OmetaG_FD_161047 | JGI IMG/M metagenome (GOLD analysis project Ga0210398, IMG submission 161047) | Forest soil microbial communities from Barre Woods Harvard Forest LTER site, Petersham, Massachusetts, United States - Inc-BW-C-4-O | ecosystem: Environmental > Terrestrial > Soil >...
ATTCCGGTGAGCCCGCTTCATATGGATGGAGCATTAACTCTAACTTCGCGGCCGGCGTGATGGGCGCGTGGCGAGGCGCTTCCAGTTCCCCCATCGACACCTCTTCAGGAGCGACCAGCGCCGGCACTAGTCCGTTATCCGTTGCCGCTTCGTCTCTTACTCCGGCTAACAATAACGAGCTACAAGTGTACTTCTATGGCTCCCAGTCGCACGCCGGCCCGATTATTACGCTGTCGAATGCGTTAAATTTGCGCTTTGGTACTAGTTCGTCGAAGGAAGGCTTTACTCTGGCATTCGCTGACCTTGCCGCACCCTTCGCTAATAACCCATCGTCAGTTTATTTTGCTAGCGCGCGCATTTCGGGCGGCGCGGTAATGACTGGACAAGCGCTTCTGCTGATTCCAACTTCGCAAAGCGCGACTCCGACTCCAACCGGCACGATGCTCGCTACCAAAACCGCCACCGCGACCATGACCATGACCGCGACCGCCAGTCCAACCGTGATGCCGACCTCACCGGGGCCGACTCCGACTGCGCTTGCGACACCTACCCTCACTACCACACCTATTGCGAGCTCAATGCCCACGCCGACCACGTCACCTGCTTCGAGCATAAGTTTCGTCGGAGCGGGTCCGTTGGCAGACCATAGTTCGACGGTGACGACGGTCACGGTCGGCCTACCGTCTGGGATTCAATCGGGTGATACTTTGCTGGCGCAAATCATCGTCTACGACGGCAATGCCTCGGACGTGCCGACCGCGCCGAGCGGATGGGACAGCATTCGCGAAGATTCGGCAAATAGCGGCAACCAGGCGACCTCGTGGCTCTATTACAAAGTAGCGGGTGCGAATGAGCCCCCATTCTATAAATGGAATATCGGCGCTAACTGGGCGGCGGGTGTGATGGGCGCATGGCGCGGTGCTTCACCCTCGCCGATCAACGCAGCTTCGGGAGCGACCGCCGGTGGCGCTACCCCAATATTCGTATCTGCTCCGTCTCTCACAGCGGCTGCGAGTAACGAATTGCAGGTCTATTTTTACGCTTCGCAGTCCCACGCAGGCCCCATCATTTCACTACCCAATGCAATAACTCAGCGCTTTAATACGGCTTCCTCCAAGGAAGGATTCACCCTTGCCTTTGCGGATCTTGCAGCTCCGCCAGTCGACGTTCCGTCGTCAACCTTCCCAGCAGTGGCGAGCATCCCCGGCAGTGCGGTTTTGACTGCGCAGGCAGTTCTCCTCATTCCGGCATCGCAAACGGGCGATAACTCGCAGACTAAGTGAAGCCGGATCGACGGACACCATCCTGGCGGGCTTCCGCAAATTTAAGTTTGCATCTAAAGGATCCGGGGGGGCGGGATGGCGCGACGGTCGCTCTTTATCTTTGCGACCGGAGTGCCATCCTGCTCTTCTCTCGGTGGCGGTAGGGAAATCCTCGACGCGCGGACGCCATCGGCGGGCGCGCCTCCACCTTCAGCCATCAATTACAATAACGCGCGACCGTGCGGAGCAGCGCATCGACATCGACGGGCTTATGCAGGACGGAGACAGCGTCGATGCCGGCGGTGGCGGCGATCGCGGTGACCACCAGGACCGGGACCTTGGCCAGCTCGGGGTCCTCTTTCTGGCGCACGCGGAATTCCCATCCATCCATCACCGGCATCAGGAGGTCGAGGATGATGAGGTCGGGGCTGGGGCGGGTGGTCTGGAGGTGTTCGAGGGCCTGGAGGCCGTTTTGGGCGCGCTGGACCTGGTAACCCTCGTATTCGAGGATGTCGCTGAGCGCTTCCATCGCACCCTGGTCATCGTCGACGACCATGATAGTGCCCTTGTGTCGGCCGTTGGTCATTTACTCCGAAGGCACCGGCGTCCCTGCCGGGTCTAGTTTTGGCAGTTTTACGACAAATGTCGAGCCCCGGTCGGGTTGGCTGGCGACGTGGATATCGCCCTTGAGGGCGCGGACGACGGCGCGGGTGATCCATAAGCCGATGCCGAATCGCACATTGGCGTCATCTTTGGCGAGCTTAACGAAGCGTTCGAAGATACGCTCCTGGTCGGCCTCGGCGATTCCGATGCCATGGTCGACGACCTCGAGGCGGATGGTGGAAGGGTCGGAATCGAGGCGGACCTCGATAGGGCGCTGGAGGCCATAGACGATGGCATTGGAGAGGAGGTTGGAGGCGATTTGCGCGAAGCGGGTGCGGTCGCATCGGATGAGCAGGGACGGCGGCCTCGAGAGGGAAATAAGTGAGGCATTGGCAGGATCTTTCGCGCGTTCGACGACCTCGGCAAGGACCGTGGACGCATCGAAGTCGTCGAGCTGGAGGATGAGGCGTCCAGCGGAGATCCTTGACACGTCAAGCATCTCGTCCACCAGCTTCGCCAGCCTCGAGACCTGCGTCGAGGCGCGAGTAAGCCTCGCCACCACCTGCTCCGAGGAAAGCGGCATCGCGCCACCATGCGCTCGCAGCAGGCCCGCCACCGTTAGATGCAGCGCGTTGAGCGGATTGCGAAGCTCATGCGCGATAGCCGAGAAGAATTCATCGCGAGCTTGAAGTTCCGCTTCCAATTTTTTCTGGACGGCGGTTGAATTGAGGTTTTGCCTTACCATGCCTTAGGTTGTCTGACAGACCGCGATGTTGAGGTGGACGACGCCTGCCTGACGCGCATTCACTGCGCCTTCCGTTCGCTTCCGATGAGCGCCCGCACCAGGAACGATTCGCGCTTGAAAAATCCCATCGTGTGATACGAATCCTCCAGCTTCAGCAGCGAATAGTCGAGGTAATGGCAAAGCTCATGCAATAGCGTACGCAAAAATGTCCGCGGCTTCACCACCTCATGCCGCTGCGCTGTGCGCATCCACAACACTATCTCCGGCGGACGGCTCAGCCGAAACAGCCCATGCAGCTCTCCGCGCGCATTATGCGGCCGCACCCCGCGCACTTCCACCCGAATCGCCGCGACCCCGAACTCGCGGCATAGCTCGCTCATCAGGGCCGCCGCCCCGTCCTGCACATGGCGCAACGTTCCCGCCTCCAACGCCCCCTGCAAATCCGCCAGCCGCCGCCGCGCCTCGGGACCGGGCGCAAACCCCTCGAAGCCGGTAATCGAATCGGACTTCAGGTAGCATCGTTGCGCGCGCTGGGAGAGTTTGTAGAAGAAGGCCGGCAGCCGCTTGGGCGCTTCCCGCGGAGGTTCCGGAGCTTTTGCTTCCTGGTCGATGGGACTTCTAGCCTCGATGCAATCCTCTTATCACTTGATAGGTTGAGGGGACAGCGGAGGCGCTGCGACGCGTCGAGGATTCCGAATACCGGCGGGATGGCACCCGGTCGCACGGAGAAAAAGAGCGACCGTAGCGCCATCCCGCCCCCTCATCATCTTGCAACATCCTGCAATCGACAATGCTGTTCTTGAGGGGACTGTGGGCGATTAGGATTGCGTGATTTTGGCTTATGTCTGGTGGCAATCAGTCTTCGGGGCGGTCCTTTGCATATCTTCTCGTGGCGATGCTGGTAACCCCCTGTCTGGGTCCACATTCGGTCTGGCTGCATCGTCCCCATTGACCGTGTCAATCGGTAACCGTGGCGAGCACCGCGGGCGCCACGATGCAGATCGACTTCAAATGCGTTGGGAACGCGGGCACCTTCCAGCTCGTTTACGGAGACGGGACGGCCAATGGGAAGGTAGCCACGCGCCGCCTCAGCTTATATTCCATCGAATCGGATGGCGCTGAGGCGTTGATAGGCCGGCGGTAGTAGGCGCTTCATTAGGTCTGCCCATCGATGCTGGCCAGCTTCATCAGCTATGAGGTCCTGGCGAATTTCGATTTCCACATGAAGGAGCTTGCGCTGCTCGCCGTATATCGGGATCGCATAGTCAGAGGTGTCGGTCACCCGGTAAGGCTCGTTGTCACCAACGATGAGACCTTGCTCGCTGCGCAAAAGATCGATCAGCGCATGGGCGAGGCGCGGGTCGCGGTTGTAGAGCAGGCCGATGTGCCATGGCCGCGCGACCGCATCGAAGACGGGCGTAAAGCTGTGCATCGCGATTAACACTGTAGGCCGGCCGGCTTGGCGACGTTGATCCAGCTCGGCCACTATGCGGTCGTGATAGGGCTGAAAGATCTCTCGAACGCGCGTGTCGATCGCGGATTTGCTGAGTCCGATATTTCCGGGAATGGGTGTGTGTTCGCTCACTTCCGCGATCGAGGTCGCCACTCCCGGCCTCCGATTGCAGTCGATGACGAGGCGCGAGTAGTTCTGCCGGATGACGCTCGCGCCGAGCGCGTCGCCGAGGAGGCTGGCGACCGCGCCCGCGCCGATATCCCACGCGATGTGACGCTCGCGGTCCGCTTCCTTAAGGCCGAGCATCTGGAGCCGGCGCGGAAAACATTTCCCGGCGTGATCGCAGATGATGAAAAATGGCGAGCTGCCACCCTCGTTGGTTACGGTGAAGGGCGCTGGTTCATCAGGGGCGAGGAGGCTGGGCGGCGCGTTATCCATGCGGGTTGGTTCCTTCTCCGAAGCTATCAGGCATTTGCACCCCGTGGTACTTCACCGGCGATTCGGTCAGACTTCTGAGGAACGCACATCGCGTATTAAGTCCGGGACGCGATGCTCCATCGAAACTCGGACCCGCCCTCCCAGGAGATAGCTGTTGCAAATCAAAGTTGGTTTCGAGTTGATCTACGATTGTCCCCAGCCCACGCCGATGATGCTGGTGTTGAACGTCCACTATTCGCGCGCCTCCGACCTGGTGGTGCCGGATCATCTGACTACAACACCTTCCATTCCACTCTCAGCCTATCGCGATGGCTTCGGCAACTGGTGCACGCGTCTGGTCGCTCCGACCGGCCGGCTCAAGATAGAAAGCACGGCAGTGGTAAAAGACTCCGGCAATCTCGAGGTTGCCGCAACCTCCGCCTATCAGCATTCGATCCAGGAGTTGCCTGAAGACGCGCTGGTCTTTCTCCTAGGGAGCCGCTATTGCGACACCGAAAAGCTTTCCGAGATAGCATGGAGGTTGTTCGGTAACACTCCGCTCGGATGGGCCAGGGTGCAAGCTATCTGTGACTTCGTGCACAACCATATCGCCTTCGGCTATGAGCATGCGCGAATGACCCGGACCGCCTCGGAAGCATTCCATGAGAGGCGCGGCGTGTGCCGCGATTTCGCGCATCTGGCGGTGGCGTTCTGCCGATGCATGAACATTCCGGCGCGTTACTGCACCGGTTATCTCGGCGACATAGGACTGCCTCCGCCTTACGCTCCGATGGACTTCGCGGCCTGGTTCGAGGCATACCTCGGCGGGCGTTGGTACACCTTTGACCCTCGCAACAACTCGCCACGGATAGGACGGGTACTGATAGCCTATGGCCGTGATGCGATCGATGTAGCAATCGCTACGACCTTCGGACCTAACACGCTGGTAAGCTTCAGGGTTATGACCGACGAGGTTGTAGCGGGCTACCACTAAGCCCCGTTCCTAGGTAGGAGCGGCTGCACGCCGGCGGCGGCCGCTCAGCAGGTATACCATGGAGCGGACCTCCACCAGCGGGTCACCCGAAGTCTCGATCCCATCAACCTTAGGAATCGGATCGGTAATCAGCTCGTTCTGCGCCGCGTCACTGTTGGGCATCACCGCGGTCAGCTCGAAGCTGCCAAATTCCACTTCCGGTCGATTGGCAGGCCATGGGGTGGTGGAATCGTCCACCACATCACCGGCCTCGGCGAGCTGTACCATGATGTGGAATTTGATGGGACCTTTGGCGACGCGCTCCCTGATCTCATCGAAGAGATAGTTGGGTGACTTAGCGGCCGCGGCTTCGGCGGCAAGATACTCGCCGCCAAGGGCGGGACGGATGCGATAGCGGCCGAAGCAACTGACGCCATCTTTGTTGGTGAATTTGAACGCGGTCACGGAAAAGAAGGACTCGCGCGCGAAACTGGTCGGGAAAGGTTTGGATGCCTGCACGAATGCCAGCGCCTCGGGATGGGTCGCGAGGTACGTCTCGATGGGCAGCGGTTTCGCGGCGCCAGGTCCGCTCGCGGCGGCCGCAAGCAGAAACGCCATCAGGTCTTGCGGGGTGCGGCCTGGGAACGCTTCGATCGAATGCCCGACGATATCGGTCGTCGCGTCGCCGCCGAGTTGAAAGCGGATCGCGAAGCCGCGCGGGCTCGCATTCGGATCGTTGTCGGCTACCGTAGGGATGCCGGCAAAATCGGAGAAGCGAACCATCACCGGCGCTGATGGACGCTGCACATGCGGCGCGCGTGTGAGCGCAGCCCCACCGGGCGCGGGCGTGAAGGTGCCGGAGAGCACAATGCCTTTGGCGTGCGCCGCGCGGAAACCGGAGTGCACTCCTCCGTTGGCGGCATCGAAAGCCTTGAGAATTTCGCGACTGAGCGCGATGAGTTGATCGTCTTTTTCGGTGGCACCCATGCGAAAAGCTTATCGAGGGCCGCATCGAGTGGCAAAACCTGAACCATGAAGACTGAATGACTTAATCGAATTCCCCGCACCATTCGCACCTCGCACCACCGACGTTTAATCTACTGCGATGGACATCAGCAAAATTCCCATCGGCCAGAATCCCCCCTTCGACGTCAATGCGATCATCGAGATTCCCCAGGGCGGCGTTCCCATCAAGTACGAGCTCGACAAGGCTTCGGGCACCCTGTTCGTCGATCGCTTCCTGCATACCTCGATGGTGTATCCGGCCAACTACGGCTTCATCCCGCATACGCTGTCGCGCGACGGCGACCCCCTCGATGTGATGGTGGTGACGCAGGTCCCGGTGATGGCGACCGCGATCATCAGGTGCCGGCCCATCGGGCTGATGGTGATGGAAGACGAGGCGGGCGGGGACGACAAGATCATCGCGGTGCCGGTGGACAAGCTGAATCCGTACTACCGCAAGGTGGAAAACTATACCGATCTGCCGATGATGCTGCGCGATCAGATCGCGCATTTCTTTCAGCACTACAAAGATCTGGAACCCGGCAAATGGGTGCGCATAATGCGCTGGATGGACGCCAAACACGCCGCCGAGGAGATTCTCAAATCCATCGCGCGCGCCGAAAAAGCCAAGGTGCTGACGATCTAGGCGGCCAGCGTCGCGGGGATATTCTTTTGCTCCGATGCTTGCTCGGCGCGCTTGATCCGTTCCGTCAGGTCGAGGGCGCGAAACTGCTGCAATGCCTGCGCGAGCAGTCGCCGTGCGCGTTTCTCATCGCCCGGTGTGCCGCGACGCAGGTACATCAGCGCTTCATCGTCGTCCACGATCGCGCGCATCGGCCGCCAGCCTGCGGGTGGGGCAGCCATAGCGTGGATGCGGTATCGCAGGTTATCAGTCAGTCAGTTATATGACGGTTCAAAGTTGTTAGCGCGGTGCTATCGTCCAAGCGACGTTCAGAGGCCGTTCTAGACGTGAACCATCAGCGCTTTCAGACCACGAAAGCGCCCCATGCTGCGCCACTCGGGCTCGTTGTCGGCGAGGCGGAGGTTGGGGTAGCGCGCAAGTATCGCGGTGATCGCGACCTGCGCCTCCAGGCGCGCGAGACTGGCGCCCAGGCAGTAGTGAATTCCCATCGAAAACGCCAGATGCTCATTGTCCGCGCGCTCGATATCGAAGCGATCGGGTTCGGGAAATCGCGCGGGGTCGCGATTGGTGGCGCCGAACAACACGGTCACCAGGTCACCTTTGCGTATGGTCTTCCCGCCCAGTTGAATGTCTTCGAGCGCGGCCTGTGGTGAGGGCGCCTGAGTGGGCGATTCGTAACGCAGCATTTCCTCGACTGCGCTCGCGATCAGCCCCGGATTCTCGCGCAGCTTTTTGAGTTCGGCGGGATGCTTGAGCAACGCCAGCATTCCATTCGCGATGAGACTGCGGGTGGTGGCGTGACCGGCCGCGAATAAGGTCTCAACCATCGATAGGACTTGCTCGTCGGAGAGCTTGCGCCCATTCTCCTCGGCCACCAGGATCGCGCTCAGCAGATCCTCGGCCGGCTTGCGCCGGCGCTCAGCCACCAATCCGACGAAATAATCATTGAAGCTCCGCACCGAGCGGCTCCCCTGCTCCATCATCTGCGGAGTGCGCACGATGCCGCGCGAGATCACGATGCCATCGACCAGCTCGCGGAGTTGCTCCCAGTCCTGCGCGGGTGCGCCGAGCATCGCGGCGATCACATCGGCGGGAATTGGATAGGCGACCTCGGCCACGATGTCGATTTCGCTTCTGCCGGCGAGCCCAGCAAGCTGCGCGCGCACGATCTCCTCGGTCGCCGGACGCATGCGCGCAATCGCCGCCGGGCTGAAGGCCTTGCCGAATACGTTTTTCATCCAGGCATGTTCGGGCGGATCGGTGAATGCGAGCTCATGAGCCTGGAAGGCGAAGATCGGCTCGTCGGCGCCGAACTTCGCTTTCATCTTTTGAAGGTACTCGGCGCGACTGAAACGGCGATCTTTAAGATAGCTAACCGCGTCGGCGTACCGAGTCAGGACCCAGCCCTGCATGAACTCGCTGAAGTGAACCGGATCGAGGCCACGAAGCGAGTGATAATAGGGATAGGGATCCGAATAGCCCGGCAACGTCGGATCGCAATCCTCGGGAAAAAGCGGATGGTTAGCGGCCATGCTCCGGGCAATCATCCTTCAGTCGGCAGCGTGCAGCAAGAATCGACCGTGGGCGAGGGCAGACGCTTAGTGGCAGGCGTCGACCACCACCTCGACGCGGCGATTCTTCTGCCGTCCCGCGGGATTGTCCGAGCCATCGGGATTGGTATTCGGCGCAACCGGTTGGGTCTTGCCGTAACCTTTGATCGGAGTCGAAGCGGCCAGGAATTTATGGCTCACCAGCCAGTCCTTTACCGCCTCGGCGCGCTGCTCGCTGAGGCGCTGATTGTAATCGGCTGAGCCAATCGAGTCGGTATGGCCCGCGATGGTCGCCGGATGGTTTCCCAGCCTGGTGATCTCGGGGCCGAGCGCGTTCAGGGTTTCTTCGGCATCGGCATTGAGATCGGATTTGTTGAACGCGAACAGCGCGTCGGCGACGACGTCGAGGCGATGCTGACAACCGGCGTCCTCGCGCTTGACCGCCGCGATACCCTTGGGAACCTGGATATCGCCCGGCTTCTGCCACGGTCCTTTGGGTTGCTGAATTTCGCCGGGGATCTGCCAGCCCGCGCGCGAGGTAGCGCTGAGCAGCACCGTCGAAGCAAGCGTTAATATCGATATCAATGTCGCTGCGAAGCAGTACCGCGCCAGTTGCCGGCGTATGTCCCCCTTCATCACTATCGCCCCCCTCTTGGCGATACCTTATGGAAAATAAGTGCGCTCGGAGTCAGCGAGCTTCGGTCCTTCGGTCGCCCCTTCGATTGGCGACGCCGCCGGGGCAAACAGCGTGGCGACGCTGTCCTGGTAGACAATCTTCCAGGCCGGGTCGGATTTGACCACCTGCGAGCCGGCGGCCGCCGATTTGGTCAGGACAAAATCGGTTCGATAGTCGTCGAGCGCGCGCCATGCTCCCGGCTTGCCGTAAAAGAATTCCGCGTACTTCCGTATCACCGTGTCGGGGTAGGCCAGTTCAGTCCGCGTATCGATGAAGATGGGGTCTTGCGGCAGGTGCCATTCGACGTAGTTCCCCCATTCGAAGTGATTCAGGATATTCCCGCGCAAGTTATGATCCCGCATGAAGGCCACCGCGCGTGCCGGGACCGGCTCCCACGTTGGCAGGCGCGTCGAGAACAATCCTCCCGCGACGGCTACTATCGTGGCGACGATCGCGATCAGCGCCGGGCTGAGCTCGCTATCGGCCCTCGCTGCATCGGCATTGGATCGCGCGCGCTTCGCGAGTGCAAAAGCCACGTGATGAGCGAGCGGTATAGCTATCGCAATCACCCCGAGCGCGAGGTTGCGTACCATGTAGAAGGCCGCGCCCGCGAAGATGATCGCGATCACGGTCAAGGGAGCGTCGTCGAGCGTTGGTGCAATCACCATCGCGCATAGAAATGCGGCAAACAGCCCCAGCGGAAGTACTGTCTCCACGAGGCCGATCTTCGAGCCGTACCAAAGGTGGACCATCATGGTTGGAAGCGAAACCCACTCTTTGATGATTGCTCGAAGCAATGGGTCCGATACCGAATGAAGCACGGTGGTCCAAAGGCCGATTCCAGCCGGGTTGACCATGGTCGCGAGCGCAGCCAGGAGAGTCACGCACCCGAGGCGAAAACCGCGCCACGGTAAATTACCGGCGAGTATTTCCTGGGTGGCGAGTACGATGGCGGCGATCCCCATCGCGCCGAGGCCGACGGTGAACCCGCCGTGGAAGTTGGCCCACAAAGCGAACATCGGCACCAGAGGCCACAACCGCGCACGACCTCCATAAATTTCCGCGGCGAGCACCGTCATCACAATGCTCAACATCGCAAAGGTGAATAGCTGCGGCCGGAATTGCATTTGGGTGGTCAGCCCGCCGGCCGTCAGAACGAGAATCGTCCGTTGTATCCGAGCTGAGGCTGCGGTTCGAGCCAGCCCCGCCGCGAGCGCGCTAATCGCAATGGTCGCGCACGCCAATTTGACCAGCTTCAGGCCGACGACACCGCACCAATTGTAGGCGGCAGCGAAAACTACCTCGGCAAGCCACTCGTGATTACGCGTCGGGAAACCCGCGACTGTGTAGGAGTATGCATCGTGTGAGGGAATGTGGCCGGTACTTAGTATCGCCTTTCCGATTAACAGGTGCCCCCACAAGTCGGGATCGGCAAAGTTGTCGGCGCAAGCGAGTACGATCGCGAACAGGATGAAGACCGCTGAGACTCGTGGCCTCGGCGCAGACGCGGGATAGCAGAAGTGGGTTGCCGTCGATGGACCTGATAGGGCCAGCCACCTCCGCACCATGGACGGGATGCTATCGGCCAGGAAATCCGCTCGAAAGGCTCCTAACTCCAATTTGATCAATTGATTTTGCGGCTACGAATGCATCGCCGTCCGGCCACGCCGGAGTGAGGCGCAACGTTTCGCAAACCAAGGCCGAGCCTCGCCTTCAATCGACATTGGAGGTAATCAGTCGAGCGGGATCGGTTTGCCTCGCGGATGGCGTATTAGTGCCGCCACCAAAGAGCGCGCAGTATGCCGGCGGCAGCAGCTTTCGGACAAGCTGCCGCCGGCATGGTAATGCGTTTCGGTCCGCGCTCGCTTACAGGTTGCTGTCCACCGAGGTGAGCAGGCCGGTTATCTTGGTTCCCATCGTCTGGTAACCGGCGTAAACAACCACCGCCACCGCCGCCAGAATCAGCGCGTACTCGGTCATCGTCTGACCCTTGCGCCAATTTTCCGCTTTGACAAACATTTTGGTGATGAATTCCATTCCCGTGTCCCTCCTCGAACTGTTTAATGGCCACAGCGGCCGGCGATCTTGTGCAAGTTCCCCAGCGAATCCCTTGCGCGACTGACCAATTCCGCGGTGAAAGCGCGCGGAAAGCCCTCCGATCGGAACCCGCCCTTCTCCGGCGATGCTCCAAATGGTAGAGTTATCGGTCAATCTGTTACTATCTTGCAGCGGCATTGCCGCCGGCGCATCGGTCCCCCCTCGGGATCGAACCCCCGCATCTTCCCCCGTGCAGTAGCAACGGAGATGCACTCCGGTCCGAGCAGGCGGATAGAGCATCCCTCATGCCAATTAGGGCTTTAATAAAAACGTTAGTGATTGCGAGCGCTTACGGATGGTCCAACGCGCGTTGCCCAACAATCGTTGCAGACCAGCAACAAAACCCGTTGCGCTCTACGGAGGTTTTAGTTGGATTTGACTACAACCTGGCGGATGAGGGCCGCGGTCTGCAGCAGCGGCATGAAGGCGACGTGAATCAATTTGCCGAACGGCAGCCAAACCATCAGGAGCTCGACCGCCAGTAGATGAGCCGTCAGCAGCATCGCATACGGACCGAACGCGGGCGCGCCGCCGACATGGGGATAGCATAGGAGCCCGGTCAGCATCGCGACGAAGACCGCACTCCAGGTGAAGTAGTCATCGAAGACCGAGAAGATGCTGGGCTCCGCCGTCGTCATCCGATGGCTCAGGACGGCCACCATCGCCGCCAGCGAAATCACCGCGGCCGCGAGCACGACCACCGTCGGGAGACTCGGCCATTGAAGGCCGGTGAGCGCGCCGATGAAGAGGACGTGCGGTGCGAAGCCAAACAATACGATGAGGAGTCCCGCGTGCATCGTATAGCTGTCGAGTTGCCAGCGCTGGTTGGGGACATGCAGTCCCTTGCGCGCCCAATGGAGATTGCGCTCGCCGCGGCGCAGCGCGAGATCGGCCACGCGCCAGAATGATCCGGTGACCATGATTACCAGCGCCCAATGCAGGCCTGGGCCGCGCGCGAAATCAAGCAGACGCATTGCGACTCTCTGCGCGCGCACCCCGGCGCCGGCGAAATACTACTCCGGTAAAAATTCCCGCGAGGATTCCCCCACCGATTGCGCGGCTCCAGGTGCGTCGGTTGTTCCAGGGCGCGACGTATGGCGGCGCGAGCTGCGCCGTGCGGCTCATCCGGGTCATCACCAGGTGGCAATCGAAGCATGCGAGGCGACGCGCGCCGTGAGTGGCGCCATGCCAGAACGCTTCGTCATGACAATTCATGCAGGCGCTGTTGGCGGTCTCGATCGATTGCCCTCTATCGATGCGAAACTCGACCAGCCCGCCCATCGAAACGCCGCCGCCCATGATGGCGTGATTGCTCCCGGGCCCGTGGCATCCTTCGCATCCGCGTCGCTCGAGGTCGTTTTGCGGTTTTAGCTGGAACAGCCGCCCCATCTTCGTCCTGGCGAACTCGCCCGACAGATCGGCGTGGCAGGCGTAGCAGTAGACGCTGCCGATATACCTGGGCTTGGCGAAGAACCCTACGTTGGCGTCGAGGTCGCCGGAATCCGCAAGCGCGCGCGCAGCGAACGCGAAAGAGCATACGATGGTCGCGGCGATGATCCATTTTCCTCCCAACACGCGACTAGCTTATGCCAACATCGCGCGACGCTGGCCAGACTCGGCGGCCTCGCTTGACTGTTCGCGCGGTAACGGAAATGCTGGATGCCCGCGCGGAGAGGTTCGGGAGTTTGGTTTAACCGGCCTGACTCGAAATCAGGTGAGCCTAACGGCTCCGGGGGTTCGAATCCCTCCCTCTCCGCCAACGAGTCCTTCTCTGGCTCGATATCGCCCCGAAAGCAGCGAAATGCGCGCCGGTGCGGCGATTGTCGCTCGTCTCATGGCAGCGGAGAATGCTCCCAGCGCGCTTCCGGATCAATCCCGACGGAATCTTCTCTGTTGCGAGCCGAGCCGAGTTTATTCGCTCCGCCCCTTTGTGCTGGGTCGAGTGATGGCTGAACGGCTCAGCAGGTGGAGAGACAAGACTTTTCCTGCTGGGGTGCGCAGGGGGTCCGCGATGACCACGCGCAGCCCTTCAGCGTGCTCCCACACACGAGTGGTCAGGGTCCCCGCCATAACACTGCTTGAGTTCGCTCAAAAAGGATTGCCGGATTGAGTCGGCGTCGGGAAGGCCAGCGCGGGGACTCACACGTAACGTGATCATTGTCTGCGCCGCACCCTCCTCCTCGCCTAGTTGGTAGTCTCCAGGGCTGCCACCGAAAAGCTTTGGAAGCACCTCTTCCAGAATCGGCACGACGTCGGTTCCCGCCAGAGTCATTCCCAAACCGGTCAATTTGCCGTAGCTCGCAATGTCGCGAATTGCCTACCGTAACCAATCTGTCCGTAGAGGCAGTCGCAGTTAATCTGTTCGATAGTCCCGCTGTCATCCATCTCCGCATTGATAAGCACACGCGAAGCGAACGGAGTCAGGGTGGTATAGAGCAGCGACTCAACTTCCGTCTGTGAAAGAGGGGCCAACCTCTTGCGGCTGGTCGCCGCCACCAAGTCTTCGAATAGATGCACAGAGTTGCCGGTCTTCATCCGGCTGCAAGCGTAGCCGACTGGGCCAAGCTCCACGATCGCGTAAAAGGGATAGACCTCACCTCCGGCGGCTTCCAGCGCCGCGCGCTTGGCGGGAGTGAGAGCCTCACCGCCGACCGAAAACACGGTGCCGCTGATGTCTAAGCCTCGTTCCTGCGCAGCAGCTGCCACGCGCACCGCCGCGCTGACAAAGCCGCCGACACAGCAGCGCTCTCCAGCGGCTTTTTTTGCTGCGACATATTCCGCGACCGGGGTAAAGTCATTCTCAGGGAGGTAGGTTGGAAACTGACACCTGGCTCCAGCCAATTTACCCATTGCGATCATCGTGCGGGTCAGCGCTCGGCAGTGCCACGAATCCCAGAGATTACCGGCCGCCGCATAACCATTTCTCCACCTGCCAATGGTATTGGCGGCCGCGCAGCGAAACCGTCAGTCCGGTGACCGAAGGAAGAATGGGCAATAAGGCGACAAACGGGTCATGCTCGATTCCCAGCTCTTGCGCTAACACTCTTTGATATTGTTCCCAGTGCAATTGCGCGCGAACGCTGTGGCGAGTGCGACTGCCGGCGCTGCGGCTGCCTCCGCTGCGGGCTTCGATTTTTGCCGATATGAGCGGATTTTCGAAGCTATGAGCATCGGTTTCAATCAACGCGCCGTCGCGAATGATCGGCAGCTTCCCTTTAAATTCGTCGTGAGTGAGATACACACCGGCTTGTTGTAAGCGCTTCAAGGTCGGCTCGAGGCCGTCGCGGCAGACTCCCCGTTCCAGGTCAGGGAATTCACATCGCACCTTGAGCAGCATCTTGTGGTAAGGATTCTTAGGACTCGCGTAGATCGTATGTAAAACGAGATCGAGGAAATTTTTATCGCGATTTTCCAGGTTTTGCCGCAGACTCTCGACTGGATTTGAAATCGCGGGTGTGCGCGCAAATTCAAAGATGCCGAATGCCATCCGGCTGTAGCGAACGATTTCCGCGGTTAAGTCCATAATTCGAATCGGCAACCAGCGCGCGGGATTCTATCTGAAAAGCAGTACGGGCAGGCAAGCGATCGGCGGCGGCCTATGCCAACGCTTGCGGTTGCAGCCTTTGGTGACCACCGCAATAGTTGGAACATGTTGCTCGAAGCTATTTGTGTTTCGGTGCGACATCTTGAGTCGAAGGATCGCCGGAAAAGGAGATCTCTTCAATTTACCCAAAAACCGGATAGGTGATGTTAGGCGTCGCCTCTCGAGCGGGCGCGCGAAGGACTGATTTGGCGATAGACTTTTCGATTCGCGACTACTTCGATCCGCTCACGATTCTGCGGATGCGCCGCAGCATGGCGCGCACTCAATGGATAAGATCCACGCGTGGAAGAAGCCGATGCGCTTTGAGCAGAGGGAGCTCGCGCCGCATCGCCAGCCGCTTACCGCTATGCCGGGCCGAAGAGAAATCGCGGGACTGTACTGGCGTTGATCCCGTCTGCTACGGGCGCGGTTCCCGATGGCCTCGACCTCGGCACCATACGCTTCAATCCGGCCGTGGTGCGCGGTGATCCTCGGGCAGGTCGCCTGATCTTTTTCGTCGTTCGCACTGTTCTCCTTAAGCTGCTCTACGGCTGCTACTTTCTTCGCCGCGCGGAGGCGACACTGAGCGGCGCCACCCGATCAGTGACCGACTTTGCGAATCCCACCACCGGCTCACCACATTAGAATAGAGGATAATTTGGGCGGTCTACACTTATAGTCATTTATTCATAAGCTCATTAGTTAACCTGACGATCAACCTCTGATTTACTTGATGATTGGCGTTCCGCCTGGCCGGCCGCATGAGGATTCACTTCCGCAGAACGGCGCCTCCAGGCCGTAAAAGCGTCAATAACACCAGAATTTTGTGGTTAGCTTCGTACCCAATGGCGACGAGACGCAATGGGCACTGCCTCGGCCTCGGCCACAGCCCAGCAATACTGGAAGATAGCTCCATTAATTCGCTTAATCTTCGACAGTAGAATTACTTCAACTGACAGATTGACAGATCGGCAGTTCAAATGTTAAGAGGGCCGCGTAACGTGCCGGTAATGAATGGACGCACAGAACAGGGTTGTCTCGGATTTGGGGCCTAACTGATCTCCGAAAATCGCAGTCGGCTTTGGGGAGCATATGGTGAAAAGCAAAACGGGAGTTGGTCGCGGGGTGTGCTGGCGAAATCTGTTAATTGCCGCATGCGCCGG
>Ga0210398_10003034_pt1 | contig 16167 bp, 15 predicted proteins | sample IncBWC4OmetaG_FD_161047 | JGI IMG/M metagenome (GOLD analysis project Ga0210398, IMG submission 161047) | Forest soil microbial communities from Barre Woods Harvard Forest LTER site, Petersham, Massachusetts, United States - Inc-BW-C-4-O | ecosystem: Environmental > Terrestrial > Soil >...
CGGGTGACGACAGAATCCACCGAGACGCGATATGGATCGACGACGGATACGCTTTCCGAAGCTTATCTGCCTTTGCGAAGGCGGTCGGGAAGTCACCGGTGACATAGTATGCGAGCACTTCATTGGTCTTCGCTTTTTCGTCATCGGGTTGCAGGTCCAGTGCTTCCAGGAATCGCCTCGCACCTACATTGGGCCTACGCAGCCAATCTCGGTATAGCCATAGTTCGTAAGGACCATGAAATGCTGGATGGTGTTGAGGTGCGATCCGTGATCGCGTTCAATGCGCTGTAGGAGCAGCTCTCCTTTCCCAAACTCCTGCTGCTGCACAGCATCGCGCGCTTCATCGATGAGCTTGTCGATTTGCTCGCTGATGACTTGCCTGCGCTGCAACTCTCTCTGCGAGGGCTCGGGGGATTTTAGTTCGATCCCGTCTTCTTCCAGGTGCTGCCGCAGTTCATCTGCATTCAGCCCAGACCTGCTTTCCATCATGGTGCGGCATTTCTTCAAAACGGAAGACCAGGCGGCCCCTTCCTGTTGGCGATCCACGATGACCTGCGTACCCAGGATCCGAATAGCTTCTCTTTCGCCGATTTCGCCAGCCTCGACGTCCAGCACCTGAATCGACATGAGGGAAAGAAGATTGTGGATCTCCTGCACCGTTGCCTCGGCACCGGTTGCACGGTTCCAATAGCTCATCGCGGTCGCAATCGTTGCATCGAGAACCGTGCGCTCTGCCTCATTGGCGGCCGCATCGCTCAACGGCTGCCCCTTCGCCAGCGACCTGGCGCGGACCAGAACGTCTTTGAGAAGTACCTTGATCTTTTCGCTCGAACGGGAGCTCGTAATCAGCAGAAGCCGATCATTCGCCGGCGAGAGCTCCCGAGTCCAGGGTCGGCGCACCCCATCAGCGGGCCGCTCCACAACCTGGCGTACCATCTGATCAATTACTGAGCCAAAATCGCTGTCGACTTTTTCAGAGAAGTCGATCGCGCGCTTAGCCTGGATAAAGCCGTATCGATTCTCGGTTGTTCCTACAAGGAGATCGTCTACCGACTCCTGAGTCTCTCCACGGAGTAACGCAACGACGCCTCCTGGGGAGAATGGTTTTCCTTGTCCGCCGGAGAGTATCTCGGCCGCGAGCCAGCCGGCGACCCGTGCTTGATATCCCGAGCCGAGATGGAGTGCAGCGCCTCCCGAGGATGATTTGCGTTTTTTCACGGCATTTACCTCGATGATTCTTCAAAATGCTGCGGAATCTGACCGTACTGCATGGCCGCCATGTGAATCGATTGCAGAGTTTCCCGCATGATCTGGGACGTATCCGATACATTCGTGAGCAGACTCAAGACCTGGTGCATGGTGGCGAATTCCTCATCTCCCAGGTAATGTTCCGGATGATTGGTTGCAACCAGGAGACTGATGGGGTCCTTGCCTCCATTGCGTTTTCGAATCCGATCCATGGTTCTGTGAATGTGAGGGTGCGGTGGGTTCATGGAGAGCAAAGGAGCGGCTATTGTCGCTGGTAGATTCATGTCAAGAAAAACTACAAGCGGATGTGGCGGCCTTTTATCGATCGCATCGTTTAGCAGACTGCCCACTGGCATACTGAATTCGCTGTCCTTCTGGCGCCTCCCGGGTTGGCCCATCACGCCCGGTCGATGTTTACTTTTGGCTTCGACCGATACTTTTTGCTTGGTGAATCGATGCGTTGCGGTGAACTCCGCATGGCGAGTGGAACCGTCAGCTTCATTCTCACGCTCGATCTCGAAGCCAGCCCGAATGCATGTCGCTTCGGCAAACAGTTCGTGCCTTGCTCCGTGAAATTGATCCTGGTTTTTGAGTCGCTCGATCAGGCGCTTATCGAGACGCGCGGTGTCGTTGACGATCCACAGATCGTAAGCAAAGGCGAGATAGGCTTGCATCGGACCCGTCAGGTGGGGGAAATAGATGCCCTTTTCAGTTCGCTCGTGTTGATAGGCATGGGAAAGTGCCTTGTACCGTAATTCAACGACAGGATGCCTTTCGCCGCGAGGCTTGGCATACTCAGTCTCGGTCCACTCCCGTCCGAAGACATTCTGATAGAAGGTGAGCAGAATATCGGTGAAGTATTTGGCTTGGTCAGCCCGTTGCCAGACAAAACCTCCGCCGGCGACAACCAGTTTGTAGCCGTTGACTTCAGTCGCAGTGGGCGGGCGAACGTGGCCGAATTGTCGTGTGAATTCTTCGTCCCGGCGCTGCTGCTCTGCAAGTTTGCTTGCCATTTCGGGTGGAATCGGACAAACCTCGGCCTTCGTGACCCGGATTTGCTGTCTGAGCGGCTGCGCGACCGGCGGGATACTGAGGACGCCATGGCATTTTCTATATTTCTTGCCGCTTCCACATGGGCAGAGCTCGTTTCGTCTGATCTTAGACATCGATTCCTCAGAGCGGAAACGAGTTTCGCCGTTCTCATCTCCGTGCAGGGATTGTTTGCGGTTTCAGGGGCGAAGCCACCTTGCTGCGCTGCGAACTGCTTGTTCGCTCACCTTTCCCGTTTCTTTCCTCATCGTGCTCAACTCGGCATTGGGTGAGAATTGCGGAATTGTCCTGGGCAGGTTTTTGTTCAATGTATCGCCTCTCTTTTGGCGAATCTCTCCCGATTTCGGTGGGGCGGCATCTCTGTGGCGATGATCAAGTCCTGGTTGCTTCATGATTGACCTCCGTTCGATGGTTATGTGCATCTTCGTCTTCGAGTTCCGATCAGCCAAGATCTCCCCAACGATTGGATCGCTTCGAAGCGAATGACCGCCGCCTTTGCAGTGAACCAAAACCATTATGGCACACTACTAGACAGATGTGCCATAATTGTGCCAAGATAATCTCGTGGAAAATAAAAGACAACGCGCCACTATGGCTCACAGTGTTGATATTGAGGCTCAATTTGTCCACTTGGCTCGTCTTGCCCTTGCCGGACGGGCAAATGATGTCGAATTGCTGAGCAGGAAAACACTTACGCGGCTATCGGATAGCCGACCGGATCTGGCGAACGAGATTAAGAAGGTGCTTTCCGAGAATGCAACCGCCTCAGAGATAGCGCGCAGCCGGGGCGCTGCTGTGCCGTTGCCGGTTGATTTGGACAGTAGATTGGAGTTGCTGAAGCGGGAGATGGATCCGCGGGTCGAACCTGAGCCAATTTGGGCGCCTTCTGTCCGTATCGAATTAGAGGCGCTCCTTCGTGAGCGTGCGCGTGCAGATGAACTATCGGTAGCCGGTTTAACGCCTTCGCGGTCCGTACTCCTCGTCGGCCCTCCCGGACTTGGCAAAACACTCGCGGCGAGATGGTTGGCGGTAAAGCTTTGTCGCCCGCTGTTGACTCTGGACCTGGCGTCGGTCATGAGTAGTTTTCTGGGCAAAACCGGTTCCAATATCCGGGTTGTCCTTGATTTCGCTCGACGCCAACCTTGTGTGCTTCTGCTAGACGAGTTCGATGCGATCGCGAAAAGACGTGACGATACTGCTGAGATCGGCGAACTCAAACGGCTAGTCACGGTGCTTATCCAGGCCATTGATGAATGGCCGGCGGATGGCGTTCTCGTGGCGGCCACAAACCACCCAGAATTGCTGGATCCGGCGATCTGGAGAAGGTTTGATCGCATCATTGAGTTCCCGTTCCCAACTGAGCAAGAGATCGAGCAGTTGCTGCACAGCCTGATCGCAGATCAGCTGCCGGAAACCACACTCCAAACGGTAGCCACGCTGTTTACGGGCAAGTCCTATGCCGACGTGGCGCGAGCGGTAATGCGAGCAAAGCGCCAGGCGATTCTGAATGGGGAGGACCTTTCAGTTCTGCTTACAACTCTCTCGGTGCCCAAGGACCGTGGCTCTCAAAAGACCCGATTAGCGTGGGCGAACGAACTGCGGCTCAGGGGCTTTTCGGAACGAGAAATTTCACAGCGGACGGGACTCTCTCGGCAGACGCTGAGCAAGTACCGTGAGCAGGAATAAGGGAGAAACGAAGAGGCGATGGCACGAAAGAACAATTTCTTGTTGGGCTTTGGGGAACGCTTGACGGCGAAGGTCGAAGTGCCAAGCGGCGGGGGAGACAAGAATCCGCCCTATGCTTTTTCGATGGCGCGCACGCGCGTAGAAACCTGGCTTACGGCCTCAATGGCCAGCTTCGATTCGCTTTCTGCCGATGCTACACCGAACGACGAGGTTGTAGGTGTTCTAACTCTCCATCCGCGGTACGTATCGAAAAGTGACTTTCCCCGCGAACTCCTAGAGGCAACGGGGCTGCGTGCTGTTGGAAGCAAGATTGCACGTGTGCGGCCCGATCAATGGGGAATCGAGAAGCATCCAGAGGAGGCATACACCGAGGCACTCTATGTCGCGGGAAGTCGCAGCAGGTTTCGTGAGTGGCAGGAGCAGCTTCCGCGATGGTCTGAAACGCACAAAGGCGCAGACACATTGGCCCACGTCGAACGATTCGATGCCTTTGAAGCGTCGGCGAAATTAAGAGGCCTCACAGAAGACGTAGATCGGGAGGGCGTGCTGGAGGTTGTGCTCCACAATTCCGGAGATCAACGAATCGTCGAGTCGTTCGCCGCATATGTGCTTCAACATGGGGGCGAACCTCTGCGGAAATATCGCAGAGATATACGCGGATTGACGTTTTTCCCGGTTCGAACCTCATTCGCCCGAGCCGAGGAGATTGCTCGATACTCATTCGTTCGTGTAGCGCGCCCCATGCCTGCGCTGAGGCCTTCAAGCCCTTTTCTGGTTCGAAGTATGCCGACCAGTCCGCGGGCAACGATTCCGCAGACTGGTCCGGTTGACGCGACCGTAAAGGCAGTCGTCTTTGATGGGGGCCTGCCCATACTGTCTCGTGCCGCGTTGTCGCGTTGGGTGAGATACATCGAACCAGCCGGGATTGGACCGGCGGTTCCCGAACTCGAAAATCATGGTCTCGCCGTAACGAGCGCTTTGCTCTTTGGTCAGGCGGATCAAGCGGCGCCTCTTGAGACACCACTCTGCTCGGTAGACCATGTGCGAGTTCTCGATACCGCGACTGGGGGTAGCGGTGACGTGATGGGTCTTGATGTCCTCGACCGCATCCTTAACCATCTGGATGCCAATCCGACATACGAATTTATCAACATCAGCCTTGGTCCTCGCCTTCCGATCGAAGACGATGACGTGACTGAGTGGACGGCTGCTTTAGACGAGCGTTTCGCTGCTGGACGCGCAGTAGCCACCGTTGCAACGGGCAATGACGGTGATGCTGACCCGAATTTGGGGCTCAATCGGATCCAACCGCCAAGCGATGGCGTGAATGTCTTGTCCGTTGGCTCGGCTACAAGTGCCGGGGCGGTGTGGCAACGATCCGTTTTCAGTTGCATTGGGCCGGGCAGATCGCCAGGATTTGTAAAACCCGATGGGCTGACTTTCGGTGGCCGGATAGACGAGCCCTTCAATGTTTTAGATGCGAGCCTGTCCCTATCTGGAGTTCAGGGTACGAGCGTCGCATCCCCGTTAGCGCTTCGCGCCAGCACATCCGTAAAGGTGCAATTGGGGACAAGCCTGTCGCCGCTTGCTATTCGTGCCCTGATGGTGCATCGCGCCGATCCCGGAAGTCACAATCGGGCAGAAGTTGGATGGGGACGATTCGAGGGAGATCTGGAACGCCTCATCACTTGCGATGATGACGAGTCACTGGTCGTCTACCAAGGGGCATTGCCGGTTGGGGAGCATTTGCGCGCCCTGGTCCCTATGCCGGATTTCACGATGAAGGGGATGCTGAACCTTACTGCGAGCCTGGTAATCGCACCTGAAGTTGACCCGGAGTTTCCAGGCGCATATACACGCAGCGGGTTGGAAGTGTCATTCCGTCCAAATTCCGATAAGTATACGAAGTACCCCGACGGGAAAGTCTCCGCCCACCCCAAGACCCGCTCGTTCTTCAGCGCCACCAATCTCTATGGCCCGGATGAAAGTTCAATGCGGGAAGCGATGTACAAATGGGAGCCCTGCCTCCGCCACACGGAACACCTTCGAGCCGCCTCTTTGAAAGAGCCTTGCTTCGATATCTACTATCACCATCGACAGGGTGGTAGAGCTGTCGATCTGCCTCAGCCGATTCCGTACGCTCTGATTGTGAGTCTTAAGAGCCCAAAGAATCCGGAGCTTTACAACGGGACTGTACGTGCGTATTCAAACATTCTCGTTGCACTGAGACCTCGTGTACGCATTAGGTTGTAGAGCGGAGTACGCTTGCTCCACTTATCGTTATCGGCTCAGGGGTGGGCGCAGCAGCGTACGCCCTCTACCTTGTTGGGCTCAGCAGTCACTTCCAGAAGGGTGAAGAGATGAGCATGTCCAACGAATCAGAGCTTCCCCAAAGCATTTGGGACGACCTCACCGAGTCGGTTGCCTATATACGATACCAATTTGCAGTCAATAAGATCCGATTGGTGAAAGATCAGGGAATTACCAGAGCGCTCGATGAAGCAGCGTCGCTCGGAAGAGGCCAGCCAGAAGGTAGCTTCGATGTGGCCAAGCCTCTTCTCAAGTCAGTTGAGGAGGTCCATGTCGTACTCGCATTTGCGCGCGATTTGCGAATCTGCGTTCAACATGGCCTTCCGGTCGGACCTCACCTGAGGCGAATGACATCGGGAAGCACAGACTTCGGTGTCCCAGCAACTCCGAACGAGCGTAGCTTCTTCTTTAAAGATTTCGAAACGGAACTCTTTGTGGCCGCAACTCTCGTCCAAGCGGCTCTTCCGGTTCGCTTTTTGGAAAACGATAGCGATCCCCGTGGCGAGATGGAAGTTGAGGGCCTGTTGATCGAGGTGAAGCATCCAGACTCACCATCCTCAACCCTCAGACATCTGACGAAGTTCAGTAACAAGCTTCGCCGATTCAAAGAACTTGGATTCTTCATTCGTTCGATCGAGGACGCCTTCGGACTTGCCTGGGGTCGAGGTCTGATAGCAAGCGCTGTGAATGGCGAGTGTGAAGAGCAGAAGTTAGACGAGATGGAGAGAAATGGATTGGATGCGGCCCGACACGCATCTCGACTTGGCAACATTCTTGGGCTCGCAAGCCTCGCGAGCCATCCGGAAGTCGTCGGAAACGCATCTCGATTCACGCGAAAAGGGTCATCAGTTGTATTCGACGAGGTCGCCGAACGGCGGGGGCGGGTCGATCTTGTCAAGCGGATCGCTTCGGCGTTGGGCAATACCCCGGCGAAATGGTCTGATATCGATGCCCGAATCGTCAGCGACAGGCAAAAAATCCCTTAGCACACTCAATTCTCAAAATCGGCCATGCTTCAGGTTTCCGGCTCCGGCACACCAATCGAGTCCGTTCTGGGCCCCAACGCGCAACGACCGGATTGGTGCTACTGATGGCCAGCTAGTCTAACCCTTTCCATGAATTGATCTTTGGATTTCATTTTGAACAAAGGTTAGGAACCATTCACCCGACTTTCGTTGATCGTCCCAGATCGTGTTTTTGTCTGCTTGGAGGGTTTCGATTTGGACGATCTCACTCTGGAAATGGGTGGCCAATGCTTTGTTGACTTCGCTCCGCTGCGAGTCGTAGACCAGAGTGTCGAAAAAGTCAGCGCCTTGATACTGGGTGCTCAGCGTCACCATGTAGCTCAAGCCTCCGAAAAGCCGGACAACCGAGTCGACTCTGTGCTTATCGTTTCGTCCGGCAACCACGACTGAGTGCTGATGAAGTCCGTGCGCCGAGTGCGTGAGAAACTCATCATTGAGAAACAGATGGACAGGGGTGGCGCCTCCGCCGGTCTTGATGTACTCGCGGACTTCTTCGAATGCATCGGATTGGGCCAGCGCGACTCCCATTCTTAGGGCCAACGCTGTATACGCAATCTTGGCTACGAAGCGTAGCATTCCCTCCGATTTCAGAAAGTCAAGATCGCCGGAGAACGACGCTTCGACTTCACCGCCTGGCGTAGGCTCTTCGATGAGTTCGATCCCCCGCTCCTTAGCTTTCTTTCGCAGACCCTCCTTAGCATTCTCTGGCAGGTTCTCATAAATCGTCTCGACAACTCCTTCTTTGGTTGTCTCCGTGATGCGAGGACGCAGAACAACTTTTCCATCACCGTGGAGCGTAGCCAGACGCTCTTGGCCATCCACATTCACAGTAATTTCAATTGTGGGAATCTTCCCTCTCCGGTCCTTGATGTCCAGAATTCGTCGGAAGTGGACGAGCCGACCAGATATCTCCTGCTCATACTGCTTCGACATGTCGTTGTTGCATTGCGCACACGTCGCATTATTGACGACTAACTTCCCACCGATCGCTGCTTGGAAGACATGCTCGTCGGTGAGTTTCTCGAATTCGCGTCGGCAAAAGAGACACTTCGGCATAGTGCTTTTTCTCGGATGAGGATTGACTCGATTCTATTGCGCCAAATAAAATCGCCAATACGTTCGCAACCAATTATTCGTCAGAATGACGGCCGGCTGACAACACAATCGGGTATTCCAACAGCAACAGAACTGAACCGATGGCAGTCAATCGCGACAAGCCTGATCATTTCCCGATAAAGCAGATATGCACTCTGAGCGTCTTCGACTGACGGTGTAAGCATGTACCGAAGGTAAATGCTGTACCAGAGGTCCGCATCTACGGCGGTGGTAATCCGGAAACCCGCAAATGCAAGTACATCGGCAAATCCATTTACGGCGGGCTCCGGTCCATGCAGGCTCACCTCAACCGCAAAGCCAGGTGCAGGTTTTCCGCAGCGAATGATTTGGCCAATCTTGCGGGCTACATTTTCTCCTATTGTAAGACGAGAATTGCGGCACGCGCGTGGCACACGTGGCCAATGCTTAGGATTGGTCTTGTAGGTAAATCAGGGAAATGCAGGGTGACGGGTGTTCAGCGGCCGGTTGTTTGTCTTGAAGGCTTAACTTGTCTCTCGGCCCTGGTGGGGTTCATGCAACTTCCATTGGAACAACCGCCCCAAAAGGGGCTTTCCGAGCCTCCGTCGTTGCCCAGATCACCGGAAATGCCGGTGCTTCACTTGGAAACGTCCCACACAAGTCCGTGAGAAATACCAGCGTCTGTGGCACCACGCCACACTCCCGGAGCCAGTCGAAGCACGGCCGGAAATCCGTTCCGCCTCCACCGACGGGAGAGAGCGAGACCGGCTGTCCAGCCTGATACGTCTCCACCTTTTGAACGATCGCGTCGAAGTAGAGCACGTGCACGAGCCGCGGTCGCTGTCCGGCCAGGATCGAACGAATCTCAGCTTCGAACAAACCTAACTGCCGCGAGCCGACTGACCCAGAGCAGTCAACGGCAATCGCGATCTCTCCAACTCCTTCCGATGTGACTCCCGGGAGATACAGCCCGGCCCAGATGTGACGCCGGTTGGGGCGCATCCATCTGTAGTCGGCAGGTATCGTGTCAGACCACGCTCGCCACAGCAGTTCGCGCCAGTCCACTTTGGCAGCTTGCGAGGCTTCGAGAGCCCGTACAGCGCCCCCCGGAAGTTTGCCCGCCACTTTGGCAACGGTCTCCGCCTGTTCGACAGCAATCTGCCACTCCCGCGCCTGCTCCGAAACTGAAGGACCCGATTCCGCTTCAGGTTCCGGCGCGTCCAGGACCTGGCCCACGCCGCCCGGCGTTGTGGGAGCCCGGGGCTCGTTTCCGGCCACATCGTTTTGAAGACTGCCGTTGTCCGGGGCTCCTGATCCAGTTCCCGGCTGGCTCTCGGACTGGCCGGAGGAGCCCTCCTGCTTTTCGTCCTCCTCGATCAGGTTGTAGATCCGCTCCGCGCTCATCCCGCGGAACCGGCTGTCGATAAGCACGTCTTTGGGGAGCGTCAGGCCGGCATCGAGCAGAATCGGATTGATGGCATAGTCGCAGGCCATATTCCAGCGCGTCCGGTCCCGGTCACCGCGGCGGGTATGGTGCTGCAGGGCTGGGTGCATGACCTCGTGCGCCAGGACGCCAGCCAACTCGGCCGCATTCAGCGTGTCCACGAATTCCGGATTATAGAAAAGCGACACCCCGTCGGTGGCCATCGTCGCGACCGACCGTGACGCCTTGCCGCCGAGCCTGAACAGAAGAGTGCCGAAAAATGGGTGGTCGAGAAGAAGCGTAGTCCGCGCTTTCTGAATGCGCAACCCGACGGCGATTGGGTGTGTGACTTGAAGCATAAGCTGTCATCTCTCTAGTCATAAGTTGTCATCGATGTACCTGCAAAGTGGCCTTGACCATTAAAAGCCAGAAACTGCCACGTTCATGAATGCACATTGTGGCGAAATGCACCTTGGTGTGCACCATTTGCTCTAGCAGCCATACCGGTTTTCGTTGGGGGTTCATTCCGGACCGCGACGACCAGAAGTGTGAAATGAAGCATAATTATGCTTCGTCGGAATTGAAGTTCAGTGTCCGGAAATCCGGTTTATGGCCAAGCGGAGCGGATTTTTAAAGACTTGCCAAGTTACGGATCCTGATCGATTTTTCTCTAAAGAAGTCGCAGTGTTGATGCCGACTAGAATGCCAAATGCTGCTGGAAGAACGGCAACACGTCACCCAGGACGCGACCCTCTGCGCCCCAGTAGGGATCGGTGTCCCATAGCCCGTTGTACTCCTCGGCTTCGTGCACAATGCCAAACTCATTCAGCTTGTGCGTGAACGCCTGATTGGAGTAGACGTGGTCCCAGATCGCATCGTTGCGGGACCAGTCAAACTTGAAGCCGCGCAGCGTCTTCAGATTGTCGGCATACCGCGGGATCATCGACTCCAGAAAGAAGCGGTCTCTTAATCGCGCGGTGAGCCGGGAGTCGATCACCAACTTTCCACCCTCCCGATGCGCGGGCAGATCCACATAGAGCGGTGGCTTCTCCGGGTCCGGCAAGTGGCACTGAAAAATTGAGGTGAAGATCGCAGAGAATCCGTCCTTCTTCACCTCATCCAAAGAAGCCGCATGCGCGAGCAGATCCCAATCAGGCCTTGAATCCATAATCTGTACGCCTGATCCGGTGCCCACGGGATTCATGCCGTAGATCGATCCAAAGACATCGGCATGTTTCATGCCGATGCGGATGGCTCCATAGGCTCCCATATGCTGTCCCACAAGTCCGCGCGCATTCCGTGTCGGAATCGTGCGGAAGCTGGCATCGACATACGGGACAAGCTCCTGCACCACAAAGTCTTCCCAGTTTCCCGTTACCGGAGAGTTCACAAACCAGGAAGCTCCCAGTGGAGTGGTCATATCCACAGAGACAAGGATGAAGCTGCCAATTGTACCTCGCGCGATTGCGCGGTCGAACAGAGCCTGTGCGCCGCTCTTATCGAAAAGCGTCCGATATCCGTCGATAGGGCTCGGGAAAAAGTAAAGAACCGGATAGCGCTGCGACGCTTCGTCATACCCCGGAGGCAGATACACAGCCAGCTTGCGGTCAGCGCTCACGCCAATCTTGTTCCCCTCGAAGTCCTTCGAATGAATCACTCGCTCCACAATCTGGCTCTTGCTCATATTGCGTTGAGCGACTGCAGAGAAGGTACTCGAAAGGAGGACAACGAGGACGATCGCCAGTTGCGTGTGCCGGAGCTTCAAGCCGAAATCTCCTGGCGGGGGCGATTCGCTCTCTCTGCATGAACCACGAGCCATCCCGCAGGCAGAAAGAAGAACCAGTTGCGCAGGTACATGCCGCCCCAGACGGCCATCAGTACAGTCATGGTAACGGCCAGCGTTAGCGCTGTCCTGCGGGACAAGCGGGCGCGACGGACTCCGTGCACGGCACCGGCCACCGCGGGCAGAAGAAACAAGAGGACGCACACCCGCGGGAGAGAAGCCTCATGGAAGCGCACGACGCAGGAGAGACACGGGATCACGCCCAGAATGCCGCTCGCCCATCGCGTCTTCGCGGAGAGCGACACCACCATGAATCCGCTCGTCCACGCCCACGCCAGCATCAGCAGAGCCTCACAGAGCACGCTTCCATACCCGCGCTCGCCGCGCAGAAGCTGACGCGAGTCCATCGAAAGCCCGAAGGACGCGCTCAGTAAAAGCAAACTTCCCGCGCAGGCCACGCCGCTCGCAACCCACGGCTGCCATGCGCGCCATAGCTCCATCTGCTGCCGCACCACCAGCCCCAGCACAGGGCCAGGGGCGCTCCATCCACTGGCGCACGTCTCAGCCAAATCGCCCAGCACCGCATCCCGATCCTTCGGCGCAAGAAAAATTGCCGCCAGCTCCGCCATCGATCTCATGAGGCACGCTCCGGCTTGCCCTTCACCCATGAAGCGTTACGGCTTACGCGCATCATGGATTCGTAAAACTCCTTCGCTGCGTGCAAGCCCTTGGGCGTTACGTGCACCATGCGTTTCGCTCTGCCGCCGCGCTGAGCCGTAGCCTCGCCCATCCACGTCCTGAGCATGCCCTTCTTCTCCAGGCGCTCAATCGTCGTGTATAAAGCCCCGATCGAGCAGGTTCGGCCTGCTCCCTTCTCAATCTCTTCACGAATGGCTGCACCATAGGCGTTCTCGCCCAGGCCAGCGGCTGCAGTGATGAGAACGTATTCAAATTCACCCAGCATGATATGTACTGCATTGTGGTTCTAATCGCGATGTTTGTCAAGGGGCGCGATTCATGACACAGGAGCCTCCATGTAGGCCGCCATGTGCGCAAAGATGTCATCGGCGCTCGCGGCATTCGCCGGACCATCAATCCCCGACCGTTGCCCGCGCTCGCGCAGCACCGCATCCATCTCCATGAGAATCTGCGCGGCATCATTCGCCGTCGCCGCGCGCAGGATCTCGTTCTTCTTGAGATCCCGAGAGGTAAATCCGCAGAGCCGATTCTTGATCTCCTCGGCAAAGTGATTGAGTTCTTCGTCCTGGTTCACGTTGAGACGTGGCAGCAGATCGACCAACTCGCCGATATTCGTTACCAGCGAAGCATGGAAGCGCGACTCGGGCTCGTTGAGTCGCTCGACCAAGTGCGCCACTACACCCTTCAGGCGTATCCAGAGGTCTTCAGTCCCTTTCTGAAGCGACTGCCGGACGTTCTCATCAATCTCCCGCGCCACGCGTACCTGTTCTTCCTCGGAAAGCGTCACCCGGAAGTCGTTGCCGCTTGGGATAGGCAACACTTCGAGCTTGACCCCAAACTTGTTCCGCAGCTTGTCTGTCGATGGATAATCCTCTTCCCGGAATAGGCCGTTCAACTCCGGCCGGACCTGCTCGATGTAGTTGGGATAGACGGCGAGGAACTCCTCCACCTGCTGCGAGAAGGCCGTCTCGAACTCTCTCATCTTCGTGGTCAGCTCGAAGTAGAAGTGCGCCGGCAGCAGGCGATAGCCCTCGTCGGACCAGGGCAGCGTGATCTTGTAGAAGTACTGGCGAATTTGGCCGGAGAGCGAGCGGAGAGATTCGAGCCGTTCCGCTTCACGAAGCAGCTGCTTGTTGTAACGGCCGGCGCCGGCATAGGCTCCGTGCTGCTCGGCTACCTCTCGGCTGACCTTCCGGTCGTGTTTGATCGCAGTCCAGATGCTGATGTGGACCGCGGCCAGCATGGCGCGTTCACTGATCATTGCAAAACCTCCGCATGTTCTACACCGAAGCGAACGAACTCCGGCGTATGGGTAATCGCCCGATCACGGGCGGCGGCATCGCGCATGGCCAACACGCGCATTTCGGTCGGCATCCGGTCGAGATACCGGATCCCTTTCGCGACCGAATGGTCAGTGAGTGCGCGCCCCAGGGCCGTGGCAATCGCAATCCGTGCCGAAGGCTCATCTGGGAGCGGCGATGCGTCGGGATTGAGCAGGATCTCGTCGATCGAGGGCAACTGCCGGAAGAGGCGGAGGAAGGCCACCAGTTCTGTCGTCGCCGCCTCGCCGATCGTTCCCTCCAGCAGTTGCGCCTCGATCTCGGTGGTGCCCGCGAAGAAACCGCTCTGCTGCCGGCGCGCGAAACCGCTCAGGACATTCGAGGCCATCTCCCAGGAGCGGGGTGTCGGCCATGCGTTTACGTCAGCGGTTGCATCGGGGTCGTGAAGAAGCGCCGGCTTGAAGCGCAGGAACGCGATAATCTCGGGACGAATGCAGGCCTTCACCGCCCACTTGCACCAGTCCGTGAAGTCGGGTTCAAGATCGAGATGGACGAAACGGTTCCGCAGTGGCCGCGGCATCGAGAAGTGCACGCCTCGCTCCGATGCCGGATTGCCCGCCGCGATCACCACCCAACCGTCCGGGAGCCGGTATTCGCCCAGCTTGCGATCGAGGACGAGCTGGTAGCAGCCGGCCTGGGTCATCTGCGGTGCCGAGGTCAGCTCGTCCAGAAACAAAATGCCCTCGCCATCGGTCGGGAGGAATTTCGGCGGCACCCATTCGGCACGGTCCGCGGATATTCGTGGAAGGCCGCGAAGATCTACGGGGTCGAGTTGCACCGCCCGGATGTCGAGAAACTCGCCCTTGCGGTCGGCGGCGACCTGGGCAACGATCTGCGACTTGCCGACGCCGCAGGCACCCCAAACGTGGAGGGGCACACGTTCGCTGATCAGCGCATGAAGCGCCTCGTAGAGTTCTGAAGGTTTCATAGAGTTTGAGGTCCTTTCGAAACGAGGGAGTCGGAAGAAAGGCTTTGAAAATGGCGTCACCTTTTGAAGGTCGGCGAACCCGGCGGTACAGGCCTTTTTGCCAAACTACGGACTCGACGTTCCCGCCCTTCCTGCCGTACGCCTCGCGATCCACCGCACGGGAGGCGCCAACAGTCTTGTCTTAGAATCCCGTGCAGCTCCGATTCAATCTTGCACGAGACATACGAAGACGGAACGGCGATGACCTACCAATCAGGAAGCGGGAGGTGGTGATTATACTCAAAGGCATCCATGGATGCCTTTGAGCAGGTGGTGAGCGAAATCCTGTGGATGGAGGGCTATTGGGTCCGCACATCCGTCAAGGTAGATCTCACCAAGGAAGAGAAGGTCCGAATTGGCAGACCGTCATCCCCTCGCTGGGAGCTCGACATCGTTGCCTACAGCGGTCGCGACAATATTCTGTGCGTGGTCGAATGCAAGAGTTACCTGGATTCGCGAGGCGTCGTGTTTCGGGCCTTTGACGGCTCGGATGCGAAATCCGCTGAACGTTACAAGCTCTTCAGCGACGATTGCCTCCGCGAGGTGATTTTTAATCGCCTACAAATCCAGCTAGCCGATTGCGGTGCATGCGCCCCAGATGCATCGGTGAGGCTTTGCCTCGCGTGTGGCAGGATCGCGACATCGGCAGACCGTGATGGCCTTCACCAGCACTTCGAGGCCAAAGGTTGGGAGTTGTGGGATGAGAGATGGCTACAGGATCGACTTCAAAAGTTATCTCAAGGCGGCTATGAAAATCAGGTGTCCGCCGTGGTCGCAAAGTTGCTCTTAAGAGGCAAGGTGGAATAAATGCTGATCCGCGCGTATGGTCTGTTCTGGAATCCCGATATTGTTAATTGGGGTAAGCCTGGCCAAGGCAACAAAGGAGCACTTGAGGGACGTGTCAAAAAGGGCGGGAAGACCTACACAATCGACTTCTGGGAAGCTTACGGACTTTACGTTCTCCATCATGACTTCAAGCCAATCTACGTTGGACAGGCGGCAGAGACGAGACTGGGTACGAGACTTCGCACGCACCTGACGGATCGATTTGCAGGGCGCTGGGATATGTTCTCTTGGTATTCCCTTTCCAAAATCAACACGACCTACGGAAATGTTAGTAATCCGGGCATCCGCCAAGTCAAAGAGGAGACTGTAAACGACACACTCGAAGCCCTTTCCATCCTCAGTGCGGATCCGCCTCTGAACAGGAAACGTGAATCGATACCGGCTGCTCTTCAAGCGAAACAGGAAAAGAGCTCTCACCCTAAAACGATTCGTCACTATCTTGAACAGATTCTTGAGCGCCTTCCCGAAGCGTAAGCACCGGGGTTAGGTTTAGGCAGCCGCAGGCGCTCGTCCGTGGATCTCCTTCACTTTTTCCGGAACCTTACGGAAAACCAGGTTATAGACCTCGTGAGCCAGGTCAACAGACTCTTCGATTGCCTGTCGCATGGGCACCACCCGCACATTTACCTGTCGCTCCCGAGCGAGCCGGATTCCGGCAATCAGGCAGGCGCCGAGATAGATCATTCCGCGATTGATTCGTGGCAGGTGTGCGTCGG
>Ga0210398_10003036_pt1 | contig 16161 bp, 16 predicted proteins | sample IncBWC4OmetaG_FD_161047 | JGI IMG/M metagenome (GOLD analysis project Ga0210398, IMG submission 161047) | Forest soil microbial communities from Barre Woods Harvard Forest LTER site, Petersham, Massachusetts, United States - Inc-BW-C-4-O | ecosystem: Environmental > Terrestrial > Soil >...
TTGCAAATTAACATGCCGAAATTATACATTATAGCAGGTTGCAATGGAGCAGGTAAAACTATCGCCAGTTTCACAGTCTTACCGGAAATGCTTAACTGCAAGGAGTTCGTAAATGCGGATAATATTGCGGCGGGGCTTTCGCCTTTTAACCCTGAAAGTGTTGCAATCGAAGCTGGAAGGCTAATGTTATCACGCATCCATGAGTTAATTAGGGCATTAGCCGATTTTGCATTTGAAACAACACTCGCAACCAGGAGCTACGTTCCTTTGGTCAAAGAGGCTCAACAGTCTGGCTATAAAGTGACACTTCTTTTTATTTGGCTTGACTCTCCTCAGACGGCCATCCAACGTGTTGCGGATCGGGTGGCAGAAGGTGGCCACAATATTGCTGAAGATGTGATTATCCGGCGCTATTACAGAGGGATTTTCAATCTCCTCAATTTGCATATGCCGATATGCACAGTTGGATTGTGGTGAACAATAAGAGCGTTGTACCGGAGTTAATAGCTAAAGGAACGAATAGCGGAGAAAATATAATCCAAAATCGTTATATTTGGGACACAATTAATGCTCAAAGCAAAGAATATGGAGAGCAATAAATCAGAACTTGACGAAATATCAGATAAAATCCTGCAAGGGATGGCTGAAGCCTCCCGTAAATTAGTTGAGCAAAGCGCGGCGAGTGGGCGCTCCCTGGTCATTTCTGAAGATGGCGAAGTGAAGAAGGTGCCTGCGAAGGATTTGTTGGCCCGAGTCTCTAAAAAGGGCTAGTTTCTTATTACTAATCTGGGACTACGGGAATCGACTACTTTAGCTCTGGTATATACCTGTATAACTCAGTTAACCCTCGATTTACCTCTCAACCTGGATGCTTTTATGCTTGGGAAGTAGGCTTTGCACGCGGGGTGCGGGTTTTACACGGTAAATCAGGTGGTTACATCCTTTCTAGGGTCGGTACAACACTTGCGCGAAGCGGTTTTATAAGGTTAAACAACGGAAGAAGGCGGTTCAGGCCAGAGAGCAGTTATTGTAAGAGGCGAATACCAGACCGATGAGATCCTTGCTCAGTCAACAAACTTATGCTATTTTACCAGAAACTTCAACGGATGAGTATCATACGCCACTTTATTGGATTACTCCTTATTTTCCCCCTCGCCGCCTTGTCCCAAGGTACTCCGCAAAAAATTACTGTGTTTAATGGAACGGTCGAGCTTATGGTTCCCAACGATTTAAAGCCAATGTCAGATAAGATCTGGCAGACAAAATACCCCGGTAACCCCAAGCCTCCGCTCGCGTTATCCGACGGAAAAGGCGAAGTTAACTTAATCGCAAGACCCATTGCACAGGCATTAGACGAAAGCCAGCTTTACGACTACACAACGGGTTTGCGCCAGGAATTGGAAAAGAACAACATCCACTTTCATTTTCTCTCCAATGGGACCCTGGGCACCAAAGGTCATATGATGGGCTACCTCAAATTCATCTCCGACGCCGTCGATCAGAAAATATTCAATTATATGTGGTTCGCCATCAAGGACGGCAAAGTGATTCAGTTCAGCCTCAACTCCCCTCAATCCTTGCAAGCCGACTGGGAACCTGCCGCCGAGATAATTGCCAGATCGGTGATTATAAAATAGTCTCCGGCGCAAGGGCACACCTCTAATGTAATAGTTTGAATAAAATGAATTTGCTTTTACGTTATCTTGAATTGCCGCTCTGACGATAGGATTATCTTCGTCTTTGGTAAATACGGAATCTGTATATAGGCCTGCCTGGATTAGCCACTGGCGGCAGTTCTTGTTACTAATCTGGGACTAAAATCGCGGAAACGCCATAAAATCGGGCGTTTTCATTTTCTGTATTGTCACCTGGAAATATTAAATTAAATGATTCTACGATCTGATATTCAAGAGGGCAATTTATCGGCGAAATGATTTGGAGGTCATTATTTTCCGGGTAAGAATATGAAGAAACCAAGGCATAGACCAGTATCACTTTTTTCTTTTTTTGTCAATCTTGTTTTGCAGGGTCTTGACCCTTTTTATCGATTTAGAGAGCAGTTCCCGGGCGGTTTCTTCATCGACGTCGGCTTCTTTGGCCAATGCCCGGACATCGAGGTCCTGCCCAGAATTGATAAAAGGGAGTGCCAGGGAAAGAAGGCGGTTGAGTTTGTTAAGCGAATCTTGTTCGGAAGCGGTTGGCCTTACGGAGAAATATTCTTCATAGGGGTTGAGATGTAGCTCCTTTCCGAGAATAGTTTTGACGCATGTTAACATCGGTAAATTGACCCGGATATCCGGTTCGGCCCAAATCGCCATTCCATGCTTGTTCAAACGAGCGACCAGCGCTTGGAAACCCCGGTCCGTCATTGAGGTTAGGAGTAGACGGTGGTCTTCTTCAACATAGTAGGCTACCGCAAAATGCGGAGGCTCTGCCCAGTCCCCGAATGTAAGTCGGTAAATGCCATTCGAATATTCCACGATGAAATCAGTCCTTAGGTTCTCGGTATCCAGAGATTCAAGCGGATGCTCCGAAACCAATTGAAGAATCTGATCTTTGCCATTCATGATATAGGGATATTGGGACCCATTGACCAACATTGTATAGGGAATCGGATTCCTTTCAACATCCGCCGTTAGATCCTCTTCGGTCCCTATTTTAGGATTTATTTCCGTGGCAAAGAAAAAAATATCATCCGGCTCAAAGCCGCGGAAGCTGATGATCGGACCGAAGGTTTGCCAGCAGGCGCCATTGAATCCAATGAGATTGAACCATAAGGAAACCGGCTCTTCTGCAAGAGTTTGAGTGATCGATGGCGAATAAAGCAGATAAGGTTCCCAACTGAAAACATCATCCATTTCGTAAAAATCGGGTGCAGGGCTGGCGGTAATAACGCCGTATGAATATCGCCAGGGAAATTCCGACTGTCGTTGGAGGTAGTCTTGTTCTGCCGGTTTCAGCGCTTTCACTGCGGCATGATTGAGATATTTTTTGATAAGGCCATCCTTCCTGAAGATCCGGTGCGCGATGTATTGGGCTTTGATCATTCCGATCCAGCCTGGCTGAAAGGTCTTAGTAACCTGGCGAAATGGAGCAAGCAGCCGGTCCATTTCCTTTTCGAGGCCCTCTTGCCGGGCCGCATAGTGCATTAGGAATTCATCTATGACCGAGCGGGAGAGAGCGCTGGATTGGTTGCAGATTACTCGTATGCTATCGTAATTGTTCATTGAATTCAGTTGACTGTATCCTGTCAAAGATAGGTTTGATACGGCGAATTGTACCGGAAGCATAGCTCGAATCCAGATTTATATAGGTTATTGATTGTCAAACTTGTAGGGTAGGCTTTGAGTGCTTTTAATTCTAAGATTCAGAAATAAATTAGTGGCATGATTCTGGCCGACGAGAACGTTCATGGTTTTGGTTGTATAATTGGCTAATATTGAATAGTTTTGTCTCAAACTGATATGTCCAGCGCAGCGAAAATATTACCACATTACACCTATCGCGAATGGGAAGAATGGGAAGGTCAATGGGAATTGATCGAAGGTATCCCATACGCTATGAGCCCCTTACCAGTACCAAAGCATCAAAAGATAGCCATGGCGCTGGGATCGGAATTCACGGTAGCGCTGAAATCCTGCAGGCAATGCGCCGCTTATCAACCTATTGATTATCGTATTGCGAATGACACGATTTTGCAACCAGATATGCTGGTAGTATGTGGTGAAATAACAAAGAAATTTCTCGATTTTCCTCCCGCCTTGGTGCTAGAAATATTATCACCTACCGCAGCACTAAAAGATCGTCATAATAAGTATTCGATTTATGAATCCCAAGGTATTCCTTACTACCTGATTATTTCCCCTGATACCGAAGAAGTAGAGGTCTATAAGCTAAATGGCGGTATTTATTCTCTTGACCAAAAGGGAAGGGATTTCACATATCAGTTTGCATTAGGTAGTTGCGGTGTCACGATTGATTTTAAGGAAATCTGGTAGCGAATGAATGATGCCACAGGTTTGCGGAAATCGATTATATTTCGTTACTAATCTGTCACTAATTTCATTGAAACGCTCTAAAATGGGGCGTTTTCATTTTCTGTATTGGGAAGTGACCGGGTGCAGGCGATTAGGCGGGCAAAGATTGAAACGATGGTTAAGAGAATTGGTGGCAAATATATCCATTCTAGAATCGGGGAAAATTGTAATTTACGGGGACCCTGTAGAATGATATATTGCTTATGAGTTTCATTACCAAGGCCCTAATCATTGGCAGCCTCCTGTCAATTTCCATCCCCTTTCTATGTCTTTCCCAGGATAGCGGTCGACCATTCCAGTTGTATACTGTCAATGAAGGCTTGCCGCAGAATTACTTATTGGGGCTGACCCAGGATAGCGCCGGCTTTATCTGGATCGGCACCAAGGACGGGCTCGCGAGATACGATGGGTATCACTTTCTCATTTACAGGCATGGCCGTGATTCCGGCCACACGCCGGCCGCCAACAACATCACCAATCTTTGTACGGATCATCGGGGCTATATATGGATACAGTTCGACGACCGGGCCATCGACCGTTATAACCCCTCTACAGGAGTTTTTGAACATGTCACCAGCGGCAAAGCCTGGGACCCGATACGATCACAGCTGACGAGGTATGAACTCCTGGTAGATCATCACGACAACCTGTGGGTCACAACGGACAGTTCGGGTGTTTTCAGGTACAACTTGCTGTCAGGGCAATTGCATGTTTTTTTGCCTGCTTCCTCCACCGTTCGCGCCGTGATGGAAGACCACTCGGGAAATATCTGGATGGCCTCGCAAGATGGTTTTATTGTGTATGACTATTCGACCGACCGCGTCAAAAGAATCTCATTCGAGCTCAGCGCAAGGCGAACCTACAGCGGCAGGAATTATAAGCTCGGTCTGGGTGAAACACCGAATGGCAGGATCATCCTAACCTCACTCGATTCCACCGTTTTGCTCTATGATCCTGCTCACCGCGTCTTTCAAACGCTGCCCCCGCCGTCAAAACGATATCGCCCCTATGACGCCGGCCTGGGGAATACCAACATGGTTCTTTCCGAGGATGGTGAACGCTGGTTGACCTCCAACGGGAGGATATTCCGGATCGACGGCCTTACCGATCGCCTGATTGAATTCGATGACCCGACCCATCCGCAAGTGCCAGACGCCTCTGCCTTGCTGATCGATCGTTCCGGTAATCTGTGGTTCGGCAAAAATGCCGTGGGCCTTTGCAAGATCAACCTCCATGCGCTGCCCTTTGTCTCCAAAAAGTATACCCACGCGAATTTCGAAACGGATATCCTGGTGGGTGAACTCGGCGCCGACCAAAGGGATCTTCCTGCGGGCTTCGATAACCCCGCCTTTGCCTATATGTTCAGAAATGGTATGGATAGTGCGAACAGGCTGCTTTGGATACAGAATTACCTGCTTAGCCGGTCTATGCCGCAAGTGATGGCCTATGCTCCGGATACCAGGAAGCTGACCATGTACCCCATCCCCGGGTCAAAGGATGGCGAAGTCGGCATACATGTCGACGATGCCGGCGATGCGTGGTTTATAGGGATCAACAACTGGGCACCCATCCGATTGGATCACCGAAATGCTGCCAGGTCGGAATACCAGCCGGCGGGTTCACTCCGAATGGCCGACTCGCTCTTCAAGGCAGGGAAAGTAGCCATTAACCCGGTGATGGATCATGATCGGATGTGGGTCATGGTCAGCAATGCGAACATTGATTTCGGCACCTGGGAGCTCGCGTCGATTCAGCTCCGATCCGGCAACTTGACCTGGCACCGGCTGGTACCCGATAATGCCGAACCGTCTTCCAATCTGTTGATGATGGTGGCTGATCCGTCCAACCCTAAATACCTTTGGATCGGCACTTCGGGCAATGGTTTGCTACGGTTTGACAAAACAACCGGCGGGTGCCACGCCTTTACTACCGACGACGGCTTGCCCAATAATACCATTTACGCCATTGTCACGGACAATGCCCATAACTTTTGGCTTAGCTCAAACAAAGGCCTCTCCCGGTTCAACCCCGTTACCCACGCGATCAGGAATTTCGATATTGCCGACGGGTTGCTCGGGAATGAATTCAATCGATGGCATTGTTTCAAGCTGCCCGACGGAAGGATCGCCTTCGGCGGCATGACGGGCTATTCTATTTTCAATCCCGCCGATATCAAAGACGATGCATTCCAGCCGAAGACGCTACTGACCAATCTCCTTGTCAATAACCAGCCTCTTGCCGCAATCCCATCTCACGGCGACAGCGATCTGAATGCGCGAACCAAACTTGTCTTTCCGTACGATCAAAATTTCCTCAGCCTGGAATTCGCAAGCGACGAATACAACCGACCCCAAAAAATGACCTACCGGTACCGCCTGCAACATTTTGACAACGATTGGGTATACGCCGGCAATGAAAGGTTCGCTCGTTATACCAAGTTGCCGCCCGGCAGATATGTGCTGGAAATCAATGCTGCCAATACTTCCGGACTATGGAGCAATCTTATCCGGCGATTGGAGGTCATCATTCTCCCGCCCTGGTGGCAGACCTGGTGGGCCTACTTTGTCTATCTGACTGCTGCCGTCGGACTGATCATATCCTTCTTTCGGTATCGACTAAGGCGTATCAGGTTGGCGCAACAGATGATATTGCAGCAACAACAGACCGAGCAGCTAAAGACAATGGAAGCCATGAAAAGCCGGTTCTTCACCAACATTACCCATGAATTCCGCACGCCACTGGCTCTCATTATTTCTCCACTCGAGCAACTGCAGCGGGAAACCGGCGATGCGCAAACGCGAAAAACCCTGTCCACCATCGAGGGCAATGCGAACCGCCTGCTCGAACTGATCAATCAATTGCTGGATCTCTCCAAGCTGGAGGCAGGCAGCATGGGGCTCAACGTATTCCGCGGAAGACTGGATCTCTTCCTGGCGGACACCGTGCAATCTTTCCTGCCGTTGGCAGAACGGAATGCGCAAGAGCTAACCTATCAGTGCTCGCTTTCGCAGGAGTATTTGTTCGACGCTGAAAAGGTAAGGACCATCCTTTTCAACCTGCTTGCCAATGCGCTGAAATTCACGCCGACAGGCGGCAAAATCCATATAAGCACCGACCAACACGGAATAGGAAAGATCGGAATAATCGTCAGGGATACGGGTGTCGGCATTCCCGCGGATAAATTGCCTTTCATTTTTGATCGCTTCTTCCAGGCGGATGATTCCCATACGCGTGCATACGAGGGTTCCGGCATTGGCCTGGCGCTGGTAAGAGAACTGGTGCTGTTGATGAAAGGTACCGTAAACGCAGAGAGCAGGCCAGGTCAGGGCACGGTGATAACTGTTGTTTTTCCTGCAGAAGAAGCCGGCGCCAGCGATGCACCGGGGTGGCGTCCTGTACAACACCCGGTCCATTGGCCGGGTCACCATGTTGCGCGGGTGAACGGCGAAAAAGGGGACGGCGCCGAACCGACGCGGCCCTTGCTACTTCTCGTGGAAGACAACGAGGAATTGCTGGACTTCCTGAGCGAACGATTGACGCATAATTTCAGAGTGCTTACCGCGGCCAACGGCCTGTCTGCCTTCCAGATCGCCCGCGAACAGTTGCCTGACCTGGTCGTCTCCGATGTCATGATGCCGGAAATGGACGGCTATGCCCTATGCCGCAAGCTAAAGCTGGACGACCTCACCAGTCATATTGCCGTCATCCTGCTGACCGCCAAAAGCGCATATGACAGCCGCCTCGTGGGCCTGCAGCTGGGAGCTAATGATTACATCGCCAAACCCTTCCACCTGGATGAATTGGAAGCCCGCATTGGCAATCTCCTGAACCACCAGGAAAAGCAGCGTGCTCATTTGCGGGCTCAGCTTCGGCAGAAAGACTTGTTCGATCGCGTGGCCCAAACAGAAAATCAATTTCTCAAAAATATCTATGCAGTCATCGATGAGATGATTGATGATCCCCAGCTCGGCGCCTCAAAGCTTGCCGAAAGGAATGCTATGAGCCTCCGTACCCTGAACAGGAAACTGAATGTAACCATCGGACTGACGGCCGGGGACCTCATCCGGCAATACCGCTTACAGAAAAGCCTGCTTCTGCTAAAGGAAGGCCGTAACGTGTCCGAAGCGGCTTACCTGGTCGGCTTTGAGACCCCCGCCTATTTCAGTCAGTGCTTCAAGGATTTCTATGGTATTTCTCCAAGAGATTATTTTGCGCGGAGCTGACTTGGGGGTGTGGCCCGGGGCCGGCTCGGGGGAGTGGCCCGGGGCCGATGTCCTTTTTACGTATGACTATATTGTCCCCGCTTTTCCAATTCTTCGATCGTTTTCCGAGCAGCCGCGAGCCTGATCGTTTCGTTTTTCTTTATCAACCTGCTGACGGCCCATTTTTCGAGCCTGTTATGCGATGGCACCAGCAAAGCGGCGATACATACCAACGTCAACAGCATTAAAATGGGTGAGTGATTGGTGATCTGGCCGATGATTGGGTGCAGGAAAAGGTTTATGAATTCGAAGACGATCAGCAAGACGATTATCCCCAGGAACTCGATCGCCTTCCGATTGGTAATAACGCTCCGGCTAAGGATCAAAAAGAGGATCAAAAACGTGATGATGCCAATGACAATCAACCCATATTGAAGGTTTATCCGACGTTGTTCCGCTTGTTCCACCATCTTCCCTTGTTCCTCTATCAACCGGAGGTGTTCGCTAAAAGCGAGCGATTCTATTTTATTCACGTTGTTTTGGGCACTGACTGAATCCTTCATGGCCAATTCGAGCCGGCAAAAATAATAGGCGCTATCCAGCGAATGGTTTATGTCGCAGATGCGGCGAAGAAAGCCCGCCGCCGCCCTTTTGACATCGAAATTTTGGTATTGCATCCCCATTTGCATCAGCTGCCGGGAAAGGGTCAACGCCTCTGCTATCTTGTTGATATTTATCAAAAAGTCGATGAACACCGGTTTGAAATCAAACTTCAAGAAAGCAAGCTGAATGGAATCCGCTATTTTGTCCGCCCTCCTGAAATTCAATTCCGCCAGCTCCTTGTCGCCGAACTGCCCATAAATGCTGCCCAAAAGGCCCTGCGCGGTACACGCCACTACCGGGCTTTTCAGGTACAGATTCGTTTCATTCAATGCCTGCGCATAATGCAATGCGGAATCCGGCATATTTTGCGAGAGGAAGTACCTTCCCATGTTGTACTGGACTTGCCTCAGCATGTAATAATATTTCCCGGCGTGCTGGTCCGGCATGTTTTCCCAGGCCTTCCGAAGATACTTGATCTGCTGGACAGGATTATTGAGCTTAAAGTAAATGACCGCGATATCGATATATAGAGAGCTGATCCTGCGTTTGTCGCCCGCTGCCTCCGCCAGGGGGACGGCCTTAAAATAGACTTCCAGGGCCCTGCTGTAATCCCCGCTGCCGGAAACAAAATACCCGCCAACCAGGTTATATGCAATAGCCAGCAGCGAATCACTGTTCAATTGCTCGGCGATCTGCAGCATCCGGATACACATGGATGAGTCTACATTCCCCTTGCCTGTCGTATAATAATCCTCCGCAAGCTTGTTCAGGAGGGTAAACTGCTCTTTGGGCTGCCTGGTATTTTGCAGTGTCCTTTTCAAACTGTCGATATGACTGGTTTGGGGCCAGCTAGTGAGCGCTGCAAACCCCGTGAGAATCAAGATGATGTACTTTTTCATATATATGGTATTGAATTTCCGGGGTTTTCCACGAAATTCCTACCAATATCCGGACAAAGACTTGCGTATTCGGGACATTATGGTTCCCTGATCGTTAATGGCCAATGGAACTGGCGGGGGTGAAAATATAATAAAAGATCGTTATATTTTGGATACAATTAGTGCTCAAAGCAAGGAATATGGAGACCAATAAGTCAGAACTTGACGATTTATCAGATAAGATCCTAAAGGGGATGGCTGAAGCTTCGCGTAAGTTGGTTGAGGAAAGCGCGGCAAGTGGGGGCTCTTTAGTTATTTCTGAAGATGGAGAGGTTAAGAAGGGACCCGCGAAGGATCTTTTGCCTCGAGTCTCCGGTAAAGGCTAGTTTCTTGTTACCAATCCAGGACTAAAATCGCTGTAACGCCCTATTAACGGGCGTTTTCATTTTCTGTATTGGGAAGTGACGACGGCGAAGCCGGCGTGGCGACGCGCTTTGCGCGGCGCTGGCGGGGCGAGGGATGCGCGGTTGATGCGGGTTATATTCTTGGACCCCTGATATTCAGGGGTTTTCTTTTGCCTTTACTTGCCTTCTTCTGCCTTTAGTCGGTGAATTCTTGTTACTAATCTGGGACCAATTCGATTTTCAGGGGACCTTCGGGGTATAAGCACTGGAAATTGATACGGTATGATACGGTATGATACGGTTTCTGGGGCGAGAATATCGATTAACCCCCTGATAATGAGCAGTAACATGCGAATCCTGAAAATCTGCGAATTCTGCCGGAACGAGTTTGTGGCAAAGACCACTGTTACACAATGCTGTTCTGACGGTTGTGCCAAACGATTATACCAGGTTAGAAAGAGAAATGGGGCGATGAGCCGGGCGAAGCTGGTAACGGAGATAAAACGGAAGCCAGAGGCTTATATCACAGCAGATCAGATCCGGGCGATTCAGGCGAAGGAATGGTTGACACTGAAGGAGGCGGCTTTGCTGCTGAATGTGTCGCCGTTGACCCTGAGGCGGTGTACATTGGCGGGAAAGGTTAAATCGAAGAAGTTGGGGAAGAAGCATGCGTTTAAGAGGGTAGAGCTGATCAAAATACCGTGAAAATACCCTTGTAAGAATTTTATTACTGCCGTATTTTTAAGGTGGTGGTGAACTCGATTTCATTAATCAAACTCAACTATATGGAAAGCCATAAATCTCCTTTTGCAATTCCTAGTTATATGAGAACGAATGGTCTAGTATTAACCCTGGTATTCCTCTTGGTAGTATGCACCAATGTCGTTTATGGGCAAATTCAAACTATTTGCGCCGGCCCTATTCCAGCAGGGTGGTTGAAAACCAACGACGCTTGGAGCCCGACTTCTTGTGGTAACCCAACTATGATTACTTATAACGTGTGGACGATCGAGAGATATGATAACAAACCTATTGGTGCGATAATGACCGTCTGTAATCAAACTGTTCCTTCAGGATGGGCAACAATCAATACGAGTTGGAATCCTTTGACTTGCGGGCATCCAACATCCAATGTAAAGAATGTTATCCAAATCAAGAGACTTAACTAAGCAATTCAATAGTTACATTACACTTGTTCAACTTTCATCGACAAAATACTCTCATTCATAATCAATTAATTAAATAGCGTCAGACTACGCGACTTGCAGATAATTTTGTTAAGACACATATCGTTTATGTTTAGCTGAAGGCATCTGAGGGGTGATTGTGCGCGATGAATACGTGAAGTTCACTTTACAGGTTGGACAAGATCAGGATGTTTTCAAAATAAAATCAAATTCGATGACTACTTGCGGAATTCAAATGAGGCCGGCGGTTTTAAGATCAATCGTACATGTCTTCATTTTCCCCCTACTTGCATTCCTTTTTTCCCCTATTCTCAACGCTCAAGCATGGGAAGAAGTGGGGGGTAAGAATGGACTTGCAGGTTATACGCCTATTTATCTTGCGTCCAATGGCACTGGTACTGTTTATGCGGCGGTTACTGTTTATGTTGGTGGCAATGATTTGACGCGGACCTTTGTCTCTCAATGGAACGAGAATACCAATACTTGGGTAGAAGTCGGAGCAGCTAATTCGTTTCCTAAAATATATCCAATCGATTGGCTTAGTTCAGATAGTTATGGGAATCTATATGCGCATGTGAATTCATGGGCGGATAAACGATGGTATGTTCGCAAATGGAATAAAGATTCAAATAGTTGGAATGAACTAGGAGGTTCAAACTCGCTTCCCTCCAAAATTTATCCTAGATTGGCGACAGTTGATACAGCGGGCAATGTGTACGTAACTTATACTGATGCAACTATTCCTATGACGCATCATATTCTTCAATGGAATAAAAACAATAACAGTTGGATTGAATTAACTCAATCCAAATTTTATATGCTACAGACAGGACCGTTTACTTCGGATGCCTCAGGCAATTTGTATGCAGCAGTCGGCCTAACTAAAGGCTATAATGATCACAATTTCGTAGGACAATTGAAAAATGGAGAAACGAGTTGGGCTATATTAGGAGATACAAATTCACTAAGTATAAATGGAGTAAGTTTGTTGACCTCAGATATTGCAGGCAATATATATGCGGTATGTGAATTTAAGAATAATTTAGGTCATTTCTTTATTGCAAAGTGGTATAAGCGGACGAACAAGTGGTATGAAATTGGCACAAAAAGGCCGTTTATCGCAAATGGGTATATTAATGCCATTACTACCGACATCTTTGGTAATATTTACGCGGCAGGTAGATTTACAAATGATCAAGGAAATTTTTATATCGCCGAGTGGATAGCGAAAAAAGACAGTTGGATCGAAGTCGGTGGTGACAATTCGCTCATTCCGAACGGTTGGATATCTTCAATAGCTTCTGATGCGGCAGGTAATATATATGTTGCCGTATTTGATAAGGAGCCGCCTGGTAGTTGTCGTGTAGTTCGATTTAAGCGAAAATAGCTTGGATTGGCACGTTAATCGCTTAAAGCAATCCCTTATCCCTCATCGATAGCCAACCGCCAACAGTAATAATCAGATGATCGTGAAGCGTCACGCTAATGAGGTTTAGAGCCTTGCGGATCGCTGTGTTAAGACGCATGTCGGCTGAGCTGGGGTCAAGCGAACCGGAAGGATGATTGTGAGCGACGATTACGTATGAGGCCATGCAATGGAGTGAGAGGCTGGCCAATAGTCGAATATCAACGCTACAGCATGCTCTATTTCCTATAGATATGGTTCTGTAGCCAATGACTTCCATTTTGCTATTCAGAAATAGGGCCATGAACTGCTCCTGCAAATGGATAAGATGCTTATCCCAAAGAGAATATATCAGCATAGGCGTCAGCTTGCCCAAAGATCATAACATTGAATTTTACGCCGGGCTTATATAGGATGAGAATCTGCGCGGCGGTCCAGTCGAGCCGACGAAACGTCCGTTTTTCATATTAGGCGCTCAATCATGACTTTACAAGGCAATTCTTAACAAAAATCTTCACCCGATAGTTAATCTGGTGCGCCTCACGTACGCGTATTACAATAAAATATTTTATACAAAAACGTTAGATTCAACGCATAAGTGCATTATTTAGGTAGGTAGAGGCCCAAAAATGTTTACCCTCTAAAGAACTGGTCTTTGCGGCTCTTAATAGTAGCAGAATAAGCTTTCGCGTTGGCGATCGAACCGCTGCATTGGCCCTGTATGAAAAATTAAACTACTAAAACGATCCCATGAGAGAGTTGTTTCAACAGACATATCCGACGATCGAGAATCGCTTGATTGCTTATTTTAGAAATGGACTCAAAGCACGTGGATACCAGGGGGACCGGCGCAAAGAAGCCGAACGACTGGCGCAGGCTACAGCGAGTCGCGCTTATGAGGAATGTACGCTCGAACAATGCTTGAAATATGGTGAAGGAAATGGAGAAACACCAGAAGAGCAAATGCGGGAGGGGCTCAAGAAATTAATTTTTATCAAGGCAAAGAATGAGCTGGCCAATTTTTTCAAACCTAAGCCTAAAAAAGACCCCCCGATCGCTCCCTTGGAGTCGTTCATCGCTGTAGTGCCGGAAGAGACAGAGCAATCCGATGCGCTGAGCCAGGAAGAAAAACTAAGGAAGATCGGGGCTTTTTTACCTCCGGAAGTCATGGAGATTTTCGAAAAGCTTGCACAGGGGGTTTCGTATGAGCAGTTAGCAAAAGAAGAAGGCACAACGGTGCCGGCGCTTACCCAACGGATACACCGATGGCGCAAGAAGCTGAGTAACCATATGAGTAACAGATAAAGCACATACACTTTAAACAAACCTTATGACATGCATTATTCATCCAGACAATTAAAGTTGCTCCAGTGGATCTTGGGGGAGATCCAGGAGCCTGCTAATTATGACAAGTCTACCCTCAATGGGATATGTTGTTACATATTGGAGAGCCATGTTCCGAAACCGCTTCCAGATGACACGGTTTTGCAGCAATCTCTTGGCTATCTGCGGGACCTCATAGAGGAGGATGGACTAGGCTCTCTTCGACAGATATGGGAGCATTTGCAGCAGCGACGGTGTTTGGCTCTGGAGTTTGCCACGGAGATGATGGACCGCATCGACCGGCAACGAATTAGCGACGGGTTGGAGTCGTTCGTCTTGTTCCTCGACCCTCCGCTGGTGCCGCCCTTGCCAAAGCGAGCGACCCTGACCGATCAGCTGCGGCAGATTTTTAGTTCCGGGTTGCCGCTCTCCTTTCCGTTTCACGGGGCCTACCAACGACCGTCGACCACTTATTTTCGACAATTCACCGACTGGGAGCGTGCCGGCCAGATGTACGTCCTGGAGTATTATAGCGATCTCGGCGTCGAAGAGTGTACTGTGGGCGAGATTGCGAACAAACTGGCTGCTATTGAACCGACAGGTACGGAGGACGATGGAAACATCCTCTTCCAATCGGGTAATCCGATCCACTTTTACTATGACAAGCTGTTGCGCTTAGTACTTGACAATGAGGACCAGATCGATCTTTCATTTAAAGTGGGCATAACCTGCTGGCTGCTTTTGACCCAGAGCGATCATTTCGACTTGATGGCGGATCGGGAGGGACCACGGCAGGTCAATGGAAAAGAGTGGCAGGCGCCAACCCGTTTCCCTGAGCTTTTCGAGTGCTTGGTATATTTTTTCCTGGTGGAATCCTTGGCAGATAAGCAATGGAGTATCCTGAAAACGCCGCTCCATATGTCCTGGGTGACTTCCGACAAACCCGGCATCGTGATAGATAAGCGGGAAGAGGCGAAGCAATCCATTTTTTCGGTAAACTTGCTTCGCCACCTAAAGGGAATCCGGTCTTTCTACTATCCGCTGTCGAAAGACTACTGCCTGCGACTGGAGCCCTCGACGATTGAGAAAGGTTTGGCATTCTCGACCATAAGGGTGGAGGTGTCATCGGAGGAAGAAGTAAAAGAAGTCAACGCCATGATGGGCAGCCTTGGAAAAGAGATGGTGATTGCGAGCGACAAGCAGATCCTGGAGTCCTTTCGAGCCAAGAAGTATTATCCATAGCCTTACCTATCAGATCCTTTCAACAGGCTTTGCCCTAGCATCTACAGAGTCCCGGCGCCTTCTGTCCGGGGCTTTTTTTTCTGCGAGTTTTACTTAGATATCAGGGGTTTAGTTTGCGGGCGCCAGTTTATTCTCCAGCCTGTTCCAAGATGCTTTCTAAGAGGGAGGGTGCAATTCGGTAGAGATTGTTTTGAACAGGCTTTGCAGGAGGGGAAGGCTTTCAATTTTATCCAGGAGGATAAAACAACTGGCATCGGCGATAACGGCGCTATAATTTCGCAGCATCGTTGATCACATCTTCTATGGAATAATTGATTATGGATACACCATAATCCGCCAGGATTTCGGCAAAGGTGGGTTTTGAAAGGCCAGCCAATTCCGCGGCCTGTCCCAAAGATAATCGGCCAGATTCGTAGAGCTTGGCGGCAAGAAACCTTACTGTGTCTTTAGGACTCAATTCCAATGAGTCAGGTAGTTGGAGTGTAAGCGTTCTCATATTGTTTCTGTATTGGGAAGTGGCGCCGCGCTTTGCGCGGCGCTGGCGGGGTGAGGGATAGATTTAGTCGCCGAATTCTTGTTACTAATCTGGGACTAATTCGATTTTCAGGGGACCTTCCGGTAATGAGCATTGGAAATTGATACGCCATGATACAGTATGATACGGTATGATGCGATAATATACGGTTTCCGGGGCGAGATGACACATGTAATACCCCTTATGAAGAAATATGCGCATAATCAAGATTTGTGCGTATTGCGAGCGGGGAAAAGAGCGCAGTGCAAGTGATGCACGATTTCGGTGGGGTTTATTTCGAGATCGCCGATTTTCAGGGAGGTTGTTTTACCTTTCCTGATCGTCTGTTCTCCCGGGTTGTCCGCC
>Ga0210398_10003037_pt1 | contig 16159 bp, 11 predicted proteins | sample IncBWC4OmetaG_FD_161047 | JGI IMG/M metagenome (GOLD analysis project Ga0210398, IMG submission 161047) | Forest soil microbial communities from Barre Woods Harvard Forest LTER site, Petersham, Massachusetts, United States - Inc-BW-C-4-O | ecosystem: Environmental > Terrestrial > Soil >...
AACAACGGTCTGCAAATCAGTTCCCTCAGTGAAACGACAGCCAATCCGTTTGACTCGCTTACGATCTCTGGCTCAGGGTTAAACGCGGGGACCTCGGCTATCTCCGTGCTGTTTGTCCCAGAGAATGGCGACGCTGCGGTTATGATTCCCGTGTCAGAGGCCACTTCAAGCGGCGTCCAGGTGATGGTTCCCGCCTTTATCAGCCTTACCTCTGGCGCCTTTACAGCAGAGACTGTGGACGTTCAGGTCGTGGAATTCACGAGCAGCGTCCTCTATCTCTCAAACCGTGTAACAGGCCTACAGGTCAATGCCTTCCCCACAGTGCGTGGCGGTACACCGGTAGGCTCAATGACAGCAGCGCTGCTTCTTTCTACGTTGAATATATCAGGAAGTATTTTGACGGCGGAGGGGACCAACGCGACCTTCTCCAACACGGCGACTGCCTTGGCGCAGTTTAATTCCGATGCGGGAGCACTAATCTCTGCCATCAGTACGATTTCCGGTGATCCGACTCAGAGCGTAAGCCTGATAACCGCAAATGGAGGTACAGTTGCGCTAAATGCACAGACGCTGGCTCTGTCGGACCAACTGGCTCAAGCTCTCGTTACGGCAATCGTGAACCAGGGGTCGATCCCCATAGCCGCTTCGTCGTCTTGTCCGATCACAGGCAACACTACGTATGACACCGATCTTTGCAGCGTGCAAACTTATTTCCAAACACTAGGTGGTCAGTCCCCACCCGCGCCGGCCTTCCGACGCTTGAAGTACCAGATTACGTCCGATCAACTGACCCCACAGGAGGCCGCAGTGGCAGCTCTATGGACCAATTTGATTCTCGGATCCTTAGCTGAGGCTGCCGAGCCAGCGGGCGGAGAGGTAATCTACCAATTTATTGTTGCTCCTATCGTGACCACCACCATTGCCGAACTTCTTGTATACCAGGAAGCGCCTACTGGAGCAAAAATTGCGCAAGGGGTAGGAACGGGTGCTGTTGACGAATTGTTCCTCCACGGGACCCCAGGCCTGTCTACTACTGTTGACGTAATTGAAGCCCTTGGTCAGTCGGCCCCTTGGTCTCCGCCTCCAGAGGGAATGTTGCCTAGCTCAGGCGTTGCGGTGTTAGTACAAGGACAAGTAACGGCTGTTGTTCCAGGGCCCAACGCGCCTCCTGAGCAGGTGATGGTCCCTGACCAGACTCAAGCGGGAACATTTGATTTGAATACGCTGCAGATACCCTCTCAGCCGACCCCTTACACGCTGACCTTGAGTACAACCGGAAGCGGCAGCGGGTTAGTTTATTCGTCCCCTTCAGGCACGACGATCCCTGGCTTCTTTTCTGCCGATACCATTGTGGGGGTAACTGCGGCGCCGGCTAGTGGCTCAATTTTCGCCAGCTGGGGCGGTTCCTGTTCGGGAAATCTAGGTAGCACTTGTACAGTAACTATGACTCACAACCAGTCAGTTAGCGCTGAATTTGACATAAATACGGGTGGCACTGAAGTTTGGTCCGGCACGATGACGGGTACGACTACAGACAGCGCGAGCTCCGGAGCTTTCGTGGGCTGCAATGTGAGTGGCTCTAATGGGACTTGGAATTTCAATTACCAAATCACATTCACCTTCAACGGCAGCCTTGTATCGGCAATCCAATCGAACGGAAGCAGCATCGGCGGCTCTGGCAGCGCGTCAGGAACGCAATCAGTCGCTGGTCAACTCCCTCTCAACCCAGAGAACTGTCAACTACTTCCTAGCGGTGTATCCGATGCGTCATTGCAAGTCATAGCCTTTGCGCCTTCTACAGCAAGTCCAGTTGCACAGATTCAATTGCAAGGCCAATCGGGTTCGACAGTCAACTGCACGTCAGATTCTATCGATGGCGTAGTGTGCGCACCCTTTTTCTTTGGACTCCAGCCCACTTCGGTATCATCAACCCAGATCACTGGCACCTATCCCTCAGGTTCTGGTAACCAGGGAAGCTTTACTTTGGTAAAGCAGTGACAGTTTGGCGAGGTCATTGCTGGTGGACCTGCTCTCATTTGGCACTCAGCGAGAGCTAGTTCGTATGTTTGAGATTAGAGCGACGTCACGTTGCTCACGGGACGCAGAAGGAATAAGCCAGTATGCGAAATTCTACCTCTCCTCTACTTTCTAGTTGGCGTGTTTGTTTTGGGACTATGCACAACTGCGGCGCACGCGCAAAACCGCACGTCTTGTTCCGCAGATTGTATCGAGAAGCACCAGTTCTTTCCATCATAGACGGTCCTGAAGAGTCGCTCAGAAATCGGTACCAAAAGAGGGCCGCTTGACACCAAGATGCAATGCGAGGAGAATCGCGTAGGTTTCCAGGAGCAATATATGTTTTCGAGATTACCTTCCTCTATGCGGACGACGAGCGATTTGGCCCAGTTTTATCATTCAGATGATGACAAAACGGGCCAGACGATTTGTTGTGACTACCTACTTTTGAATGAAATGTCGGCGCCTCAGAGTGAGAACCTCATTGTTTTTGCAGACGAAATACAAATTAATGGGATTGCGAGTATGCCTGGCAAAAATATCTTTCTTCATGCGCGGAAGGTTTCGTCAATTGCTGGTGGTCTGATTGATACCAGCGGCGATTCAGGCAAGACTTGGGCCCCCGGTTATACTGCGCCGAACGGATCCAATGGCGGGGCGGACGGCTATGCTGGAAGCAATGGCGGGGACGGTCAAGATGCCGGACAGATTCAGATTTTCGCAGCTAGTTTCGATGGTGTTCTGAAAATCCGAGCAAACGGGGGCGACGGCGGCCGTGGGCAGGACGGCGGAAACGGACAGCGGGGTGGGAACGGCGCGAACGGAACCAGTGGTTACCCGGGAACCCCCGGCGCGCCCGGCCAGGACGGCGGGAATGGCGGAGCCGGAGGGAAGGGCGGTAATGGCGGAGCTGCCGGTAAGATCTCAATTGGTATAATTTTAACGACTGGGACCATCGACCTCGAAGGATTAGGAGGAAAAGGCGGAGTTCCTGGAGCGTCAGGTATAGGAGCGCTCGGCGGAGTCGGGGGAAATGGTGGCGATAATTACCAAGATAATAATCCCCCACCAGGCCATGGTCCCCCTCACCTTGGCCAGGAAGGACTCGTAGAGCAGCTTTCTAAGGCGTCGACAAGTACACAGAAGTTCGTCCAATTGTTAAGTCCTCCTCAAATAACGGGACACCAGCCGAATGGTCAAAATGGAAGGCAGGGAGTTTCCCATGCTGCCGGCCCCGCTGGTGTCCAGGGGGTCTCTCCTTACGTCAAAGGTACGACCGCCGATTACTCATCTGCTTTCCCGGCGGTCACTGGTCAAGAACTGGCGTCTCGTGCGATGTTGCCACAGCTTAGGCTCTTATTTCATCAGGCGGAGCTAGATTATCTGAGGGGTCGCTTTGATAGGCTTGGGGAGCGTGTGAATTGGTTTTTGCTGATGTCTAAATCGCTGCCCACTCAAGCCGTCTCGCCTTTCGAAGGCAAACCCGAAACAGCAGATGTAGAGGGTTGGCAGAATCTGAAGAGTCGCGTAGATGTCATAAAGTCTCAGCTTTGCGCTGGCCTAGATTTCTATGGATTTGCATACAACTTTGTTCCATCCATGACCTATGAGGCGTGTTCCTCATTTGTTGAACGAATGCTTTCTACAGCTGAAAAGGTCGAGAATTCAGTGGATGTATATGCAGACAAGACGAAAGAGAATAACATCCGTCTTGCGGCGATTGATGATGCAATAAAAGCGGCGAACGATCACCTAAATTCCCTTGAAGTTGAGAAACAGGAGCATGAGGACTCCGAACGCGATGTCCAGGCTGCAATCGATGCACTTTCCGCTGAGATTACTTCCCAGCAGGACGTGCTTCAATCGAGTGCGGACTCGTTTAGGAAAGCCGTAGAACAGCAGACGGGAGGAATCTGCGCTTTTTTGGAGATAATCAAGGCGGTAGCTGAGATTATCGCCGTAGCCTATGGCCAGGTAGAACTTGTGAGCGACTTGGCACATGAAGTTTCTGAGATACCGGGGTCGCAAGTAAAGGACATTATCAGCCACATAGAAAAGGCAAAAGATGATGTCGGGTCGATCCAAAATGCCTACAACAAAATCAAATCAGACGTGGAAGCAGCCGCAAACTCTGCAAAGATCGTGATGGCCAGGGAAGATCTCGACCAACTTTTGGAGCCGTATCTGAACTTGAAAGAGGCCCAAGACTATAGAGCCCAACTCACGTTGTACGACAAAATTGTTCAGGCCCGGAACAACAAAGTCCTCGAACTTACCTCAGTCATGGCTAAAGTCGACCAGCTCGATGGTCAGATTGGCCAAACTGTTGCGCAAGCGCGCAAGAGCGCCGATGAACGTGCGCGGTCGCAAAATCCTGAGTTGCTGGCATTCTACGAATTTTTGAACGCGTTGGATGCGGACGTCAAGGCGTGGTCAGTCAGAGCGTTGTATCAGCTCAACAGAGCCGCAGAATATGGCGTGTTACGATTACGTGACTTTAGGGACTTTAAGCTTGAGGGCAACGACAGCGCGAGTTTGCGCGGAGAACAAGCCGCCATCGACTATTTCCATGAGCGCGCCGTGGAGGACCAGAGTGGATCTGAGAAACCACTGCCTGTGGTTGCGTTGACGCTCAAGCATAATGAGTACGCCGCCGCTTTTGCACAACTGCAGCACAGCCTTGCGGATGTTGGCGCTGCTCACTTCTCCTTTGCACTGTCACCGTACGACGCCAACTTTAAGCCTCATTCGTATTCGACGATCAAAATCACGGATGTCTCGATTGCGGTGCGGGGAGTGAAGACAAATGACAAGAAATTGACGATTACTCTGATTCAAGGCGGATACTCTGAGTTCGTGAACAAATCTGGCGAACACTTGGTGTTCGCTCATAAGCTGCGATCCGCTGTTACAACGTATGATTACGAGAAGGCGCCTGCTCAACTTCAAATGGGCGGAGACATGGTTTATATCAATGTGAGCCCATTCGGTGTATGGACCATCGTACTAAACAAAGAGGATAACCCGGGACTCGACGTGTCGGGAGTCACTGAGATTACTGTCGAGTTCAGCGGCACCTGCTTACCTTTGACAGTTCCGTCAAGTCGAGCGTTATCGGCTGCGAACTGACTCGCGGAAGTCGGTGATTCTTATATCGAGGTAGATCGAGAGAAACTAGATCGCAGCAAGGTGCACCGTGAAATTGGGTTGGATGTCCCAGCGCCGAGTGTAGCTGCTTGGATTCGCAGCCGCCGTCTGAAGAGTCGTGACGTGAGAAGGCCTGTACTCCTTGAAGGGGTTCCGAGCCTTCGTGTTTAGGTCTACGATTGGGTGCGACTACAAGGGAAAAGAGTGCGCGGGCTCCTTTGGAAGCGATACAGACAAACGAGATACGATTTTTGATCTGACCTCTCATAGGCAAAGATTCCGTAGGGCTCATAGACTCAAATGCTTTGCCCCCGGCCATGAGTTTCCTGTGGATCAAAGTGTCCATTTCCAGAAAATCTACGCATTCGCCGAAGGTGTCCGGGCCAGCGAGTACAATCGTCCACTCCCGTTCGTGCTCAGCGTCTTGATCAGGCCGAATGTTGGACTCAATAGGAGGCGTCAGCATGAAGTCGGTTTTACAGTCCGGCGCTATCATTATTCGACCGAACGACCACGCTTTGTGCGTTCTTCTCGTCCGAGCCAAAAAATCACCTGAAGCTTGGATATTCCCGAAGGGTCATCTGGAGTTCGGCGAGTCACCGGAAGATGCTGCGCTAAGGGAGGCATGGGAGGAAACAGGCATCCGCGGAGTGGTGATCGGTGCCGTTGGCGCACCACTGGAGTTCATGTCTGGCGACGAGCAAGTGGTCGTGCAGTACTATCTTATTTATGCACGAAGTGATTGCGCGTCGCCCGAGGGACGGAGCACCCAATGGTGTTCGTTAACTGAAGCGCAGGAACGACTCACGCATGAAGATGCACGGGGCCTCCTCAATTCGGTCAGAACCGATATCTCCTCGTGGACGATGGACCAGGGGTGTCGTTCGGACCCGGATGCTCTTACACAGCTCATGCTAGCTGAGTTCAATCACATTGGCGAATCGCTCCTTCGTAACGAGGAAAGCGGCGAGAAGCGCGTGGCGTTTTTTCTCACATTCGCCGGCGGCGTTGGGATGGCGGTTGGATTCCTAATCGGAGAGGCCGGCCCCCTCCGTAATCACGGCCCTCTCCTTATAGTAGCGTCGCTGGTCACTCTGTTGGTGCTCGGCTACGGCACGTTCTTGCGAGTGATCGTGCGCAACGCGACGAGCGACTTGTACAAGCGACGCCTTTCGCGAATCCGTCAGTACTTTCTGCAAGGTGTCGACGATCCACGGCGTCATTTTATGGCGTTTGCGCCGTTTGAGCACGCTTGGCGCGCGCCCTCGTCATGGAAAACTTTTGGATCTGGCGGATGGTTGTCGACAGTGGCCCTCGTTGAAGCAATCCTTGGCGGCGCCCTCGGAGTATTCGCCACCAAGTGGCTTGGAGATCAAACTCGGCCCCTGCAGTTTGCGATCCTTCGCACAAATGCCGTGCCAGTCCTGATGGGTTTCAGCATCGGTAGCGCCATTTGGTTCCTGCTCATCAAGAAGGGCAATGCGTTGTACGTGCAGGAGATGAGCAAGAGACGCCCCCGCGTGGGATATGATCCGTGATCGCCTGAAAAAAGCTCTCTGCAAGCTGTCCCTCGCAAGAATTCTATCCATGCTTGAAAGTGCTCAGTTCCGATCAACCAGTTTTGCGAAAGAGGTTTTTGGGGGGCTGTGTTGTATGCCCGAGTGTGTTGTACTGGCCGTTTGAAGTTCTACGGATATGCATCTTTGTATTGCTCGAAGCCCAGAGAACAGTTTGATAGTCCTCGAAACAGTTGCGCCGCGCATTCACAGGGGTGATGCAAATCACCGAGTCTTGGGAGCGCGGTGACGCGACCGCGATTCGTCACCGAAGATCGCTGGGTTGGCGTTTGCTTCGCCAAGCCGTGGTGAGTTCGATCCTCGTGATAGTAGCGAACATAGTCAGAGAGCAGTCGATTCAGATGGCGTTCGTTCACGCGAGCTAGTTCTTAGTAGGCCATCGATCCTTTGATTAGCGGTGTGCCAGGCTTTGAATTTTCATATGGCCCCGCCTTTGTATTTGAATTTGGGGTGCTCCGTCTTTAGGTCTTTGAAACGCGGGGATTTTGATTTGGCTTCGATCTGGGTTCTGCTCTGAGGGTCAATGTGGATCAAACCAGAACTTTTCTTAGCGTAGAACGAACAGCCCGCTCCGGGGCCACGCTCTCGGCTGCGCCACAAGCTTGCTCCCTACCGGGTTATTGTTGAAAACTCGGGGTCCGATTAGAGTCCGGTCAGGAACATAAACTAGTCAAGACAGGCGAAGCGTAGAGAGAGACAAATTTTCAGCAAATGACTCAAACTGCGTCAGGGGGCATGAAAAATCGCGGGATATGGAAGAGTATGCAACTGCTGTGTCAAGGTAGCCGCTCTAATCAACTACGCTACTGACCTATGTTTGCGAAGTGAAACTATTTGCGTCGGATTCGCCGGGTCCTCTCCAAGAGCCTTAAGTCCGTTTAGGGTCCTATGGCGCACGAACAGCAGCGAAACCCAGCTTACAGCTACCATCGTAGGATCTGCCAGGGCATCAACGGAAGCCGAACTCATCTGCACCGGTCGCTGTGATTCCTGCGATAATTGAGCCAGAGTTTTTCGCGGGGCTGTCCTTATTCCTACTCCCGCGCTCAAATTCTTCAGAAACAACCTGGGCCGGGCAACCCAGTAAGCACACCCTCACGCAAATAGAATATGCAAGCGATTCTCTCACCGATAACAGGGCCGATGTTCCCGTGGGGCTCATCGCGAATGGCCGCGATCAACAGATCGCCGGGCTGGCTCTCAATCAGCACGCCAAATCTCGGGAGGCATATATGACCGCCACTGAACTTTCCCAGCTGAGTGAGGCACGAGACAGTACCGACGGCGTTCCCGTCGTCCCTATGCACGCGCGTAATCACATTGCCGTTGATCGTCAGGGACGAAAAGCCGGTGCCGGGGATGACCAACTCCGACGCCGTTTTCGCTAATCGCTGCTGAAATTTGTAGGCCGCTGGCCAGTAGCTACGGAATGCCTGGTCCACGGCAGTGATGAACGGCAAGGCCTCGATAAACCGATCGAGGTGTTTAACCGTCAGAGTCGTCATGCCGGCCTCGGGCCGAAAATCGTTGGCTTCCATGAAGCCCCACAGCGCCTCGGTCCCATCCTGGCCGCGAACGGCTGCACGGTTTGACTGCTTAGCACTATAGCCAACCCTGCCGATGGCTGATGCGGCGAGATCCCGTACCGCTTGCTTGATCACGTTACGGGCAAACACGAAACTTATCTGCCGGTCTTCGGTTCGCCCGATCGTGCTCATCGTGATCGGTCTGAACACTTGGGCTGAGGTTAGGAACTGGTTGTCCAGAGCAGCTAACTGCTTCTCGGTGAGGACAGGCGTCAAGGTTATTTCACGCATGGCAGCACCTCATAGGTGACGATGGCTTTAAAGGTCGTTTCAGAGACGCCTTCTGTCCCAAGCACCTGCGCCAGTTTTTTCAGCTTCTTATGGAAAATCTTGTGACGCTTCGGATCGAGCCGAACTTGCGTGATCTTCTTTTGCTTCGCTGCCCGCGCCCGCAGGATTTCCGCAGCGCCCCCTGGCTCCCCGCTCGGCGGTGTCGCTGGCGAAGCCTGACTACCGTCAGGTGGGTTCGTTTCACTTGAAACGAACTGCGGCACCGGTGCCAGCCCCGCAACTTCGCGGTAATAGTTTCGAATCCGCCACGCGGTGGGTTTTGGAATGCGGAGCGCTTCAACGTCCTTGTCATAGGTACCGTTGCCGTGATGAGCGCGAAGCGCGTGCAGCTCATCGAGGGCCTTGCCGAGGTTGTAGCGATTTTGCTTATTCGAGGTCTGCAGCTTCTGGTTTTCTGCCCACAGGCCTCGAATCTGCTCCTTTTTGGCTGCGGCCTCGGCGTCGGACTTCGGCCGTGAAAAACGCTGCACCCATTCGCGCGGGAAACGCTGCACCTTTTTAATCTCGTCACGATGCTGGTATGCGCGTTCCAAGCGCCTGGCGCGGCGGGCGCTGACTGCCCTCCATCCGCTATGCGTGCGTTTCAGCCACCGCCCGCTGCTGCCGGGCTCGCGCCGGTAGTGCCGGCCATGATGAAAGATGGATACGGAACCATCAGGGCGTCGTTCGAGTGCCATTGATCGCATGCTCTCTCCTCGTCGACCCTTGCCGCAGCGTCGTTTACGATTCAAATCCAAAGCCAGAAGTTTTTAGGAGGCCGTTAAGAGGCCTCAATCCCGACGGAAGAAAAGCTAAGCCGCCCAATCTAGCGGCAGGAATATCGTCGTAGCGGTTGGAAAAACCCTAGCCCTGCGGTTTTTTTGGCGACCCGACGCGCGAGTGTCATTGCTCGCCGCCGCAGATCCAGCGCTACGTCTCCAAAATTTCCGGCCCGCTGATCGACCGCATCGACATTCACATCGAAGTGCCCGCCGTGAAGTACAAGGAACTGCGTGGAAACGGAAACGTTGAGGACTCCGCAGCCATTCGCGAGCGTGTGCTGCGTGCCCGCGAGCGCCAAGCCCGGCGCTACTCTGGCGAGAGGAGGGTCTTCTCGAATGCGCAAATGCCGCCGAAGCTGATCCGCAAGCACTGCGCCATCAGCGAGGAAGGCGAGAAGATGCTCGAGGATGCCATCGGACGCCTGGGGCTATCTGCGCGTGCTCATGACCGCATCCTGAAAGTGGCGCGCACGATTGCCGACCTGGACGGCTCGGAAAATGTGGAAACCCGCCATCTCGGAGAAGCAATTCAGTACCGCACCCTGGACCGCACTTACTGGGCCTGAGCCTGCATCTTAGCCTAAAAAGCAGGGGGGATTCTGGCGAAGGGCCAGCCTCAGTGCGACGCTCCGGTCCGCGCGTCCTGCATGGCTTTGGCGAGGTCCGGATGCTCGGAAAGGACTTCCATCATGCTCTCCCGGCCGATGCGCTCACCCAGCTTTTCGCCCTGAGCCTGCAGTTCTCCGGTAATCTGCGGAAGAACGCTCAAGGTCTTTTGCCCCAACGGGGTTTTATAGAACTGGATCAAGCCTTTGATGTCCTCGTCCGAGAGGTATTTGTCATAAACCGGAACAGCCGCATCCACCAGCTTGGGCATTTCCACGCTGGCGCGGGCCATGAATTTCTCAAAGAAAAGATCGATCAGCTTCGTCCGATAGTCTCCGGGCGGGAGAGATCCTGCCAGCGCCGGCTTCAGATTTTTTTCCATCGTGGACATGACTTGCATCATCAGCGATTTTGCTCCTGTCGCTTCCAGGAGCTGGCGAATGTCAGCTTCTTTTGCCGGGTCGATTGCCGAAGAAGCGGCGGCGGCCGGGGACCCGGAGGCCGACGCAGCTTGTTGTTGAGCGGGAGGATTCGCCGTAGCGGCGTGCTGGGATTGGGTCTGCGCCCGCGCAGAGCCTACGGCGAGCAGGGAAGCAACGGCCAGGGCGATTCGTATTCTCACAAAGATCTCCTGTTCAGGCTGGGGCGCTGAGGTCGAACCGGTGATTTCGACGTAAAGCAATAGTATAGGTGTAAACGACGCGGGCTGTTCGGGCGGCATGTCGCAAATGCCAACGAGTGGCGGGCTGCTATTCGCTCCGTTTCCCGTTTCTCACTCGCTCCGCGAATTTCATTGACATATCGTGGCGCGATATAAAATAATAAGAACAGGTCAAGCGACCTCCGACACGCTTGGCCCGTTTTGGGACATGGGAAAAAGGGAGGTGGGTGTCCCCCTACCTCCCTTTTTTCTTTTGAGCGGGCTTCACCGCCGGGAAGATTTCACCAGACAGGTTCGCGGCTCGTCCTTATTTGTGGCGGATGTCTTCCGGGGCGCGTATGCGGTCGAGCGGCTCAATCTGGAATTGCCATTCCACCGGCACACTCGCGGGCAGGAAGCAGATCTTGCTGTCGCACGCCTGGTATTCCAGCTTTCCCTTGACCGTGACTTTTTTCCCCTCGGGCGGCAGGGCGCCGCTGAAGTCCATCATGCTGTTTACCTTCAGCTCCTGGCGGATGCGGAAGGCCCCCTCGAACACCGGTACGCGGTCCTTTATGGCCGGAAGGTATAGGACCTTTGCGGAGGGGTATTCCGCGCGCCGCACCTCGAAATCTGGCAGGGGATCGATCGCCAGCTTTATGGCCTTATAACCCTCGGTTCCCGGCGCGTACACGTGCACGTCCGGCGGCAGGCGCACTTCCGCCGTCAGCGTGACGAGGTTCCCGGGAACGGCCATGCGGTCGGATTGCTCCAGGCGCAGTTGCAGGTGCGGCGCTTCCACAGTGTCGCTGACTTCCTCGCCGAGCTCGGGGAACAGCTTTGCGAGCACCGTGTTTCCGGTGAGCCGCTCGCGGTACTTGGCCTCGAAGAATTTCTCGCGAATCACCCCTTCGGGGTCAACGAAGAAATATCCCGGCCGTGACATTCCGGCGTTTGGCCCCACCGCTTCGGCATTCAGGACTTGATACTGGCGGATGATCTTGGATTCCGGATCGGAAAGAAGCGGGAAGTCGATCTTGCGCCGGTCGGAGAAGAATTTCAGGATCTCCACGCTGTCGTAACTGATGCCCGCCAGCTTGATTCCTTGCTTTTCAAAGCGAGCCTTGGCGGCCTGCAGCTGGATCAGCTGGCCTTTGCAATAGGGGCACCAGTCCGCCGAGCGGAAAAACAACAGAACGGTGCCTTTCGGCCCCCGCAATGTTTCCAGGGTCTGCGCCTGGCCGAACTGGTCTCGCGCGGAGAAATCCGGCGCCTTCCGACCGGCGCGCAGGCCCACCTCGGAAAACGGCCGGATGGAAACCACGTGAATCGCGCTTCCATCCAGGGTGCCCTGCACGGTGACACTATCGCCCAAATGGCCCGTGGCCTGGTCCTGCGGATTGAGAGCGTATACCTGGCGGATCGTATCGTCGTACAGCGCCAGGGCCGCGCCCGGCGTTCCCGCCGTGCATTTTGCGGCCTCCGCAAAGGCATCGTCGGCGTCGCACGTTGCATTGATGATCGCGCCGGACCAGGAACCCGGATTTGATTTGTCCGATTGCCCGGCCAGCGTGAAGGCTGCGCCCGCAAGAAGAGCCAGCGCGCCTGCCCATCCATACCTGGTCATGATGACCTGTCTCCGTCCGGAATAATGAATCCGACGCCTGCGCTCCGCCGGGCTTGTTGCGTTTCAGGATACGCCACGGAGACTGGGGCAGCAAGCATGCCCGCCAAATTCACGTTACAATAGTTGGGATATGCTCTCATTGAATAACATTTCTATGCGGTACGGCGCGCGGATCCTCTTCGAGGACGTCACCTGCTCGTTCCTCGAAGGGCGACGCTACGCCATCACGGGCCCCAACGGCGCCGGCAAAACCACGTTGATGAAGATTCTGGAGGGCGAGTTCGAGCCGACCAAAGGCTCGGTCGCGCGGCCCAAGAGCCTGGGCATTTTGCGCCAGGACCAGTTTGCCTTCGACGAATTTCGCGTGATCGACACGGTCGTCATGGGCAACGCCGCGCTGTGGAAGGTGCTGCAGGAGCGCGACGCGCTCTATGCCAAGCCGCACGACCAACTGACCGACAAGGACGGCATGCGCCTTGGCGAGCTCGAGGGGATCGTCGGCGACGAGGGCGGCTACACCGCCGAGGCGGACGCCGCGGTCCTCCTGGACGGACTCGACGTCGAGGCGGCGTTGCACGAGCGCAAGATGAGCGAGTTGCAAGGCGGCCAAAAGGTTCGCGTCCTGCTGGCCCAGGCTCTCTTCGGCAATCCTGCGGCCCTCCTTCTCGACGAGCCCACCAACCACCTGGATCTCGATTCGGTGCACTGGCTGCAGGATTATCTCTGCCAATATCAGGGCGTCCTGATCGTTATCTCCCACGACCGCCATTTTCTGAACAGCGTGTGTACGCACACCGCGGACATCGACTACCAGACGGTGATCATGTACACCGGCGGCTACGACGAAATGGTCCTGGCCAAGACGCAGATTCGCTCCCGCATCGAAGCGGAAAATGCCGTGCGCGAAAAGAAGATCGAGCAGCTGAATGAATTCATCGCGCGCTTCTCGGCGGGCACGCGGTCTTCGCAGGTGAAATCGCGCAAGAAGGAAGTCGAACGCATTCAAACTTCCGAGCTCGCCAAATCCAACATCGCTCGCCCCTACATTCGCTTTGACATGAAGAATCCGTCCGGCCGCCATCCGCTCGAATTCCGCGGCCTGCGCAAGTCTTACGACAACCACACGGTGATAGGAAAGTTTTCCGCCAGCATCGAGCGCGGGGAAAAAATTGCCCTGATCGGGCGCAACGGCGCGGGCAAAACCACGCTGCTCAAATCGCTGATTCGCAGCGCGCCCGGATACATCGACGAAGCCGACCGCCATTTCCTCGCCGATGCCGGAGAGGTGAAATGGGGCCACGAAGTCGCGGTGGGCTACTTCGCCCAGGATCAGACGGACACGATTACCAAGGGTATGACGCTGATCGAATGGCTGCACCAGTTCGATCCCAAGGCCGGCCAGCAGGAACTGCGCGGCGTCCTCGGCCAGATGCTCTTCAGCGGCGACGACGCCACGAAAAATACCAGCGCGCTTTCCGGAGGCGAATCCGCGCGCATGATTTTCTGCAAGCTGATGCTGCAGAAGCCGAACGTCCTGGTGCTCGACGAGCCCACCAACCACCTGGACCTGGAGTCCATCAACGCCCTCAATATCGCCCTGCAGAAATATCCCGGCACGGTGCTCTTCGTTACCCACGACCATGACGTGATCGACGAAGTGGCCACGCGCATTTGGCAATGCAAAAACGGCCACGTCGAGGATTTCAAGGGTCCTTACGAGGATTTTCTAGTGTACGCGAAGGAGGAAGCATCGTAGAAGCGATGGTGCCTTAGCCCTGCTGTTTAATGAGACGACTGTATTCGCCATGGTCGCCGATCCAAACCCAAATAAAATCCTCACCGTCCTGAATCACCAATGCGCGGTATCGGCCTCGAACCAGACTTGCAGCCAATTGCCTACAGTTAAGGCACTCTCCTTCTCTTTTTCCCGTCAAGACCCGCGCCTCCTCGTCTCACAAGCCCGCGTCTTCGATTGACTTACCGCTTAGCGCTGTGCTACCCATACCGTCCTTAAGCGAACCCCAACACCGGAATGCCCTCAACACCTCAGCGGATGGAAATCGTCCTGGAGACCTTGATCGAGAGCATCGCCCTCGCCGAGGAAGTGGGTGTGCGCATCGCCGCTGTCGCCGGGTTTGACGAAGACGACCAATACAAGATCGGCCTGGCGGTGCACGAAGGCGTCATGAACGCGTTTCAATATGGAAACCAGCAGCGCCGCGAGCGAAAGATTCACGTGATTTTCGAGCTGCACGAGGAGAAGTTGGTCATCCATGTGGTCGATCAAGGTGCGGGATTTCGCATCGAAGACGTGCCCGACCCTCGCGAAGGCGAAAATGTTCTGGAAGACTCCGGCCGGGGCGTCCTTTTGATGAAGGCTTTCATGGACGAGGTCGATGTGCTTTCCAGCGCGGCTGGCGGCGCCGTACTGGTCATGGCCAAGCGCCACAAGCGTTAGGCCGGCCGGCTCAAGAATCGTGACACCGGCGCGGCACGTTTGACGCTGAAGGGATCCCAATTCCGGGAAAGGCTTGCGATGAGCTTCAAGGCGGCGATCCGCGAAGTTGGCGACGTCACGGTGATTGACATGGACGGGCGCATCACCCTCGGCGAAGGCAGCGCCCTGCTGCGCGACCTCATCCGCCAAAGCATCAGCAAGGGCCGCAAGAAAATTGTTATGAACATGGCGGGAATCGTGTACATCGACAGCACCGGGCTCGGCGAACTGGTGAGCGGCTACCGCCTGGTCAAGAGCGAGGGCGGAGAATTAAAGCTTCTGAGCCTCAACAAGAAAGTGACCGATCTACTCCAAATCACCAAGCTCTACACCGTGTTCGACATTCACAGCCAGGAAGCGCAGGCGGTCGCAAGTTTTCATCCTTAACGGCGCCCCGTCCTGTGAGCCTGAAGCTCCTTTCCCGCATTCCATCAGCGGCGCCGAAGCCCTCGCATCGCTTCCCGAAACGGGAAATTCCCTAGACAGCCGCCCGATTTTGTTGTATTGATGGCCCGCTTTTGTGGGTCCTGTAATTCCGTAGGTGCTCGAAGGCCCGCTACGGTCCACCCGCCTCGTTTATGGTCCAGGACGAACGGGGAAAGGAAACCGGTGACGGACATTTATCTACCACCGACTGGCGTTACGCCCGGCAAACAGCGACCGCTCAAGATATGAGGAGCTACTAAGTTGAGCAGAGAACAAGGTGTGGTCAAGTGGTTTAACGCATCAAAGGGGTACGGTTTCATCCAGCGCCAGTCGGGCGAAGACGTGTTCGTTCACTTCTCCGCCATTCAGATGGACGGATACAAGACGCTGAACGAAGGCCAGATGGTCGAATTCGAGGTCAAGCAGGGCCCGAAGGGCTATCAGGCCGAAAACGTCACCGCCTCTGCCTAATCGGGACACGTGTTCTAGGGGCCTTATCCGCCGCAGACGGACAAGGCCCTTTCGCTTTTAAGGTGCCATCCCAGTTGCATGCTTGTCGTACGGGTTCCCTTTCCAAGTGGGTGTCCACTGTTTCTCAGGGTTCAATATGCGTTTCCAATCTTGAGTGGGGGAACCGGAATAGTCGTATTCATGGGGCTGCGAACAAAGTCCTTTGCGCACCGGATTCATCCAAATGTACCAGCAGACTGCCTCGGGCGCGTCCTTTGCCCGCAGAATGTGATCATAGAATTTCTTTTGCCATAGTGTCGTACCGCATCGTTCCGAGTAGCTGTAGTTCGATGTCCGCTTGAAAATCCGTACGAATTTCAGGAGATCGCTATCCGGCGCGAGGCCTTCCACCAGCGCGTGGAAGTGATCAGGCATCACGCAATAAGCGTGGACCGCGAACTGGCACCGTTCGGCCGTACTTTTGAGGCACGCAATGACGTCTTCCGATTCGCGCTTGTCTGCCAAAACAAGCCTG
>Ga0210398_10003038_pt1 | contig 16158 bp, 17 predicted proteins | sample IncBWC4OmetaG_FD_161047 | JGI IMG/M metagenome (GOLD analysis project Ga0210398, IMG submission 161047) | Forest soil microbial communities from Barre Woods Harvard Forest LTER site, Petersham, Massachusetts, United States - Inc-BW-C-4-O | ecosystem: Environmental > Terrestrial > Soil >...
CTGCTGAATGATATGCTCGCGGACCTTCTGTTGACGCGGGTGCACCAGCTGTGGGGGGCGCCAATGGCGGTGCTTGATCAAACTCATAGCGGTAAACGGCGGAGTCACCTGTTTTCACCTGCATCTCCATCCACTTCCACGTGCCATAGCCGATGAAGTTCGCCGTGGCCAACAGATCGGCAGAACTCTTCACCTGCTCGTCGCTTTCCCCGGGAAACGCCTTCAAAACATCCGACGCCTTTTCTCCAAACACTTGGGTGATTTTCTTCGCATAGTTATCCTTGGTGGGCGGGTCGGTTCCGAAAAACGTGTGGTAGCTCCCTTCGTCGTGGTTCCATCCCGCGAGCAGCGCTACGTGCGCTTCGCTGCCTTGCGCATAAATCTGGGACGGGCTCTCAGGGAAAAAGTAGCCGTCGATGTTCGGACCGAAGTGGAATGCGGTTTTATCCTTGAACGCGGCGTCGAGGGTCTGCCGCGCGGTCATCCCGCGCAATTTCTCCAGCGTGTCTGCTCCCATCGACTGCGCGAATTTGACGCCATCCTGTTCGCTCTGCGCGAGTGGTTTCGCGGTCAGCGTCCTGCCAAAAAACGCGCCGCTCTCTCCGATCGCGCGGTGGAGCAATGCCTTGGAAATCGGCGAAGCCATCAATGCACTCACGGAAAACGACCCTGCCGACTCTCCGAAAATCGTCACGTTCTCTGGATCGCCGCCAAACGCGGCGATGTTTTTGCGGACCCATTGCAATGCGGCAGCCTGATCCTCTAAACCGTAATTTCCCGAGGCGTGATGCGGCGATTCCTTGGTCAGTTCCGGGTGGGAGAAAAATCCAAAAATTCCCAGCCGGTAGTTCATGCTTACAACGACCACGCCCTTATGCGCGAGATGTTCGCCATCTTGCCGCGGTTCGGAAGTAGCCCCGGCCTGAAACCCACCGCCGTAAATCCACACCATCACCGGCAGCTTTGCCTCCGGCGAAGCCTTGGGCGTCCACACATTCAGATACAAGCAGTCTTCGCTGGGGGCTGCGTCGCGAAACACCATGTCGGCAAACACATTCCCTTGCATGCAGCGAGCGCCGAATTCCGTCGCCTTGCGCACGCCTTGCCAGTTCAGAACCGGCTGCGGCTCTTTCCAGCGTAAAGCGCCGACCGGCGGCGCGGCGTATGGAATCCCTTTGAAAGTTTGGACCTTGCCATCCGTGCTGGTGGAACCTTCGACGCTGCCGGCTTCCGTGCGTACTTGAGCCGCAAGCACTTCACTCATTCCCGCCAGAAAGAGCATCACGACGAATAATCTCCTCGCGCGCCCCATGCCCTGCTCATGACTTCTCATCGGCTCACCTCAGATCCTGGCTTTTCGCCTCATCGCAAACCGCGAAGATAGTACCTCCCAATCGCCATGCCAGACAATTCTCATTCTTCTGCAATTCTTCTATAGCGGTAACCCCGCGAGCCTCCCATGAAGCCTCTATTTTCATTCGTGGCCACATTGGCCTGCTCCCGCGCTCGTAACGCTTTGCCCATCGAGCCCGGAACAAGTGCTCGGTGTGCCATAATCGTCAGCGCGCCGCTGCACTCGCGGCTCTCAAAAAAATCTCATCGATGCCGGGGCACTCCCATGAGTACAGCGCCACAAGTCGAGTCCAGCAATTTTCAGCCACCCAGTTGGGACAGCATCTGCGAAGCACACGCGCGTATTGCTTCGCGCATCCACCGCACTCCTGTTCTCACTTCGCATTCGCTTGACGTCTTTGCTCGAGCGCAATTTTTCTTCAAGTGCGACAACTTTCAGAAAACGGGTTCGTTTAAAATTCGCGGCGCGGCCAACGCCATTCTTTCGCTGACCGACGCCGAAGCCGCTCATGGCATCGTGACGCCCTCGAGCGGAAACCACGGAGCAGCTGTGGCCTGCGCTGCAGCCTGGCGCGGCGTGCCTGCTTACATCGTCATGCCGAAAAATGCTCCGGCTGTGAAGTGCCGAGCCGTTCAGAGTTATGGTGGGCGCATCACTTTTTCTGAGCCGACAATTACTTCCCGGCAAGAAACATCCGCGCGCGTGCAGGCCGAAACCGGGGCCATGCTCATCCATCCCTACGACAACGACCGCATCATCACCGGCCAGGCTACGGCGGCGAAGGAGTTGCTCGAAGAAATCCCAGACATCGACGCCATATTTGCGCCCGTCAGCGGCGGCGGACTGCTCAGCGGCACCTGCCTGGCTGCAAAAGCCATGCGTGCCAACATCCGCATCATTGGCTGTGAGCCCGCGCGCGCCGATGACGCCTACCGCTCACTTGCCACAGGCACTCTGCAATCGCTTGATTCGAGCGACACGATCGCGGATGGTCTTCGCGCCTCGCTCGCGCCTAGGACATTTGCGATTTTGCGGCGTCATCTTGACCGCGTCCTGCTCGTTAGCGAGGAAGAGATCATCGCCGCCATGCGCCTCGTTTGGGAACGCATGAAAATCATCATCGAGGCTAGCAGCGCGGTAGCCATCGCTCCACCCCTCCGCGCGGGAGCCCTTCGAGAACTCGATTTGCCCGCCCGCCCGGATGGCGCGCCGCCGAAGCTGGGAGTCATCTTCTCCGGCGGCAACGTGGACTTTTCCGCCCTGCCTTTCTGAACGCAGCCACCTCGAACCCAGGATTGGCTTGGACTTGCCTCTAGACTCTCTGATCCAATCAGAGCTATCCTCCTCGCATGACTCTTTCAGCCAGAAATCGTATCGAAGGAAAAGTTGTTGAAATCCAGGTGGGCGGTGTCATGGCTCACGTAGTCATTCGCGCCGGGAAAAATCTGATTGAGAGCGTAATTACCAAGCGCAGCGTGGAGGAAATGAAGCTAAAAGTGGGCGACAAAGTCTCAGCCGTGATCAAGTCCACAGAAGTTATGCTGGAAAAGGGTTGAAACTCACCTCAAGAACCATGCTCAAAAGAAGTCACTCAGCAATGCATCGCAAAATCGCGGCATTCATCCCCATACTGTTTGTTGCCATTCTGGCGCAGCCATTTTCTGCGACCCCGAAAACTCCTGAGCAAACCACGGCAGTCCCTGCGGAACTCCGAATCGGCGGTGCCGTTTCCACACCGCTCGTTCTCACAGTTGCAGATCTCCAAAAAATGCCTCGGAAATCCATCTCGGTCGTGAATCCGCATGATAAGAAAAAAGAAAGCTACGAAGGCGTGCTTCTCGAAGAACTACTCCACAGAGCTGGGGTTCCGCAAGGCGAGCAGCTTCGAGGCCGTGCGATGGCCACTTATGTGATTGCCGAAGCGGAAGACGGATACCGTGTCGTCTTCTCCCTGGCGGAACTTGATTCCGGGATTCTCGAATCTGAGGTGATCGTGGCCGATACTATGGACGGCGCACCGCTAGTTGCCCAACAGGGTCCATTTCGACTGGTAGCGCCGCATGAGAAGAGACCCGCACGCTGGGTCAGAATGCTGAAATCGATCACCGTCGTTGGTCCGTGAGCAGAACTTGGAGCGGCTCCGACCGCACAAGAAGGCCAAGCACGCAAGCGGATACCGAAAGCCCCCCCACTGCTTCTTGGTAAGCGCCTCCGGCCGCTCTTCTACATCAGCGGCCGTCCGCGTCAAGCCAGGGTCGAAAATCACCTCGCCTGTGCTGGACTGGGTTGCGGTTGCGGATTCGGCGGCTCGATCCGATAGCCGAGGCTTCGGAGTTGCCGGATCATTCTCGCAGTGCGCCTTTGCTTTGCTTGTTTGGTAACGGATGGGCCTCGTTCTTCGTAAGAGACTCCTTGGTGCAGGATCAACCAGATCAGCCGACACTGTCGATGGGCAATGGCCCCGATGGCTTGATTATGTCCTAGGCGCGGGACCGAGCGGCGATACACGATTTCGAAGATGCTGCCTTTGGTCCTAGCTGCAGCGTTGGCCGCCTGGTTGAGAACACGCCGCATGTGGCGGTTGCCCTGGGGGGACCGGTGGCTGTAGTTCACGCCCGCGCTCTCGTCATCGCCGGGGCAGGCACCAACCCAGGAGGAGAGACATTTCGCGGAAGGAAAGGTCGCGGCGGCGGGACCGACTTCGGCAATGATCTGTTGCGCTGAATCCACTCCTAGTCCAGGCATCTCTGCCAACCGCTCGACCGCGCCCTGGTGCTGGCTGAGCAGACTGGCCATCTCTTGATCCAATTGGCCGATTTGCTGCTCGAGGAATTGCAACTGCTCTAGCATCATCTTCAGCAGCCGTCGATACACGGGCTTGAGATCCGTGCACGCGCCGAGCGCATCACACAATTGTTCCGGCGTGGCGCGCAAGCGCTCATCAGCCAAAGTAGCTAGAGCCGTCGGGTTGGTTTCACCCTCGGCGAGCGCCTTCAGCATGCGCCGGGCACTAACGCCCAGAAGGTCCGAGACCAGGCTGGACAATTTAATGTGGGCCTCTTCCAGCAGAGACTCCACTTGGTTCTGCAGCCGCACATGGTCGCGCGTCAACTGATACTTTCTGCGCGTCACCGTGCGCCACAGGCGTTGTTCGGCATCGGGCACAAAACTCAGGGTCAGCTCCCGGGCCACTAACCGTTTCACCAAACGTTTGGCATCTCGGAAATCCTTCTTGCGCCCCCGCGGCCCACGATTGGACTGTGCCTGCGCCAGGTGCAGCGTTCCCGATCTCGGGCGTGCGCCTTCTCGCTTCTTGCGTAGCGGTTTCCAGTGCCGTTCCAGTGCTTCCCAGACCGGTCTCCAATATTGCGCCGTCGACTCCATGACGACTTCCTCGGTCTCTTGCTGCAGCAGCCACTCGGCCAGCGACCGCAATTGGCTGGGGGTGCTGTCAAACAGCCGCTGCTCAAACTGGTACTCGCTGTCGATTTCCACGTCGGACACGACTACGGCCAGCATCTTTTTATGAACGTCGATTCCCGCTATCCTGTAGGGCATAAGCTTCCTCCTGGCAGGAGTGGAGAGCGCGCTGCGGTTACCTTAACCAGGGTCACGGGCTATCACCGCTCCCTCAAGAGGAAGACAGCGACGCCCAATTATTCGCTCAATCACGCACGCTCCGGATCAGACATCTAAACGGCCTCAACTCCTCCACTCTTGACTCGACCTCGCCACTCCGAGCCGTTGCCATTTTAACTCGAGACCAATTTTCATAGGGTTTCGCGGGCCGTAGGCCCTAAATGACATCTAAGAATGTAACCCTAGCGGTCTGTTCTTTCCTCCTCTGTTAAAGACAGCTTTGTCGTCAATTCCAAGCTTCGCAAGCCTGTCGTCGAGGTTGATCTTGCCGTCGGCCACAGCGATACCAATCAGTGCATTCAACAAACTTTTGCGGCAGGAGTGCAGGTTGGACCGGTGAGTGATGTCTCCCCAAGCGGCGACCACCACGCCGTGTTGCACGATCATCGCCGAGATCGAGCCAGTCTCTTCGAGGTAATCGCGTATTTTGACCAGGCTCTCCGCTGACCACCCAGCTTGCTCCGGCGATGCCAAGCGCTTCCACTCCGCGGCTGGCACAGCACCGACCTCAACACCGCCGGATCGGTGGTGACGGCGCAAGCAGGCTCTCGGCCCGAATGTCTTCAGCAGTCCCGCACCGGAGCCTGACGGGACACATTATGTCTTGAAGTCGGAATCGCCCATGGTTGTGCTTGATGCATTTCCCGTACGCTCGCGGCTTGCGCAGGAGTACTTCACAAACTTGTGGCTTGCGACCGGCTGCCATTGACATGGACGTGTTTCAAGGTTTACGAATTTCGCCTAGGTATTTCAGGCGATTGCTTCCGGTTGCGCAACTAACCAGGCAAGTGAAATTCATTTGGGGGAAAATGCAAAATACACCGCCGCGCACGTTTGGCCCAGCTCAAAGAACATGTTCTACTTCTTTGGTTTGTAAAGGTAAGTCACAAACACATAACCCCAGGGCACAGCGACGATGGGCAATGGAACCCATAAAAAGGCAAGGCGATGGATTCCGCTGGCGAACCCCACAAGGTCCCCTTTGCCCATAGAGGATACGCCACAAGAATAAGCCACAGCACTTTGTAGAATATCTCCAGCAGAACGATCGGTAGCATTTTCACAGGACGGATGATTCCTATGCCCGCCAATGTCGCGAACGCCGTCCAGACGCACCACACCACGGCATCTGTCGGGTCCCATGGTCCTTGGTGGGTCAGGATGTGCGTCCAGGTACCTTTGCCCAGCACGAAGAACATCAATATATAGAGCAGCCGCAACAGGTAAATGTTGATCCGGCGGACACCCTCGTATCGCTCGTCCCGCTGAAAAATGGCCTTGAGGTTAAATGTCATCGAAATATCCTTGAAGTCATGGATGCCTACGAATTCTCTAAGGACACTTATTGGATCACAGTGCGTCCATGCTAGCCCAAAACACGGAGAGACGCAGCGTAGAGTTGGCCGCGAGCCTGATTGACGCGGTCACCGGAGAGGTGGACCCGCTCGTGAAAACAGTGATTGGCCAGCGTTCCTCCAGTTCCATCGCAACACTTTTCACGCCCCTGGCAGCGCTGGCAGCGCGAAGAAACTTGCAAAAGCTCTATCAACGAGATTAGTATCGCGACACTAAACACCCTGCCCAATGGAGGTTGCCGTGCCTTTCTGTGTCCCCCGAAAGATGGCCTTTCTCGCGGTGTTGACTTTTGTCATGTTCTTAATGGGCTGCCAGAAGCAGCATGAGGCGGTCACTACTTATCACTACGACAATTTGCGGACCGGCTGGAACCATGCAGAGAAAGAATTGACGTTCAAAAAGGTCCAGAGCGCGCACTTCGGCCTGATCCAGAATGTAACGCTCGACGATCAGGTCGATACGCAGCCCTTGGTTGTGCCGCGCGTGGATATCCCCACGGGGCCGAGCCCCGGAGTGCATGATGTCGTTTATGTGGCGACAGAAGGCAATACCATCTATGCGATCGATGCGTCGAGCGGAGAAATTCTGCTTCACCCGAAGATCGGAAATCCGGTTCCGCTGCCGTTGGGATGCAGCAACAACGGGCCCAACGTGGGTATCAACGGCACGCCGGTCATCGATCGTGAAACGCACACGATGTACGTCATCGTCTATACGTTGGAGGCCGGCAATCCCGTTTATCGAATTCACGCGCTGGATCTGAGCAGCCTGACAGACAAGGTGCCTCCGGTCGTCGTGAGCGCGTCCCACAAACTCAGCAACAATACCAATTTCCTGTTTGATGCCCGTTACCAGAGGCAACGCCCGGCTTTGCTCCTTTCGAAAGGTAATGTCTACGCAGGGTTTGGGAGTTTCTGCGATTTCGCCGCGAGCGTTTCACGGGGATGGCTGCTCGGCTGGTCCGCAGCTACCCTCACACCACTGCCCACGAATCAATTGAACGATACGCAGGCAACATCACCAGACAGCTTCTTCCTGTCTTCCATTTGGATGTCCGGCTACGGCCCCGCGGCCGATCCCGAAGGCAACATTTATTTCATAACAGGCAATTCCGATTACAGCGGAACGACCTACGACGGAGTGACCAACATCCAGGAGAGCGTCGTGAAACTGGCACCCGACCTGAGTAAGGTGCTCGACATTTTCACGCCATCGAATCAGGGAAACTTGGACCAGACCGACAATGACTTCGGCTCGGCTGGGGCGCTTTTGATTCCACCTCAAGAAGGCAGCACGCCGCATCTTGTTGCGGCCGCGGGCAAAGACGGGCGCATGTTCGTTCTGAACCGCAACAGCCTGGGTGGCTACACACCCGGCGGACCTGACAAGGTTGTGACGCAAGTGAATATCGGGGGTTGCTGGTGTGGACAGTCTTACTTTCAACACAAGATAGTCAGCAGCGGCGGCTCCAACGTCATCCTTTGGAAAATAAAAACCTCTCCCGGAGTCGCCCTGCAGAATGAAGGTACCTCAGCAGGCATCGGCGGCGCGCAGGACCCCGGATTCTTTACGAGTGTTTCTTCGGAAGAAGACGATCATCCGATCATCTGGGCTGTTTCTCGGCCGAACAATTCCAGCCCGGCGGACATTTCGTTGTTCGCATTTAAGGGAGAACCATCGAGTGGGGGCACACTTGACACCTTGTTCCAAGCCCCGGCGGGCACTTGGCCGAATACCGGAGGGAATTCCGATCTCCTGCCGGTGGTGGTGAATGGCAAGGTCTACGTTGCGAGTTACAAGCAACTCAGCATTTTCGGGATGCACTGAGCGAGGGAGGCTTTTATGAAAAAAATTCTCATTTGCGCCTTAGTCACGGCGATGATAACTGGCGGGACCTGTTTTGTTGTGGCCCAGGCGCCAGGAGCGGGAGAAGCCGCGACAAAAGAGGGTGCAACGAAGTCCGCGGAACAGGGACCAACGCGGGAAATCTACGGCAAGATCCAGAGCATCAAGGGGACAATGTTCACGTTGCAAACGCGATCGGGAGTTCTCGTGCAAGTGGATGCGAAACCCGCTGTGACGGCCGAACGCAGTGTTAATTTGCTCGTTGGGCACACTATTTCCGTAAAGGGTACGATGGACAAAGCCGGTGTGCTCCACGCTGAAATTCTTCAGAAGGCGAAAGATTCCCCGACTATTTGGCCCGCTGATCGCTAGCTGGCGATGGCAGATTTGGTCACAGGGAAGGCGGAAACCTGAATCTCTGATACCCGCAGCACCTTCCTCTTCCGGAGGTTCGGTGGGAGTTGAACAACGTGCGCGTGGGCAAACCGCAAAGAAGCTCGGCTAAGGGGGCAACAATCTAGACTCGCAGACTAGCGGGTGACTTTGAACTCGATCGCGACAGTTTTGGGATCTGTGTGTTCATCAGGACCAGCAATCCATAGCTCTTTCATATCGACCCAAGCAGTCTCGCCTGGATTCAGAATAGTGGTGCGGACCTGAGAAGAAGCCTTGTCGACAATTTTGACGCTCGTGACGGCAATGACGAGGGTTGGCAAAGCCGAAAGCCCGGTCCCGCTCTCCAGTTGGCTGACCCGCAGGCTGTCCGTTTGGAGTACGTCACAACCAATTTTATGAACAATTCCGCCAATGTCCCCCCCAACAAGAACACGCGGTCTGAGCTTCCGGGGCGCAGCGCTCAGTCCATACATTCTCAAAGAACTCCACTTCAACGATTCGGGCGACCGTCTTGGGATCGGTGTTTTTGAGGATTTGTGCGAACCCTCCGCGGATGAATCGCGCGTTAGGTTCGGGCCAAAAGGGCATCGGTTGAGCACGCTCGGTCGTATGAGCCAACCAAGCGCTCTGGATCGGAATTTGCAGAAAATCATTGTGATGGTCGTCTAAGTAGGTGCTTTCCCCTGGTTTTAATTCCAGGAGCCAAGGCGCGGACAAGCGAATTTTCAAGTAGCATATGGAAGTGAGGGTCTCGATCTAAGCCGCGGCCGAGGCGGCACCGGAATGGCCAGAGCCTCCGGTTCCGGAAGGTGTACAGCCTCCCAGCCATCCCCAGGTTGCGAACACCAAGGTCGACGCAATCAGATATCGTTTCATGTGGCTATCTTATTCCAGATTCTTAAGCTCGGATAAAATCCCGATCGACGCGGTTACATGTGAAACCGATTCAAAACCACGCACGACTCAGGACTTGGCCCTCTTATTTCGTTGTAAACTACCCGGCGTCACTGGCTATCTGACCGGCACTCGCTGGCGGAACGTGCGTGAATACAGGTAGCGGCTCGGAGTAACTTGTATGATCTTCCCCCAATTGGCTCAATTCACCGATATTGCTCTTCTGCTCCTGCGCTTGATGGTTGGCATCGTGTTCATCACCAGCGGCTACAAACATCTTAAAGACCCGGCAACGCGGAGCAAGGACATTGGGATGAGCAAGAGCTTCACAATTTTTCTGGGTGCAGCCGAGTTAGCTGGCGGCCTCGGAGTAATTTCAGGCATTCTCGCACAACTCGCCGCCATCGGTTTGATTTTGGTTATGCTCCGTGCCATACAAAAGAAAATATTACTTGGCACACCGGCTTCTGGGGCAAATCGGGGACCAACGGCTGGAGTTACGAAACTATGCTCGTCGTTATGAATCTGGTTATCGTCACCACCGGCGGCGGAAACCTGACTCTCACTCACCTAATCAGGTAAGACCCTCGATCGCTTTAGGGCAGCCAACGCAAGCGCGAACGAGGTGTAGGGTCCTTAACGATCAGCTCCGGAGTTCCTCTGAGTAATCCTGTTGCGGAAAGGGACTGCGAAGACCGCTCCGCCCGGAGTTAGACGCTTCGACGCGGTGTAGACTGTGGGATGATCGAAGAAACAGCGCGACTTGACGAGTCGTACACTCTGATTCCACTAAAGCATTTAGCTTCTTGTCAAACTGGAGGCTCAAGATGAACGATCAACAAAAGACGGAGCAGTATTCTGGAGTGCGAGATCAACAGATCCGTGCGGCACTGGATCAGCATTGGGCGGCGTCCGATGCCAACGATTTTGAAACGGAGCACCGCATCTATCACGAGGACGCGGTGCTGGAATACCCGCAGTCAGGCGAGCGAACCCGTGGTCGACGCAACATACAGAACCAGCGCGCTAGTCAGCCGAGCAAAAAGCGGTTTGCTGTCCGACGAATCATTGGTGGCGGTGATCTTTGGATCACCGAATTCATCCTGACATATGACGGCAAGCCGTCATACACCGTGAGCATCATGGAGTTCAGGGACGACAAGGTTGCGCGGGAAACACAGTATTTTGCGGATCCATTCGTGGCTCCCGCCTGGCGCGCTCAATGGGTCGAACGGATGGACACATAATCTCGAGGCGCGAGAATTCGCTAACGACAGCGCCATTTGTGATTTGCAGCATAATTGTCGAGAACAGAGATTAACGCCAGAACCAGCTAAGTCCTTCCATGCGGCAAGTGAAATCGCCCCCAAATCACTTGATGTCCGGTAAGGCGGCCAGGACCTACCGCTATTCCAGATCGGCTGCGGAATAGCTTTCGACATATTCCTCACCGTCCGCTCCGTAGTAGGTACATGTACGCGCGCTAAAGTTGACATCGTAGCGGACAACTCCAGCGCGCCATGATGCCAACAAGAATTCTGGAAATGTGCTCTGACCAGCTTGGTCGGTTCGTAGCGCCGCGATAAGAGCTTCGCGGTCGAATCTTGGAACATCCACTGTGCCGGACACCAACGGAGTGCCAAGGGACATCACCGGGCCAGATTCCGTCAGATACAAGCTTTGACAAGCTGGCAGGTACCAGAGATTGCTCTTAACTCCCGCTCGCCGCAGGGTCTCCGCCAAATATGGGAAACCTCCAACCTTGGGCCTTATTGCCATTGCGCGTTGTTGCGCGGTCAGAAGCTTTTCTGCCGCAGTGCTCACTTGTGGCTCTCCTATGTTGAGTCGCGCGGAGTGTTTGGACGACAAGCGCGCATCGTCAGTATAATTCAAAAAACTCCGGTATCATGAACCACTTTACCGGTAACCCGACCAGGAGTTGACGGGCCGCTGACAGGACCGATTTTCACTCCACAATAATCCGGTCTGCCCACTCCACGAGCGAGACAAAGATCGCCGGACTGCCGAATTTCGCTCCCCATGAAATCAAGTCTGTTTCCGTGACCCCACGGGCCCGGGAACAAGCCCCTCAAGAAAATACCGGAATGTGTTTAGCTACAACTTTTTCGCGCATTTCGCTCAGCGGCGGCCAGCCCACCGGCATGATCGCATCGGCCGTCGCCTTACGCATCAGATAGGTAGCCTCACCGGTCAGGAAAATTTGCACTTCGTGGCCTGCATCTGCCAGTGCAAGTCCATGTGCAAATGCAAATGAGGCTCTTGTGGGGTCATCCGATCCCCACGCACTTTTCATCATGATCCTCAGAGGTTTCTTGGATTCCTCCGCTTTCCCTCCCAGTCCCAAAAAAGATAAGCCCGCCAATTGGGCCAAGAATCTGCGTCTCGCCATTCTGTTCACTCCTGAATTGGGATTCCCCCGCCGGGGGATGAGTGCCGTAAGCCTACACCTCTTCTTCTTCGGTGGCTCGGGTGGCAATCGTGTGGAGTGGCATCTATTAAGCACCCCGACGAGATCTGATAAACGGTAACCGGTCAAGTACCTTCGCCAGGCTGGCTCCTCGCGCGTCGCTGCGGGGAAGAGATTCGGACCATCCGGCGAAAATGAGTTGGGTCTATGACTGCTACGGCTTCCCCGCCTTCTGCCGCTGTTTCACTGCCTCATCTACCGCCTTCTTAAACTCCGCCACAGCCAGCACGTCCGGTGACTTCAATGCATCTTTCCGCGCATAACGCCACAACGGCCCCCGCTTCAGCGCATCCTCGGTCCGCCCGAGGTACACCGAAAACAAATCCTCCGTCGGCCCAATCTCTCCTCCCATCCCCGGCTTCGGGGAGAGCGGCCCGCCGTTCTGCGCCGCATCCGGCGACCGTCCCTGTTGACCACCGATGCGCATCGTGTTGTCCGTCCCTTGCAGAATCACCGGACGGTCATTCGGCGACTGTCCGCCGACCGTGGGATTCATCGCCTGCTTGTCTCCCTTCCGCACCACAATGACCAAGTCCGCCTGGCTCATCGTCATCGTCGGCTTCAGCCGTCCCCATTCCATCAGCGCCTTCTCCACATCCTCTCGCGCTGTTCTATTTCCGCTCGGGTCATTCACTGGAATTGCCGCATCTGGGTCGACCATCACGAAGACCGTTTGCGCATTCAGCACAACTTGAGGCAGCGCGCTCTTCTTCTTTGCCCAAATCAGCCCTGCTCCCAACGTCCAAGCCGCCAAGACCACCACCGCCGTCCCCGCCATCGCGTTCACTCGCTTCGTCATATCCACCTCCCGTCGCGGTCCGCACCTGAGCCTACCCCTACGACGTCCTATCACCCTTTTCCGTTGCTTCAAAAACTGTTCGAACCCACCAAAGAAATCGGTCGTCTTCTGCTGGAGAAGCAAGAGCGGCTTGAAAACCAAGCGTCCAACCGCAAGCCGGACGCGAAATAACGATAGGGCTGCGGACCGTCTCGGTCAACTGGTAAACGCGTGACCGGACATCATCTGGGAACCTCGTACACAAATGTCCGTAAAGTGACTACACAGAAGCTAGCAGGACGCTGACAATTGCAGGTCTATTGTTGGGGCTCTTACACTTGAGTTAAGATGCCGCAGTTTCACCAACCCGGCTGCACTTGAGGATCTATGAAGCGCGTCATTGCTGGCTGTTCGTTTTTGTGTTTTGTTTCGCTTGGCGTATTCCTTACCGTCGGAGCGGCTGAGTTCCTGGAAGGATCTAATTCCGCCGCGCCCGGGGTTAGCAAAGTGGCCCGCTACGGAAACGCGGACTCGATCAGCGAAGAGGAGATGAAAATCTACGACTATTTTCTGGCCTCCGACCAGCTCGAAGGACGAAATTTCCCCTCCCGCGGTTACGACGCCGCAGCGCTCTACGTCGCGAGTCACTTGGCGGAGTGGGGTCTGAAGCCGGGCGGGAGCACTGATCACACGAACGGCCCGCTGCAGCCCTATTTGATGCCGTTCGAGCTTGTGAGCAAGCAGGTGGTCGCGGCGGAGACTAAGGCTTCACTCACGACCCCCGCGCCTGTTCGCCGCGGGGGCCCTGTAACTCCCGGAGGCCCGAGAACCACGGAATTGGAATATGGGAAAGATTGGACGATGGCCGGCGGAGGCTTTCGCGGCCCGGTCTTGGGTGAGTCGTTCGACGTTAGCGGAGGATTGGTTTTTGCAGGGAAAGGCTACGTAATCAACAAGTCTAATATCAATCCCTATAAAGGTCTGGATGTGCGCGGCAAGATCGTCGTGGTTGCGGGCCTTCCGCCCGAGATTGCCGCTCAGCGAGCGGCGGCCGCAGCCCGGGGCGGGCGGGGCGCTGACACGCAGAGTCCATTCGGGGAGAATTGCACCGACTACCTGACGCCGGAAGAGTACGCGGCAAAGAACGGAGCGCTGGCCGTGATCGCGATCGCCGATTTTCAGCAACTTTCGAACATGGCCAATCCTAATTCGCCCGCATCGTTTAACGGTCCCAGCTTTCAGGTGACGAAGTTCCAGGAGCCGCCCGCGTGCCCCATAGTCCCGTCGGTGGTAGCTGGATTGGAGCCAACCAACTTGATATTCCAGGACGAGAAGATGAACGCTGCGCAGGTGTTTTATGCGGCGGGCAACAATTCCAACCTGGATTCAATGGAGCTGAATGCGGAAAAGAAACTGAGCCTGCACGTGGTGATCCACAGCGAACCAGGGCACGGCGAAAATGTCGTCGGCGTCCTCGAAGGTAGTGATCCCGTGCTGAAGAATGAGTACGTCGTGATCAGCGCGCATCTCGATCATATTGGGTTGAGCGCACCCTTGCCCGATGGCCATAACGTCAACAATGGCGCCGACGATGATGGTTCCGGTTCCACCGGCCTGCTGGCCATCGCCCGGTCTTACGCGCAAGGCGCCGCCAAAGGGATTCATCCCAAGCGAACCATCATCTTTCTATGGAACGGCGGCGAAGAAAAGGGTCTTTGGGGCTCGCGATACTTCAATGAGTTTCCTTCCGTCGATCTGAGCAAGGTGGTGGCGAACCTGAATATGGATATGATCGGCCGGACCAAAACTCCGGGTTATTCCGATCCGGACGCCACGCACGTGCTCGTGAATCCGGGCGAGGTTTTGGTGGTAGGCCCTCAGGTCAGTAGCGACGACCTGGAGACGACGATCGAGACGGTAAATAGCAGCTACCAAAGGCTCGTAATAAACCATTTCTACGACACGACCTCCCCCGACTCGACTCACGATAATCTTGGCCCGAAGCCGAACGGCCAGCGCATCTTCTATCGAAGCGATCATTACAACTTCGCCAAAATGGGAATCCCGATCGCTTTTTTTACCGTGGGCCTGCATCCCGATTATCACCGCCCCACCGACACTCCGGAGAAGATTGATTACAAGGAAATTCAAGTAGTGTCGAAGACCGTTGCGGCCGTTGCCTGGGTACTCGGCAATCAGGCGGGCCGCCCGAAGTTGAATGCGCGTCTGCCGGATCAGTTGGTGAAAGACATGAAGACCGCGCAAAAGCAAGGTTGGGGCAAAATCACGCCGGTGCTGACGCCGCTTCCGGGCGAGCCGTATTAGGGAGAACACAGTAAGCCAGAATCGGCTCGGAGTCATCCTTGAGCCTTCGCCTGCTCCCCGCGTCGGATCCGTCGCACAAGGGAGAAGCGGTCCGGCTGTACTCGATCACACGCTAGTCAGGATGGTGTTCGGTTTGAATCAACACCCTTGAACGAATCCTAGTTATTGTTCGCCACTAACGCCGTAACCGGATGCGTGGAATCGGCCCGATCTTCAGTGTCCGGTTGTCACTTACCAGATGGAAGGCATTTGGACTGGAAAATCAATAGCTAGGGGTTGGGTGTGCTCGAACTCGTGATGTAGTAACCCGAGCGGGTCGTGGCGTTGTAGCCGGGGCTGGCGCTCACCCTGAGAGTGTGGAATTGTGAGGAAGGATTGTTGCCAGTAGGGGCGTACACGAGGGTGTAGTCATGGCGTGCTTGTTCCGTCATGCGCGTTAGCGTGAGTTCCATGGTGTAAGTTGAAGTTGCGTAAAAAATCCCGCCTCCAGTTTTCGAGGAGTAGTCGGTCAAATTGAAGAATTTACGTTTCGATTTGGCAGAGCCTGAGGCTAGGGCGTAGACGGAGATATTGTTTTGAAGGAGGAAGTCGCGCACGGCCTCGTGAGAATGGTGATTCAGCTTTGGTTCGTCTAAACCGTCGGTAAGGATCAGAATGATTCTGCGACGGTCACGGGGCCGTTGCTGAAGAAGTTGCGCTGAGGAGTAAAGCGCATCTTCAAGCGCCTTGCTTGGTCTAGAACCAGAGTAGGTTGGGGCAGAGATCGGCGGCGGTCCTGTGGTCGAGACCGGATCGGTAACCAGAGGCTGCGGAATGTATGGAGGAGACGGTTGCGCGGCTGACTGGGCAGATTTTAGGGCAGCCATAAGCTTCATCGAGTCACTGGTGAACTCGTCTCCTGGATAGAACAGCATGTCAAAACGGCAGACCATGGCTTCGTCTTGGTCAGCTATGTCGCCGATGATTGAACGCACACTTCTAGCCATCTGCGTTCCTTCCTTCCACTTCAGGTCGTCGTCGACGAGGATTAGGAGCGAAAGAGGAAGACTCTCATCAGTGAAAGAGAGAATACTTTGCTCGACT
>Ga0210398_10003039_pt1 | contig 16157 bp, 11 predicted proteins | sample IncBWC4OmetaG_FD_161047 | JGI IMG/M metagenome (GOLD analysis project Ga0210398, IMG submission 161047) | Forest soil microbial communities from Barre Woods Harvard Forest LTER site, Petersham, Massachusetts, United States - Inc-BW-C-4-O | ecosystem: Environmental > Terrestrial > Soil >...
TGCTGTTATGTGATATTTCATGCCTGTCCACCAAAGTCCGCGATTCTGTGAGAAAGCCCGCGAACCGGTGATGAGTCCGCAGATACGCGCCTTCAAATCGTATTCCATTCACCGCAAATCACCAAAGCGAGATTATCCGTGAAATCGAGGATGCGACTTGAGGCAGGGAATTAGCTGGAGGCCGCGACTTACCGCCCGCGAGGTTCTCGCTTCCTGTTGACATTCTATAGATAGGCCGCCATAGTATTCCTATAGAGGCTCGATAGGAGACAGGTCTTGAACTCTGAACCCACAACCCTTTTGCAAGGGACTTTGGACATGCTGATCTTGAAATCGCTTATTGCTGGCGAGATGCATGGGTTAGGAGTCTCGCGCAGAATCCGGCAGATCACCGGCGGCACCTTCGTTGTTAAGCCGGGCTCATTGTTTCCCGCTCTACATCGAATGGAAGAAGAAGGGTGGATCTCGTCTCTTTGGGGGGATTCCGAAAATAACCGCCGCGCGAAATACTACCGCTTGACGAAGGCTGGACGGAAGCAACTCGAAGTCGAAACGGATCGCTGGGGACGGATCTCCTGGGCTATCGCTCAGGCTTTGGAAACATCGTAGGGGTGTTGAGTATGCCGCCGCTGGCAAGAGTCCAAAGTTTGCTGCGAAATTTGTTCTTGTCCAGTCGTGTGGAAGGAGACCTCGACCAGGAAGTTCATTCCCACCTTGAAATGCTGATCGAAGAAAACATTCGTGCGGCCATGCCGCCGCAGGAAGCGCAGCGGACCGCGCGGATGGAGCTTGGCGGTATCGAACAAGTGAAAGAGCAGGTTCGCGACGAACGGATCGGCCATTGGTTCTACTCTGTGATTTCTGATTGCCGCTATGCCATCCGCCAGTTTCGCAGGAATCCCGGCTTCACAGTGGTCGTCGTCCTTACCCTTGCCCTTGGCATCGGCGCAACCACGGCAATCTTCAGCGTGGTATACGGTATATTGCTTCGGTCTCTGCCGTACTCAAATCCGAGCCGGATTATGGCCATCTTCGAGGTCGACTCGAAGGGCGGATGGTCACGCGTTGCCGACCCGAACTTCGACGACTTTCGTGATCAAAGCCGCAGCTTCCAGGCAATTGCCAAGTACAGTGACGACATCGCTTCGGTTTCGGGAGCTGCGCAGCCTACGCGCACGACGGTGGCGCGGATCTCTCCCGAATTTCTCAAGGTGTTCGGTGTTCAGCCGATGCTGGGCAGGGATTTCAACGCCAGCGACGCGAAAAAAGGCGTCGGCCCCACGGTTCTGGTCAGCTACGGATACTGGCGACAGTATCTGGGATCGCCACGCGAACTCTCGCAGTCGCACCTGAAGATCGATAGCGCCGTCTTCTCCGTTATCGGCGTGCTTCCGGCCGGATTCCGTTTCCCGGCAGGCGTGGATCTGTGGCTGCCGGCCGACTTGGACGGCGAAAACGCCAGCAGGACATCGCATAACTACTATGCGGTCGGGCGACTGCGCGATGGCGTGACTGTCGAGCAGGCAAATCGCGACATTGGCGCGATAGCGCGACGCATTCATGAAACGTCGAGCGAGCAAGACGACTATCTGCTCAAAGATGGGATTGTCGTTCCTCTGCAGGACTCGATTACCGGAAAGGCGCGTTCGGCGCTGCTGGTACTGCTGAGTGCGGTAGGGTTTCTGCTGCTGGTAGCGTGCGCGAACGTGGCGAACTTGCTGCTGGCACAAGCGACGGCGAGAGAGCGTGAGCTCGCCATTCGCAGCGCTCTGGGTGCATCGTGGGGGCGGCTGATGCGTCAGTTCCTTACCGAGGCATTCCTGCTTTCACTGGCCGGCGGCGCACTGGGTGTGCTGGGAGCGTATCTGGGCGTGACGGGATTGGTGGCGCTAGCGCCGCACAATCTGCCGCGACTGGAAAGTGTCGCTATCAGTGTTCCCGTACTTGCTTTCGCCTTTCTGCTATCGAGCTCCGTGGCCGTAGGCCTCGGGGCGTTCACCGCATCGCGCGCAATTTCCGGCGACCCGCATAAGGACTTCGCAGAAGGTGGGCGTGGGCAAGCGGGTTCGCAGGGCAGCCAGCTCGTTGGCCAGGCAATTGTGGCGGCGCAGGTGGCGATCACATTGGTTCTGGTAGTGGGAGCGGGATTGCTGGGACGTAGCCTGATGAAAGTGCTCGAAGTCAACCCTGGGTTCCGCGTGGACAAAGTAATCACGATGGATGTGTCGTTGCCTTCGGTTGACGATCCCAAAGCAAAAGCAGCGCAGGGGGCTTTCTTCTCACGGCTGATTGACCGGCTTAAAGAAATCCCGGGCGTGATCAAGGTTGGCGCGACCAGCGGGCTGCCAATGGATGGTGGCCTTCCCGACGGAATGTTTCTGCTGATGACGCCAAATGAGGTTCCCAAGAGCCCGGATGGTTTTGGGGCACTGTTCCAACAAAAAGGGCGGATCGGCAATGCCGACTTCTGTGTTGCTACGAATGGCTATTTCCAGGTTCTGGGAATTCCACTGATTCGAGGTCGACTGTTCGATGAGCGGGACGGGGCGAATGCCCAACACGTCGCCGTGGTCAGTGAGTCGCTGGCACGCGAACGCTGGCCGAATCAGGATCCGATCGGCCACACCATTGAGTTCGGAAACATGGACGGCGACCTGCGTTTGCTGACCATTGTGGGGATCGTGGGCGACACTCGTGAATATGGCCTCGATGCACCACCGCATCCAACTGTTTACGTAAATTTGTTTCAGCGGCCGCGCTCCACGATCGCTGTGACGATGCTGAGTGATACTGACACGCGGTCGGTGACATCAGCCGCACGAGGAATCCTGCGGGACCTGAACCCAGAGATTCCGGCGAGATTCAGAACGTTTTCGCAAGTCTATTCAGCTTCGTTAGGATCGCGGAGATTCAACGTCATTCTGATCGGCTTTTTCGGAATCACCGCGTTGCTGCTCGCAACGGCTGGGGTCTTCGGCGTGATGGCTTATTCGGTCAGTCGCCGCACTCGCGAAATAGGCGTGCGTATCGCTCTGGGGGCACGCTCCGTCGACGTGCTGATAATAATCATGAGCCAAGGATTGCGCACCATCTGCATTGGCGTTGCAATTGGAATTGCCGGTTCACTGGCCCTGACGCGCGCGCTGGCATCGCTGCTGTTTGGCGTGACTGCTACCGATCCACTGACCTTCGGCGGCGTGACACTGCTGCTGGTTGGGACTGCGCTGCTGGCTTGCTACATTCCAGCGCGGCGGGCAACGAAAGTAGATCCCATGGTGGCGTTGCGCTATGAGTAGAGAGCGATGGCCAATCCGAAGCTGCGCTGCTTAGGAAAGCGTCGCCAGCTTTAGAGAAGCATCGCACGTCCGAACCTGAATCGAGGATGACCAGGTCCCGGACGGATGTTTATTGCAGATCAATGTGGGTTGGATAACGAGGCGGCTTCGCCAGGCGCAGTTCGATTTCTTGTGTTTCATTAGCGCCGAGATTCAGCTGCTGCTTGCCGAACTCCATGTGCGGGCCTTCCATTTCGACGCGGTAAGTGCCTGGAGCCAAAGATATCAGTAGTGGCGTCTGCCCCACCGGCTTGCCGTCGATTCGCACCACAGCTTTTGCTGGCACCGACTTCAAAGTGAGTGTTGCCGCGTTCTGGCCTGCGTTTTGCTCGAGCGCGCGCCGGTTCGCCTCCTGCGGATTGGGCGCAGTGTCAGTCACGCCTCCCGGTTGCTTGTCAGGAGTCAGGACGGAAACCGTCTTTTTGTCGGGAGAAAGTGTGGAATTTATCTTGTTGCTGAGTCCGCTTAAGCCGGCGCTGCTACCGGTCGCAATATGCCCGTATTCTATCGCCGCCTGCGCGGCAGCGGGGCGGACACTCAACACGGCCAGAACTGCAATGGCGATTGAGCAGATTACCGGTCTACGTATCACCGCAACTCCCAATTGCATTCCAAACAGCCGGCTGACTCAGTTGTCAGGGTCCTGGCCTTCGGGAACGAAATATGCGTCAACCGCGGCGGCCAGGGCATCCCGATCGAGAGTGGCAACGTTGCCTTCGTAACTTGCCGCCCAGCGAATCTGGTTCAGAAGGTCCCGGGGATGGCACGCCCGCAGCGGTTCTTTCAGCTTGTTGCGGATTGTGTCGATCAACTCATCAATGACGGGGGCGTCATATTGAAGTTCGAAATCGTCACAAATTCTGCGGGAGATTTCGTGGAAATGCTCTGGCGAAACAGCCCCCACTCTCACCTTCGTCTGGATTCTGCGCAAGAATGCGGCATCGGCCAGGGTGGAGGGATCCAGATTGGTGGCAAAGACGACGAACATCTCGAACGGAATCTCAACGGTTTGTCCTCCGGCCAACGTGAGGAAGTCAATTCTGCGATCCAGGGGCACGATCCAGCGATTGAGCAGTTCTTCCGGGCGGACGCGCTGGCGTCCGAAGTCATCGATGACCAGGACGCCATTGTTGGCCTTCATCTGTACGGGAGCGGAATAGAATTTTGTAATCTGGTTCAGTTGCAATTCGAGCATTTCAATCGTGAGCTCACCGCCAACGATCATCATGGGACGGCGGCAGAGTACCCAACGCGTATCACTATCGTCTGTGACAGGATCGGCGACCTTGGTATGGACCTGGGGGTCGTAGACGGAAATAATCTGGCCTTCTACTTCCACGGCATAAGGTATCCACACCGGGTCGGTGGCGACGGCCCGCGAAAGTGCCATCGCAATCGAGGTCTTTCCGGTGCCTGCTGGTCCATACAGGAAAATGGAACTACCAGAATTCAGCGCGGTCCCAAGTTTTTTCAGGGTAGCGCTGTCGAGCACGAGATGGCAAAATGCGCGCTGGATTTCGGGCAAATGTACCTGCAGATTGCGTACGCTTTGTTCCTCGACCTGCCGTTTGTAACTGTCCAAAGAAACCGGCGCAGACCCCACATACTGATTCATAGACAAACATTCCATCGCGCGCGCCCGGCCTCGGGAAGAGATGGCAATGTGAGCGACATTCCCGCTCATTCCGGTGACTTCGCAGAGTTGTTCGGCTCGCAGGCGGTGAACCAGTTCGTCAACCACTCTGAATGTGAGGCGCATCATCGCGGCCAATTCCATAATGGACAAAGGGCCGGTGACATACAGAGTTTTGAGCGCTAAGTCTTCGAGGATGGATTTGCGCACTCCCACTTCGGGAACCGTTTCGGGAATTCGCAGTGGTCCACGCAGAAGCTCGGTTTCCACCGCATACTTATGTGCCATGGGCGACTCCTAGGTGCAAGTCAATAACCTAGAACATGTACAGCTAACTAGCCAGAGCAAATCTCCAAAAGTACTTACGGAAGTAACCATGAGGCAGGTGAGACCGATACGGCGGCTGGCCTCGCTTATCAGGGAAATGAAGGTAGAGCTACGAACTCACAATCTCAATGCCGAGTACAAGATGGAACGCGAATCAATGCGAAACATTCGGAGGAGCGGGCAACGAATTAGGAGGCGCCGACGTCCAGATTGATCTGGCACCAACCTCTTGGCCGCACGCCTCTTTCGCGGCACAAGTTATCGCTAGTTAATTGCCTCGCGCTGCTGATTATCTCTGCCGAAGATGCCCGATTACTTCTGCCAATTTGCAGCGATTTACTGCACCCCAAAAGTGCCACGAAGAAGGTTACTTTCGTAAGCGAACTGATGTTCATGTCATTGACTGTTGTTCCCCAAGAAGACTAGAAATTGCACATAGGGCGCCCTGGCCGGCCTTCCTTTCAGCAGTAGACCGGAATAGTCCCCAATTGACTCTAGATAAGAACTTCGCCTGGGATATATGTTGTCGCGTAAGTGTTTGTTAAGTGGCAATGAGGGTATGACGGTAGTGTGAAAAAAATAGCATCCGTTGACATCCCTTGATGTAGTGCGGCAGTTGAGAGCTTTAACCGAAATTCGGGCTTAGGAGCTTGACATGATTTCATTGTGGCCTTCCACAATTGCGTCTCTAAACGATTCGTTAGCCCTGCTTTATGAAAGCGTGGGCGAACTCGAGGCTGCCAAGTCAGTCGACGTCGCAGAAATTGTTGAGCAGCTTAAGATGGCGGCGGAGGCAGCTCGAAACCTGCGGGCATTGGTGCTATCGGAGATACCCGATGCCTCGTGGGATAACCGAGAGGAACTTGACGCGCTGCTTGAAGAGATCCAAAGGCGCGTGGAAGCACGCGCTTTAGAGCAAAAGCGCTCCCGTCTTTTGGCGCTCGCGACCGAATTGGAGCGCGGCAGCATTGTGCATCGTCGAGCAGTCCGTGTCGACCAGCTGAATCAGCTGCGTGATCAGGCGATCAGCGAATTACGGTCCCAGGCTGCGTCGGACAAAATACCCCAAGCTCTGCCGGGCCCTGACGCGGACGAATGGATTGAATGGGCGTGTCGCTTGCAGGAACCGGGAGACTCTGAACATCTTCAGGCCCTGCGGACCCGATTTGCACACTTGGACGATTTTGTTGCCAATTTAGAGCCCAATATGTGGACAGCCAAAAAGGAAACTCCGGTTTAGGAGCTTGACATGAGTTCATCATTGTGGCCTTCCGCCCTTTCGTCTCTGGACGATTCCCTGGGTCTCTATCGGGACAGCTTGGGGAAGCTCAAGGCTGCCACTGCAGTCGATATCGACGAAGTCATCGAGCATCTTGAGTTGGCTGTAGAGTTTGCTGCGGACTTGCGGGCATTGATCTCTTCCGAGCTGCCCGGGGCCACATGGGAGACCCGGGAGGAACTTGATGCCCTTATTGAGGAAGAAATTGAGAGCAGTCAAAAGGCCAAGGACTTAGAGGAACGACGTCTTCGTCTTTTGTCGCTGGCCACTGAGTTGGAGCGCGGCAGCATCGTGCACCGCCGGGCAATTCGCGTCGAGGAGTTGAATCAGTTCCGGGGGCAGGCGGTCAGCGAATTGCGATCTCAAGCCGACATGGAGGAAGCAGCACCGGTTCTGCCCGGCCCGGATGCACGCGAATGGGTGTCGTGGGCGTGCGCCTTACAAGAGCCCGAAGATACAGAATCTATCAAGACGCTTCGGGAACGATTTACTCAAGTCGACAATTTCATTGCCAATCTGGAGCCCAACATGTGGGTGCCGGCGAAGGGTCCCATCCCTGAGATTTCTCTGCCACCGGCGCCGGCGAAGAAACCTGCCACTGTTAAGAAGCAGCCGCAGCAGCAGCAGAAACAGGTCCAACAACCGCAGGTGGAACCAAACGGTTTTGATGAATCAGTGGTGTCGTCCTCAGGGCCTCTCCTGATTAAGTTGAGGGCTCCGAAATTCTCCAGAGGGCGTAACCGTCCACCGGTTCGGCCTTCTGCTGATGAGTTACCATCGGCGCTCAAGGTGGATACGGCCGCTCAAAGCAGCCCCAGCTCACAGACGGAGGCGCAAGAACGCCCTCCGCAGACGAGCATGACCAGCGTAATCGCCGACCCGATGGTTGCCGACCCGATGGTTGCCGACCCGGTGGTTGAGGTTGAGCCTCCCGCGGTTGCCGAGGTTAGCCGCGCAACGAGCGCAGCCCCAGCGATTGCTCAACCCAAGCCCGCCCCCCCGGTCACGGTAGAAGCTCTCCGCGCGACCTTTGCCGCAGCGGCGCTCAAGACGGATGTCGACGAGCATCCGGTTAGAGGGGAGGCTGCAGGCCATACGGGCAGCCCGTCCGCGACCGTTAAAGGAGAAGGCGAACCTTTCACGGCAAGAGTTGTTAGCAAGGCGCAAGCGATTACTGCCGACATCAGGACGAAAGTTGAAGAGCTGGACAAGCAGCAGAGACAGATTTTGCTGGCCGCTATTGTGGCGGTGGTGTTGCTGGCCGTACTGGGTACTGTCCTGCTGTGGAAATCGCACGGGAAACATGTCCAAATGGCGGCGCAAGCTGTAGCTCAGAAAGCTGCAGACGTCGCACAGACCGCCGCGACCAGCCCTAGCGATCAAGCCAAACTCACTGAATCCCAGCCGCACGCTGGTACTGGGCCGGCTGATCCCAAAGGGAAGGACCAGGGCGCCGCTCCCAAGCCGACGACGACGGCCGACGTAAAACCTGCCAAACCCATCGAAGTCCCGAAAAACGCCCCAGCCGTGAAGAAGGACGACAAGACGCTGGATGTTGCGCCTAAGAGCTTGACGGAAGTAGCGGGCGGTTTGCCGGTACCGAACAACGTAAACAACATCGTCAACAATATGCCGGTTGCGCAGCCTAAGATCGCTCCGACTCCACCGAAGGCCAAGGTTTCGGTGATTTCTCCCGTGGTACTGGTTCACCAAGTCCCACCGCAGTACCCCTTGCAGGCCAAGGTGGCCGGCATTCACGGAACCGTGGTCCTGCAGGCCGTAATTGCGAAGAATGGAAGTGTGAAAAGCGTGCACGTGTTAAACGGCAACCCCCTGCTCACGCAAGCGGCGTTGGATGCTGTGAAACAGTGGCAATACAAGCCCTCTACCCTCGATGGCCAACCGATCGAAGCAGACACTCAAATCAGCGTCAGTTTCAAGAATGACAGGTAAGCGGGACTAGGGCCGTTGCAACAAGTTGCTGAAACTTTTCGCGCTTGAGGCATCAGCCAAAACCCGGGGTCAATCATCTGGAAAGACTGCTTTGAGTCTGCATCGGTATTTGTGAACTTTGTCAGCACTTGCGCGTTTCTTGGGATATCACATGTAATTGGCTGAAAAGGGAATCGCGGCAATCGTTTCTCCTTCAACCGTTTAGCGCTGTATGGCCGGTTGCTGGCAGAGGGATTTTGAGGACGGTTCCAGCGAGTAAGAATACTGACAATAAATCCGTTGCATCCCCAATACAAACGGATCATCCTATTAGGCATGAAGCGCTCATTATGGCTCGCTTTGCTGACGATATCGATTCTGATTGCCGTGCCTGCCGCAGCGCAGCACGGTGGGGGCTCTAGCGGCGGAGGATCTCACGGCGGCGGCGGATCTCATCCGTCAGGCGGCAACGGAATGTCGGGTGTCCGACCCGGGCCGAATGGCTCCTTTCATCGCGGCTTTCGGCGTTTTGGCAATTACGGATGGGGTTACAGTCCTTGGTATTACCCCGATTGGGATTTTGACCAGCCTTATGACTTCGATTCCTCACCCGACGCTGGACCAGGGCCCGAGGCAAATGCATCTGGTCCGCCGGTGGTTCTGATGCAGAGTAGTAACCGTCGTGCTTCAGCGCCGGCAACCGTTTCCGAACCTCCCAAAATTATCGAGGCGTCGCTGAGCAAAGAGGCCGATGCGCCCACGAAACCCGAGCCGCCCACGCTTTTCGTTCTGACGAATGGGGAACGCCTGGAATCGAGCCGGTACACACTTACGGCAAGCTCGGTGCGGGTTGAGATAGACCGGGAAGAGCGCACCATCTCGCTCTCCAAACTTAATATCGACGCGACGATCGCAGCCAATCGCGAACGCGGAATCGATCTGATGATTCCGAAGGACAAGAACCAGATTTTTGTAAGCTTCTGAAGTCCTACAAGCTACCGGGCCCGGGACCAATGTGGATGCCCCCATTCACATTCTCCAGCTCAATACGGATACCGCCGCTGCCCAGTGTGCCTTCCAGACTTTTGCCCACCAGATGCCCCTTCACGGTGAGCGGAAAATCGGTGGTGATGTCGCCGCTGATGGCGCTGGCGCTCACCTGCGCGTTGGGCGATTGCGGCAAGGTGAGGTTGATGCTGCCATTGACGGATTTAATTTTGATTTCACGCACGTCTTTCAGAGATGAATAGTTTGCGTCAATCGTACCGTTCACCGTAGCCAAGTCACCTTCGCCGGCCAGATCGGAAGCCCGCAGCTTGCCATTGACCAGGTTAGCCCTGATCTCGCCGCTCAGTTGCTGCAGGGTGAGCGAGCCATTGACCAGGTTGATCCGGTCGATGCGAGCCTTGCTGGGAACATGCAGCGTGTAGTGGACCGAAGCCGGGTTGTTGTTGAAAAAATGCTCTTGATAATGAGTCGTGATCTCCACCGAATTGCTGCTGGAGTCTACCTCGATGCGGGTGTCATCGAGACGCTGCTGGTCACGGGCAGTTTTCACGGCGTCGATCTCAACTTCGTTGCGGTCCCATCCAGAGATCTCAACGTCGCCATTCATGTTGTCAATTGAAACACGGCCATTGGCGGGAAGGGGGACCGTGCGATGGAAATCCTGGGTCACTTCGGCATGGGCCGCAGCGGCCAAAACCATTGCCAGAATCGCCCCCGAGAGCATGCCCGCGATGATGCCGTACTTGGGAGAATGAGCCATAGTGCCTCCTGTCGCGATTAAACGCGAGATCGGAACCTCGGTGAACAGGGTGTGTTACGGAAAGAAACGACTTCCGGTTCGAAAAAAAGGGACGAAACGCAGTGGAAAGTTGTTGGATCGCTCCGGTTGGGGAAATAGCCGCAGGCAAGCCTGTTCCATCCGGGCGAGATAACAAACAGATAAGATAGTGACAGGCATGCCGAGCATAACCGTAACGGCGACCGTCCTGAACGAGGTCGACGACATTGATGGACTGGTGTCGACGCTGGCGCAGCAGACGCTGCGGCCCGAACTGATCATTGTCGATGGCGGCTCGACGGATGGCACCTGGGAGCGGTTACAAGCGGCCAAGCCGAAGTATCCCAACTTGATTGCCATTCGTGACGAAACCTGCAATCTGAAGGCTTCGCCGGGGCCGATCGCTCGCGGGCGGAACGTTGGAATCGCAGCAGCAACTTCTGAGGTAGTGGCGTGCGCCGACGCCGGCTGCATCTACGATCCCGAATGGCTGAGCCGGCTCACCGCACCAATTCTGAGTGGCAGCGCGGAATATTCGTTGGGAGGATCGTGTGTCGATCCTGACTACCAGACGATTTGGGACCTTGCCTCGGCGCCATTCTTCGGACTGAAACAGAATGCCGACGGAACGACCAGATCGTGCACGGCGCGCTCGATGGCGTTTCGCAAAGAACTATGGCAGCGCGTAGGGGGATTTCCTGAGACCAGCTTTCTGGGCGAAGACACCATGTTCGATCTGCGGGTGCGCATGCTGGTGACACCGGCGTATGCGGAGCGCGCGCAGGCAATCTACCGTCCGCGGCACACGCTGAAGACCGCGCTGAGCATGATGGCGCGCTACGGCGTTGCCGATGGAGTGCTGGGCACACGACGCTCGCGCCTGCTGCGAAACCTGCTGCGGTGCGTGGCGGAAGTGGTTGCAGTTGTGGTGACGCCGTGGACGGTGATTCCGCTGGTGGGCGTGCTGTTGCTGGAGATTTATTTTGCGTTTCGGCTGGACTGGAGTACATTCGGCAAGCGTGCGACTCTGCGCCACATGGGAGCGCGCCTGCTGTACTCGCTGCTGGTGCCGTGGATTGTTACCTGGAATCAGGCGGTGGGCGAGTTGACCAAGACGAATCAGCCGAACCGGCAGAATGCGTGAGCGGTAGTTAGCAATTGCGACTAGCAACTAGCAACTAGCAAAAGCTGAGCCCTGACCTCTAGCCCCTAAACCCTTGCCCCTGCCGTTCAGTCCGTGAACCTGTACTTCACCAGGTCATACAACGCCATCCAGCCATCTCTCCAGCTGATCTTCTTGCCTTCGGCGTAGGTGCGCCCGTGATAGACAATGGGCACCTCGTAGATGCGAACGCCCAGCTTGGCCAGTTTGACCGTCATCTCGGTTTCAACACTGAAGCGGTCGGAGTGCAGATGGATCTGCACCAGCAACTCGCGGCGAAACACCTTGTAGCAAGCGGTGACGTCGTGAATGCTGATACCGGTGAGCATGTTGCACACGATGGAAAAGATGCGATTCATGACGTAGCGCCCGAAGCGGGGCACGCGATGGGGCCCGAAGTGAAATCGATTGCCAAAGACGGCGTCGGCGTGGCCTTCGAGAATAGGCGTGATCAGGACCGGGTAGTCGCGAGGATCGTATTCCAAGTCGGCGTCCTGAATCAGCACCAGTTCGCCGGTGGCTTGTTCCAATCCAGTGCGCACACCTGCACCCTTGCCCATGTTCTTCTCGTGCAACACCAGTTTGACGGTGTTGGCGCCATTGCCGCCGAGCAGTTTCGGCAGATCGCAGGTTTGCAGGAACTCGCGTGTGCCGTCGGTGGAATAGTCGTCGACGATGATGAGTTCTTTGTGCAGACTGAGCGGCTGCCGCGCTACCTGCTGCAACAACTTCATCACGGTGGGGCGCTCATTGTAGACCGGAATGATGACCGACAGGGTATGAAACTGTGGCAGGATATCTTCCCGGTCGAGCTCAGCCAGGTCGTTTTCGGCGCCGTCAGTTGCGGCTATGCGAGGTCGTGCTTCAGAAACCAAGTAAACTCCAAGGATGAGCAGCTCAGGATCGATCGGATGCCGGTATCGCGGCTGCGGAAAACAAATATAGTAGACCAGCGGATAGAACACAATCAGGCTAGCGAAAAGAAACACCCCGTGAATACGCCGCTTCCACGCCAGCAGTAGTCCCCATATCGCCACCACGGACGAGGCCAGGTAAAGAATGTTCTTGGTCTCTGCCAGACCCTCGATTTTCGACAGCCGGGGCAATCCATTCCAGAAGAAGATGACGCGCCGCAAGCTGATCACGACGAACTTGCGGCGATTTTCGGCGATCCATTGCTTGGCTTTGCGGCCTTGCTCGGCGCAGAAAGCGATTTCTCCCATCTGCTTGTACTCGGCGAGCAGGCGATCGTTCTGACTGGGGTGATAAGCCAGAACGTAGGGACCTTCGGCAATGGGATTATTCGCAATGCGCAGCTCGTTGCCGAAGTTGTCGCGGATGAAAACGAACTGGCCCATCGCCTCATAATTGCGTACCAGCCAGGGCATGATCGTCATCCAGAAGACGACCGCGCTGAACAGGACGGGAATTAGGAAGCGTTTGCCGCGACGATGGAGTTGATATGCGAGCCAGCATCCGGCGAAAGGCAGAAACGACAGCGCCGCCGGATTGGTGAGCGCCGCGATGCCCCAGATCAGTCCATAGCCAATCCAGGACGAGGAGCGGTCGTCGCCTTCCATCTCCACCGTCAGCATGAACAGCAGGCTCAGCAGAAAAGCGGAAAGGCTGGTCTCCCAGATCCAACGGACCGCCCAATAGATAGTGTAGGGAAGCAGCGCCCAAATCCAGCCGGACCAGATGGCCACTTTCTCATTGAAGACGCGCAATGCGGTGCGATAGATGGTCCAGCAGGTGAGAGCGGCAAACAAGCTGTTGAAGGTGAGCAGCGCAAACGCCGAGGCCGGTGAGTAGCTGCCGAAAGCACGGAAGGAGAGCGACACGATCCCGGGATAGACGGGAGCTGTCCAGGCGGAAGGGCCAGTGTTGCCGCCAAAGGGAGAGCTGAAACCCATGCCATCGGCCAGGGATGCAGCAATGCGTCCGATTTCCCAACCGAAGCCGAAGTTGTGTTCGGTGGTGCGAATGCGATAGGTGTGAGCCAGTGCAATCCAGAGCACACGCACTGCGAAGGCAATCAGGACCATCCATTGCGGCGAGCGCAGGATGGCGTGCCAGCGCGAGCGGCGAACTCCGAGCCAGACACGATCCGCTGGGGCGGACTGACCTTCGGCTGAGTTGAAGTCTTGCGTTGGGCGCGCCGCTGAAGTCGGCAAGGGCATTGGGGACAACAGAAATTGTATCGTAGGAGCGGGGAAGAACGGCCCGTGCAATGGAAACCCCACCCAAGCCAACCAGGCCCGGGTGGGATCGCGTCACCTAGACACTCACCGAAACATTGTTGGAACTGGATGGAGTGGTCACACCGTTATTCTGCGTGAATTGCTGGAACTCCTGCTGCAAGGTGCTGTAGGCCTGTTGGGCGGAAGACAGATTGCCGGCTTGCAAAGCCTGGCCCAGTTGGCTCATGAGCTGGCTGACTGCGCTCTGGCCTTCGCCTCCTCCGCTGCTGGAGTGATGATGATGGTGACCTTCGGCGGCGTGGCTCTGCATGTCCTGTTGAATGGTCGAGTAGTCCTGCTGGGCGGCCGTGGTATTGCCGGACTGAATATCCTTGGCCAGCTGGCTGAACTCCTGGGCGATGGGACTGTTGCTTTGCGAGGTTGAATTCGACTGCGGCGCGTACTGTTGCAAGGTCGCAAAATCGGATTGTGCCGCTGTCATGTTCCCAGATTGCAGGTCCTGGCCGAGTTGCTGAAACTCCTGCTGAAACTGCTGCATTTTGTTCTGAGTGCTCTGGGTTGCGTAGTTGAACAGATTGCTGCTGGAAATACCTGCAACTGACATCGCTTATCTTCTCCAAGGGGAAACTCTACGTTCCCTTTTCTTATCGGCAAGGTTCGAGTTGACTTTATTTGCCGCTAAGCATCGATGAAGTAGAGGCAAGCCAGTTGCCAACTGCGCGTTGCCGGACGAGAACACACATCTATGCGATTGACGATACTTAGGGGATGCGTGGAGAGGACGCACCTTTCTTAAGCAAAGTAACTCGGCAATCCTGACCGTGCTGTCCCGGCAAAGTTTGCCCAGTTGCTGCCGTCGGCTGAAGCCGGCTCGGGATCAAAGGCAAAGAACTTAGACGCTGGCCTGAAGGCCAGCTCTACCGTCCAACGACTAGAAGTCCAGATCATTGGCTGCTGTCGGGCGAGGCTGACGCAAAAGTTCAAAAGCAGATTCCTCGCCGGGCTGAACTTCACCCCAACAAGCGCAACAACTGGCGCTCGTTGGGGGCCCGGTTCGCCCGACTCGTGATGACAAAAGATAAAGGACTCGGACGCGGCGCTGAAGCGCCGCACTACCCGAACGACGGATCAAACCGGGTTTTTCGCAGTCGACTCGTGATGACAAAAATAAGGATTCGCTACGACGTGGCGAAAGCACGCCACTTCAAAAATCGCCCCAGACCGGAAGGGTACTGGATCAGTCTACGGTTTGAATCGCACGCTTTCCCACAGCGGAGCCGGATCGTATAGCACGCCACTAGCGACGACAGAGCGCACGCTGCGGATGTTGTGAATGTCGTCGAGCGGATTGGCATCGAGGACGTCGAGATCGGCGCGCTTGCCTACTTCCAGGCTGCCACTATCGCTATCGACCTTCATGGCCCGAGCAGGCACGATGGTCGCTGCCTGCAGAGCTTCCATGGGAGTGAATCCCGCCTGCACGTACAACTCGATTTCATGATAGACGGAGAAGCCAGGCACGGCCTGATCAGTGCCTGCAACGATGGGCACGCCCGCGCGGTGCAGGGCGCCAATTAGTTGCAGCTGTTCCTGAGTAATCTTCTTTGCCTCAGCGGCGAACAGCGGCGGCACTCCGCCGCTAATCAGTTGCTCGCGCAGTTCCGGGGCAACGCGGGCGATGCCGGGTTCCAAGATTTCCGCCGGTACGTCGGCGGGACGGTTTTGCATTTCCATCAGAGCCATAGTGGGGTCGATGACGGTCTGATGCTCGGCGAAAAACTTGACAGCCTTCCGGCCAGCCTCGCCGTTGACGTCGAGAGAACTCATCACCTTGAAGCGTTCGGGCCAGTCGGCTTTTCTCCAGTCGAAGTCCTTGGGCAGGAGCAAGTCCATGATGTAATGAATGTGGTTGATCATGTCCATGCCGTCGTCGACGCCTTCGTAGGCATTCATGCCGTTAGGGATGTGGCCGGTCACGGTCATGCCGACTTTGTGCGCATCGGCGCAGATGGCCTTCACGTTGTCGGGCTTCACGGAACTGTAAATCTTGATCTGCTGGAAGCCGGAGTCGTGATAGCGCGTCACCCACATCTGCGCGTCGGCGGGTGAGTTCACGCGAGTGATGCCGACGGCATAAGGACCGTCTCCATCGACGATGCCGGCCAGCAGCATGTGCGGACCCAGGGCCTTGCCGCTGTTGACCGCGTCGCGTACTTGGGTGATGAAGTCATATTCATTGCCGACATCGCGCACCGTGGTGACGCCGGCGGCGAGATAGATTGGTCCCCACTCCACCTGCTCATAATGAGCGTGCATGTCCCACAGGCCGGGGATGATGTACTTGCCGCTGACATTAATGCGCTGTGCGTCAGCGGGAACCTTGACTTTGCTGCTGGGGCCGACAGCAATGATCTTGCCATCGCTGGTAACCAGGGTCGCGTTAGGAATAGGAGGCTTGCCGGTGCCATCAATCACGGTTGCGCCAACAAAGGCGAAGGTTCC
>Ga0210398_10003041_pt1 | contig 16154 bp, 17 predicted proteins | sample IncBWC4OmetaG_FD_161047 | JGI IMG/M metagenome (GOLD analysis project Ga0210398, IMG submission 161047) | Forest soil microbial communities from Barre Woods Harvard Forest LTER site, Petersham, Massachusetts, United States - Inc-BW-C-4-O | ecosystem: Environmental > Terrestrial > Soil >...
TACACCTACGCCTACGATGGCATCGGGAACAGACAGACCGCCTCATTGCTCTCAACTCTCAGCTCTCAACCTGCAACTACGAGCTACACTCCCAACTCAGTCAACCAGTACACTTCCATCCTGAATCATGGCTCCACGACTCCTGACTCCCCCTCATACGATTTGAACGGCAACACCACATCACTCCAACCTGCCCTCCAAAGCCTTGGCGGAGGAGGGGGCATGACCCTCCGCTACGACGAAGAGAACCGTCTCGTCGAAGTCTCCGATTCCACGCACGACAGCATTTACACTTACGACGGCCTCGGCCGCCGCGTCGAAGCGAAGGTTTCAATCTCTGGGGCTCTGACCTCCGACACCCTTTACGTCTACGACGGACGTCGCGTCGTCGAGGAATGGGCTGTCCCGCTCTCGACTCTTGGCTCTGGACTCTCGACTCCCACACTGCTCCGAAGCTACACCCGCGGCCTCGATCTGTCCGGTTCCCTCGAAGGCGCCGGCGGCATTGGTGGCCTGCTGGCTCTGAGCCAGCCAGTGGTGAGCTCGTCGAATCCATCGACTTTTACCGCCGCCAACTATTTTTACGACGGCAACGGCAATGTCATCGACCTCGTAGGCGATGATGGCAGTTCGCAGGCGCATTATCAGTATTCGCCCTTCGGCGAAACGCTTGCCGCGATCGGCCCGCTGGCAACGGTGAATCCGTATCAATTCAGTACGAAGGAAAATGATGCCTTCACCGGATTCTGTTACTACGGCCAAAGATATTACAATCCATCAACGGGAAGGTGGCTATCGAGAGAGCCGTTGGGCGAACCAGAATCTCCAAATCTCTATGGTTTTGTCTCGAACCATCCGACAAATACCTTCGATGTAAACGGGCTCTATCAGGCAGATGGACACTTTTATGCCATTTTTGCTGTCGCTCGGGCCAACCATATGTCGGTCGATGTAGCCTACCAATTGGCATACTACGGACAATATCCAGATCAAAAGCAGCAGCTTAACGCCGCTAATATCGGATTTTTGCTTACTTTTGAGCCGGGCCTCATCAGAGGCCAAGATCGATCATTGGATATAGCTATTTTTGAGGTATTACATTCGTTGCATGGCGGAGATGCTCAAGATGTCCAGAATTGGCGGAAGTGCCTTGCGGATATGCTGCATGACGGCTCAACGCTAGAACCATGGCAGCGTGGCTTGCTTACACATGCTTTGGGAGATGCATTCGCTCATACAAAAGATGATGGTAGTGCTTACGGTCCACCCATTGGGCATGCGCCAGGTTCGGCACCCGATATTGCGCAGTTCAGGCCAGGTCTTTTCGGTCAATACATTCAAACTCTGAATCAGGCCCTTGGAGGCCATGCATCGCAAGGCGATCTAAATAATATTACTTCTTCGCTAACAGCTATTCCGGCAGGTACGACAGCGCTGGTGCAGGGCCTTCCAGGCCACGGTGTCGGCAGCCAGAATGCCTTTGCTACTGCGCTACTCAGTACAGCGGGACAAGCGCTACGGCTTAGCAATGCGCTCAGTTATGATCAAGCGCGTTGGGGTTATGATAAGTCATACGCTCCTGGAAGTTATAATACAGATTCTAATATGCCCGACTTGACACTCCCGCAAGTCCAATCCTTCATTCAACAGATACAACAACATTGTGGCTGCCAGATCAAGAATGGCTCCAATTATAAATAATGAAAAATATTATTATATTAATGTTCATTGTGTTGGCGTCCTGCGTGGTTTATGCGGCAAACGATGTAAAGGCTGTATCGAAAAACGGAATAAGCTTAATGTTACCGCAGTACTGGGAAGTGCAGGACAACACTAGCGATAGCTTTAAAGGAGTCCTTGTCCTTTTTAGCGGGGATGAGAAACTGATTGGATTAATTATCGAAAGGCTGCCAGGCAATCCAATCGGTGCTTTGGCAGAAACAAAAGCGGAAATGGCAAAAGAATGCCCGAAGATTTCGGAAGAAAAATTGACTTCTTTTTCCAACCTTACAGGAGAGGGTGTCCGCGGTTCAGGAATATCCAGCGTCCGGGGTCGTATGGAATATGTTCTTTTTTACCCTAAGAACAGGCTATCTGGTTTGTATATCATTGTGATTTTCCTAGGCACGCCCAACCACCAAACGGATGGAGATATCGACAGTATGATTGAGAGTGTAAAAATCGAAAATGAACCTCCAAGCCAAAACCAATAGCGAATCGAAGGCCCTATGCCAAATAAATCGCTTTTTTCGATAATCGTCACTAAGCAGCTTCTCGGCTATAACCCTCCTCATGGCGGAGCTAATTTACCTACATCAAACTGAACACCCCAACGGCTTGCCCTCCTCGTACCGCTTGTCCTTGGTCAACGGCGGGGAAACCTGCGACCTCTTTCATTCGCGATGAATCCGAGCCAAACTGGAAGTAGGGGTGCGACTGCTCAAGCTATGTCAAAACCAGTTCGATATTCAATATCTCATAACATCAAGTCCTTTTTTGGTTATAATTATGACGCGGCCGGCCAGCGCATCACGGAAACTGCACAAGCCAAGGCAATGGGGTCATGTCTTGACTCTTGACAAACTTGACGGGAGCGGCGCGCGCCCTTGGTGAATGTTCCAGGCCGCCGTACGCGCCCAACTTACTTTATATCCAAAGCCGATCCGAAGGGGTCGGGCCTCTACTTTTTGAATTTTGTTCGGTAAGCCCCAACCCAACGGCTGACGGAGCTGGCAGTTCCCATATGAAGCATGCGAGAAATCCAAGCATTGCTGGCCGTGGTGGTTCTTCTCAACTCAGAGGCGATCGCCGCTTTCCATGAGGCTGATTTGTTACAAGTTCTTGCGCTAGCAACCGATTTTCCGGCGGCCTTTAATAGTTCGTTCAAACGGAGGCTCCATTGGTGTTCCTTGATGTCCAGCCATTCACAGCCGCTACAATTCTGTTCCGTAATTTGCGCAGCCTGATCTTTTAAAAGTTCCTTCCGAAACGTGGCCGAGCCGAGCGCCCAACCCTTGGTCATTTTATCGAAGGCCTGCTGCTTTTGTGCCGTCTCATCGGTTGCCAGCCACGTGAGGTAATCCTGGTAGCTCTTCCAGCCAGCAGCTGTATCGGTAAGTCCGCCCAAATTCCACAGCCATTCCTCGCAAGTTAGACAGGCTGGCCGCGTTTTCTTTTTCTTCCGGAAGTGCCAGTAACTGCTCAGGCGATACTCATGCAGACGATCCACGGGCAAGAGGCCGGCACGATGGGGATTTAAATGGATATAATTGACCACATAAGCCAGGATAGGGCCGGGTTCCAGCAGAATGGCCTTGTAACGTCCTTGAAACACATGCCCATTTTCAGATCGAAAACGATTAAACCGGGTGGCAAAAGTACTCTGCAACCAATGCATACCCTCGACCAGGTTGGGCTGCGGTGTTTCCACCGCCAAATGATAGTGGTTTCGCATGACAACGTAGGCATGCAGCCGCCACCCGGTTTTTTCGCAAGCCTCCCAAAGACAAGTCTCGAACGCTTTGGCCGCTCCCTGGTTAGCGAACACATCGGCACGATAGTTGCCACGGTTGATAATGTGGTAACAAGCTCCTTCAAACTGGATGCGCAATTTTCTCGCCATCGATCCAGCTTAGCAGCGAATTTCAACCGCCAGCTCACTAATTTTACATGATTAATAAAGTAGAGGCCCGACCCCTTCGGATCGCTCCTTGGGTTTATGGCGGTGCTGCTGCCGGTGCAGCATACGGGGGAGCATCTGCATCAGCCAACGGGGGGAAATGCGGATGCCAATGATTCAAAAAGACGAGGGAGGAAAAGAGTCAGGTGACCCGATCATGATCGAAACCGATCTGTTTGAGCACCGCGAAGTGAAGCCGCACTTCATCAACCCGTGTTGCTTCGGAGAAGATTTTGCGATGTGGTTGAAACAGGAACTGTTACGCTTTACAGACTTAGGCTTTGAATACTCCGAGCCTATCCAGGAAGATTATGGCTGGGGTATTTGGGCTTTACGCGTCAAAGACCGCTTCTGGATTGCTCTTTCCTACGTCGGGGACGGACCGCAAGAATCTCCTGCTCAGTGGGTCGTTTCTGTAGCTTCCGATCCCGGCCTAAACTTAGCCAAACGCCTGTTTCGCAAGTCTGATAGACAAGCGCTTGGGCAGCTCCGAGATAAGGTTCTGGAAATCCTTACATCGAACAGCGCAATTAAAATCAGAAGTGAACCTCCAAGCCAAAACCGATAGCAAAGCGCAGTACCCGCGTCCGGGCGTCGGAGTATCTGGCCAAAGATATTACAATCCAGGCACCGGCAGGTGGCTAAGCAGGGAACCGATGGGCGAGCAGGAAGCACCGAATCTTTACGGGTTTGTTTCGAATCACCCCACGAACAGCTTTGATGTGAACGGGCTTTATGATGCTGCTGGGCATTTTTATACGACCTATCTAATAGCTAAGGCGGCTGGATATAACTCAACCGACGCGTTTAATTTGGCGTATTGGTCTCAGTATCCAGATTTGGATCCAAACTATAATGCCGTGACTGCACCATCAGCGAGCCGCACGGCAGTTCAAGAATATCTTCATTCGCTGACGGGAGGTGATCCTGATAAATTGCGAAGCTATTTGGCGTGCCTGTTGAAGAGCGGAAAATTCTCGCCATCTGAACAGGGTATTTTAATCCATGGGCTCGGAGACGCTTATGCACATAGTCACCAGCCGCTCTTCAGTAATAAGCAGCGTCTCTACGGGCCGCCTTTCGGGCATTTGTTGCACGGGCATAATCCGGACTACATTGCCAGTAACCCAAGCAAATACGGTAATTACGTCGATCAACTGTATGGAGTCTTGACCAGCATGAACCCTGGTGGCATTCCTAACCCAAGTTTGATAACTGGCCTCAAGAACGCTGCCAATGGGTTACCGTCGCCCAGCTTTTTTCCAGATTACTTTTCAAGCACGAACCAAGATTCGATCGAGACTCAGGCGCTTAGAGATCTTCCAGGTGGTTATAATGGCAGTGATTTTATTAATCCTAGCACACCAACATTATTGGATAAGATGACCCAGTCTTCTGATGCCCCAGATATGCAGAGTTTGATGGATAAAATAAAGAACGGCGTTAGCGGTTGTTGCCCACCAAAATGAAAAACTCGACTATGCTTCATTATACTATGGCGATGCTGTCACTGGTTTTGTTTCTCGGGTGCGCATATGTTCCGCCATCGCAAGACAAAACGCAATGGTATGCCACCTTGGATAAGGTCCATTGGAATTCGGCCGATGGAAAACCAGCTTCAGATAAAATATGTTTGCAAATCAATAGCCCGTATTGGGAGCCGCTTTTGGGCCCAGATGGTTTTGGTGGAAAACGAGAAATGCCTTTATATTTTTCGTATCTCGAAGGGATCGGGCCCGAATATCGTGATCCGGAATTTGGGACGGCTTCTTCTCCATCGTTAAAATCTCGTCATTTGGGCACCATCATGGTGGATAAACAAAATAAACGAGTAATTATCGATTTGCAGCGGGTTGTTTCGAAACCAGGTGAGCCGCAGCGAACGGAGCCGAGCCCGGCTAACGGCACATATCCATTAAAGCGGTGGATCGAATAAGAACATAAATAAGGGATGGCGTAATTACCAAAAAGAATGAGGTTAGCGGTCATTGTCCACCCGGAAAGAACTGAGGGGGATTTATATGAAAATAGCCTTAATGATGCTTTTTGCCACGACGTTATTTGGAGCGTGTTCTGCTGTTCCGCCATCCCATGATAAGGCCGACTGGTATGTTGTGCTTGAATATGGCGGTCCGGAAAAACTGAACCCAGTGAGCAAAAATAGTGGAACTGTTTGCCTAAAAATAATGGCCAAAAGTTGGATTCCTCTTATCGGTCCAGACGGCCTTGGTGGCCCGAGGGAAGGATACTTGTATTGGACGAATCTGGTTGGAGACGGGCCTATATATCCCGATCCGGCATTTAATGATGGTTTGAACGAATCTCGCTATGTCGGTAGTATAGCCATCGACAAACAAAATAAGAAGGTGGTCATTGATTTACAGCGAATCATTTCAAAGCCAGGTGAAACTCAAAAAACGGAGCCGAGTCCTGCCAATGGTTCATATGCTATCAAGCGTTGGATCAAATGACCCACGGTCCCGGCTGACGCATGCGTATGTGTTACTGATTTGTTTGTGATCGTAAGAATCGCCGAATTGGCCCCATAAGATTTTTTTGCGTTTGGCCGGGCTGGCATCGTATTTTGCGGCCAAATTGCCGCGCTCTGGTCGTAGATTATGACCATTGGTGAGTAAGCGTGCAGCCGGAGGACATCTTATTCGTGAGTCATACGACAGTGTAAACTGTCGTAATGGTGAGCATTGCGACGATATACCGAGAGACTACGACATAAGGAACCCAATGTCAGGGCGTCAGTGGCGTGAAGTCGTCCTGGTTGGTCATCGTAGGCTCATGGCCCTGGCCTTTTGGGAGAGCACAGGCCAGCGTGCCATTAGGTGTCGTAGCCGCTCGATCTGCTACGATGCCAGCGGCATTTTCAGAATAAGCCCATCTGCGGGATCTGGCGAGGCTGGTGCCTGGGGCGGAGCATACGTAAGCGTATGCGCACAGGGCGAAGATAAATAAATCTAATGACGGCGCTGGTTGTAGCCGCGCCGATTTGGCGTTTGGTCATTAGTTAATGCCTGGGAAAGGATGCCAAAAATACGCGCACAGCTTGGTCTGAAGTTGAGGCCAAAAGCTCCCAAAACACTTCGACTGGTTTGTTCGACATGTCGTACGAATCAGTCGTGGCAACCTGTCGTCGAAGCTAGTTATGCATCGAGATATGGTCCGAGCTATAACTCAAGCTATAGCTCAAGCTATGATGCAGGCTGAAATCACGCCGAGAGTAGTGTATCTCGTTTTTTAAAAACCAGCTACGAGGCTGCCAATCGCGGCCATCACATAGATAAATGGATAATTAAAATACTAATTGGTGGATTGCTGAGAGCAGATATTTGCGGAGGCATTTGTTCGGTATAAATGAGCGAATAATAGAAGATCGCTGACCTTGGCCATGAATGTGGATTTTGGATGGCTTTGTTTTGTAAAAGCCAGTCCAAAGGCTCGATGATAGGCATATCACGGTTCCGTACAAAAATAGTTATCAGGTTACTGTAATAGTATTAGTCGCTGAGAATATAAACTTATTAATATGCGAACAATGGCTTTTGTATTGTCACTTAGATCGCGCAACGTTTGATGTGTGCGCCTTAAATAATATTGCCTTCCATGCCTGTCCAAATGCCTGCAAAATTAAGAGAACTTCGGCGCGATATTTTCATGGCGGCCCAGACCCTTGAGGCGGCAGGGGAAGAGCTTGACACGCTTATTATGGAGGCGACTCACGATAAATGGCGCGGGCGGTCGCCTCTACGTGGGCTGAGGGCAAAAAAACGCGGGCTCAGGCCATCCATGGCCAGCGTGATCAGGGAGGCCGTCAGAGCGCAATCCGGCGAATTCACATCCGCGAGCATCGGCGAGCACCTCAAAAAACATCAGCCGAGCATTTTCTCGATGCTTAGGGCTTCGTACATTTCCGCTCAACTTTGGAGGATGGCTAATGGCGGAATTATCCAACTCGTAAGGCCGGGCATACAAGGAGGGCCAAATACTTATGTCTTAGCCGCACAAAAATAAAACCGGCCAAGTAGTTAGAGCTACGTGGCCGGCTAAACTCGGTTCGACCGCAGAACGGCTTTACCAAGACTCTGTGAGGAGTGGAGGTAGGGTCTACGGCGCGGAAAAAAAGTCAAGCTCGTTGAGAGAGCTTGGGGCGTGCTTTTGCGCGCCACGCGCAAACGACTGCGGAAACAGCCGGGGCAATCCGGACGCATTCCTATGTCTAAAACCCACCAACCTCTTACCGAGGCGCAGCTGCAGCTGCGCCTCCGGCGCCTGACGGATATTTATCGCCAGAACGTCAATGACTCCGATGCCGCGAAAGCATGGCTGAAGGCACGCGGCTTCGATGATTTCACCCTCTTCGAGCGCTACAGCCTCGGTTGGAGCGCCGGCGACCTGCCCCGCAAGTTGTCGAACGATCCGGCCGTTCGCAGCCAATTCATCGAGGTCGGCATCCTCGATGCCAAAGGTGTCGAGCGATTTGCAGGCCACGTCATCTTTTCGATTTTTGGTTTGGATGGTCGCTACCAGAATCTTTGGGCCTGTTCGGCGGACGGTGAGGCATGCTTTTTACCCAACCGGTCCGTGGGCCCGTGGAATGTCACTGTCGTCAAGCATTCACCGCACCTATATCTGGCACCGGATCCGGTCAACGCGCTGTCGCTGATCTCAGCCGGCTACGCCAATGTGGTCGCGCTGCACGCGAAGCTGGGCGTGCTGGATTTGGCCGGATTTAAGAACCATGGATTGCAGCGCATTACCGTGGTCACGGGCGACACACCCGAGGAACAGGCGACGGTCCAGGCCTTGCTGGCCAAATTAACTGACTGCGCTTGCGATGTTGCCGTCTTGCCGGGCTCTGCTGGCGCGAACGATTTCTTGTGTAGGCACGGGGCCAAGGCATTGGCCGAAGCGGTGATGGCGGCGACGAATGGGCTGCAGTCAGTCGCAATCCCCAACTTCATCCCCAAGGCGGACGGATTCAGCCTGCGAGTCGACTACCGTGAGTACGACGGGCTGGGTCTCGGAAAGTCCGGCCATCAACTCAAGCTCACGTTGCGGGTAAAGTGTCGTGGCAAAATGCATGTCGATACCTTCGACATTTATGCCGCACGGCCGCGCAAGGAATTCATCCGGGAGGCGGCGCGAATTTTTGAGGAGCAGCCCAGGCTGTTTGAGGAGGATATGGCGCGGTTGATCAGTGCGTGCGAGCTGCGGGTGGCGCAGCCCGACCTGGCTCTGCCCGACCAAACGGTTGACCCGGTGCCAGAGGCGCTTCGAAAGGAAGCGGAAATCTTCGGCCGCTCGCCCGAACTTTTCCAACTCATCCGGGAGCACCTGACCACGCTGGGCATTGAAGGGGAGGACCTCAACAAGCTGGCCGCGTATATCGGCATGACGTCACGGTTGTTGGCGGAGCCCCTCGCGATCATATTTATTTCGAGCTACGGCGCCGGGAAAAACGCCATTTCCGGCCGGGTCAGTAAACTCTGCCCACCGGAGTTGCTTTTTGATGTGACGCATCTGTCGCCGAAAGCACTGCTTCATCTTCCCGCCGATGGACTGAAGCGCCGCTTCATGCCGATTGAAGAAATGAAGGGCGCAGAAAAGGCCGACTATCTGCTCAGGGTACTCATCAGCTCAGGGCATTTGGTTGCGCGGATCACGTCCCGCGATCCGGCCTCGGGCCGGCTCTACACTGAGAGCAAACGAGTCGAGGGTCCGACCGCCGTCATGGTCACCACGTCGAAGCCATTCACGGATGAGGAGACATTGAGCCGGTTTATTGTGCTGGGGCTTGATGAAAGCCCTCAGCAGACCCGCCGCATTCAGGAAAAACAGCGGGAAGGACAAGGCCTGGACGGTCTGAAAAAAAGCAAGGACACGGAAAAAATCCGGCTACTGCACCATGCATTCCAGCGGCTGCTGCAGCCCCTAAGCGTTATCTTTCCTGACCCAAGTTTGATTCCCGAGTGCGATGACCGGATCGGCAGCCGCCGTGATCTTCCGAAGATCATCAACCTGATCAAAGCGGTGGCCTTCTTGCGGCAGATGCAGAAACAGGTGAAGCAGCACGACGGTGTAAATTACATCGAGGTGGACGCGGAGGATATGAAGATCGCCTCGCCGCTCATCCAGACGATGTTTCAGGCGCCGCTGCGCGAGCTCTCGGTGACCAGCCGCAACTTGCTTCAATTGCTGCACGACATGCGGACGGCCAGCCAACCGGCCGGTGCGGCGGATCGATTCACGTTCACACTGCGGCAGGCCCGGGAGTACACGAAATTTTCCCAGACGACGCTGCACCGCTGCAAGGTTGAGCTGGAGCTTTTCGATTTTTTGGTGCGCGACACCTCCAGCCGTCAGCGGCCTTACCGCTACTTTCTCGAATGGGCGCCGGATCTGGCACCCTTCCGAGCCACCGCCTAAACCCGATATTCCAATGAAATTCCATCCAAATTCCACTCCATCGTCCATAGCTCAACTGTCTGCGCCACAATCACCAGTGCACGACGTTCCGCAAATTCCACCAATTGCAGAATTACAAAGGCGGCAGCCGCAGCCTACGGCCGTAGTTACCCTAGCCGATAGTTGGCTCGCCAGTCTGCGGGCAAAAAAGTTCAGCAAGAAGACGATCAACACGTATGGTACGGGGCTCCGCAGTCTTTTGTGTTATCTGGAAAAGCATAAAATTGCCGGCATTCAGGAGGTAACCCCGGCATTCCTGAAGGATTGGCAAGTGTCCCTGGTTGATTCCCGCATCAAGCCAGCGAGCATCGACGTTTATCTCCGTGCAGCTCGCGGCATGTGCCGCTGGCTTACGGAGACAAACCAGGTGTTTTTCAATCCGGCTCAGGATATTCCTCTGCCGAAGCTCGAAAAAAAGCTCGGGGCCGTCGTTTCCGAAAAGGACATGCTGCGGCTGCTCGATGGCATAGTTGGGACGGATATGTTTACGTTGCGGGACCGGGCGATCTTGGAATTCGCCTACGGCACCGCGGCCCGATTGGAAGAGCTCGCCCGGCTGGACGTGGAGTCAGTGAATCTTGCCCGGCAGTTGGTCCATATTCACGGCAAAGGAAACCGGGAACGGGTGGTGCCGGTGACCAAGGCGGCCTGCGCTGCGTTGCGAGTCTATCTCGACAAGGCCCGCCCATGGTTGGTCGGCAAACAGAAACAGGAGTGCGCACTCTTTATCAGCTATAAGAGCGGTCTTCGCCTGTCCACGGTCGACATTTCAAAGGTGATCAAAAAGCGCGCGGCTGATGCCGGGTTGCAGATCACACCGCACGTTATCCGACGCTCCACCACTTATCACATGGTCTGCCGTGGAGCTCCGCTGGCGCAGATCAAGGCACTCCTTGGCCACAGTTCATACCGTCACCTGGGGCGCTACGCCCCGCTGCAGACGGCCAATATCCTGAACCTCATTCGTCAACCCAGGCGCAAACGATGAAAACATTCGCTGAACATCTTGAAGAATTTCTGGCCTGGTCGCGGGTCAGCAATAACAGCCCCGATACGCTCAACATGCTGGACCACGGCGGGCGGCAATTATTGGCCTGGCTGGAGCAGCAATATGCCCTCACTCAAGCGGACCGGTTGACCAGCCAGCACCTAGAGGCATGGGGTCGCCATATCAGTTCCCGCACCACACGGAGCGGCCTGCCGCTCAAGCCCCATTCGATCGCGAAACAATTCAGCACAGACCGGGCGTTTCTTCGCTGGCTGGAACGCGAAGGCCTCGTGCCGCCCGGGATGCATTTGGCGATACCAAATATCAAGGTGCCAAAGCTGCTTCCAACCAGCGTCCTTGCGCACCGGCAGGTGATTCGCGTGCTGGGCAAAGTTGATTTATCTAGTCCGGAAGGAATCCAGCTTCGCGCCATGCTCGAGGTGATGTATGGCGCTGGCCTGCGGGTCCGTGAACTCCTGTCGCTGGACACCGGCAGCATCGATCTGGACACCGGCCTGGTACGGGTGATGGGCAAGGGCAGTGAGGAGCGGATCGTCCCCGTTGGGCAGACCGCCCTCACCGGCATAAAAAGTTTTCTCGTAGCCGTTCGTCCGATGTTGCTGCGAGACACAGAAACCACCGCGCTTTGGCTCGACCGCAGCGGACGGCGGATGCCGAAGCACACACTCCGGCGATTGCTGATCGCCTTGAGTTCCGGGATCAAGCTGCCGGTTCACGTCACGCCTTATACCTTTAGGCGCAGTTTTGCGACCGAGCTCATCATCCATGGAGCCAATCCCTACGCCGTGGCCCTTCTGCTGGGGCATAAGAATATGGATTCGATCGACCACTACGTGAAACTCGCGGCCACGGAGCTAAAGAAGGTCCATCGCCGTTATCATCCGAGGGAGCGGGACCGGAAATGAATGCTGACTTGACTAGGCTTAAGTTTCCCCGGGCCGGCTTGCTGGCCGACGTCCGGCCGTGGCTAAAAAACCTGGTGGCCCGTAAATACCAGCGGACCACCATTGTCTTTCTTTATAAAAATATGGTGGCCTTCGCCGGGTTTGTCGCGAAAAGGGCCCGGCACCGTCGGGCTCGGGATGTCACGCCGGCAGATTTGGATGCATATCAACTGTCGTTGATTAACCGGCAGCTGTCGCCGGCGACACAGGAAAACTATCTGCAGACCGTGAAGAGCTTCTTTGCCTGGCAAGAGAAACGTGGGGCAATCTTTACCAGTCCCGCGCTGCAGCTCAAAATTCCGCGACGCCATCAGAGGCTGCAAAAGGTGCCCAGCGAAACTGAGATGGTGCGGCTGATCGAGAGCGTACCGCTGGGGCGGCCAACCGGACAGAGGGACCGTGCGTTGATCGAGGTGGCGTACGGGTCGGGTCTGCGCCTGCGTGAACTCACCCAACTTGATCTCAATTCACTTGATTTGGAGGGCGGGTTGATCCGGGTTCTGGGCAAAGGAGAAAAAGAACGGATTTTGCCGTTAACACGGGCGGCCGTGGAGGCAGTGCGTGCTTACCTTGCCAACGGCCGGGAGCAATTGCTGCGGGGCCGAAAAGATGAGCCAGCCATATGGATTACACAACAATGGCCTCGTCGATTGGGATATACAGGTGTCCAGCATGCGATTATTGACCGGGCAACGCAGGCGGGACTTGATCTCTCGCCCCACGATCTCAGGCGGGCCTTCGCGACACACCTGCTGTTGCGGGGAGTCTCCCCGGCCGTTCTCAAGGAGCTGTTGGGGCACTCCACGTATTCACATCTGGCTGAATATCTGCGCTACGTCCCGACCGATTTGATCGAAATTCACCGGCGCTGCCGGCCGAGCCGATGAAAACGTTTTGCGAACACATCGAGGAGTATTTGCGCTCGAAGCAGGCGGGCCGTCCCGCCCGGACGGTCACTTCAGCTAAGTCCTACCTTGGCAGGTTTGAACGCTGGCTGGAGTCACGGAAAATTCAGATGCCAGAACAGCTGACCAGTGCACACATCGGGCAGTGGCTGACACACGTTCAGCTGCAGCGAAACAAATACAGCGGATTGCCGCTGAAGCCATTTACGATTCACAGCCACTTAATGGTGGTACGTGCATTTACCGCCACCTTGGTTCGTCACGGGTTCATATCGGCCGGACTTCTGGACGCGTTCCCTCAATTGCGGAAGCCACCGATTTTGCCGAAGTCTACGCTCAAACATGCCGAAGTCAGGAAAATGCTGCGAGGCATGCCAACCCATGGGCCCAGGCTCTACATGCTGCGCACAATCAGCGAACTCGCCTACACCACAGCCGCCCGGCCCTGTGAGCTGCTGGCGCTTAATGCTTCGGATCTAAATTTTGAAAGTGAGCTCCTGCGAGTCCTCGGCAAGGGCCAGAAGGAGAGGATGCTGCCAGTTGGCCGTACGGCGATGCGGATATTGGAGAATTACGTCCGTGCCATCCGGCCACTGCTTTTGCGTGATCCGAAAGAAAATGCGCTTTGGCTTAACGAATCCGGCCGCCGCCTCAGCTATGACCGCTTGCTGGCCATGTTGCACCGGCATGTCCCCGCCTCCTTTGGGAGAAAAGTGACCTGGTATACCTTCCGGCGCTCATGTGCCACCGAGATGGCGCGCGCCGGGGCCAATCTCTGGGCGATCAAGGAACTGCTCGGTCACGACCACATCGAGACCGTGCGTCACTATGTACATTTCACGATCGAGGACTTGAAGAAGGCGCACGACCGGTGCCACCCGAGAAATTTCCCGGCACAAAATAATTTATCCCATGAAAAAGCATCCTAACCGCAGCTCTATCCACGCGTGGGGTCATCCGCGCGACAACAACACTAAAAATGATTAAATCCATGATTATCGCATTCGTATTCGCATTTGTTGGCGCCGCCAGTGCCAGCATTGGCTTTATCTTTGTCCTGGCTCTGCTGTTCAAATGGCTGTGGAACGCGGTGCCTGCGGTCGTATTTCACCTTCCATCCATCGGCTACTGGCAGGCGATAGGACTGCTGTTGCTTGGTACGATTGTCCGATGCGCCGTCACGGGCATGGGGATTAAACTCAAACTAAGGGATCCAAAATTATGAAACCTGCAACACCAGTACGCAAAGGTGAAAGCCCGCGAGCCCCACGACGCTTGGACGATCCACCGCCTAGCGTAATCAGTGAGCTCGAATCGGCCGCGTGCAAGGATCTATTCGTGGCCCGGCTTACTCTGGGACTATATGGCTCAATTATAGGAGATAAACCCAGCCGATTATTTCCCGGCTACGTTTGGACGCAGATCGACATCGCTGGTCTTCCCTCTTCGTTACGTCCGGCCGCCCACAGGTTGATTGAGTGGGGGCAGATGCCGGGTGGCATTTTGAACCAAATATTCGCTAGCCGGCTGGCGATCATAAAAGCGGTTCGTGCGATTCGTCGACGGTCGCCCCACGGACAAAAATGCCTTAAGATCGTCACCAAATTGCGTAGGCAATATCCGCTCATACGCGAGCCTTGGGATCAAGTGCAACCCAAGGGGACTAAGTTGGAGAGCGTAAACATCTTGGAAGATGCCGTCGGGCTACCCCTAAGCGAACGGACAATGTGCCTCGCGAGGGCGTTCAAACCGTCGATAATTCAGATTGCGGGCCATGACGACTTTATGGCGATCGAGCGAGTACCAGGTGAGATGGATATCAACCTCAATCCCGATGGCTATACAGTCGAATCCATTCAATTTATTGTCGAGGTTGATCGGCTAACCACCAAGCCACAAATAATCGAGGGCGTGTTGGAAGATTTTTTCGAGACGGGCTCTGAAGGCGTCTGGTGGGCGCTCGTTGACGATGAAAATTTTGGCTACGACAATTTACACATCATTAAGCCAGGTGATCATCTCACAATTCTTGACCAACTTGGCCATAAACTTTGGTCCGGCATCATTCGCTACGATCGCAAAGCTGGGTGGCGCCGTTATCCGCTGAACCCGAAATATGGACAACCCTGTGCACTGGGTCATTGGGTTCACTGGACGCAGAAGGGATTCAAGCCAGACGATTGGGCCCGCTTTTTCATCCGCCCTGAGTATGACCGGCTGCGCGGCGTGCTGAGGAAAGCGCGAGCAAACAAAACATGAAAACTCTCATATTCCCAGACCTCCACGAGCCTCCGCAACCCGTGTTCGATCGGATCGAAACTATCATCGCGGACGAGCATGCAGACCGCATTGTCTTTCTAGGGGATTACTTTGATCAGTTTCACGACACTCCAAGCGATGCGGAGCGAACGGCGAAATGGCTCGTGCAAAGCCTCACCGACCCCCGCCGTACACACATCATCGGCAACCATGACGCGAGCTATCTCTGGCTGGTGGACAGCACGTTTTGTCCTGGCTTCACGTGGGAGAAAGCAAACGTGATCCGCGATGTTCTTGGGGAGGACTCCAAGGGCAAATTTCTTTTTCACACCTGGGTCGATGGCTGGCTGCTTACTCATGCCGGCCTGTCGGCCGATTGGGTAACGGTGCCGGTAGACCTATTGCCGAAATGGATCGAAAATGAAGGGAAGGCCGCCCGCAGTGCGTTTGATCATGGCAAGCACCATTGGTTCGCCGAAGTGGGCCGCACGCGCGGAGGACTGCGACCGGCCGGAGGGATCCTTTGGTGCGATCATCTCGAGTTGGCGCCAATCTCCGAGGTCCGGCAGATTTATGGGCACACACCAGCGGCTGAGCCCCGATGGGAAGGATCCAACCACCTCTGCCTCGACACCGCCGACAGGAACGGCCCCCAGCACTTTGCCCTTATCGATCGTGGTGCCGTAAAAGTCCGAAAACTTGATGGCTCATAATATTGCTCTGCCATGAACTATCCTTTCGTCACCCCCATTCAGCTCCGCGCCATTCTTCGCGCATTGCGACATGCGAGCGGTCTAAGTCAGGCGCAAGTTGGGCAATTGCTCGGTGTGAATCAGCAGCGCATAGCAAAAATAGAAAATAAGCCCAGTGTTATAAGCGTT
>Ga0210398_10003042_pt1 | contig 16154 bp, 14 predicted proteins | sample IncBWC4OmetaG_FD_161047 | JGI IMG/M metagenome (GOLD analysis project Ga0210398, IMG submission 161047) | Forest soil microbial communities from Barre Woods Harvard Forest LTER site, Petersham, Massachusetts, United States - Inc-BW-C-4-O | ecosystem: Environmental > Terrestrial > Soil >...
AAAAGGGCATCGGCAAGTTTGGGATGGGTCTTCCGAATTCGTCCATTTCGCAGTGCCGTCGCGTAGATGTTTGGACGTGGCAAGAAGGAAAGGTGCTTCATACACACCTCTCACTTGATGCTATCGAAAATGAGACGATGAAGGAGGTTCCTGAGCCTAAACCCGCCGCGCTTCCGCAAGAGTGGATTAAGCTTTTCAAGTCCGACGTCGGTGAAAGCGGAACTCTCGTTGTTTGGACGGACCTAGACCGGGTCACATGGAAGCGAAGTGCAGCTCTCCTCACGCACGCCGAGTCTATTATTGGCAGGATCTACAGATATTTCATAGACGATGGCCGCGCTGAGATTAGGCTGGCCTCGTATGAGGAAAGTGCCGGCTTATTCAAGAGCACGAAGGACGAAAGTGTTCGACCCAATGACCCTTTGTATCTCATGACCGGCACGAGCAGCCCTCCACCTTTCGACGAGAATCCGGCATTCCAGAGTCTCGGCGAACCACAAGCAATTGAGGTCGGCTTCAATGGGGCAAAACATATCGTCACAATCACTGCTTCCATTTGCAAGCCCGAAACCCGCCTAGCTGGCGGAAGAGCGAAAATTGGTCAGGACACTCGAAATAATTTGGGCGTCTCAGTCGTGCGAGCAGGGAGAGAACTCGAGCTTAATAGGAGCTTCGATGTCTCGTCAGAGCCCCGGGAGAGATGGTGGGGCGTGGAGGTAAGCTTCGAACCAGGATTAGATCCGATCTTCGGTGTAACTAACAACAAGCAGACCGCAACGGAATTTAAGCAACTCGACATCGAAGAGGATGCTGTAGCCCAGGGAATCAGCGTCGCTGAATACAGGGAGATGCTTAGCCAGGATAATGACCCGCGCCAGGCAATGTATACCATCAGCACTGCCATTACTTCTCTTCTGCATACGGCACGTGCCCAAATCGCTCGCATGAGAGAAGGCGCTAGAACCGACACAGCCGGAGCTCCTGAGGGCCCGACTGCTGAAGTGATTGCCACAAATGCTCTTCGCCGTAGACAAGAAAAGCTTGGCAGGACCGGAGCGAGTGATGAAGATGAGGGTGGTTCGGCATCTGAGCGGGCCGAGGTTCTTAGCGGGGAAATTGTTCAAGATGGTATCGGGTCCGAACGAGCGAAGGAAATCGCAGTTGATTACGTAAACAGGAAGATTAAATTCCTGTTTCGACACGCAGACTTCCCGGGATTCGCTGTCTTCGACGTGACATCTAAAGCCGGTGTCATCATCATAACGATCAATACAAAACACCCTGCTCACGAACATCTGTTTGAGCTTTTGCGCGAAGACAGCGAGCCCGAAACCCCGGCACTTCAAGGTCTAAAACTCCTTCTCACGGCCTGGGCCCGCATGGAAGACGAAGCATCCTCCGAGAAGAAGATCGAGTTTGAAGATACGCGGGGCGAATGGGGAAAGATTGCGCGCGATTTCATGAGAGAAGCGGGCGACTAATTCAGTATGAAGCTGAGTGCGACGTACCAATGTCGCGCCTAACGTTGAGGACGATGTCTCATGGCGCTATTGAATACCCGCAATTATCGAGATGAGCTTGCAGCGGTTGTGGCCGGGACCTCTGTGAGACTCGATATTGCCGTCGCGTTCATTACGTCCGCTGGTCTCCTTGGTATTCTCGACGGCTTGCGACCGGAGGTCGAAGTCCGAGTCGTCGCCAGATGGCGCCTGGACGACCTTGTCTCGGGGGCTTCTGACCTTCATACCCATACCGCTTTGACTGAGCTCGGAATCCCGTTTTTTATACATCCAGAGTTGCACGCGAAGATAATCCTCAGCGATCAACAAGCGATCTTCATAGGAAGCGCCAATTTAACGAGGAGGGGTTTGGGTCTGGCGGGCACGTCTGGCAATCTGGAGCTTGGAGTTCGAACAACTGCCTGCGCCACTGACCTCGTTGAGATCGAAGAGATCTTTGCGTCATCAGTCCGTGTGACACCAGACCTATTTGAAGAAATTTCAGCTTGTGTAGAAGCCGCCCGGGTAGCTCCAGAAATTCCGGATTACCCTGCAAGAGTCCGAGTTTTGCTGAGGCCCAATGTAGAGGGGCTTTGGGTCAGAGATCTATTTTGGAGCGCAACACCCATTGAAGGCCTCCAGGCAGATGACGATTTTGTGCATGACATGCAGCTCGTTGGCCTTTCGCCAGGAGATTTGACATCGCCCTCCGGTGCGCGTCGATTTTGTGAGATGGATTCCGTCGCCTGGCTCATTCAACGCTTGAGGAAGAACGATGGAGAGCTTTATTTTGGACAACTTGCCACCCTACTTCACGAAGCATTGCTCGAAGATCCGAAGCCATACAGAAAAGACGTCAAGACGCTCCTGTCGAATTTGCTCGCGTGGTGCAGTCACGTCTTGCCGGAAACGATCCTCGTCGATGCACCCAATTATTCTCAGCGCGTCCGGCTTGGGAGCGAGTCTAAAAGCGCGACCCGACAAAAACTGTGGCTTGAGAAGGTTCTTCAGTTGAGACAAGATCATGATCCTCGAACTTGGTCAGACGCAACCTTATTTGCTTCTCCCCACAAGCCGCTGTTTATTTTGGCCGTTCTAGAGGCAATGTCCGGAGAGAGCCCGAAGAGATGCGATTTCAGATTGACGCGGGAACTTATTGAACAGTTTAAGTTTCTTTGGTCGAACGCTTTCCCGGGGCAGCCCAAGGGCGATCCATTTCTGCCGTTTGTTCATCTAGCGAGTGACGGCCTGTGGACTCTTTCAGGACAGAACGGCGATCAACTGACCGCGATGGAAGCGCGAGCTCTATCGGCAGAAGAAAGACCATTCGTTCAGGCAAGAATCCATCACGACCTGATGGCCTGCGTTGAGACCGAAGCGTTCCGTTTGGAGTTGGCAAATGTTGTGATTCGCCGCTTTTTTGATGCTGAGACAGCCGCGCTGCTTGGGCGAGCTCTATCCAGGGATAGCTAAAGCAAACTTGGGCCAATGAAAGTGCCGTTATCTGATCCCGAATCGCACCATACCCGATGTCAGTACAATTATTCGTTAGCAAGCGTTCCGCGCGCAGCAGGTAGATTAGAGCGTTCGATCCCATGAAACGGCGGTCAAAATGAGCACAAAACGAGCTCCTTCACACGCAATCAGCGATATCGTTGATGTACCTCTCAAAGATATTGAAATCAGCAACGACAACGTGCGGCATTCAGACCCAATGCGGGACCTGGATGAGCTTGCTGCTAGCATTCGCATTCATGGGTTACTGCAACCTGTGGTCTTGCGAGGTGTCGAGGGCAAGCCACCGTACGACCTCATAGGCGGACAACGCCGGTTTCTCGCGCATCAGAAAGTCCTCAAGACGAAGACAATCAGGGCCGTCTTCGTCGGAAATATGTCGAAAACGGAAAGTGTGATCAGATCGCTCGTTGAGAATCTTCAACGCGTGGAACTGGAATACGGCGATACCGCAGAAGCCGTCACCTTCCTTTACAAACAGCTCGGCAATGACGAACGTAAAGTCCAAGAACAGACCGGGCTATCGATCCGCAAAATCCGCGATTTTATCGAGATTGACGCCCGAGCCACTCCGCACATGAAGGCACTACTTAAGGCCAAAAGAGTGTCGATTGCGGACGTGAAGCGATCAATCCGGGCCGCTCAAGACAATCTGCAAAAGGCTGAAGAGCTCCTAGATCTGATTGTGAAATATCAACCAACTTCTCACCAAAAGCGCCGTCTCGTGAGTTTCGGCGAACAGAATAAGTCCGCATCCGCCGCCAAAATACTTAAAGAAGCGACGAAGCCGTCCGTTGAGCAGAATTTGATCATCACTCTTCCAGACGAATTGATCGCCGCGCTCAGGAAGGCGACAAAGTCCTTATCAATTGAAGCCGATGAACTTGCTGCGCAAGTCCTGACAGAGTGGCTACGTAACCAGGGCTTTACGATATGAAAGAGAAACCAATCGGAAATAATGATTCGAAGTTGGACGCTTCTTTAGCACTCCTGATTGCGTCCACGCACAGCAAGACGCGGCCGAAGTCTTTGATTGAAATAGCACGGCACTTCGAGATCGCCAAAAGCAAATTAGGTAGCTATAAGGAAGTCGGAGAACGTATCGGGCTTTCGCTAACCATGGTTCGGCAATTCGCGTCGGTTCTTAAGCTCGCCCCGTCCGTTCAGAAGCTCTTTGAGGATCGGACCCTGGATAGCATTGATGCTGCAGTTCATCTGGCTTTGTTGCCCGCGAAGGAGCAGTTGCCCGTCGCCCAAGCGCTAGCTGCATCGACCATCGACACAGCCGACGTTCGTGGAATCGTGCAGCTCCGACGCGCCGGGGTTACGGGCGACATATCAACACTCGCAAAAAAGGTAACGGATAGTAAGACTAAGCAAGAGTATGTCGCACAGTTCATCATCCGAGGTTCGCAAGACCCAGGACGCATAAGAAGCATCTTCGCTAAATATGTTGCGGCAGAAGATATAGTCCGCCTCAGCATAGACGGCGCGCTCGGGACACTTGTTCTATCGCCCAAAGGGAAGCGCTCTCTCGCTGCCGCAGCTCGCCAAAAGAGAGTTGCGCTCAAGAAGATCATTCCAGCACTGATGCAAGAGGAGGGCGAAAAATGACCCGAAAGACGCCCTCAAAGATTGCACAATTCTCCCGTAGTTTAGGAATTGAGCAGCTAACCGGCCTGAGCGCCGAGATGCAAAGGCTGAGGCAATACCCGCCCGTGACTAAGCGCGCAGACGGGAAATATGAAGGCGATATCCTTGGATTCGTGAAGGGCTTGCGACTATCCGCAAGAGTCGCGTATTTCCTTCGCGAAAGGCTGTCTACCACTAATTTAGAAGTGAGCTGGGGACACTTGGTGGATTCCGACGAGCAGTCGTGTTCTCCAGAGTGCGACGTGATCGTTCATACGACGGGGCACATTCGGAAGTGGAACGGGAGCGATAAGCCCATTATGAGTTTTGTGTTCGTAGATGCAAAGCAAGCGAGGGCCGTTATCAGTTGTAAATCCGTTCTGAAGTCAATTGACAAAGATCACCCAAAGGCGCTGAAGAAGTACGGCGTCGAACACGTATACCTTTTCGCAGAGACGTGCGACGCTAAGCGACTGCCCGCGCTTCGAAAGGCGGCTCTCAAGGCGGGCTATGCGGGGGCTTGGTGCCTATATACAACTGGTAGCGATACAGCTTCATTTACGACGGACGAACCCGCATTACATTCGTTTGGCGACGCCGTTCTCAAGGCAGCTAAGAGAGCCCCCAAGAAAGCCTTGAAAAAGTCAGTTAAGAAATCTGCGAAGAAGGTCACGAAGAAGGCCATCAAGAAGGCCACCAAGAAATCTGCCAGGTAGCAAAACGCCTTGGCCCGCCAGGCCCAAACACTACCTAGCAGAAAAAGAGTCACCTGCCGGGATCGAACTTTACAAAGTTGTCACCGACAAGCAGTTTGCCAAGTCGGAGGATGTCTCCTCCCTCGCTGCGGACTTAAATCGTCCTCCGCTACCCACCTCAGCGGGCCTGTTCGAGACCGTTACGAAACTCAAAACGGAATGTGGATGGGAAAAGGGCCGAATCAGCTCTCTGGAGCGAGAGGACGGTTTTCGGGCTTGGTTTTGTCAGCCCTTTTGCAGTTGTGCGGCCAATGTGGCGGCACCGAGCACATTCGTGATCCGTTTGAGGTTGTAGGCCATCGTTGCGATGGCAATTTCGCTCTTGGCGCCGGACAAACCACGAACCAAAAGACGCGGATGTCCAAAGATCCGGTACTTAATCGTTGCAAACGGATGCTCTACGGTTTGTCGCCTCAGCCTCATGGCTTCCGGCGTGACACGCTCCTCCATTCGGTTGAGAGCATCCTCGTAGAGGTGCCGTGCCAGGCCTCGCCGCGAAGCGAGCGTACATTTCGGCTTCAATGAGCACGCTCCGCAATCAGCACTCGAAGCTTTGTACATGGTGTATCGATCTTTGAGATTGGTGTGTTTCCGAAGCAATTTCTTCTTGCCTGGGCAGATATAGCTGTCCGTCGCAATGTCATATTTGAAGTCAGAGCGCCCAAAGAGACCACCGCCGCCCTGATTGTTCACCGTTCGCATGACCGGAACGAAAGGCGTGATACCTGCCTCTTCGCACTGAGCAATCTGTTCTCCGTTGGAATACCCAGCGTCAGCAACTACTTGAAGAGTGTTGACGCCCAGAGCCTCCTTCGCAGCATCGGCCATAGGTTTCAGACAGCGAATGTCCGAAGCATCAAGGGTCACGGAAACAATGTTGCCTGATGTCTCCCTGCACCTTCGATAAAGCCCATACGCGCGGCGTCCCCCTATGTAGTGCTTTCCCACCTCAGCCGATTGCGTAACCAGAACGCAACATTGACAAGTCCGATTAGCGCAGGAACTTCGATCAACGGCCCGACAACGCCGACGAACGCTTCGCCGGAGTTCAACCCAAAGACGGCGACGGCCACAGCGATTGCAAGCTCGAAGTTATTTCCGGCGGCGGTGAAAGAGAGCGTCGCCGATTGTGCGTAGTCGGCTCCCAACCGCTTACCCATCCAGAAGCTGACCAAGAACATAATGAGGAAGTACACAACCAGTGGAACGGCGATCTTAACCACGTCCAACGGAAGACGGACAATCAGGTCGCCTTTGAGGGAGAACATCACCAAGATAGTGAAGAGCAGAGCGACGAGTGTGAGCGGACTGATGCGCGGGACAAAGCGCGTCGTGTACCAAGTCTCTCCCTTGGCCTTGATGAGCGCGTGGCGCGTGAGGAAGCCAGCCGCGAATGGCACACCGAGGTAGAGGCCGACGCTTTCGGCTATCTGGCCGATGCTGATATGAACAATGCTGCTCTGTAGCCCAAACCACTTCGGAACCACGGTGAGGAAGGCCCAGGCATAGAGACTGTAAAAGAGCACCTGAAAGACGCTGTTGATGGCCACGAGCCCGGCAACATAATCAGTGTCACCCTCTGCAAGTTCGTTCCAGACCAACACCATCGCGATGCAACGAGCTATACCAATCAGAATCAAGCCGCGCATGTAGGCCGGTTCACCCCGCAGGAACAACACGGCAAGAAGGAACATCAGCACCGGGCCGATGAGCCAGTTCTGCACCAGTGAGAGTCCCAGCACTTTGCGATTGCGGAAGACTTCGCCCAGTTTTTCGTAACGCACCTTCGCCAGCGGAGGAAACATCATCACGATCAGACCGATGGCGATGGGGATGTTCGTCGTGCCACTCTGAAAGCGGTTCACGAAGGCTGCCGATCCGGGGACGAAATGCCCGATGCTAACACCCACGGCCATCGCGAGGAAGATCCAAAGCGTCAGGTAGCGATCCAGGAACGAGAGTTGCTTGCGAACTGCGGGAGCGCAGACCTGACCGGTAGTGATCGGAGCGGTCGACATTAGCAGGCCTCGCAGGTGGTTTTTTGAATTGGGGAGGGTAGGGGGGCGCCATCAAGCAGAGCGTATTTGGATGGCGTGCAGCAAGCCTTCGTCAGGTGCGCTCTGTCCTTCTGCATGGCCTTTTCTTCCGACAGCCAAACAAGGGTCTGCTTCAAAATCTGTGCTGCGCCGATGTGGGGCGGCATGACGATGCTGTAGTGCATCCATTTTCCTTCACGGCGCGCGGATACGACACCGGCACTGCGCAGGTAAGCGAGGTGCCGCGAAATCTTAGGCTGTGGAACGCCGAGGATTTCGACAAAATAACAGACACAGACTTCCTGATCCCCGATCAGGTTCAATAGACGGAGGCGTGTGTTATCGCCTAGCGCCTGAAAGAACCGCTCCATGTTGAACGCTTGCTTTGCCATGTCTTATGTATACGCCTTGACGAATACGTTCGCAAGACATATATTCACGAAAGCAGATATGAGGAGGCAATATGTCAGAGCAGGTTTTGGAATCGGTCCGGGCGAAGTACGGTGCCGTTGCGGAAAGCACACTCTCCAACAAGGATGCGGGTGTTCAAGCTGTCGCCGAAGCCTTCGGATATTCGGCTGAAGAGCTTATTTCGATTCCAGCCGATGCGAATATGGGCCTCTCCTGCGGTAATCCCACAGCAACGGCGCATCTTCGGCAGGGCGAAGTCGTCGTCGATCTAGGCTCTGGTGGCGGACTCGATGTGTTTCTCGCTTCGAAGCAGGTAGGGACAACGGGACGTGCCATCGGCATCGATATGACGCCTTCGATGATCGAGCGTGCAAGAGCGAACGCTGCGAGTGGCGGCTATACCAACGTCGAGTTCTATCTGGCGATGATCGACAAGATTCCTCTGCCCGATGCCTCCGTGGACTGCGTCATCTCGAACTGTGTTTTGAATCTGGCTCCGGATAAGCCTGCCGTATTCCGCGAAATCGCCCGCATCCTGAAGCCGGGCGGGCGCGTTGCCATCAGCGATATCGCACTCAAGCATGAACTACCCGAAGCCATCGCGAAGAGCATGGCCGCATATGTCGGCTGTATCGGTGGAGCAATCCAGATGGGTGAATATCGCGAAGGCCTGGCCGCAGCTGGTTTCGAGCACGTTCAGATCGTGGACAGCGGCTCCGACCTGAACGCATATGCGAAGGTCGAGAACCAGTCCGGCTGCTGCTCGCCAGCGATGGAAGAAGGCTCCTGTTGCTCCCCGGCTCCGACCGATCTCACCTTGCACGCAGAGCTTGCAGAGCTGTTGAGCAAATACGACGTGAATGCAGCGGCCGCAAGCGTAAAAGTCTACGCCATCAAGCCAAAAGCTGACGGTGCAAAATCGTGTTGCGGTCCACACTGCTGCTCCTAGTTTTAGAAAGGATCATCCATGCCGCACTACAACGTACTCTTCCTCTGCACCGGTAACTCTGCCCGCTCAATCATGGCGGAGGCCCTCATGAATTGGAAAGGCAGGGAGAACTTCACCGCATACAGCGCGGGTAGCCATCCTTCCGGCGCTGTTCGTCCCGAAGCACTGCGACAGATTCAGGCGGCCAGTCTTCCCACCGATGGGTTGTACAGCAAGTCATGGGATGAGTTCGCCAAGCCGGATGCACCTGTGATGGACTTTGTTTTTACGGTGTGTGACAACGCAGCGCAAGAGGTCTGCCCGGTGTGGCCGGGCCAGCCGATGACAGCGCATTGGGGTGTGCCCGATCCTGTCATCGCACCGCACGGAACACCCGAGTCTGAGCGTGCTTTTAGTCAGGCCTTTCACATGCTGGAGCGGCGCATCTCGTTGTTCCTTTGCCTTCCACTCGCAAGTTTGGATTCGCTCTCGATTAAGCGGGAGATCGACAAGATCGGGAAGGAATGACTCATCGCAATTCAACCTCAGGGAGAATCCATGTTTAAGGTAATCTTCGCGTGCGTTCACAACGCCGGGCGCTCACAGATGGCAGCCGCATTCTTCAATCAGCTCGCCGATCCTGCAAAAGCACAGGCCATTTCAGCAGGAACGGAACCCGGAGCCCGCGTTCACCCTGAAGTCCAGGCGATGATGCTGGAAGTTGGCATTGATCTCAGTGGAGCCAAACCGCAGAGACTGACCGAAGAGCTAGCACGCGACGCTCAGCTTCTCATCACGATGGGGTGTGGGGACAAATGTCCCTATGTCCCAGGTCTTCGACGGGATGACTGGCCACTACGCGACCCGAAGGGGCTTCCACCTGACGAAGTCAGAGTGATCCGAGATCAGGTGAAGTCCAGAGTGCAGGATTTGCTCCGTGCGGAACATCTAGGAAAGTAAAAAGCCGAAAAGACAATTCGAGCGCGCCCCAGCGGGGCGCGCTTTTTCGTGTCGATTGCCGCGGGCGAGTTTCGTAACAGTCTCGTTCCTGCCCGCAACGCCGGCCCTGATCGGTTGAGAAGCAAAAACAACAACAAAAGCAAAAGCCGCTAAGGGGAGCTCCGCCCCTCGCGCCCGCAAGGGGTGTCCCCAGGCTTCCGCGCTTCGCTTGTGCAGCCCTCCGCTGCGCTGCGCCCTTTCCACTCTCGCTATCGCTTCGTTCCAAGGGTGGGAGATCCCCCTCCCCTTGCAGTTGCTACCCCCCGCCTTCGCCAGGAGGCGTTCGGCATGTACATGCCGCGTTTCAACGCGGACGTGCAAAAGCCAAAGCGGGAGGCCCAGTGCGACCAACTCAAACTAACCGACCGGAGACACCGAACCCGTTCACATGGCGGCGATTCGCCAACGTGTATATGGGCGACCACCTTTTGGGCGAGGACACCTTAGACCTCGCTTCGCTCGGCTTCTGCGGAGAGTCTGTCACCTTCGCTTGCCCCACCTGCGGAGAGGTTCTGGGGTATGTCCCAGTGGAACTTCTCAGCGATGGGCTGGAAGACATCACCACAACCCATATCACTCCTGTACTCGATTGGCACGATGCAAAGCACCATCCGCGCCCTGCCTGACCACAACGACAAAACCCTTAGGAGAAGCACACATGAACACCAGCGCCAACACCACCAGCGTCAACCCGTCGATCCAGAACCCCAAACAGCCGCCCCAAAAGCCTCAGACTGCAAAAGAAGCCATCGCCGCCAATGTCAAAGCCCTTATCGAACAGCTTGATGCAGGACACAGCGATGCACTTACGGCCTATCTGAACGCGATGAGCCGCTTCCACAATTACAGCTTCGGGAACATCCTCGAAATCGCACGGCAGAAGCCGGACGCGACCAGAGTTGCCGGAATGTGGGCGTGGAACCAACTCGGCCGCAGGGTGAAGAAGGGCGAGAAGGGCATCCGTATCCTCGCTCCCATCATTGGTATCAAACGCAAGCCGAAGGAAGAAGCTGAGAAGGACATCACTAAGCAGAACCGTCCTGTGTTGGTTGGGTTCCGTTCGGCCTATGTTTTCGATGTCAGCCAGACCGACGGCGCGGAGCTTCCAGCCATGCGCGAGGTCCGCGGCGACGTGGGCGAGAACCGCGACTGTCTGCTGGCGTTCATCGAGCGGCAGGGCATCGAGCTTGTCTTCACTGAGCGCATTGCTCCCGCGTTGGGGATGAGCTACGGCGGCAGGATTGCCGTTCTGCCCGGTCAGTCGAAGGCCGAAGAGTTTTCGACCCTCGTACACGAATTGGCGCACGAGATGTTGCACAAGGCCGAACGCCGCACGGCGACGACAAAGGTTGTCCGTGAGACGGAGGCCGAGGCCATCGCGTTCGTTGTTGGTAAGGCCGTAGGGCTGGAAACCGGAACTGCATCCGCCGACTACATCCACCTGTACCACGGCAACGCCTCGCTTCTAGCCGAAAGCCTCGAAGTCATCCAGCAAACCTCCGCCCTCATCCTTGCCGCCTTAGAGTCGCCCGTTACGGAGGCGACTGCTGAGGACTCTGAAGCTCTGGCAGTTGCCAGCTAGGCCCGCTCTGTCTACGAGCGGGCCTAGCAAGCCTGTCCGCTCTTTTACCCACCGTGCGCCCAACCGCTCGAAAGGAGCAATCGTCATGGATACCGCCATCACCAATGCCACCGAGTACCGCAACCTGCCTCTCGCGTTGCTCACCGAATCCACCACCAACCCCCGCCGCATCTTCGAGGAGAGCGGCTTGCAGGAGTTGGCTGAAACTATCCGCAGCCAGGGCGTTCTCTCGCCGTTACTCGTTCGCCCGTTGAATGAGCGCAGCTTCGAGATCGTCTTCGGAGCGCGGCGTTATCGCGCCGCGCAGATAGCCGAGGCCGCAACCGTTCCTGTCCGCATCAAGCAAATGTCCGATGCCGAAGTGCTCGAGGCGCAGCTTATCGAAAACCTCCAGCGCCGCGACGTTCATCCGATGGAAGAGGCGCAGGGCTTCAAGGCGCTTCTTGACTTGGAGGAACCGAAGTACAGCATTGAGCAGATCGCGGCGAAGGTTGGCAAAGCGCCGTCCTACGTCGCGCAACGCTTGAAACTGACGGAGCTGGGCGAAGCAGCAGTCGAAGCCTTTTTCCGTGAGGAGGTTGGTGTCGGCCATGCACTCCTGCTGGCGAAGCTGCCAGCCGACCGTCAGGAAGAAGCTCTTAAGGCTTGCTTCCGCGAGGATTGGAGTGCGAGTGCTGACCGAAAGGCCAAGCGCATCCTGCTACCCGTCCGCAATCTGCAAACGTGGATTGAGCAGAACATTTTGCTCATCCTCAAAGATGCGCCGTTCGATAAGCGGGACGCGCATCTCGTCGCTATCGCGGGGAGTTGCGTGGACTGCTCCAAGCGGACAGGGCACAACAAGCTCCTGTTTTCCGACCTCGGCAAGCAGGATGCTTGCACCGACCCAAGCTGCCATCAGGCCAAGGTGGACGCGCACCTTGCCAAGACCATCGCTGCCAAACCCAAGCTAGTGCAGATCAGCACAGCCTACAGCAAACCGGATGAGGGTAGCTCTGTCCTGCCGCGCAGCCAGTACGTTGCGATTCAGGAGGAGAAACCGAAGGACAAGGACGAGGCGAAACGGCCACAGTTCAAGACCTGCAAATTCACCACCGAGGCCATCATTGCGGACGGCGAAGGAAAGGGTGAGATTCACAAGGTCTGCGCCAATCCCGCTTGCCCCATCCACCATCAGAAGAAGCACCCGAGCAAGCCGGACGCTTCGTTCAAAGCACAGCAGGATAAAGAACGCCGTGAGGCTGCGATTGCCAATACCACCGGCATCCGCATCCTTGCTGCCATCACCGCAGCCGTGCCGGTGCGGTTGATGAAGCGTGACCTGTTATTCGTAACCGAACGGCTGGCCGCTGTGTTGGACGAAAACCGTTTGGCCGTGATCGCCCGTCAGCACGGAATCAAGAAGGCGAAGGACAACGACTCCATCACGAAGCTGTTTCTCGCCTACCTCCGTCGTGCCGAAGAGAGCGCATTGGGGAGTGTGTTGGTCGAACTGACCATCGTTCTCTCTGCCACACGCGGCAATTCGGCGCATGTTCTCCGCGATGCCGCCGCTGCCTATAAGGTCAACACAGACGCTATCGCTCTCAAGGTCAAGCAAGAGTTTTCGGCCAAGGAGAAGACTAGGACAGAGAAGAAGGCTCCGGCGAAGGCAGCGGCACCCAAATTGAAGAAGACAGCCTAAAGAACAAGTTGCTTCGCTCCCGGGTCTGCGTCCGCAGACCCCATTTTTTATGCCCGTCTTTCCCGCCCTGGGCGTTGCCCCTGCGAGAACGGCAGGAGCAGCTATGCCCACCCACCCGACGGGCTTGTATCCGTACCGCCTTTTTCTTCGTGTTTTATTCGCCAAGAGGAGCTAGAATCATTCTTTGATACCTATGAGATTTCTCCATACCTCCGATTGGCAGATAGGCAAGGCCTTCCGCTTTGTAGATGAGGAGACACTGGCTGTACTAAGAGCTGAGCGATTAGATGTGATCAGCCGCATTGGCCGACTTGCCCAAGATCATCAGGCGTGCGCGGTTTTGGTGGCTGGCGATATCTTTGACGTTGGTCATGTCAGTATAGAGACCCTGCTGAAGCCAATTGAGAGAATGCGTCAGTTCGCGTCGATCCAATGGCACCTGATTCCTGGAAATCACGACGCTCATCAGGCGAACGGCCCTTGGGATCGACTTCTCCGTAGCGGCTTGCCGGCGAACATCACTATCCACATAACGTCGGACGCGACGCCCCTTGCTGACGATTCGGCCTGGGTCATCCCAGCGATTCTCACCCAACGACATATGACGGGCGATCCGACCGAAGATATGAATCAAGCGGCTACCCCGGCGGGAGCGATCCGTATTGGCCTGGCCCACGGGTCAATCCGAAACTTTGGCACCTCCGAAAGTTCAACTCATAATGTCATCGCAATCGACCGGGCATCTCGCTCGAACCTGGATTATCTCGCATTGGGAGATTGGCACGGAGCGAGTCGAATTGACGACCGCACATGGTATTCAGGTACACCGGAATCGGACGGTTTCGATGTCGGTGGCAACGGCGGGGGCCAACTGTTGCTTGTTGAGCTGGATACATCGAGCGGGAACAAAGAGCGTTCTACCCCAAAGGTAAGCGTTCTAGACGTGGGACGGTTTAAGTGGTGCACCGACAAGGTTCTTTTGTCCTCGCGCGCTGATGTGGTCGCGCTTGAAACCAGACTCCGCGGTCTTGATGGCGATCTAAGCCGTATCTTGTTGCGCCTTCAGGTTGAGGGCACTCTTGATCTTGCTGCGCGTGAAGAATTTGAACAACAGATTCGAGTCGGCTTGGGAAGCGCGCTAAGAATGTTGCGGCTTGAAACTGACGGTTTGTACTTGAAGCCTTCTCCGTCCGACCTGGAAGCAATTGACCATGTAGGCTTCGTTCGGTCGGCAGCCGATCAACTTGCCACTATGGCGGCGGATGTTCAAAACGCCGACCGAGAGATAGCAGCGGAGGCGTTGCAACGTCTTTACGTGTTGCACATGCGGCAGGAAGCAGGCGCACAATGAAGATCCGCTCCGTCTCATTGGAACACTTCCGAAAGTTCACGGAGCCTATTTCTCTGACTGGACTTACCGACGGCCTTAATGTCTTCGCCGAAGGCAACGAGTTCGGCAAGTCAACGATGCTGGCGGCAATTCGCGGAGTCCTTTTTGAACGTCATAGTTCAAGGGCACTGAGCGTCACATCCATGCAGCATCGGAGCAACAAGACATCGCCAATCATCGCGCTCGAATTTGAAGTGGGCGGCCAAGTCTACCGAATCGAGAAGCGCTTCCTGCATAAGGAGCCGTATGCGAAGTTATCAATGCCCGATGGCACTATCCATCATGGCGAGGCCGCCGAGGAACGACTCCAGGAAGTTCTGAACTTTACCCGCGCTGGAAATACAGGTTCTAAAGCCGAGAACATCGGGATGTGGGGTGCCCTGTGGGTGCCCCAGCGGCATTCCGTCGATCAGCCCCATCTCCCGGATTCGGCGCGACAAACTATTCATGGTTGTTTGGATTCCGAAGTGGGCTCGCTTGCGGGCGGTACTCGGGGTAAAGCTCTCTTGGCGGGGGCCCGAACGGAACTCGCCAAGCTTCAGAATGGCAATGGCAAGCCGGTCGGCAGACACAAAGATGCGTTGGAGGAATTTCAGCGTTCCCAGCAGTCCGTTATCCAACTCGAAGCTAAACGACAAGCCTTGGCGCGGGACATTAACGATCTAGCATCAGCAAAGCGAAAAATAGCGCAAGCTGATTCCTCAGGAGAAGACACGCGGACCGAGGAGATGCTATCCGATGCGCGGCAGAAGCGGGAAGCAGCCCAGCGCTATGAGGACCGGCTGAAGCATGAGATTGCTGCCGAAGAGCTGGCTGAAAGCCGCCTTGCAGAAGTGCAAAGGGAAGTCGATCAGCGCGCAGACGTTCACGCGCAGATCTCTGATGCTGAAGGAAGAGTCGCTACGGCCAGCACAGTCGCCGGGAAGACAGCACGTGATCTCAAGGATGCGACTACTGCTCTCAGCCAGCAACGTGAACGAGTCCGCGAAGCGAGAGAAAGCTGCGATGAAGCTGGTCGCGCGCTTCGTCTGGCACGTACTGCCCATGATCTAGCGTTGAATTCGCAAGCTTTGCTTAGTCTTGAGGGGCGCCTGGAACTGGCAGAAGAAGCACAGATGCACGCCAATAATCTCGCCGCCAAATTACTCGTATTCAAAGTCACAGAAAAGTCATTAGGGGAAGTGCGTTCGGCTAACGTACAACTGCAGAAAACCCAATCCACTCTTGAAGCACAGGCTACTCACGTCACTCTCGATCTTCTGCCAGCGGCTGCAAATCTCGTCCAACTCAATGGTGGGCCCGCCGCGCCGGCTCTCCTGACGGTTATAGAAGACCTAGCTATCCAGATTGAGGGCGTTGGTACGATCCGAATCCAGCCCGGCATTAAGGACAGAGAAGCGCAATTAGCCAAACAGGTTAATGAGCAAAGGCTTCTGCGCAATGCTCTAGTTTCTATCGGGGTTGAGACTGCAGAGCAAGCGGAGGAACAGTACGTGGCTCGGCAGCGATGTGAGCAAGAATTGGCCCGAGTGAAGAAGGAAATAATTGGTCACACGCCTCCAGACACTTTACTGAAAATTGTTGCCGGCATTGAGGCGTTGAGAAACCACACGGTGGTGCTCCGAAAGGCGCTCGAAACGAACCTTGCTATAGCCAAACTGGAGACGGCACCAGATCTTGATGCGGCCCGAGCCGCCCTGTCTTCGGCCGAGGCAAGGGAGAC
>Ga0210398_10003043_pt1 | contig 16149 bp, 16 predicted proteins | sample IncBWC4OmetaG_FD_161047 | JGI IMG/M metagenome (GOLD analysis project Ga0210398, IMG submission 161047) | Forest soil microbial communities from Barre Woods Harvard Forest LTER site, Petersham, Massachusetts, United States - Inc-BW-C-4-O | ecosystem: Environmental > Terrestrial > Soil >...
CATCTGGATGGAGCTCAGACATACATACACCGCGACCGCCGCAAATCGCGACATGTAGCCGGCGGTCAGCATCACCGCGAATAGCAGAAAGACCCAGAAGAAGGCGTTAATGGCGAAGTCGGTCTGGGGCAGAATTTGAAACAAGCCCATGTTCGGCCCGTGATAGAGGGCATTCATTGTGGAGAAGCTGGCAATGGAATGAGGGCCATACCACATCAGCCATTCCGGACGAATCAGGAGCAGGTCGGCGATCACGATCAGGCCATAGAAGATGCGAAACAGGCAGATCGACGTGGGCGGTTGCGGTTTGAAGAAGAACTCGTTCCAGCTTCGGAATAAGCCGCGTAGGGTCATTTCAAGTCTCCGGCCTGCACTGAGTAGGTATAGACCACCTTGCGTGTCCAGGGTTCCGGCTCCCGCGAATTCGGGGGAGCGATTTGCGACCTGTAGCTGACCAAAGCAACGCTGACGGGAGGATCATCCGGCTTGGTGTTATTGAGCCGCGCGATGTACCGGGCGGCGTCCGGGCGAAGGATCTCAAAGCGATCGTTGAGCAGGGAGTCAAAGGAAAACTTGTGCTGGCGCTCGATCATGTATCTCTTGGCGTAACCCAGGGTCTGCGGCAGCGGGAACTTCCAAATCCCGGTGTCCCCCTTGCGATAGGTGATTTCGGCTTCCACGCGAGTATTGAGGGACAGAGGATTGGGGGCAAAGAGATTCCAGCCCTGGGCCAAGCCGGACCACATCATGTAAGGAGCGATGATGACCCTCGTCCCGGTGACGAGTCGCGAGTTTACCGGTACCGCCCAGCACAGGATAACCACCAAGTGGAAAACCAGGAACGTGTTGATCGCAATCCGTTTCATGTCAGTCGGCCTTTGCTCTGGCAAAGTAGTTACAATCTGGCGGATCGTGGGGTCTCGGGGAGGGAAATTGCACGCCGCATGCCAAGTGGACCGGCTGTAAACATCCCAAAATGTTATAGATACGAAGTAATGCCCAGTCGCGGCCTGCGCGGATTGTGCACCTTCGGTGACTCTACAGGGGGCAGTGTCACCTGCCGCGGGGTCAATCCACGCTCGTTTGAGGTAAATGTGAACATAACGGGACACTATCTGAAGCAAATGGATGACCTACGGGAGGCGACTCTGGCACAGCAAGTGCTGCCCAGCTGGGCAGACGATGTTGAATCTCTGGCACATGAACGAGGAGCTTAAAAGGCGCGCTCTCCCTTGGATCGCTCTCTCCGGCATCCTGGCGATTTACGTCCTCGCCGTATTTCGATTCAATCCGGCGATTTTGTTCGGAATGACGCAGGACGATACCCTCTATTTCAGTTCCGCCAAAGCGCTGGCTTCTGACCAGGGCTATGTCCTGCCAAGTGTCCCGGGCCAGCCCCTGGTGACCAAATATCCCATCCTCTACCCGTGGCTTTTGTCACGGATCTGGCGCTGGAACCCGTCGTTTCCCTCGAATTTGACTGATGCTGTGGCGTTGTCCGTGGCCTTTGGCTGCATCTTTCTGGTCGCCACATTTCTTTTTCTTCGCGAACTCAAAGGCATTGGGCAGTTCACAGCTTTGCTGCTCACATTTTTCGTTTCGTTGCACTCTGTATTCCAGTTCTACAGCGCCAGCGTGTTGTCGGACGTCCCTTTTGCCGCGCTCGCGCTCTTGGCCATGCTTGCGGCCGATCGGGCATTCCGGCCGGATTCCCCTGGCGCGAAGGCGGCCCTGTGCGCCGTCCTGACCGGGCTGTCGATCCTGATGCGATTCTTCGGGGTTCCCATCGCGGCGGGCATATTTGCCGCGGGCGCGGCACGGAGAACATGGCGACAGCTCTTCATCTTCTGCGCGACTGTGGCGCCTTTCGGATTACCGACGGTTTGGCACCTACTAGCCGCCCAAAAGGCTATCCCCTTGGCCCACAATGGTTTGCCAGGGGGGCTGGGGTATGTCCATACGTGGATCTACTACACCAGCTATCAGGCCTTCTGGAAGCTCAGCGTAGTGCAAGGCCACGTGCTGTGGGACATGCTGAAGAACAATGCCGTCGTCGTCCTACTCTCGCCCGCCGATTTCTTTCTCGCGCCGTTGTTTGCCCGCGCCAACGTAGCGGCCACGTCTCTGATGTTGCTGGTGACCGTCGCCATTTCCGCGGGTGTTTGGCGCCAGGCGCAAGCCGACAGGTGGAGGCCGATTCACTACGCGTTTCCGTTCTATGCCGGCCTCACATTGATCTGGAACTATCCAAATACCGGGCGCTTCTTTTTCCTGTTTCTGCCCCTGTTCGCCGCAGGGCTGTGGGTTGAAATGAGGCACTTGCTCGGCACCCTGTGCGCGGCCGCTGTCCGGAACCAAGCTCGAAGCCAAAGGGTTCTTGCCGGTGGCCTTGCCTTGTGCGTTCTGGGCTTGCTCTGCTTGCTGGGCGTGAATTTTGCGGCCGGGGCAACCAGTGTGATCAAGCGAACGGTGAACGACCGCGCCCGCTTTTTGAGCGACAAGCGCGAGGCTTACCAGTGGCTGGCCTGCTGCACCTCCCCGAACGACGTGGTAATCGCCTACGAGGATGCCAGTGCCTATCTGTACAGCGGCCGGCACAGCATGCGGCCGATCGCCTTCCCGACTTCGGGAGAGTACAACCCAGCCTACATAGAGGAATCCTTGGCGCACATGACGGACGTGGCGCACGCGCTGGGAGCTCGTTATTGGATTGTCGCCGCCGACGATTTCAACATGGATTGGGAGCCGGCCACAACACTGGCACGGGCCCGGGTGGTCGAACTTGAACAAAGCCTGCCCTTGGTATTCCGAAGCCATAATGGTTACGTGCGAGTTTACGAGATTCGGTGCGACGCAGCCTCAAATGCCCAGCCCTGCCATTAAGGCGCCCGCTGGACCAGAAATTGCAAGTTCCATGGGTAGTGGATTCGGGATCGGTGAAGGTCTCCGCAGCCGGTTCTACGGATGCTGCATTCTCTAGCTTGTATCTTGCTTATTATGAGCAGGTTGCAGGAAAGCAGCATTCCAGTCAAAAAGAGTGCGGGTGTTGGGAAGGCTAGGAGTGTCTCCGAATGGGAACTTCGAGCCGAGCCTGGTGTCTCTTTTTGTAGAAAAAACCTTGTCCGCACCTCGCGAGGACGGGTTAGTTAACTCGCAGATAAGGACTTAGGGCCCCGACGGGCCGAGCTGCTTATGGCCAGAAATTCAGCGAAAGCTCACAAAGTAATGCGCAGGAGTGAGGCGGGCCAGACCATTATGCTCGTCTCCTTTGGGATGATTACTTTCCTTGCCGCAGCCGGTTTGGCAGTGGATATGGGCTACCTGCGCTACGAGAGGCGGCTCATGCAATCCGCCGCGGACAGCGCCGCCCTGGCTGGAGCTACCGACGAGTATTGGGGCAGCCCCGGGAATGCTCAAGGCGATGCGGCTACAGTTGCCACCCAGAACGGTTTCACAAACGGCTCCAACAACACGACAGTCAACGTAACTTTTCCGGGCGTGAACCTCCCGAATCCGAGTTTGGCCTTGGTCCCCGGGACCCCAGTTCAGGTCACGATCTCGCAGATACTTCCCACGTTCTTTATTCAGGTCGTCGGGTCAAACTCCAGTACGATCACTGCCTCTGCCACAGCCACAGTCGGATCTTCCGAAAGCTGCATGGTTGCGCTTCAAGTCGGCGGGATCGGTATGGTCGTGAACGGGCCGATCAGCGCGGGCAACTGCGGCGTTGTGGACAACGGTCCGCTAAGCGGCGGCGGAAGCATTACCTCGCCATCCATCGGAGTTTTTGGCGTCAACAGTTTTGGCGGAGGTTCAAGCCCTATTGCGGCGCCCATGGCGCAGCCGGCGCCGGACCCGCTGGCCTACGTGCAGGCGAACCCTCCCGCCATTGGCACGTGCACTGCACTCAATTCGAACCTGGTGCTGGGCCCGCTCTCTGGGCCTGCGATGAACGGCGTCGTGACGCTGCCTGCCACAGACTATTGCGGCATCACCATCAACTCCGGAGCAGTGGTGACTTTCAGTCCAGGTTTGTTCATCCTGCACGCGAATACGGGCGGCGGACCGGCATTGCTGATCACGGGCACTGGCGCCGCGACCGGCTCGAATGTAGCCTTTTACAGCATCCCCGGCGCCGGTGCCACCATCTTCAACGGCACAGGCCCGATTAGTTTCGGTGCCAATCCCAATGGCGTTAGCACACTTCCAGGCGGCCTTCTCTTTTACCAGGATCCAGGCAATACGGCCGCAACGGATCTGAGCCAGGGCGGAACAATCGGCAACGTGACGCTCTCCGGGATTCTCTATTTTCCGACTGCGGATCTGACCCTGACTGGATCGCTGGGTGGATCTCCGCTGATTACCGAGGACGCCGTAGTGGTCGCGCAGAGTATCACGCTAAACGGCGGCTTTACGCTGGGGTCAGATTCGACAAACACGACTCTATTTCCGCAGGGATCTCCGTTAGAGAGCGTTACTTTGGTGCAATGACATGAAACTGAATCGTCGATGGAACTGTGATGATCGAGGCGCCGAGGGCTTCCGGAGGGCGGCAAGGAAGGCCGCGCCCCGAAGCGAGAAGGCGAGCGGCCAGGCCATGTTGGAATTGTGCCTGATCCTGCCGGTGCTTCTGCTGCTGATACTCGGCACGATTGAATTCGGCCGGGCCGCGTACTTTGACATCGAGGTGGCGGACGCGGCGCGGGCGGGCGCCCTGTACGGAGCCCAGAGCATGGCCGACGCGGCGGACACAGGGGCCATAACCCAGGCAGTTCAGAACAATGCGCAAGACATCCCAACTGCTCAAATGACTATCACTCCGAGTGTATCCTGCACGTGCCCCGGTTCCGGAACCGTAGCAGGCAGCTGTGCGGGAGCGCTAGGATGCACCCCCCAAGTTTATGTGAGCGTGTACGTGCAAGATCGCCAGCCTACTCTCTTTCAATACCCCGGGATTCCTGATCCATTCACGTTGACTACGACTGCAGTTATGCCGGTGCGCATACAATGAGAGCTACAAGAGGAAGCGAAAAGGCAAAAGCGATCGAGAGCACGAGCCGGTTTACCGACCGGACGCCCGCTGAGCGCCGCCGGCAATCGGGCGAGCGGGGCAGCACGCTCTTCGAATTCGCCATGGTGGCGGTGATTACGCTGGTTCTGATGTTTGGAATGATCGACCTCGCCCGCGCCCTATACTCCTACCACTTTGTAACCACGGCGGCGCGCGAGGGTGCGCGCTTTGCAAGCGTGCGGGGTGTGCTCTGCAGCAATTCAGTGACTCCAGGTCCGTGTCCCGCTCAGTCGGCTGACGTTCAGGCCTTTGTCACTGCGATTACGCCGCAAGGAATTGACGCAGGGCCCGGGAACCTAAATGCCGCGCTCGCGCTTGCGCCAGGAAACACCATGCCCGTCTGCGCCGGTGGGCCGCCATTTTACCCGGGCTGCGTCTTCGAGGTCACCGTGACCTACAAGTTCAGCTGGATCTTTCCTGTGAGCTTCTACAACCTTTCTCCCGTGAATTTTCAAGCGGGCACGATCCTCATGAGCAGCACCTCCGAGATGGTCCAGTCAAGATAACCGCATAACCTACGAATCAAACCAGCGTGAGATCTGCTGGACGCACCTTTCTGACAAATCCACTCCGCCTTGCCGGGCCAGAGAAATCTCTCACAGAATAGGTCCGCTCATCCACCGCCTCGGCCTCCTGCAAGATCTGGCCACCCCGAGAAACGGTCGAGAGGGACAAGGCTCGGGAGGGTCACCAGGCGGACCGAAGGGGCTGCGGAAAAAGTCAGTCTCATTGTCATTCTGAGCGAAGCGAAAAATCCCTCTTCGGTTCTAAAGTCAACGCCAGAGAGATTCTTCGGCGAAAAACACGCCTCAGAATGGCAGACAGATAACCGTTTTTCCGAAGACTGGGAAAGCCGCTGACATTCCTGGCCCGCACAGGCTCACCCGGTCGAGCCCGGTGTGGCGACCGTGCGTGCCCCTGCGGCAATTCCCTCGCGCCAGGCGAGGCGCAGCCGAGCTACGTTGCGGCCGACGCGAGACACTTAAATGGTGAGCTTATCTCCGGTGCACGGAACGGCTCAAGCCTCGGGAGAAACGGGCACCGCGGCATTCGCGGATTCGCTCAGCGCGGAGATCTCCAGCTGATCTCCCACCTTCGTCCCGGTGCGATAAATAGTGTGCGGCGGAAGTTCCAACACGCTCGAGGCCTTCAAGGAAACCTTGGAAATGCGAAACGGCCGCACGTACTCCTCGACGTGAACCACTTCCTTGTCCTTGCTGAGAAAGACCAGGTCGATCGGAAACATCATGCCAATCGTGTGCACGCCGCGCGAAGGGACAATCCACAGACCCGTTCCGACCCTGGCCCAACGCTTGGTCTTTCCCAGCAGCCCGACAAGCCGGCGCACGTAACTGTCCGCCACGGCCGCTTCGGTCGCGATGAAGGCTTCGCGCGTACGGTTGTAGACATACACCCTGTTCTGCCGCTGGTCGTTTACCACCGGAAATCTCCGCTCGGGCCTAGACGTCAACTCCGTCATTCATCGCTATTGCTACTCGATCGCTTTCCTACGGCGGCGGTAGATAATGACAAACAGCACGACCACCGCCAGCAGGCCGCAAACGAACCGAATCATTGTTTCCATGACTGTTCTCCTCTCGGCACAAGTTCTAACGCATTCAAGTCCTAAGCATTCATCCTTCCAGAACCTCCGCCGTAACGGCCGGCGGTTACTTCAGGGCCGGTAGCAACCTGCGCCAGATCATCAGCGCGGCCGGCGCCAGAATCACCAAAAAGATCGCGGGAAACAGCAGAAATACCAGCACCGGGACCATCTTCACGCCCACTTTGGCCGCCATCTCTTCGGCGCGCTGCCGGCGCTTGGTGCGCAGCTCGTCCGAGAACGTGCGAAGGGCCTGCACGATGCTGGTACCGAACCGGTCCGTTTGCGCCAGGACGGCCACCAGGGCCTTGATATCTTCGGCGCCGGTGCGCTGGGCCATATCGCGGAGCGCGTCGCCGCGCGTCTTTCCCACGCGCATTTCCATGTTGACGATTTGAAATTCCTCGCTCAAATCCGGATGCGCGATCTCAATCTCCTGCGCCACTTTCATGAGCGCCTGATCCAGGCCCAGACCGACTTCCACGCAGACCACCAGCAAATCCATGGCGTCCGGCAGGGCCAGTTGCAGGAGCTTTTGGCGGGTCTTCATGCGAGTGGTGACCCACAAATCAGGGGCATACCAACCCACGACCGCGGTCATCAGAACGGCGATGAACTGATTGAGGTCGAACAAGCCCGCCAACCACCAGCCGCCAAAACCCAAAAGGGCCAGAAAAAATAGCCGCGCTCCCCTCAAGCCCAGGAACGCAGTCTCGGTGCGATAGCCGGCCCGAGTCAGCATTGTCCGGTCGCGACCGGCTGCCTTTGGGTTGGCAGCGGGAAGCGCTTTCCCGATGTTGACGAACACGCTGTGCGGCTGCAGCGCGGCGGCCGCAGACGGCGCATCTTTCTGGGCTACCGAAACCCGCGGTTTCAGGGTGGCCGACAGGCGGCGCTCGATGTCCACCGCCTGGGGGCTGAACGCCCACCACACGATCATGATGACCGCGATCACGACAAAGAATGTGAATGCAGCGATAAGGAACATCCCTACGTGCTCCCTTCTAGACCTCGATGTTCACGATTCGCCAGAGCAGCAGTCCGCCCACCACCTGCAAGGCGGCCGCGACGCCCAGGATCTTGGGGCCCCACGGATCGTGAAACATAATTGATTCGTAATCGGAGTTGACCACCATCAGCATGAACAACATGAGAATCGGAAGAGCAACGAGAATGCCCGCCGACAGGCGCCCCATCGCGGTCTTGGTTCGCACATCGCGCCGGATGCGAAAACGCTCGCGAATGACGGTGGACAGCTGATCCAGAATCTCCGCCAGATTTCCGCCGCTCTCCTTCTGCACGATCAGCGCCGTAATCAGGAAGCGAACGTCAAATAATGGGACGCGTTCGGAAAAATGCTGCAGCGCATCGCGCAGCGGGATCCCGTAATTCTGCTCCTCGAAGGTGATGGCAAATTCTCCCGCGATCGGCTCCTGCGACTCCTGCGCCACCAGCTGGATGGCTGAGGTGAAGGCGTGGCCCGCGCGCACCGAGCGGCCCAGCATGTCCAGCGCGTCCGGGAAACGCTCCTCGAACACTTTCAACCGGGAGTTGCGCTTATAGGCCACCACGCCCCAGGGCACCAGGCCCAGGACGGCGCCAGCCGGGGCTGCCAGATAAAAAGGGACAAAGAAGTCGGCGATGAAGTAGCCCATGGCGGCGACGACTACGCTTGCCAGGAGAATCTTGGCCGGCTTGGTCTTCATTCCCGCCTGAGAGATGAACTTCTGCATCGAGCTGGTCCCGGGCGCTCGCACCAGCACCTGATGCAACATGGGAATGGTGCTGACCATTTCATCGCGAACCAACTTCAAATCCGCGGCAATTCCGGTCCAATTCTGGCCCGCGCGCATTTTCTCGATTCGGCCGCGCATCATTTCTTGCGGCGTCTCGCCGAGGACAACGAAAAGAAGAATGGTCAGGAGAACCGTGGCCGCCGCGGCGCCCGCGCCCAATGAGACCCACCAGATCATGGCAGCTCCTCCCCGGCCGTGTAAGGAGTGAGGCAGGCGAATTTTGGCGATAAGGATTGCATTTAGCGGTCCCTCACACCCAGAAACATCGTCGGCGGCAGCGGGATGCCGGCAATGGCAAGTTGTTCGGCAAACTTGGGGCGAACTCCCGTCGGCCCGAATTCTCCCACCACCTCTCCCGTTTCGAGGGTGGCGTGCTTCTTGAAGGCAAAAATTTCCTGCATGGTGATGACGTCTCCCTCCATGCCGGTAATCTCGGTGATACTCGTGACTTTGCGCGAGCCGTCGCTCAGACGGGCAATTTGAATGACCAGGGAGATCGCCGAAGCAATCTGGCGGCGAACCGCGAAGGTGGGGATATTCAAATTGGACATGGCCACCATGGTGTCCAAGCGGTGCAGAGCGTCGCGCGGGGAGTTGGCGTGGACCGTCGTCAGAGAGCCGTCGTGGCCGGTATTCATGGCCTGCAGCATGTCCAGGGCTTCCTCGGCGCGGACCTCGCCCATGACGATGCGGTCCGGCCGCATACGCAGGGCGTTGATGACCAGTTGCCTCTGATTGATGGCGCCCTTGCCTTCAATGTTGGGGCGCCGCGTTTCGAGCCGTACCACGTGTTCCTGATGAAGCTGCAATTCGGCCGCGTCTTCGATGGTCACAATGCGTTCGCGATTGGAAATGTAGGAGGACAGAACGTTGAGCAGCGTTGTTTTACCGGCTCCGGTGCCGCCCGAAATGAGGATATTCAGCCGCGCCTTCACGCATCCAACCAGCAAATCGAGCATCGGTTGCGTTAGCGACTTGTTGAGCACCAGATCGTCCGCGCCCAGCCGTTCGTGGCCGAAACGGCGAATCGAAAGGCAAGGGCCGTCCAGACACAGCGGCGGAATGATCGCGTTGACGCGCGAACCATCGGCAAGGCGGGCGTCCACCATCGGCGAGGACTCGTCGATGCGGCGGCCGACCGCGGTCACGATGCGGTCGATGATGGTCAACAGGTGCGCATCGTCGCGGAACTCGATGTTGACGCGCTCCAGCAGGCCGCGGCGCTCGACATACACACTCTTGTAGTTGTTTACCAGGATGTCGGAGATGGTCGGGTCCGTCAGCAATTTTTCCAGCGGGCCCAGGCCGAAAACTTCGTCCAGAACCTCCCCGGAGAGGCGCTCGCGCTCCTGCAGGTTCATAGGAGTCGCTTCGCCGGCGACCAGGGTCTCCAGAATTTGCGCCACCTCGCGGCGGACGTCATCGCGCTTCAGCTGGTTAAGGCGGTCCAAATCCAATTTCTGAATGAGCCGCCGATGGATGGCCGCTTTCAGCGCGCTGTTCTCGGATCTCGCTGATGGAGAGGGAAGAGCTGGCATTTTCGATTACCTCTTGTTTGAGAAAAAATTGCCTATTCCGCCGCGCTTGGATTCCTGTTGAGCCCTGACCCCGGTGAGCAGGGAGGCCAGGGCGCGGTAATTGTTTGTGAGCGAATTGTCGTGGTTTTCCATCAGCGGCACGCCCAAGTTGAAGGCCGCGCTCACCTTCCGGAAATCGTTGGGCAAGCGCGCGATCACTGAATACTTGTGCTCGTTTTCGATGGCTTTCATCGTTTCGTCGTCGCCCTTGTGCCAGCGGTTGATGACCACGCGGATGCGCTGCGGGTCCACTCCGACGCCCGCCAGCGCCTTCAACCTCCGGTCCAGCATCCACAGGGACGGCACGTTCGTTTCCGTGACCACCAGAATCAATCTCGCGGACTGCAGGATGGAGCTCCAATCCGAGGAAAATTGCGAACCCAGGTCCACCAGAACGGAATCGAAATCCGACTGGGCGACGTTGGCGACCCGCTCCAGGGGCGGGACTGGAATGGTCTGCCACTCTTCGGGGTGCAGGGAGCCTCCGAGGAGTTCCAGATTTGTTTTGTGATGCGTCAGAAGGCTGGCGAAAAAGCGGGCATCCAGCGTTTCCAGGTTTGATACGGCATCACGAACGCCAAACCGCGGGTGCAAATCCAGAAGGAGATGCGCGTTCCCCAGGGGGCGCGCGAAATCCAGCAGCACCGTCCGCTTCTGCGCAAAGGTGCAAAGGTGAACGCCCAGGTTTACGGCTACGGTCGTCGTTCCCACTCCGCCCTTCGATCCCATCAGCACGATCAGCTTCTCGGACCGCTTGTGGACGTGGCCTTCCTGGAAGCGGCTCAGGATGGTGCGCAATGCCTCGGGCTGGACGGGCTTGGCGATAAACTCCTGCACGCCGCTGCGCATGGCGTCCATCAGAAGGTATTGGTCGGGCGGATACAGCGCCGAGCACGCGATGATATGCACGGCAGGTTGTACGCGGCGAATTTGCGCTGCCAGAGCGAGGTACGGGGCCGGATCCCGGCCCAGGTCCAGGAGGACCACGTCAGGAACAATTCCCGGCACCTCGGGCGGGCGGTCCGGATGGACGGTCCATTGCTGAACCGAAGACACCATCCCTACCTGCTGTAAGCCAGCCAGCAATTGGGCTGAGCTTGTGGCGTCGCTGCTGGCGATTCCTGCTGTCAACATAGTCCGAATGTCCCCATATAAGAAAACACGCCGGTTACTTGGACTTGGCGGGAGCCTCTACATCTCCCGGGGCGACAGGCGCCAGAAACGCCTTTGGAAACACGGGTCCCGGAGGCAACGTATCGTGCGTTAGCGGCTCCACGATCCGTGGCGTCACCAAGATGAGCAATTCGTTCGTCGACTTGTTCAAGTTGCGGCTCTGAAACAGCTTCCCGAGAATCGGTATCGCGCTGATTCCGGGAATCTTGTTCATTTGCTGGGTCACTTGATTGTCGATCAGGCCGGCGATGGCGAAGCTCTGGCCGTCGCGCAGCTCCATGTCCGATTCCGCGCGGCGCGTCGAAATCGCCGGGATGGTGAAGCCCGACAGGGTCACGGCGTTCGCGTAGTCCAGCGAGCTGACTTCCGGTTTGACATTCAGGTGGATCAGGCCGTCGGGCGTCAGAACGGGAGTGAAATTCAGGCGGACACCGTATTCCCGGAACTGGATGGTGATGCCGCCAACGGTGCCTCCCGTCCCCAATCCCTGCACCACGGGATAAGGGAATTCGCCGCCGGCCAGGAAGCTGGCTTGCTTTCCGGATTCGGTCAGCAGGTTGGGCTCGGCGAGAATTTCAAGAATATTTTGGGTTTGCAACGCCTGAATCATCGCAGCCATGTTGAGATCGGGCCGGAAGATGGCGATGTTCATCAGGTTGCTGATGGAAAATTCATTTGGTGTTGCCCCGGTGGTCACGCCGTTGGCAGCGGTGGTCTCCGGTGTCCCCTGTGAAAATCCCGGCGGCGAAAACTGCTCGGTGGTGACGGACACGGGCATACTGCTGCCGAAATTCCGCAGGATGTTGATTCCGTATTGGCTGGCGGCGGAGCGGTCCACTTCCGCGAACTTGACCTCCAGCAGGATTTCTTTCACCGTGGGCGCCGGGAACTGCATCAGACTAGTCACTTTCGGGTTCGAATTCTTGACGATTTCAAGGATCTTTTCCGCCACCGCCGCAGAAGAGATTTTCCCCGAAAGCATGACCGTGTCCTTCGAGGTTTCCAGCTGTATTCCTTCGGTCGGGAACACTTCGTGGATCTTCTCGGTCAGGCTGAGAATATCGATGTCCACGGAGACTTCGAACGTCTGGCTCTGATCGGTTTCGTCCCAAATAAGAAGAGAAACGCCCCCCGGCGTCTTGCCATTTACAAGGACCTGATAAGGACTCACGACGATTGCTTCGGCGATATTGGGATCGGCCACCGAGACGCGCTTGATGGGAGTTGGAGAAGTGATGACCAGGGAGCGCCCCACCAGCAAGTGCAGCGTGTGCGTTCCGCCGCTTTCCTGGGCAGGCGCTACCGGCGCCCCAGCCGCGGGGATCTGCGTGCCCTGGGTGACCGCCGCCAGCGCTGCGTCTTTGTTCTGCTGCGCCTGCGCGCCCGCTGCCATGACGAGCACCAACGCAGCCAGCATTGCGAGCGGACGGCGCATTGTCAGACCAGCGGCCGTTTTAGTGAACCTGTTCTGGTTGGCCATTTGTTTCTCCCGTGGTTTTTTCGCTCGGAAACGTCTTGTTTTCACGCTTGCTCCCGGAAATCACATCGACGATGAACGGTGCAGGCGGCACTGGTTTGGCAGCCGGGGGGGCCAAATGCCTCGCGACCGGCGGAGGGCCTTCCAGTCCGTAAATCGAAGCCTGCAGGACCGGAGGCGGATTGGCGGCCTGGGTGTCAATGGTGTTGCGCAGAGCCAGCTGGATTTTGCCTGAATTGCTGGCCATCACTAATTTGCCGGCATCCGCCGGGTTGACCAGCAGGGTTATGACGGCGACCGTTTCCGGCCGGCCATTGCGGCTCTCCACTCTCTGGTTGGCGGCCAGCACGCGGACATTTTCCAGAATCGTTTTGGTGATGTTCCCGGTGTCTTTCGAATTGCCCGTGGCGAGCACATCAACCATGGCGCCAGGGGTGACAAATCCCGCGACCGCGACGACGTCATTGACCGCAGCCGACACGGCGCGCATTCCTTCCGGGATCGTCGCGGCTAATCCACCGCCGGCGGCCTTGGGGGCCAGCTTGGTTTCCAGGATTGGTTCGTTTTCCGAGACGGAAGTGATCAGCGCGCGGCCTTCGGCATCTTCCATGCGCGTGAACATGTTCGATACGGGCGCGTTCGAAGGCCAGGGAATGCTTCGCAAGTCCCTGGCGGTGAGCACCGTTCCGAGCGGCAGCGGGCCGCCCGCCACCACGATCTGTTTCATGATGACGACCGGGGGCGGCGTGGACACCACTTTAAACTCGTGGTAAACGGCCACGGCCACAATCAGAGCGAATACGAACGCGAAGCCAACTGCTGCCATTCGATTGCGATCCATGAGTCAGGACTCCTTCTAAATCTTCGTTACCACTTCCACTGGCTGGCCGCGAAGCAAAGGACCGTGGCCAGGGCTGCTGCGACGCCAAATGGGAGTTTCATCAAATCCGGATTATCGATCGTGAGGTTCGGCACCTCTCGCAGACCGAAGGACAAAAAGCCCTGCACCAGGACGAACACGTTCACGAACGTTTCTTTCACTCGCCTGGCACGGACCATCATCACCAGCCCCATAAGCCCCGACAAGAAAATGGCGCCCGTCAAGACCACCAACATCAGCACCGGTCCCAAAATCGATCCGAGGGCTCCCATCAGCTTCCAGTCGCCGGCCCCCATGGCGCGAAGCAGGACCAACGGCAGGAGGCAAGCCAGCGCCAATCCCATCCCCTCGAGCGATATGACCAAACCGTGCGCGCCGTGCAGCATCAACTGCACAGGAATGCCGAGCGCGGCTCCCGTCACGGTCAGCCAGTTCGGAATCCGGCGGCTGCGATAGTCGATCCAACCGGCGGTAAGGCCGACCGCCATTGCCAGGACCCAGATTTTTGTCATCGCTGCTATCATCGATCCTTCCGCTTTCAGGCCGCTTTCAGACCGTTCCCAGGGCAGGGAAAGCCCCTGTGCTGGGCGCGCGGCTGCTCCGCGCCGATCGGGACAAAAGGCCTAGACTCCAGGCCTACAGTCCGAGGATGGTCCCCGCCTGCACTCCGCGGGTGGCATCGGCTTGGGCTGCGTTGCCTGCTGCCGTCAAGGCAGTTGAGCCGATCGGACCGTTGTTGATGCCAAATGCGGCGGCAATGCCCGCAGCGCCGTCGTCGAGCGCCGCAAGCCCGTCATCGGTCGCCACCACGTTGTCGGCGTTGGCTGCAGCCAGGTCCGCCTGCACGGCAGCGGTGTTGGTTCGCGACGCCGAGTTGACGTTCCTGCCGCCGGCGGCGGCGACCGCTGCAGCATCTTCCGCGGCGGCTGCCTGAGCTGCCACGGTTGCGGCGGCGGCGTTCACGTTCGCCGCTGCGTTCAGAGCGCCGGTATTGCCGGCCAAAGCCGCACCAACTGTGCCGGTGGCATTCCCGGGCAGAATGATCTCAACCATTTCTGAGGTTCCCAACCCAAGCGCGTGCTCGATCGAAGCCGCCAAGGACTTAACGGAGGCGACCACGGCTAGGCCGACCATCATTAAAAGGAGCGCGTACTCCACAAGATCCTGAGCGTCCGCCTCCTGCAACCGCTTCTTCAGCGAATTCCATACCCCTCTTATTCTCCCAATCATGAACTTTCTCCTCGGCGTCCTGCTAACTGACGTGGACCTGCCCTGAATCGCCTGTCCCCCTGCACCTGCCCTGCGCCCGGACTGAAATGGCCGCCGAAGGTCTAAGACGCTCCCGGCGGCCTTCAGCCATGGCTTCCCACAAGCGAGTCCGCCCCCTGTGTCAGGTGGTGGTATAGCCGGTGAGGGCCGCGTTCGCGTTGGAAAACACGTTGTTGATGGACTTGCCCAGCGTTTGAATCGTGGCGGCTGCGGCCAGGGCAATCAGGACCAGAAGCAACGCGTATTCCACGAGGTCTTGGCCCTGTTCGTCCTCCCACAATCGCTTTAAAAGAATCTGCATAATCGGTTTCCCTCCAAAGGAAGTTTTCAAATGTAGCGGTCGAGACGACTGCCCGCCCCGGCTTATAAAGCAGGTCGTGCGCCACTTCTGTGGAGTCCGCCGCTGTATGGATAACCATTGTGCTGTCAACAAGATGCTTGGTAACGATGCCCCTTCCACCGGGCGGATTTCATGGCCGCTGCCAAAAGCGTTACAATTTGATGACTACTAAAATCACCCTAGAAACTGATTTGGTGACTCCCGAACCCGGCCCGGTGACGAGCATCACATTGGCGGACCAACGAGAATGAACGTAGGTCCTTACAAAATAAAGCTTTACGGGAATCCAGGCAAAGCGTCATGCTTAGCGCACCTCGCTATAGACCTCGCGCACCGCAGCCACAATGGCATCCGGCCGGTCGAACGGCATCATGTGGTTGGAATTCTCCACCATGACCCACTTTCCCCGCGCTGACAGGCGCGCCAGCAGCTTTTCGTTCTCGACCCAGAGCTGGTTCAGGGCGGCAGCATCTGGGGCTGGCAGAGGCATGTCCAGCAGGCTCTGGCGAGCAATCAGAACGATCAGGGGCTTCTCGCCGAGCCCCCCGGCGACCCTTAGTTCGGCTTTTGACTCCTCCAGGTTCTCCATCTCGCTGGCAGCCGCTGCGATTACTTTGGGCTGGATGAGGAAATAGGCCCATTCCCGTCTGTCATACGGTCGGGCGTGGTCGTCGATTTGAGTGTCGGCAAGGCGGCTGATGCCCGTCCAATAGAGCAACCCTGCCCATTTCCGCTCCGTTTGGCGCTGCCGCAGTTCGTTATCGATCAGGCCCTGAAAGCCCTCCGGGGATTTCATGTCTTCGTTCGCGGAGTCGGCCAGCACCATTCCCGCTACTTCGCCCGGATAAGCGCCGTTGTAGACGCGCACGTTGTTTGCTCCAAAGGAATGCCCAACCAGGACGAAAGGCGGCTTCTCGCCGGCATTCAGCAGCAGCGTGTGAAGCTCCTTCGCGGTCCGCGCCG
>Ga0210398_10003044_pt1 | contig 16148 bp, 13 predicted proteins | sample IncBWC4OmetaG_FD_161047 | JGI IMG/M metagenome (GOLD analysis project Ga0210398, IMG submission 161047) | Forest soil microbial communities from Barre Woods Harvard Forest LTER site, Petersham, Massachusetts, United States - Inc-BW-C-4-O | ecosystem: Environmental > Terrestrial > Soil >...
CCCCCTCTCGCGCATTCATATCCGAATGCTTGTCGGTCAAATCTCCCCAGACGTAACAGACCTTGATGTCCTCGCGATTCAACTCACCGCCGCCTTAGACGGCCCACTATTCCTACAACTCACAGCCGCCGAGCTCTCCAAGCCGGCGATCGACCGCACCCGCCGACGACTCAAAACCGGGTGGACGGATCTGATCGATCGAATCTGCCCTGCGTGACGCAAGCAACCACACACCGCCGCGGGCCGCAGCGGCATGTGGCATCACGACCCTGAGTGCGAACCGGCGTCGATCGACGGTGATAGCTGCGGCTACCAGCGGAGCAATGATCAGAACCTCTGGATGAGCCTCGGTGGAGCGGTGTGAGGGTGGGCGCACCTTCAGCCGACGGGCTCCAGGCGGATGACGGGGAATTTCCTGGAGGTGTTCTTCTCGTACTCGTGAGCGTCGGGCCAGTAGGTCGACCAGATGCCGTAGAGCCGTTCCCAGTCAGGTGAGTGCGGCCGGATGACTGTTGTCCGTACTCGCAGGGTGCGGTCGCCGTCCTCGATGGTTGTTTCTCCCGGACCGGCTTCGATGTTGCCGACCCATAGGGGGTCGGTCGGAGCGCCTCCCATGGAGCCGCAGATGAGGAAGGCATGCTCATCAGTGGCGCTGACAAGAGGTGTCACGTATTCCTTGCCGCTGCGGCGACCGGAGTGGTGGAGTAGCACGAGCCGCTTGCCCTCGAAGGGACCGCCGACCGTTCCGTGATTGGCGCGGAAGGCGTTGATTATTTGGTCGTTGAGGTCAGAGCCGTTGTCTGCCATAGCGTTTTTCCTCTCTGTGTCTTCGTTCTTCGGTCTTGTTGTTGGTACTCGGGTGCTAGATCTCAGCCGATCGTGCGTGGAGATACTAAGCGGACTATACCCCGCTTAATGTTCTCACGTAAAGTTCCACCCATGAGAGAGCTGCCACAGGTAGGGGACAAAGCCTCCCGGTGGCCGGACCGATGCGATCCGTAACCGGCGTCAATTACTTTCGGCGGCTGCAGAATTCGTGACTCAGGTGGGCGCGGAGAAGGTCACTATGGATGGCCTGGCCTCCTACTCGGGCCTGGGAAAGGGCACCGTGTTCCGGCACTTCGGCAGTCGCGCGGGAATCTTTCGAGCGCTTCTCGACGAGGAGGAGCGAGAGTTGCAATCGGCGGGGCGGTGCTGTTCTACGTGACCGACGACGACCGTGCCGGCCAGCAAGTCGAGCGGTTGGTTCGTACGGCCGGCTTCGAGCCGGTGAAGGTCGGCGGGCTCGAACAGTCGGGTCGACTCGAGGTTGGCGGCGACCTTCACGATCTCGTAGTCGGTCCCGCAGAGGCGCTGTCATTGATCGGTGGGAACTGATCGCTTCACCGCTCCGGCAGGAGAATCTGTAGCCGATGATGCGACTCGTATGTGACACATGACTCGACTCATCACAATGGTGGAGCTAAGGGGACTCGAACCCCTCTCTTGACCAGGGAAAACGCCGTCTCAGCTGCGGTTTCGTTCCGTCTCGGTCCGGTTCAGTCCCGCTCGTTACCTGCGGTTTCGCTTTCGGGTCTTGACGGCGTCAAGAGGGCGACGTTCTACTGCCGCATGTGGGATGCGCCGCCGATGTACCACACCTGGCCGTTGATCCATTCCGCGTCGTCGGACAGGAGGAAGGCGATGACGGCGGCCAGGTCGGCGGGGCGCCCGAGGCGGGTGGTTTTGGCGGCGATGAGGAACATCTGCTGCAACTGCTGGTCATTCTGGCGTTCCTGAGTTTCGCCCATCACCAGACCAGGCATCACAGCGTTGCACCGGATGCCTTTGGCGCCCCAGTTGTTGGCGACGTGGCGGGTCAGCTGATTGACCGCGGCCTTGGTGGCGTTGTACGCAATGTGCATGGGATCGGTACCCAGGGACCCCCCGGATGAGGTGTTGACGATGCTGCCGGCCCCTTGTTTGAGCAGGTGCGGTAGGACTGCGCGGGTGGTGCGGACGTAGCCGAGCAGGTTGACGTCCAGGGTCCGGTGCCAGACGTCGAGGTCGGTGTCGAGCACGGTGGTGTCGCGCCCCAAGTTGTTATCGGAGAGGTCGGCGCCGACGTTGTGCAGCCCGTGAATTGGGCCGAATGCGTCGATGGTGCAGTCGACCAGGTACTGGATGGATTGTTCGTGGGCGAGGTCGAATTCGACGGCGATGGCGCGACCGCCGGCCGTGGTGATGCGTTCGACGGTGGCCTTCGCCCCGGTGATGTTGATGTCACCGACGGTGACAAACGCTCCTTCGCTGGCGAGACGTTCGGCGGTGCCGGCGCCGATACCGGTGGCTCCGCCCGCGACGATGAAGGTCTTGCCGTCCAGTCCGCGCATGTCTCTCCTGTGGGTGTGGGGTCGGATCTCAGATTCAGCAGTGGGCGACGCCGAGGTCGACCGAAACCGCCGACGCGGTAACGAATCTCGATTCGTCGGAGGCGAGCCAGGCAACGGCGTCCGCGACGTCTTCGGGTTGGGCGATTCCTTCGGGAAGTAGCGGTTTGTGCATGCCCTGCAGATGCGGGTAACTGTCGGCGGCGGTTTGAAGGGCTTCTCGCATACGGCCGGTGCCCATCGGGGTGGCGACCGCGCCCGGGTGCAGGCTGTTCACCCGGATGTGGTGGCGTCCGAGTTCGGCGGCGAACGCGCGTGCCATTCCGGTGATGGCGTGTTTGCTGGCGGTGTAGTGGACCATGAAGGCCTGCATCTTCACGCCGGCCGCGGATCCGATGAGGATGATCGAGCCTCCATGGCCGCCGTCGATGATGTGGTGTGTTCCGGCCATGACGGTGTTCCAGGTGCCGACGACGTTGGTGTCGATGGTGTCTTGGAAATCTTGTGCGCTGATCTGGTCCCACGTTGCGGGGCAGCAGATTCCGGCGTTGGCGACGATGACGTCGAGGCGGCCAAGCTCGACGACGCCATGGTCGACCGCAGCACGCAGCGACTCGAGGTCGCGGGTGTCAACCGCTGCCGAGATGGCGCGGCGTCCGTTTTCGGTGACCAGGCGCGCCGTTTCGGCAAGATCGTCCGGTGTTGGGGAGTCGTAGGGCACGCTGGCCGGCAGCGGCCCGGCGACGTCGATGAGGATGACGTCGGCGCCTTCGGCGCTCAGCCGCACGGCGTGGGCTCTGCCCTGGCCTCGTGCCGCGCCGGTAACCAGGGCCACTTTGTCGATCAAACGTTCGGACATCTGATCAATTCTCCTTGCGGTACAGACCTTTTCAGAGTTTGGCGATGACTTCTGCACCGATGTGTGCGGCGTTGTCGCACCACTGGTTGCGGCTGCGGCCAGATATCGATCTCGCCACGGCGGACTCCCCGAGTTCGCGGTGGCGGCCGATGCGATCGACCAGCGTCGGCCATATCGCTAGCCCTTCAGTCTTCTTGTGACGGCTAAGTGGCCGGGGCTAGTCACGGGTGATTTTGTCGAGCGGGTTGGAACGCTCCAACATTCCGTAGGTTTCCTCGCCGTCCCAGGCGTAGCGCACACCGGCTTGCTGCAACGCCGGGAAGCTGGGCATTTCCTTTTTCAGCACGTTTATGGAGTAGGTGTCGTCGTCGTGGTGGATGTCGTGAGTGGAGAACACCGTTTCACCGTCGATACGCACTGTGCCATCGCTGGTTTCGAGTACCAACGACACGTCCTCACCGAGCGCCTGCAGACGAGTCAACCAGGGCGCCTCCACCACCCGCGCCGGGATGAGTGGACCGTCGCCGGTGAAGATGTAGCCCTCGTTGAAGGTGGGTTGCCCGTCTGGCCTTGGCGGATAGGCGATGTAGCCAAATGCCTTACCACTCGGGAACACCGCGGACTGCCAGGTGTGGCCCCAGAATCCGGCGAGCTTGCGGATACCTTGGCGGCGGATCCGCAGACCACTTCCGGTGAAGTCCTGGGTTTCGCCACCGTCGATGGTCAACGAGCCGCTGGCACGGAACAGCTGTTCGTAGCGAGGGCCGCCCATCAGGTCACCCTCAATCGAGGTCTTCAGCTGTTCATGGGCGTCGGGCTGAAGCGCGCCCTGAATCCACGGTGGGACGGCCATCTTCGCCTCGACGGTGAAAGCGACATCGACGAGTGGGCCGTCCTTTGTGCCGGCGACGAGGTCCGCCGACGACGTCTGCACAGCTTTGCCGTCGTAGGTCATGGTCCAGGTGCCGAACGGTTCGACACAGCGGAATGCCAGTCCGCCAGCTCCCAAGACGGTAGGCCTGCCCTCGGGCCCCTGAGCCGGGTGTGACGCGCCACTGCCGCGCAACCGGTAGACCCGCCCGTCCGGGAAGGCCACGTTGACTTGTATCTCGTGGTTATCCCAGTTGGCCGAGACGGCCTCAACCCCGATGCGCGGCAGACCGAGCTCGCCGCGATCATCCATGGTCCAGAAGCTCACCGAATCGCGCATTTCCGGGTTGTCGGGACGCTGCGCGAAGACGGTCTCACGGGACGCATCGATACCGCCGGTCAAATCGACTGCCATTCGTTTTCCTGACTTTCAGACGGTGTGGTGGGTGGTCCATCGATGGGCGTGCTCTACGTAGTCGGCGAACAGCGGCCGGACCGCCTCGATGTCGATGCCGAATTCGACGGGGTCCGCGCGCTGGCTCGGTTCCCGTTCGGCGGCCGCCTGGGTCCACCAATTACGCATCTGGTCTTCGAACTGACCTCCGACGGTTTCGTCCAGCCAGGCGTACAGCCCGGTGACCTCGCCGATCGGATCGACCTGCATGGCACGAAAGTCGATGTCGTAGAAGCGGCTTTCGGCGTCGCCGCTGCGAAAGGCCACCGCCCTCTTCATACCGAGTGACCAGTGTTCGACGTTGAGCCCGCCGATATAGGGCCGATCCATGTCGTCAGTGAACGATCCGATGATGTCGGCGTAGAGCTCGGCCACCGACAAGATGACGTCGGTGGGATCGCGATGTGTCATGACGTAGTTGGCGTCGGGAAATACCGCGTCGAGCTGGTCGAGCCACAGCACGTGCGACGGGCATTTCAGGCGCCATGGCTTGGTCGGTTCGCCCCATTGCAGCAGCTTCATCACCCGGCGCTGGTATTCCAGTGTGGAACGCAGGTCGGCCTTCTCGATCAGCCAGGCCGAGTACGTCGGCACCTGCGCGAAGGACTGGAACAGGTGAGACGTGAAGCTCAGTGCCATCAGTTCGTGGCATTCCATGGGCCCGTGAGTATCGGCGGGGACGTGGTAACGCGTGCCGATCATCTCGCCTTTGTCCGGCGGGATACGTGGATCAATGCCCTGCACGGTCGACGGTGGCGGGCACGGTTGCGAGGACTCCCACCGTCGCAGATACCGCACGTCTGGGTCCTGGGCGAGCAGCATCGACAGAGCCGTCGAGCCGGTGCGCGGCAGACCCAGCCCGATCAGCGGCGCCTCGATCGCTTCGTCGTCGATTTCAGGGTGCCGGCGATACCAGTCCTCCACCTGAAGTCGCTGACTGAGATACCCGACGATGCGCTGATGAATGAACGCCTCACCCCGGGCATTGAGTCGGGCCTCGTCACGCAGCGATGCGAGCAGAACTTCCAGGCCCTCCCTGAAGAAGTCGGTCCCGAAGTCGTCCAGACCCGTCTGGGCGACGGCAGCATGCTGAATATCGTTGAGGGAAGCCATAATCAGCCCATCCACTGACCGCCGGCGACGTCGATGGTCTGACCGCACATATAGCTCGCGGCCTCCGATGCCAAGTACGCGACCATGTTGGCGGCCTCCTCGGGCAGCGACGCACGTCCGAGCTGAACTTGGTGGGTGATCGATTCGATAATCGCGCCACGACCTGCACGTTGTTGGTCGTTTTGCGGATCGAAGAGGTACTGCTTCATCTGCTCTTTGATCATGATGCCGGGGGCAACGCAAAACACGTTCACACCGCGTGGCGCCACCTCGTGGGCGAGATTGCGGGTGAACCCGATGACGCCGGACTTGCACGCGTTGTAGGCGACCAGACCGCGCTGCTGAACGCGACCGCCGACCGACCCGATGTTGATTATCGTTCCCGAACCCTGCGGCAGCAGATACTCCAGCGCGGCGTGTGCGCCGTACATCATCATGGTGAGACTCCCGAGCACCGTGAGATCAATCTCGTCCTTGGTGTGCTTCTCGAAAGGCCCGGCGGCCACCATAACGGGATTGTTGATCATGATGTCCAGCCCGCCGAGTGCCTGATGGGCTTGGCCCACCGCCCGGTGTATCTGATCCCAATCCGACATATCCGCTTGAACCGGAACGGTGTTGACCTCCCAACGCTGCGCGACCTCTTTGGCCCGGCGCTCGAGTGGCTCGAGTGTTCGGCCGACCAAGGCGATATCGGCGCCGGAACCGGCGAGGCGGTTGGCGATCGCGTGGCCGAGGCCGTCGCCGCCAGCGCCCGTCACGAATGCCTTCTTGCCGGTCAGGTCAACGAGCTCGGAGAGGCGCTTGTCCACAATGTGGGTGGGCAGCCGATCCAAATTGAGCGCCTTGATAGCGGCCTCGTCGTCGTCGAGCAGTGTCATCGATGTCTCCTCGCAGTGGAACGGGGCGGAAGCCAGCCACAACGAGAAGGCATCCCACGGCACCGTCACCCGTCGATGGCGACACTATGGCCGCACGGGCGGCACCAGGTAATGCCGATTGCGGCGACCAGTCATGCCGATTTTCGATGTCTGGTATATCTGGGCCTCGATGGACACGCACCGTCTGAAGTACTTCCTCCGAGTTGCCGAGGAAGGCTCGATCACTCGTGCGGCGAGCATGCTGGGGATCGCTCAACCGGCGCTTAGTCGTCAGGTGCAACTGCTCGAGGAGGACCTTGGCGTCACCCTCTTTCACCGAACCCGCCGTGGGGTGCAGCTCACTGAGGAAGGCGAGCGGTTGCGCTCGTCGACGGCCGCCCCGCTGCGACAGCTCGAACTCGCCGTCCAATACATCGGCTCCCCACTCGCGCGGCTTGATCGCGGGATGCTCCTGGGCATGCCGGAAACAGCCGTCGCAGTCTTGGCGGCACCGCTCATCGCCAGCCTGACAACGGTGTTCCCCAGCGCGAGTTTCTCTGTGTCCGTGGGGAGCACGGATCAGTTAGTCGAGGCCATGTTGAAGGGCTCGGTGGATGTGGCGCTGATCAACCCGGTGCCCGATGATCGGGTCTTCTACCGCGATCTGCTGGCCGAGGATCTGGTGGTGGTGGGCGGGCCGAAGTCGGCCCTGGCCTCAGGCAGCGCGGTCACGTTCACCGAACTCGTCGAGCTACCGCTGGTAATACCGCGCTCGCCTATAGGTATCGGGCATGCCCTCGAAAACGCTGCGCTGCGAACGAAAGTCAACATCGGCTACCGGACAACGACCGACTCCCTCCAGGTCACCAAGAGCCTGGTCGAGGCCGGCAGCGTCTACGCCGTTCTTCCGCTCTCGGCATGCGGCCGCGAGATTGACGCTGGCCGGTTGCGTTTCTCCCCGCTGACAGAACCCGTTCTCACCCAACACCTTGGTGTGGCAGCGACTGCCCAGTTGGACCTGCCGCGCGAATTCGTGACAAAGGTGGGAGACACACTCCGCGAAGAGACCGCACGCCTGATCAAATCCGGGCTCTGGCCCGCACGGCTACTGTCACAGCAACCGTGGAATCCCCGCGTCCCATGAGTTACCGGGGCGCAGACGTTGCAGTCGGCGCGTGACGAAGGGGCTGACTGGCCCCGACGCTCCAGATCTCAGCGGCCTCACCCTCGTGGATCTAGGCGACTATCCGGGGCTGCTGCGATCGACCGCATCAGCTGATGAGACTTGTCTCGAATGTGTCTGATTCGAGACACCCGGCTGAGCGACGGGTTGATCGATCGGGCTCGCCTTCCCGTATGTGGTCGCCCGCAGGCTACGCACCTTTTGCATAGGAACCCTGCCTTAGGGGTACTTGACTGAGATCAGCGTCGAGCAGCCGCTCGACCGGTCCGGTTCCCTAGTGGGCAGTCGGGCGGACAGAAAGGCCTCACAGCCATGATCATCCTTGGAATCATCTTGCTAATCGCCGGATTCCTGCTCAAGATTTCGATCCTCTGGACCATCGGAATCATCGTGCTCCTCATCGGTCTGGTGCTGGCGGTCATGGGTGCAGCGGGACGCGCTGTCGGTGGGCGCCGCCACTACTTCTAGACGTCACGGGCAGCTCAGCGGACCCAACGCCCGCGCAGCGCCTGTGCGGCGACGTAGCCCGACCGATCTGATCTCCGACACGTGGAGGGAACGGCGTAAAGTCCCGGTCCGTGAGCCTGGAAGCCGCGATAGTGACGTCGCTGACATGTGGGGTCATTGTCGCTGCGATCGGGCACGACCGGGGCCGTGGCCTGTGGGAGGTGTTCCTGCTGCTGACCCGTCTCGACGAGATGGTCATCGGCGCCCTGTTCCGACTGTAGGCGTTTGAGTTGATTGTCGCCGATCGCCTTCACGGTGTTCGTCTCGGCGAACGCGACGTTGCCCACCTGGAAGAGGCGGATGACTTCATCGCTCAGGCACGTTCAGCGTGTACAACACCGAGGTGGAGGTGCTTCCGTCGCTACGCCGGCGGATTTGAGACTGGCCACCTGCGCGTTCTACGACGAGTCATGACGGGATTCTGCGTCGAGAAAACTTAGGCCTCACGACCTGCGTTTATATTTGTGGAGCTAAGGGGACTCGAACCCCTGACCCCCACACTGCCAAGAGCGAGCAGACGCCGTGACCAGGCACGATGGGGACGATTCCACGGTGTAGCGGTAGTTGTTGAGCGAGCAATTGTCGTCACGGTTGTCGTCGGAATTGTCGTCATCGGTCTGCTTGTCGGCGCGTCATGGAGGTATGGCTGAGCGTCTGCGTCGACGGCGGAACCACCGACTCGAGCGCGCTAGCAACGATCACGAAAGGTTGCACAAGGCCATGACCACCACCAACCCGTACCCACACCTTCCGGTCCCCGCCGGCGCGGATGAGGTGTCCGAGTGGGCCGACGCGGGCAGACCGGATGCTTCCCGGCAGTTCATCGCCAGTCGCCGCGTGATCGACTTCGATCTCGGTGAGAATTTCTCGCGGCCCTGGACCGCTGACATCGAGGTCCGTGTCGAGGGCATTCAGTACGTGGACGGCCGTATTCGCCGAGAGATCGTCATCGACACGTCCGATGGCCCGATCACCCTCGAGCATTCGGAGCAGCTAGCCGCGGCGCTGATTGAGGCGGCGCGAGCCGCCACAGCCGCCAACCAACTCGACGGGTTGGTGGCGTCGCGGCGATAGTGCTGACAGATTCCCGCGTCGAGTGGTTCAGCCGACGATGGAGGACAGGTCGTGCAGGACGTGCTCGACAAATTGTTCATCGAGAGGCTCCTTTGAGAACCAGCGACGGTAGAACAGCGGTCCCACCAGCGCGGCGACGATGTCCCTGCTGGCCCGCCTCGAAGTGAGCTCCCCGCGTGTCTGCGCGCGTTCGACCGCGGTGGTGAAGGGCGCCATCATGTTGCGGTGCAGTGCACCGTGCATATCGGCGACTTGGGGGTCGCGTTCGGCGGCGTCGATGATCGAGGGAAGAATCGAAGGCCAGGTTGCCGTGCGCAGCTCGTTGGCAAGGGTCTCGGTCAACACGCGTAGGTCACCCGAGAGGCTGCCCGTGTCGGGTACTGGCTGTGGGGCACCGATCTGGGAACAGGCGTCGAGCAGGAGCGCGCTACGCGAGGGCCAGTGCCGATAGATGGTGGTTTTGGCCACCCCCGAGCGGCGCGAGATCTCGTCGACACTGACTCCGCCGATACCCCCCTCGGTCAGCTGCCGGTAGGTCTCGGCCAGCACGGCCTGCCTGGAACGCTGTACGCGCTTGTCACTCGCTGTCTGGTGCGCTGCTTCCGCCATGTCTCCTGGAGTCTCCCGGTTCTTTACCAACCGCAAAAAACTACGGTACGGTGTCGTATTGTAGAACGCTACCGTTTCGTATTTAAACGATAACCGGAAGGACAGCCTTGCAAGACACGCTCGATCAGGATGACCAGCTGGTGCAACCGCGGCTTAACCGAGCTTGGCGTATCCATGAGTTCGGTGGACCCGAGGTTTTGCGCCGTGAGCAGGTGCTGTTTCAACACAGATCCCGACGATTCGGTTGCCGCGGTGCAGCGTTGGTTTCCTCCACCCCGGTGAGACTCGCCGCTAACGAGACCTCGTCGGTATCGGCGCCACCCTCAAAATATTGCGGTCAGCGCCACGGGACGCTCATACCGGACGCAGCCCATAATCTGGGCTGCGTCCGCAAGGAAATCGGGTGTCCTACAGGAGTGGTCATGGTTGGCGCGCGGGATCGCGTGGAGCCCGATGCCACAGGACATAGGACGCGAGGACAAAGGACCAGTCGAAGAGAGCCGGGACTGCATAGAAGACTGGACCGTGGCTGAGGATGTGGCAAGCCGCCGCACCCAGCAATTCAAAAGTGAGACCGGCGTAGGCCCACTCACGAAGCGTGGGAACGCGAGGGGTCAAAAACGTGGCAACGGCTAGGACCTTGGCGACGCCAAGAATGATCCCAACGAACCAAGGCATCCCAAGCCCGCGTTGCAGCGGGAAGTCGAACTGGGCCAGGTCCAGCACCCCGCCGACTCCAGCCATGGCAACCATGATCACGGTGCAGACCAGGCCGATACGTCTTGACCGAGTCGATCGCCCGGCCTCCAACGATGTCGTTACTGTTTCCATGTCATTACCTACTTTCTGTTTGATGTTCGCGTCACAGACCCGCTCACTGATCGATACGCTACTGTAGCGTAGCGCAAAGATTGCTAGGGCTCAAGGCAAGCCTCGCGGCAGCAGGGGCGACGCCCTACAAGCTCTTGGGGGCCAACTCACCGAAAGCGGTAATGGCGCCATGCTTCGGTGTGGGGTCCAACGCGAATAGCTCGCACGAATGAGCGACTCAACTGTCGTCAAAACTGTCGTCAAACGATTCCGCGCTCCTACATCGAACTCCCTTCCACGCTCGCAACAGCCGGAGTCTGCTCTGGGGACGCATCGGGAGTACTTGCCGGTAAGCGCCTTTCGTTATCAGACGCGGTGCGCGACCACAAGGCACGGAACGGCGCTGGTGCCCACCAGTTCGCGCTGCCCAGTAGCCTCATCGCCGCGGGCAAGAGCACTGCGCGGATTAGGGTGGCATCAATCAGGATTGCTAGCGTTATCCCAACGCCGGACGCCTTTATGAACGACACCTGGGACGCGGCCATCGCGAGGCACACGATCGACATGACGAGTGCGGCCGCTGTGACGATGGGGCCGACACGTTGTAGCCCGTACATCACCGCGGCGTTGGTGTCGCCATGGACGCGATATTCCTCGGTGATTCGCGACAGCAGGAACACCTCGTAGTCCATCGACAGACCGAACGTTAGACAGAACATGACCACCGGCATCGGTGCGGCGAGAGTCCCGATCGCGGTGAAGTCGCCGACCAACCACTTCAGGTGGCCCTCCTGAAATATGAACACCATGGCGCCAAGCGTCGCCGACAGGCTGATCAGGTTGAGTATCAGCGCTTTAAGCGGTAGCACGACGCTGCCCGTGAAGGCGAACAGCAATGCAAACATGGTGAGCGCGATCACCATGGCGGCCAGCGGAATACGTGCGACCAAGGCGTCCTTGGTGTCCACGTTTTCGGCGGTGAGTCCGCCAACCAGGACGGCTGCGGGTGCTGGGGTATGACGGATCTGCTCGAGCAGCCGATCCGCGTCTTCGCTGTAGGGATCCACATCGGGGAGCACGGTCAGGTGTGCGCCATTGGCAAGGGGCGCCGGCATTCCCGCGATTCGTCGGCCTTCCGCATAACTCGCCGAAGGTGTGGTGACTGTTACCACATGCGGATGCCGCGATAGTACCGCCGCATATTCGTCGAGCCGATCCGGCGCCACCGGGCCGTCGAGAACCACGTCCATGGCCGCGGTGGGCTGGGCCGGGAATTCGTTGCGGATCGTGTCTCCCACTCGCCGGCTTCCCACCGTCGTCGGCATTGCGCGGTCATCGGGAAAGCCGATGCGGATTCCGGTGAATGGCATACCCAAGATCGATACGAGGATCAGGACGGCGCCGGCAAACAGCACCGGCCGTCGCATCACCAGTCGCGCGCTGCGGAACCACAACCCGTTCTCGACTGCCACTGTGCCAGCTTGGGCTGGCCGCCGGATGAGACGTCGAATCGCACGGCGAACGTCCAGCGACTCGACCCGTGCGCCAAGGATACTCAGCACGGCCGGCAGCACCACGACGGCACACAGAGCGGCGAGCGTGACGACGCCGATGCACGCGTAGGCGGTTGAGCGCAGGAACATAATCGGGAAGGCGAGCATAGCCAACATCGACAGCGTGACGGTTGCCGCCGAGAACAGCACGGTGCGCCCAGCGGTTCTCACGCAGGTGACGATGGCGGATTCGAGGTCGCGCCCGGCCGCACGCTCTTCGCGGAACCTGGTCACGATGAACAAGCTGTAGTCGATCCCAAGGCCCAAGCCCAGCGCCGTCGTCAAACTCAGCGCATAGTTCGACACCGAGGTGAAGTGCGTAAGCGCGGTCAGCAGACCAAGCGTGCCGACGATCGAGAAGATTCCGATGATGAGGGGCAGCCCGGCCGCGACAAGACTTCCGAACACCAACAACAGCAGCAGGAGGATCACCGGCAGAGCGAGCGCTTCACTCAGGGAGAGGTCGTCTGTGATCTTTTTGGTGACGTCCAGATAGCTTATCGACTCGCCACCCATCTCGATATTCAAAGGGCCGCTGCGGGTATCGCGGAAGGTCTGGATGAGGTGCTTTGCGACCTTTGTGACATCAAGCTCATCTCCCTTGATGTGGGCCAGGATCAGCGCCCGGGAGCCGTTACGGCTGCGCAACAACTCCGACGTACCGGGACCCCAGTACGACATCACGGCATCGACACCAGGAGTGGCGGCGAGCTGGCGGGTGATCGACCGCCCGGCGGCGACGGCATCCGGATCGTCGATGGATCGGCCCCGGGTGTCGGTCGCAAGGATCACGAGGTTCGGCTTGCCGGCGTGGAATCGCTGCGCCAGCAGAGCTGCGGCATGTTTTGATTCGGACGACTCACTCCAGAATCCGCCGCCGGAGAGCCTGTCGGCCGCTTGACCGGCATACGGCAACGCGGTGATCAGCATCAGGAGGGCCACCGCAACAACGGTTTTGGGTCGCGAGACGGCCAGCCGCGCGATTTTGTCCAACATCAGTGCCTCCTGCCAGGTCGGCGTTGCGTATCGAGCGTAGGGAGTAGTCGGCAATTATGTTGTTTGCTGAAATGCTAGGGAGGCCGATTTAGCTAGGTTTAATGAAAGTTTGAGTTGCTTGCCGTACATAGTGATGGACTCGGGAGACAACATCTCGAGATGCCCGCAGTCGACCGGGTACTTAGTGATCTTGCCAGTGACATGTGGGCGCCACTGTAGAGATAGATCCCAACTGGTCTCATTTTGTGTTGAGTAAAATATGTCCATATCGCCATCAAATACCCCGGGAACGTGCTCCACTTGATACCAAACGCCATTCTTCATGTTCTGCATGAAGAACTTCAAGAACGTCCGGAGTTGTGCGATTGGAAGAGGGATTTGGTTATGGATTAGTTTCTCTACGCGTTCGTAAATAAGAGGTTCCGACGGCTCTGGATTGCCTATATGAAGGTATCCCAACATTAGTTCCAGCACGTAACTCTCGCCGATAGCTCCGAATATTTGCTCTCTTGTGAGGCTGTTGTTCCCACCCGGCACAGCATCGAGCAAAATGAGGTTTGGAACTTCGCATCCGCGTCGACAAAGCTCAATGGCGACTTCGTGCGCAATGACACCTCCAAGAGACCAGCCGAGAAGGCTGTAGGGCCCACTTGGATGAACCGCTTGAAGCCGGTCTGCATACCGTGTCGCCATGCCGCGAATTGATTCAGGCTCGTCGTCGTGCGCTTGTTGAATGCCAATGATGGGGCAGTCCAAGTAGTTACCTAGAGGCTGATATGGCCAGGCAAGCCCACCAGCTGGATGAAAACAGAACAGCGGAGCGCCTGTCCCTTGCTTGAGGGTCTCAACCGGAGCGATTTCGACTGAAGCGACATCTGCGCACAACTGCTGACTCAGGCAACTGACGGATGGAGCTTCGAACAGGATACGCACCGGCAGTTGGGTATCCAGGGCGTGGTTTATCGCGGCGATCGCTCGCATTGCTGAAAGCGAATTCCCGCCCAGGTCGAAGAATGAGTCGTCGACTCCGACGCGCTCGAGCCCGAGCACCCGGGCGTAGATGCCGGCGAGGACCTTTTCGGTCTGGGTCTGCGGTGCCCGGAAGGTGGTTGCACCAAATACCGGTGCCGGCAGGGCCTTTCGGTCGATCTTGCCCGATGAGGTCAACGGGAACTCGCCGAGCACCACGATCTGGGTCGGCACCATGTAGTCGGGCAACCTTGCGCTCAATCGCTGACGCACCGCGCTGATCTTTGTATCGGTTTGGGGGTCGTTGGCGTGGCTGACGCCTTGTTGGGCCCCGGCGGGGGGCAGGTAAACGTCGGTCAGGGGGCCAGGGTCGGTGGGGGCGGTGAAGACGGCGTCGAGTGTGCCGCCCTGGGCGCCCCAGGTCACGGCAACGTGGTATCCGGTGGTTTCGCCCAGGCGGTGCAGTTGGTCGGGGGTCGCGGTCCCGGGGGCCTGGACGAGTGCATCGGCCAGCCGTAGCCCCGCGGCCAGGGCCTCTTCGACGCAAACATCGGTGATCAGCCCGGTGCGCGGGATCGCGGCGACGCGAATCGCGGCGGGACGCTGGGATACCAACTGGTCGTGCAGTCCACCTAGGCCCGCGCATTGGGTCCACGTCCAGCTGGGCGCGGTGGCCATAGACCGTACCGGGGTGGGGGTCGTGTGGATGGTGGCGTCGTAGCGGTACCGGTTCAGTTCATTGTCGGCCGATCCGCGTTTGACTTGAATGTCGAGTCCGGCCACGGATGGGTGCGCGGCGGCCCAGGTGGTGAAAAACTCTGGGGCTAGCAATAATTCGGGTTCGCTGACCATGGCGCGGTGGACTCGCTGGCGGATGTCGGCGGTGTCAGTGGCGTGGGCGATCGCGACACCAGTTTGAAACGCTCGCTGCAGGCTGTGGTTGCGCACATCGCCGACGAACAACGCCCCACCCGGTGCCAGCAGGCCGATAGCGCTGTCGATGACATCAGCCAGATAACGCGCACTGGGGAAGTACTGGACCACCGAGTTGAGAATGATGGTGTCGAAGTAGGCCGGCGGCAGCGCCTCGCTGACATGCGCCGGCTGCACCTGCAACCGCACCCGATCCCTCCACGGCTGCGCAGCCACCGCCGCCTGCAAGGCCTGAATCGCCTTCGCGGAGAAGTCCGTACCCCAATACTCGACACACGCCGGGGCTACGTGCGCAAGCAATAGCCCCGAGCCCACGCCGATCTCCAACACCCGCCGTGGCCGCAGTGCCATGATCCGATCCACCGTGGCCGAACGCCACTCCATCATCTCCTCGAGCGGAATCGGATCATCGGTGTAGCTGCTGTTCCAGCCTCGAAAATCCATGCCGAACCCCGACACTCCGTCAGCGCCGTACAGGTCGTCGTAGATGTGTTGCCATTGTTCGACGATGTCGGCGTCGTGGTCGGCTGTGGCGGTGTGCTCGAGCGTGATGTACGCGACGAGAACCGAGCCGGTGTCGCTATGGTGCACACTGGCGGCGGCCTGGCCAACTTGCGGGCAGGCCAGCAGGGTGTTTTCGATTTCACCGAGTTCGATGCGCTGTCCGCGCAGTTTGATCTGGGCATCGGCGCGGCCCAGATAGTCCAGCGTGCCCGCCGGTGTCCACCGCACCAAATCCCCGGTGCGGTACATGCGTGCTCCGGTGCAACCGTAGGGGTTGGCCACGAACCGTTCGGCGGTCAACTGCGGCCGGCCCACATAGCCGTGCGCCAGCGCGGGCCCGTCCAGATACAGCTCGCCCGCCACCCCGACCGGTGCAGGGTTCAGCCGCGCGTCGAGTACCAGCGCGCACACCCCCGGGATCGGGGCGCCGATATCCACCGGCTGTCCCGCCGACAGCGGCGCACACGTGACCCAGATAGTGGTCT